>ERZ1034917.1546-NODE-1546-length-13621-cov-3.757777_pt1 | contig 13621 bp, 6 predicted proteins | sample MGYA00520605_ERZ1034917 | MGnify/ENA primary metagenome ERZ1034917 (study PRJEB33766, sample SAMN09781784) | gut metagenome | biome: gut microbiome | host: Homo sapiens | place: Madagascar | study: EMG produced TPA metagenomics assembly of the PRJNA485056 data... | reverse complement strand
AAATTATTATTTGAGCAAGAATGTCCATCAGATTTCCAAGGCTTGTTAGACCGTAGCAAACAGGAGCAAACATAAATAAAGTTATAAGGCTCAAACCAAAAATAATAAATGGCGTAATGGGGATACACCATTTTTCCGATTTCGGGAAAACAAACGGAATTACCAAAAGCACGATACCAACCAAAAACGTCAACAAAGCCAACCCAAATACAGTCCAAGACATTTGAAAATTCCTGCTAAAAAATACAGGATACAATATGGCAAAAATAAGTTCCAAAACGATTGCAGAAAATAGTAAATAATAACCTACCGCTCTACCACTTAAAAATTTCTTAAAATTTTCCATATATTTCTCCCTTTATACCGCATAATACGCTTATTATTTGCTTTACACTGTTTTGTAGTGTCGCTTTTGATATTTCGCCTTTTCTTACAGCGCGTTTGATCAGTTTGTAATATTTCTTCATACCCGGCGTAAGTAAATTTAATCCTGCGTTAATCATTTTAACGGAATCCGCAGTATCATAGCTGCCCCAATCTGTCATTATAAAACCGTTAAAGCCCCATTGTTCTCGCAGTAAATCGTTTAATAGCGTCGAGTTCTCACTCGGATAAATTCCGTTTACGGGGTTGTACGAAGTCATAACGCAAGCGGGCTTATAGAGGGAAAACGCCTTGTCGAATACGCGCAAGTACAGTTCTCTCAACGTCCTTTCGTCAATTACACTGTGCGCCGATTTGCGTTCAAACTCCATACCGTTAGCAAGGAAATGTTTGTAAGTTGCAAGCACACCGTTTTCTTCCTGCCCCTTTGCCTGACATGCCATAAGCGTACCCGCAAGGATAGGATCTTCAGAAAAGTATTCAGGATGCCTGCCGCATAAAATGTTCCTGTGCAAATTCGCACCCGGACCGAGATTGATGGCAATGCCATGCTCCAGCGATTCGACTGCAAGCACTTTCCCTACCGCATAGGCGAGTTGCTTATTAAACGTACCCGCAAGCAGATTGCTTGAAGGAAATCCCGTTGTAAAACAGTTGAGATTCACGCTACAATTGCCGTCGCTCATATATAGCGTTGGTATGCCGTATTTGTCGCTATGGGCAAGTTTACCTGCCGCTCCGCTTTTTTTAGGTTGCCAACAAGAACCGTTGCATACCGTAAAATCGGCAAGTTCCTTGACGGAAAACTGTGATACGAAATCGTCCAACTTTGATATGTCTTTTTTGACGTCGGCAAGCGTTATCGTTTTGCCGCGGTATTTTTTTAACGGAGCATAACTGCGCTTTGTATATTTTGCGGAAACGGCAATATGGTGTTTGCTGTCTGTAATTTTAGATTTCTCTTTGACTTGTCCGTTTTCGTCAATCGAACCGACTTCTTCAACGGGAACGCAAACCGAAATCGTATTTTCAACAACTCTTTCGTTATCAAGCGTAAAGCAACTTACCTTTTCCGCCTTTTCGATGCTTCCTCCAACGTAAACTGTATATTCGCCCTGCTCTAAAATAAACGCTTTTTGCTTGTCGTCGTATACTGCGAAATCCTTGGCGGGAATTTGCATATTGAGCGTCTGATTCTCGTTTGAAGCAAGTAATTTCGTCTTATCAAATCCGCAAAATGTCCGTTTGGGCTTTGTCAATCTACCGCTTGGACTTTGTAGATAAATAAGTACGGATATTTTCCCTTCGTTCTTGCCCGTATTGGTAACCGTAGCTTTTACGTTCAGTACATTTTTTTCGAATTCTGCAGTTGCGCTTATGTCAAAATCGGTATAAGATAACCCGTGTCCGAACGGGTACGCGACTGCCTTTTCGAAGCTGTCGAAATAACGGTAACCTACAAATTGCCGTTCCTCATAATAAACAGTTGCGCCGACCTTTTTACCATCGTCGGTATATGTAGGAGACTTTTTATCGAGATTGATAAAATTGTGCGCCGACGGGTGGTCGTAATAGTCGAACGCCCAAGTGTCCGCCAATCTGCCCGACGGATTTATTTTGCCACAAAGTATGTCGATTAGACTTTCCGAACCGCGCTGTCCCGAAAATCCCGTCCATATGACCGCCGAAACTCCCAGCGACTTTATAAAGCCCATTTCAATTGGATAGCCCGTATTGAGAATTAAAATTAAATTCTTATATTTTTCTGCGGCTTGCTTTAAGCCTACCTTTTCCGCATCGGTTAAGTAATAATCGCCTTTTATCGGTTTGTTATCCTTGTTTTCGCCGCTTCCGCGCGAGATAAAATAAAGAGCTGTCTGCGTCGTATCGGAGACAGTAAGGCATTGCGATTTTTCGATAGCCTCTTTAATTGTCAACGTCCAACGCGGCTTTATAAGCCCCGCGCCGATTGCCGTTATGCGGAAATTGTAATAATCTCCGAGTAGCGCGATTTTCGAATTCCTTGCAAGCGGCAATATACCGTTGCTTTCGAGCAACACTATTCCCTCGTCGGCAACGTCCTTTGCGACTTGCTCATTTGCCGTATGCTTTCCGTCGTCAAAGCGTTTGGATGGCGTTCTGAAAGTGAATTTTTTGTTGCAAAACTTGCTACCGCCCACTGCGCGATAACCTTTGAGTTCTACCGTATAGGTTTTATCAAACTCGGTTGCCACTTCGCCGACGGGCAGAAAATAAAACGGCAACGGCGAAAAGTCAAACTTTACGCACTTGCCTTTTGATATTTTTATGCCGTTTACCGTGGCAACGCCGTACCCGTCGTCCGCTATTATTTTGGTACATATAAGCGGAATAGTACGGGTAGTCTGCATAAAAAACGCAAACCTACCGCTGTCAATATCGTAAGGACTGTACTCCTTTGCAAACCAAGTTAAAAATAGAGCCATAAGCACACCTTCTATGAAAGAGTAAAAGACTTAAAGTCTGCTTGTCCTTTCCCCGTAAAGGTAAAGAACAGCGGCTGAACACCTTTTATTTGTTTTAATTGCACGGTATACGTTTTCCAACCGTCACTCTTTTCCCAAATAATAGATGCGATTGCATTACCGTTAGCAGTGGTGATTTTGATTGAGCCGCCTTGACCGCGCACGGTAATTTCAATATATTTCGGATTATCAAAATCAAAATACTTGAAGCCTACCGTCGTTCCGTCCGTGATTGCCGTAACAAAGTGTTCGCCGTTACGATATGCAATATTAGGTTGATCATCACCGTGTCCGTTGCCCTGCACGTTTTTAGTTTTGCTGTTATATAAATTACAGCACAGCGCGGCAGAATACTCACCCAACGCTTTGAGCGGTTTCCCAACGCCTTGGGTAGTTACTTCCGTCTGCACAAATTCGCCGTTTATCATTTCGATGGGTTCGGCGCACGCCTGACGGGAAAAATCGGTATTGTTGGTACAACGATGATAGAATACGTAATACTTGCCGTTAATTTGTTCAACACTGCCGTGTATCGTTCCTGCCGGGGCTTTGCGTTGTTTGTTGCCCTTGTATCCCAAATCGCTGTTGGAAATCATAACGCCTTTATATTCGAAGTCCCTATCGGGATACTTGCTTGTAGCATAGGCAAGCTCGTTATTCTGTCCCGAAGAATAGATAAGATAGTAAGTATCGTTAAACTTGCGTATCGACGCCGCCTCGTAAAATGCGTGGTCGTAAAACTCTGTCCCCTTTTTAGCGCTCGTTACGCTGTCTAACACGGCTTTAGGCTCGCCCTTTACCGTACACATATCTTCTTCGAGTTCGACAACAGCGCAGGATAAAATTGACGGTTTTGCGGATTTTACGTTTTTGACAGTCCGCTTGCATAGCTTTGAAAGCACAAAATTATATAACGGATTCAAGAGCTTATTCCGAAAATCTCTGCCAAGCCCCCATCCGTAATAAAGCCAAATTCTGCCGTTGTCGTTTATGACTGCGGGATCGTTCGTCAGATATTTCAAAACGGGCGTTCCGTCTTTGTATTTAATATCGCTTAAATACTCGAACGGTCCTTCGGGCTTATCCGCCACCGCAACCGCCATAGGTCCAAACGCAGTAGTATTAGGTCCCGCAGCAAAATAATAAAAATAATATTTACCGTCGTTGCCCTTTACGCAATCGGGTGCATAGAAGTCAACGAGTCTGCCGTTACGACTTCTTGGATCTTGACTTTTTTTATACGTTATGCCGTGACAAGTCCAATTTGTCAAATCCGAAACGGGCGCAGACCACACGGTATAATCGTCCATGCAAAACCTGTCGCCGTTCGCCTTATCGTGGCTACCGTACAAATAAACTCTGTCGCCGAAAACGTGCGGTTCGCCGTCAGGGACGTATTCATTTAGCGGGAATAACGGGTTCATAGCAAATTTTCTCCATTCGTTTTAATGATTTCTCCGTAGTGGTATGCGGAATTTTTTATTGTACGCTTTTGTGTTGCAAAATCAACATGGACGAGTCCGAAACGCGGTTCATACCCTTCCGCCCACTCGAAATTATCTAATAGCGACCAATGCTGATAACCTATCACGGGTACGCCGTCGGCAATTGCCTTTTTAACGTTGCCGATATATTCATCCATAAATTCGGCGCGTATATTGTCGTCCACCTCGCCGTTTACTACCTTATCGTTCCAAGCCATTCCGTTTTCCGTAACCATAATAGGCAAACGGTAGCGCTCGTAAATAAATTTCAACGTCCAATAAATAGACCTGCCGTCTATAACCCAACCCATAGACGATTTTTTGAATTTAGATTTGTCTATGCTCTTATCTCCGCCCCAAGCGGCGTAATCAAAGGCCTCGTAATTGTTGATACCCATAAAGTCAAAATCAACTTTAATTATCCTTGCAAAACGGTTGCTTATGTGATAAATCCCATAAGCACGGACGCCTTTTCCCAATATGATTGGATCCATCCACCAACGGTTATTCATAACGCCGATGCCTTTGAAAAATGTCTTATTACGAGCTTTTTCGATGTCCGTGCTATTTTGGCTCTTGGGGATATTCGCACCTGCAGCATAGGAAAGTCCGACAAGAGGTTTTTTCTTTGCGTGGTCGCGTATGGTTTTTACCGCCTCGAAGTTTGCCTTCATAAAGATTTTTGAAAATTTAGGCAAGGACAAATAATGTCTTTTGAAAGGAGCGTGAACGCCCTGCATATAGCCGTTCATCATAAAGCAGGACGGCTCATTGAACGTCATCCAATAGGTCACTCTATCGGACAGCGCATCCACCACCGTCTTAACATATTCTTGGAAAAACGCAACTATCTTTTTGCTTTCCCAACCGCCGTATTTGTCTACCCAAAGCGGTAAATCCCAATGATAAAGAGTTACAAGCGGTTCTATGCCGTTTTGCAAAAGTTCGTCAACAAGATTACTGTAAAAGGCAAGCCCATTCGAATTTACTTTGCCCTCTTCGGGAATAATTCTCGACCACGATACTGAAAAACGGTAGGACTTAAACCCCAACTGCTTCATTATCGCAACATCTTCTTTGTAATGATGAAAATGATCGCAAGCGGTATGGCAGTTTTCGCCGTTCTTAATTTTCCTTTCGGGCGCTACATCCCAAATGCTCGGCGATCTACCGCCTTCGTTATAACCGCCCTCTATTTGAGCCGACGCAGTTGCAGCTCCCCACAAAAAGTTTTCGGGAAATCCTTTTTTCATTTAACCGCCTCCTTAAAATTATGTCTGCCATTCGAAAGTGCATATTCTTTTCCGCTCGGCATTACAAGTTTACACAATGTGTTGCCGGGAACTTGTACTTCTATATCGAATGTTCCTTTTTCAATTTTCCAATCGACTGTTATTTCTCCGAACGGAGTTTTTGTTCCGCCCTTTGCATAGGTCAATCCACCGCCCAAAACGGGTTTAACGGTAAATCTCTTATAACCGCCCTCGTTTGCTTCAAGTCCAAGAGTTCTGCGGTATAGAAAATCTCCTACCGCACCGTATGCGTAGTGATTTAACGACGGAATATCTTTCCTTTTTTCAATATTTTCGATTTTACCGTTTTCTCCAATTACAGCCCATTGTTCCCAAAGCGTGGTCGCGTCGTGTTTTATCCCATACAGCCAAGACGGAGCATTTTCTTGTAACAAAACCTTATATGCAGTATCAACGTAACCGTTATCTGCAAGCGCAAACAAGAGATAGGGCGTACCTGTGAAACCCGTATTCAGCCTGTAACCGTTTTCTACGATCAGACGGTTGAGCTCGCTTGCCATTATCTTTTTGACGTCGCCTTTAGCCATTCCGAAATACAGCGGCAGAGCATATCCCGTTTGAAAGGGTTTTTTAAGTTTACCTGAATTATCGCAAAACACATTTACATAAGCGTGCGATATTTCTTCGCTTAATTTACGATAATGCTCCGCGTCTTCCGTTTCTCCCAAAATTTCCGCTATTTGGGCAACGATTGCGCAGGAGTTGGCGTAATACGCCGTTGCCGTCCATTTGCCTTTTTTCATCCAGTCCATAACGCCGCCGTAAGGCGCACACCAATCGCCGAACTGAAACAGCCATTTCCAAGTACGTCTATGATTCTTTCCTACGCTCAAAAAGCCCGACCAAAATTTTGCGGCTTTCAAAAATTTTTTCATTGCGGGATATTGCTTTTTCAAAAACTCTTTATCGCCGCGCGCAAGATATTCGGCATACGGAACAAGAATACAGCAATCTCCCCAACAAGCGACTGCAACAGTCGGTGCGGAAATCCCCTGCTTGGGTACGACAAGCGGAATGCCTCCACCTTTGCCCTGTTCGTATCTTACGTCGCAAAGCCACTTATTAAGAAAACGCGACATATCGAAATTATAACACGCCGTACTCGCAAATATGGAAATATCGCCCGTCCACCCCTGACGTTCGTCACGCTGCGGACAGTCGGTTGGAATATCTACAAAATTGCTTTTGCCACTCCATACAATATTGCTCTGTAATTTATTCAACAATTCGTTAGAACACTCAAACGAACCGACTTGCTCTATTTCGGAATATAGCGCAACCGCTTCTACATCTATATTATCTTGACTGATACCTTCTACACCTATATAACGGAAACCCATGTACGTCAAGCGTGGGGAATAGACCTGTTCTCCTTCCGCACAAAAATATGTTGCAGTAGCTTTTGCAGTCCTTAACGACTTTACGCAAAGGTCGCCGTCCAATACAAGTTCTGCATGGCGAACATTTATCCTTTGTCCCCTTTTGCCGTTGATTTTTAAACGCACGACGCCTGCAAAATTCTGCCCGAAATCGTATATAGTTTCCTTTCCGTTTTTGGCAGGATAGGTGGCAATAGGCTTAAACACTTCGTGTTCAACCACTTTCGCGCCGTATTGTTTGCATAAATTTACTTTGAATTTGGGCTTGAATATATCCGCAGAATTCCACTTTGCGCTATTGAGATTTACCGCCGCATCGTAAGTTTCGCCGTCATAAAAATCGCCGAATCGATAATTTCCCTCAAGCGTAACCTGCCATGAACTATCCGTAATTATTTTTTCGTCCGTTCCTTCTTCATACTCGATAAAAAGTTCGGCAAGAAAGGCTTGCCTATCGCAAGTTATTTTACTTTTGCTCGAATAAGTAAATCTACCGACAGCCCAACCGCCACCGACAACGGCAATTATAGTGTTTTCGTTTTTCAACATATCGGTAACGTCGTATTCGTTATATTGCAAAATATGCTTGTAACTCGTAAATCCCGGCGCGAAGTATTCATTGCCGACTTTTTGTCCATTTATTGCAAGCTCGTAAATTCCAAGTGCAGTCGCTCTAACATAAGCGCGTTTTACCGCTTTTTTAACTACAAACTGTTTACGGAACGTAAAAGGCGCGGGCGAAGTTCTGTCCGCAAATTTATACGTCTTATCCGTTATCCATTTTGCCGTAAATACGGCTTGCTTGTTTGCGTTTGTCATTACCGTTTCCTTGAAAAAATTTGTATTTTGCCTTCGGTTATTCCCTGCTCATTGAACGAATCGACGGCGTAGTAGTACATTTCCGTTTCCTTATTCAAAAACGTTATTTTGTAACCGTTTTGTCCGTATAAGAGAATACTGTTGTACAGTTTATCGGGTGCGATTCCTATTCGGATGCAATATCCCGTCGTGTAGGGCTGACTGTTCCAATAAATATTAGCCGTCGTGTCGCTCAACCGTTCCGCCCTTTCTCCCGTAACTTGTGCAGGCTTATCGCCCTGTCCAAAGCCGAAAACGCGCAAGCCCGAAATTGTAAAGTTTTGATTATACGGCGCTGATATGAACGTTATGCGGATATACCTTGCCTTTACGTTGCTCTCGACGAGCTTATGAGGCAATGTCGTCGTAATCGCACCGTCACCGTATGAGAGCCAAATCTCACCGTCAGGACTGTAATCTAAAACATACCCGTATTCTACAAGTTCTTCCTCTATATATCTTTCCTGCGAAATCGTCCCGCCGTATTCTTTGCGCGGCGCTTTCTTTTTCGGCGTCTTATAATCACCGAAATTTACTTGAATAGCCGAAACGTCGTATACTTTTCCCAAGTCGATTGCAAGCCATTCTCCGCGTTTATTCGTTTTGGATTGCCAAACTGTCTTAACGCTCTCGTCAACTATATTATCTGCTTTGCATTCAGTCTGCTCTGACGACGCCGTTACTTTCTTTTTATAGGACACCAACATATATTTGGGTTTTATACTAATCGGATCGAATTTGCCTTGCGGTATAGATTTCGGATAATCGGAAAAATACTGATTACAAAACAGTATTCCGTCCTTATCCACGCCTGCGGGCCAAAGACCCAAACGCCGCTCAAAATTGTGATTTACGCAAACACCTACCGATGACGTATGCCAAAGATTGCCGTACTCGTCATAGAACGTGCTGCCGTGTCCTGCGCCCGTGAAAAATCCCGACGGAACAATCGAATACGGATTGTGCTTTTGCCAAACGAAATCTCCGAGCGGACTGTCGCCCGTTAAAACTGCGTCGCCATAGGTCGGGAATTCCGTTCCCGGCGTTGCGTATTGGAAATAATACTTTCCGTTTATTTTATTGATAAACGCACCTTCGATAAATGCGCCGCTACCGACGAATAAATTGATATAGCGTTGCCACAGGCTTATTTTTTGGTTTTTGTAAATATCCTTATCATCAATGCCGTGCTTCTCTCCGTCGCAGAACACAAGCCCTTTCTTTTTGCCTATCGGTTTCATAGTCTTAACGTCCATTTCAATACCGTATATAGGCTTTTTAGAGGAACAGCCCCAATACAAATAACACTTATCACCTTCAAAATAAAGATGCGGATCCCAAAACGCAAACGGTACGGATACCACCTCAAAACCTTTGAACGGATCTTTCGAACGTAATATTTTACACTTTTTTGCATAGGACGAAGCGCAGAAATACAAGTATCCGTCGTGTTCATTTACGTCGGGAGCGTAACCGTGAATTTCCAAATTTCTGTCTTCGTGAAACTTCCAATCGAATAAATTTTCGGAATAGTAGAACCCGCCGCACTTTGAAGTAAACAGCAAATACATCCCGTTAAAACGTATTAGCGTCGGATCTGCCGCCTCCTTGTAGGCATAGTCGCCGTACAACGGGTGTTGATATTTGTACGCTATTTCAAGCGGATTGCAATAAACTTTATCCATTACTCAACCTCTATTTCAAAAGATACGGGGACAACCCCTTTGCTCATTATCGTTACAAGTATTTTTCCCTTCCTTTCGGTTGCGCGGAATACCGCAAGCACCCTGCCTCTGTAACTGTCGTGAAAAGTTGCATTAAAGACTTCGTTCGTCTTATACAGCGCACTGCCAAAGCCCTGTAAAACTGCGGCATTACCAAGCGTCTGAATTTCAACTCGCTGTTCTATGTACGGCTTTATATTACCGTTTTTGTCTGTAAACTCTATTTCGACGAAACATAAATCACTGCCGTTTGCCCGCAAAACTTTTTTATCGGCAACTGCATTAAGTATAACCTCTTTTCCGTCCGAACTCAATTGCGATCGGGAAATTTCGTTTCCGCTTTTATCATGGGCAACCGCTTCAAGCGTTCCTGCTTTATATTTGACCTTAAAATTCGCTCTGCAATTTTTTATTTTTTTTGTGCCGAGTTTTTTTCCGTTAAGCATCAACGTTACAGCATGTGCGTTAGCATAAACTTCTACAATGGTCTTTTTGCCTTCGTATCCCTGCCACGTCCAACTTTCAATTGCGTTTGTAAACTGCCACGCGCCTTTTGACGGAGTTTCTCCGCTGTGGTTTAACGGACGGACTGCGATTACAGGTTTTTTGCGCAGCCCCCATACGACCTGCAAATATCGCATAGATGCAAGCGGCAAGCCCGTAATATCAATCATTCCCTGATTAGCAAGTAGCGGAAGTCCTTTGTATGACTGATACGTCCAGCCCATACAGGTTTCGCCGATATAGTCCCACGCCGACCAAACGAAATCGCCTATTAACTGCTTGTATTTTTTCACACGTTCCCAATTATACGGCAAATCGGCAGCCATCGTTTCCGAGCCTACCATTAGTCTTTCGGGATATTTTTGCGCGTCCCTGTCATAACGCGACGACGCATAGTTTAAGCCTACAATGTCGAGCGAAGGGGCAATGTCCTTTACAACTTTTTCCGCGCCTTTGCCCTTACTCATAAAGAACATAAAACCGCGCAATTTACCAGCCCAAAAATTAAAGAATGCCGAACCTGCTTTTTTGTCTTTATAATGCTTACCTTCGGGCAACGGTTTTCTTTCGTATGCGCCGTTATCTTTATAAACACCAAAGCCGTGTTTAACGTAAACGTCCAAAAGCACGTTTATACCGCAAGTTACGGGACGGGTATCGTCAAGCGAATGTAAAATGTCCCGCATCTCGCCGCAGAGCGCAATGCCCTTTTCGCTTGCCGTTTCAGTGACTTCGTTACCTACAGAATACATGATAACGGACGGGTGATTATAGTCCTTTTCCACTACTGCGCGCAAAACGTTTTTATACTCGCCGTAAAAATCACGCGAAAAATCGTGGTAGTCCTTGGGGATATACCACCCGTCAAACGCTTCGTCCATAACGTACATTCCGATTTTATCACACGCCTCTAATAGCGCGCGCGACGCGGGATTGTGGGAAATGCGGATTGCGTTAAAACCCTGCTGTTTCAGAATGCGAATGCGCCGTTCTTCCGCATCGGGAAATGTACATGCGCCGAGTACGCCGTTATCGTGGTGGACGCAACCGCCGCGTAAAAGAGTTTCCTGCCCGTTTATCGTCAAACCTGTTTTTGCGCTCCATTCGATTTTACGGATACCGAACTGCGTCTCAATCTTTTCCCCACCCCGCTCGGCAATGCAGGTATAAAGATTGGGCGTTTCCGCCGACCAAAGTTTGGCGTCGGATATTTCGTATTTACCCGAACTTCCGCTTGCCACAAGTTCGTCTTTGTAATAAATGCGAATGTCTGCGCCCTCGTCCGCCGCCACTTCGACGACGGCGGGCGAATATGAAAGCGTTGTAACTTTCAACGCTCTCGGCGCATTTAAGGGGGAAATTATGAGCCATACTGGACGATATATTCCGCTACCAGAATACCAACGGCAATTGGGGTAAAGAGAATTATCTACAATCACTTCAACGGTATTGTTACCCTCTTTGACCGCATTCGTTATGTCTGCAGTAAATTCCGAATAACCGTATTTATTTCCGCCCGCATTTTTGCCGTTGACAAATACTTGAGCATTGCGGTAAACGCCTTCGAACATTATCTCAACTCTGCCACGAACCTGTTCTTCTGTCAAAGTAAAGCCTTTCACGTAACGGTATTTGCCGCCCGGAAAGTACCCGCTCTGCACGGCGTTTCTGCAAGACGCATATCTTTTTTCGGTCAACATAGCATCATGCGGTAAAACTACGCTTGTTTTATCACCGTTCTGTTTTACGAACGTCCAATCACTGTTAAAGTTACAAATCATATCCAACCTTTATGCAATTGATTTCACTTCGTTGCGACAAGCAGCTTTCAGTTCTTTGATTTTTGCTTTCTTTTCTTCTATCAATTTACGTTTTTCGGCGATAGCATCGACATCGGTCTTTTTATTAAGACCTTTGATTGTCAGTATAAGCTCATCGATTTCCGATTTGATTTGAGCAATTGCTTTATTATATCTATTACGGATTTCCATTTCCGCTTGATATCTTTGATAAGCTAATTGACTCTTTTCGCGCTCTTTTTCCCATTCGGCGTTTTCTTTCTCTTCGATGCGTTTTTTGCGCTCCTCGATTCTGCGCTTAACTTCGGGGGAAAGTTTATCGTAACGAGCCCTTCTCTTCGCCTCTGCCGCTTGTTGCTTTTGTTCTTTTTTCGCTTTCTTCGCCGCCTGCTTTGCATTCCAAGCCTCGTCGCGCTTCTGCTTATCGGCAAGATATTTTGCGTTCTCCTCTTCGAAATTCAAACCCTTCTTTTCACATTTTGCTTGCAATTCTTTGATTCGGTTCTCTTCTGCGATACGGTCAAACTCCTCCTGCTCTAAACGAGCTGTCTCTGCAGGTTCAACGTAGACCAATCCATTCACCTCTGCCTCGGCTTTATGACGGTCCGCTATGTCCTTTTGTATTCTCGGTAGTTTTTTGTCAAGCCCGTAAAAGAACATAAGCAGTGCAACAATCGCAAAGAGAATTACGGGCAAGCCAAATGCCATAAACACAAAATAGTTTTTCATTGCCGCATTCTGCACAACTTGCGCTGCACCCGTCGAAGTATCAATCGGCGCTTTATAACCAAAAGCCGTAATGCCGATATTGAATATACTGACCGCAAAGCCGCCGACCAACGTGCTGATAACCGTATAGACCGAAGCCATAAAACCATCACAACGTATTTGGCTCTTCCACTCGACGTGATCCATAGCATCGGCAACCATACTCATCAAGACCAAGTTCGGCAATGTACCTATGCAACGAATCAATAAACCTGCAAGTGCGCCAACCATGTTGTCCGCAAATATCCATCCTAATGCGCTACCGCCAATGGCAAGAAACGCGCCGACCAACATCACATTTCGCTTTCCGTATTTTTTGCAAAGCGGTAGAATCAAGAACATTCCCGGTCCCATCGGGAAATAGCCGATTATGGACATCAGAGTCATCGTGATGCCGTCATTGTATGAGCCTAAAACCCAATCGGCGTAATAGACCGATGCCGCACCGTACATACTGTTAAACAGCTGATACAGAAAAAAAACCGACATAATGATTACCCAGTAACGACTGGAAAAACATGCTTTAATCTGCCTTGAAATGGGGACGGAATCCGACTCTTCGCCACCTATCGCCCTTGTTTCTTCAGTAACACGTTCTTTCGTGAAATAATATTGCATTATGACCAAGGGAACGAGGACAATGGATATAATAGCCATTACCGTAATCCAACGTCCCTGATTCACACCCATCCACGGCAAAAGCAACATCGGGAACAACATCATGCAAAACAAGCCGGGCGCAATTGCTTCACCCAAATTGTTGAACATGGCAAGCCCGTCTCTTTGCCGTGTATTTCGCGTAGACAGCGGCACCATCATCGTTTTACTCATCAAATAAATAGTTGCGGCAAAAGAATAAAACAGATTATAGCTCAAAAAAATCCACACGGCTTTTACCGTATCG
>ERZ1034917.1544-NODE-1544-length-13626-cov-3.936187_pt1 | contig 13626 bp, 8 predicted proteins | sample MGYA00520605_ERZ1034917 | MGnify/ENA primary metagenome ERZ1034917 (study PRJEB33766, sample SAMN09781784) | gut metagenome | biome: gut microbiome | host: Homo sapiens | place: Madagascar | study: EMG produced TPA metagenomics assembly of the PRJNA485056 data... | reverse complement strand
TATATGTATTCCGGCAAGATGTTTATAGAACCAATTATCCACCTCGCTGAACATATGATGATTCCGCGACTGCTCCATATTCCACATTTCACAGAGCGTAGTCATACCATTGTTTATCCAATACGCATAGCTCGGTGCAGTCGGATTTGTAACCATTTTATACACAATATCCGCCCTGCCGTTTTCCGAAAGTGCGGAAAAAATATGTTTTGTACCCAAAATTCCGCAGTCAATGTGACCGCCGTTTTTCTCAATCAGTTCTGCAAGTCTATCGACAAATTTGGCAACCTCGTCCGTTTCAAGCATTCCTTGATAAATCGCACATGCAAGAAACGTCTGACAGTCATACAATGACTCATCATCTAAAAATTTACTGCGCCACGCTTTTCTTATATCATTTGCAAGCTCCGTCCAACACTCAAAATTCTTTCCCAGCACCTTTGCGATTTTTCCCATTATAACCGCATTTTTATAGTAATAAGCCGAACTTGTAACGACAACAGGACACTCTTTTGCCCCCTCGGGCGGGCACCAGTCGCCAAGTCCGAAATCAACGAGATTATCTACCGCCCAGTTTTTTGTGTAATTCATATATTTAGCCATAGAATCCCACATATTTTCCAGCACACTTTTATCCGAACCGTTTAAATACATAAAATACGGTATCTGTATAAGTGCGCTATCCCACGCAGGACCGCTGTAATTTGAATACCCCCAGTTAGGAGTAGGAACGATAGCAGGAATTTGTCCGCTCTTTCTCTGCACATCTTTGAAATCGTTAAGCCATTTTCTGTATGCCTTGTCCATATTAAAATCAGCGCGTCACCAGTCCAGCCGTTTTGCTCGCGGTGCGGGCAATCTGTCGGAATACCGTGATAATTTGTCAGAGTTGCACTAACGCTCGCTGAATGAATTTTATTCAGCATATCGTCACTGCACCAAAAGCTGCCGACTCTCTCCAAATCAGTATGAACAACCTCTGCAATGATTTCAAATTCTTCCGGCTCGTTTTCAACCTGAACATATCTGAAACCGTGGTAACAAAATGACGGTGCATACTCGTCAGTTTTATTACCGCTCAAAATCAATATATCCTCATGCTTGAGTTTTTGTTTGGTAAAAACATTTATATATCCAAACAAAGTTTTATCATCTTTCAGTCTTTCATCGTATCTTATGCGAATCTCTCTGCCCTTTTCGCCTTTTGCCTTAACTCTGACCCAACCGCTTATGTTTTCACCAAAATCATAAATACCGTTTGAATGCGAAATCGATTTAACAGTTCTTATAACCCTTATCGGAGGCATATCCATAGGCTCAAGAACACCGCCGGGGGCATATGTAAGATGCGCACTATCCCATTCACTGTCATTAAAACCCGCTTTATCAAATCCTTCTTTCACAAGGCTCGCATCATATATTTCACCCTGACGTGCATGATTATATAAGCACGCACCGTCGCACACTTTCCAGCTTGTATCGGTCAGTATCGTTTGTTTATCACCGTTTTTATATACAATCTCTATCGCTGCCGCCAGTTTTGCTCCGTATTCAAAATCGCGCCATGTTGCATATACGCAGTTCCAGCCTGTTATATTGTCATTGTAAAACCCGTTTCCGGCATGTACGCCTATCGCATTTTTGCCATTTTTTACAAGTTTAGTAATATCATATGTCTGATATAAAACGCGTTTGTCATATGAAGTAAAAGGAGTGCACAAAACCTCATCGCTGACCAAACTGCCGTTAACTGTATAAACTCCCAGTCCGAGAGCGCAAATACACAGTTTTGCACTCTCAACATCACACTCCGCAGTAAATTCTTTTCTGAAATATATGCTTTTATCACGGTCATCCTGCAGTTTTGTAATCCATTTTGCGTTTTCAATCATATTTTGTGCACCGCCTTTTCAATATTATAATTTAAAATCTTCCAAATTTGTTATATACTTCAAACGGATCCATACCGTCCGCCATAGCCTGACGGCTCTTCTTTTCGCTTTCAAACCAGCCCTCGGCAATTTCAAGAACCTCTATCGTTTTGTCTTTCGGCACAATTACAACACCGTCATTATCACCAAAAACAAAGTCGCCCGGCTCAACCCTTATCATACCGTCAATACCATTTACAAAAATCGGAATCTGATAATCAACAATCATTGAACGTCCCAAGCCCTCAACCGGATTTCTGAATCTGCAGAATGTGGGAAAATTCATATTTATAAGATAATTTGAATCACGTGTCGATCCGTCGATAACTGCGCCAGAGCAGCCTGCCGCACGCATAGCGGTAGCAGTGATTTCGCCGAACTGTCCGCAGTTGGTGTTGCCCTGAACATCACTTATAAATACGCAGCCTTTAATCATACTTTTCATCTGACCAAGGCGAATATTATGCGTATACGGGTCCGTGTTCGGTGTCGTCTGACGGCGTGATGTAAAAGCAGGACCCGCAACCTTCATATCAATCGTCAAAGGATAAACACCGCTTGCCATACTTCTTCCCGGAAGTCCGATAGACTCCATAGCGTCATAGATTAAAGCCGTGTAAAGTTTTAAATATCTCTGACGAATTTCCTCAACGTCATAATCGGGAACAAATTTCCTCACTTCGTAAACATCTACAATTTTGTCTTCTGCCATTTTAAAATCTCCTTTTAATTATTTTTTGTATCAAATTTAATTTATTTTTGCACAATATGAATTGCAAACCCACCTACTGTTTCTTTTAGGTAAACAAATTCAGGCTCGCCTTTGGAATCAAAGCCCATACTTTCCTTTATAATTTCAATGTTGTTTTTCTCAAAATATGCCAATGCGCGTTTTACCGAATTTGTATAAAATCCGATATGCCCCTTTTCTCCGTAATACGCTGTTTTCATAAACTCTGCATGCTTTTCGGAAAACACTGATTTTCCGGCATCATACATATCAAAGCCGAAAATGTCGGATAGCTTTTTTGCCTCATTTAAAGCTGTTTTTGAGTTTCCGCTGTTAATTCCGACATGCGCAAGTTTAAAGCCAAGCGATATTTTAACAGCTTTTTTACACGACATACGTATCCCATCAAAATCGCCGTTTTTTAACTGACTCGCTGTTGCCATAAAACTTCCGCCTACCGCGGATATAAACTTTTTCGACAGATAACCTTCAAGATTATCAAAAGTTATTCCACCTGTAGGCAGAAATTTTATATCCGGAAACGGACCCGAAAGCAATTTAAGTGCATCAACACCGCCGTTAAGCTCCGACGGGAAAAATTTAAACGTTTTTAAACCTTTTTTTATTCCCCTTTGTATCTCGCTCGGCGTAACACACCCCGGAAACACGGGTATATTTTTACCAAGGCAATAATCGACAATTTCCTCATCAAATCCCGGCATAACTATAAAATCCGCACCGGCATCAATGGCACTTTTTGCTTGTCCTGTTGTGAGAACCGTACCTGCACCGACCGTCATTTCGGGACGTTGGCTTTTAATAATATGTATTGCATCAAGCGAACAATCAGAGCGCAATGTAACCTCTATTACGCTGATTTTCTCACTTAAAAGCGCATCTGAAAGCGGCAGAGCCGCTTCCTGATACGCAATGTTTATAACGGGCAAAATGCCCGTTTGTTCTATTAAATCTTCACAAGTGTTCATTCTGTACCCCCGATGTTAAGATAATCACCATTTTACTTTGAAACACAAATTAAATTGTCACTGCTGTTTGTAATGCAGATTTTTTCATTTGCCAAAAGATTTACGACAACATAATCCGCCGTTGTTTTCACGGATTGATATTTTCCGCTTATGGACACCTTCGATGCACGGAGCGCCGACAGATATGCCTGCGGTTTAATTCTGACTGTCATATCTTTTGTTGCCTCGACTATAAGCTTATCACACGCCCAGTCGAGCAAAAGCAGCGGTGACGAATTGTCATCGGTTGTATATTCAAGTCTGTCCGACTTAAACTTACTTCCGCAAATATACTGAGCAGTGTCGGCTTCAAAATTATAACCCGCTTTAAGCTGAGTGTTATCCTCATATATTGAAAGATTACCGTCGCCGATTCTATGCGTTTTTCTGAACTTTTTGAAGAATTTGAGCGCCTCGCCTTGAGGCTGAAGCGACATCTGCGTTTCCGGATTTCCGTCATAGTAGTAAATTGAATGACGCTCCAGATACACATTGTTTTCAAAAGACCAGTTTGCAATATTATAGTATCGGTATGCCGTAGGATTACGCGGAGAACCCATCCAGTCCAGACCTCCGCCGAAACCGTTCGCCCAAGCGTAAATCCACATAAGGAACTGATAACCGCCCACTGTGTCATTTCTCACCTGCGAACCGTCAGCCAGGAAATGACCGTCGGTAAGACCGAACTCACCCAAAATTGACGGGATTTTATCCGACAGATTTCTCTGAATGTCATAAACATTAAGCTGCTCTTTGACATTTTCAAATGTATCAGGCTTAACGTATGTATGATGGTTCCAGAAATCAAGCGATTCCGCAACACCGGGTATCATCGCTACAAAATTATAATAGCCTACCGTTACAAGTGCGTGCGGCGCATTTTTGCGTATAGCCTCACGGCGCTCATCTATGCCCTTTTTCGCAACCTCGCGTAGCATATCAACAATCCATTGCGGTGTATCGGGATTAAACTTATTGTCATACATACTGAAGCTGTATAAGTTACCCGTAAATACAACCTTTCTCAGCAATGCCTCCGCCGCCGCGGCGCTTGTGCGCACTTCCTCGCTCACAATGCCTTTTTCAACGAGCGGAATAAAATCTTTATAATTTTTATCAAGCAAATATGTATACGTGCCGTAGTTTTTCTTTACCTCATCGCGGTTAAACAAATCATATTTTAACATCGGGTTATCAAGGTTTCCGCCAAAGCTTATCAAAAATTTCTGAACGTTCGGCTCATTCATAAGATCATAACCGATAACCATAGGCTCATCGCCGAAAGTTTTGCTGTAACGGTTATACCACGCAAGGTCATCAAGAGTTTCGTTTCCGCCGGGACCTGCTATAAACAGATAAATTCTATACTTGCGCGCAAGGTTAATTATAACCTTTGCCGCACGGTTTTCTTCCTCGGGCTCAAAATAAGGCGGCCACCACAGTCTGTAAACGTTAACGCCTGCCTCACTTGAAAGCTTAAACTGCTGTTCCATTTTTTCTATGCTGAACGTGCCCTTTGTCTGATCACCGCTCGAATAGCAGTATTCCGAAAGACCGTAAATGTTCTGCCCCACAACAAAAAGTTCGTTTCCGTCAGCATCAATGAAGCTCTTTCCGTCATCACTTACATGGACATATCCTTGCGGACGCGGTTCGGTAATTTCATAATTTTCAAGAGCGGCAATGTTTTTGCGCACTTCTTCGTCACGGCTGAATTTATCAAGAAATTCACTTGAATTAAATTTTGCCAAAACCGATTTTACCGAATTAACGAAATCATCGGTGTTGTAAAAATCGCTTTCCTTTATTCCGTAGAAAAGCCAGCTTCCGCCGCGATACTGTCCGTCATACTCAATAAGCGTACCTGCCGCATAGCCGAGCCTTCTGTCGTACTTGTCGCTGACCTCAAGCACCGGAATATATTTTGAATTATCCGCAAAAACGTATCCCACTGCGCTTGTACCCGAATAACTTCCGTTAAATTCAGGCATATCGTCAAAATACTGCTGTCCTTCTGCAGTCTTTATCTTAACACCGCCATTATAATTTAACTGCGGTTGACCGTATGCCTCAAAAATCGGAATCTTAACATTAGGCATATTAAGTGTGTTGAACAAATTTTCACCAAGAACAACCATATCACCGCCGTTCTCAAGATACGAATGAAGCATTGCAACACCCCTTGCCGAAACGTCAATTTCGTTCATAAATACAACGCACGACAAAATGTTCGTGTTCAAAACGTATCCGTTTGTGAGATCGGTATTTGTGATAATTTTTGTGTCATAGCTGTCTTTAAGAGCCGCATGCAATTTTTTCGCCTGATTTTCAAATCCGCTTCCGGCATAAATTCCGATTGTATAACCGGCTGTTTTTCGCATTGTCGGGCAAAACGCCTTTGAAACCATCGCTGCCGCTTCAGCTCTCACGGCATAATTTGAGCCGTTAAACATATCGCCTTTAGCCGTCGAAACAATTCCGAGCGCAGCCGCCTTTTTCACACCGTCCCTGTATTTGTCGGAAATACTGTTATAATCAGCAAACGCTCCGTCATAAAAGGAAGCGTTTTCCGCATTCTCCTTAACGACACCTGAAAGCAAATATGCCATTTGTTCACGGGTCACAAAAGCGTTAGCATCTGTAAATTCGCCCGCCTTTACAATGCCTGCTTTTTCCGCCCTTGCAATTACATCAAACTCCACTTTCTCGCCGCTGTATGCGCGCAAAACCCAGCCGAGAAAATCTTTAACGGTGACTTTGTCGTTCGGATTGAAATAATCCGAAAAATCCATTATATTCTGATAAACAAGGTTTTTCGCATATACATCAGACCACTCGCCTGCCATATCGGCAAACTCAAATACACCGTTTACGGCATTGAGCATATTAACCTTTTCCTCGCAGATGAACGAAGAAAAATAAGTATTTCCGCTTACGCCCGATTTTTCCATATTTGCAAGCTTAATCTGCGAAATACCGCCGTTTGCGCTGTTTGCAAGCGAAACCGGAGTCGGCGTAACGAACGTACCGTTTATATAAACATTTTCTCTTGCGTTCACCGTGTCAAGAATAATCGATATATCATAAACAGTGTTTACGTCATAGTTATATGAAACCGGAAAATCTTTGTATGTAAATGTTGCGTCGCGATAGCCTATCCTGCCCGAAGTGCCAAAGCAAATCGGGTAGAGATAGGTGCCGTTTTGTCTGCCGTCATTAGTTGCAATTATAACATTTCTGTTAAAATCAGTGTTATCGGCCGCCATTTTAAAGTTTATCAGATAAACCTTGCCGTTTAAATTCAAATCGTCAGCGGTGATATATGTATCAGTGCTTCCGCTGTCGCCCGAGCTTGAGCTGTTTGTAAGCGTGATGTATTTTCCGCCGTCAAAATCGGTTGCCTTAACAAAATTTTTGTGCGCCTCGGACACGATCCACTTATCCGACAAAGCATCCATTTTGTCATAGAAAACCGCATTAAGTCCGTCTGCATTGCACGCATTTTCAATGTTTGCAAAACCGCCGTCCTTGTCAAAAACAAACTTTATTTCGCCGAGCTGAATTTCCTCGGGAGAAATTGCTCCTTCCGAATGTCCTGAAGTAGCCGGAAGCGCAATTTTTACAAACAAAGTATCTCCCGGAACATTTCTTACAGCGTAAACCGCCTTATCCCATTTGTAGTTCTCCTGCACAGTGCGAACAGGATTTGCCGCTGTCCAGTTTTCTCCGTCGGAAGAAAAATTCACAGTAAGTTTTCCGCGGACTTCAACAGTTTCATATGCTGTGATATAAAGGCTTTTGAGCTTGGAAATATTATATACAATTTCTCCCTGTGCCCTGCTTGATTTTGTAATGCGCGATGTGTCGCCGTACTTTTCGCCAGACGAGCAGATAATATTAACCTTGCTTGACGAATATGTGTTTTCGAGACCTTTAAGCTCGTCAATAAACACATACTGCCCGCCGTCGTCTGCCAACACGGCAGTGAAACAACCCATAAACACCGCCAAAGCTGTTATAAGAGCCGTTATAGTTTTAAATTTCAAGTTTTAATCACTCCTCTCGTATGCTGCACTTAGTTGAAAATTATTCTGCTGTGTCTGCAAGAGGTACAAGTGTTGCAAAATCTTTAAAGCAGAATACTTTAAAATCATTGTCTGCGTCCTTGTCAAAATCCGAAGGCAATGTCATTGTCGTACTGTATTCTCCGCTGTGTTCATTTGCCAAAACCGCAAACTGTTCACTATGAATTTTCACAAGTCCGCCGTCTTTGTAGAGAGCCAGAATAATGAGCGCATTTCCGCCGTTTGCAGCATTGTTTGTGTATTTAACAGTACCCGTAACGGTTTGACCGCTTACGGTTGAAATGTCTGTTCTGCAAATCTCATTAACCCTAAACAAATCGTTTGCAGCTGTCATTTCACCGATATACACATCGCCGACATAAAGCTGATATGTTGTTCCTGCCGAAAGATTTACATCGGTAAGCGAATATGTGTATTCACTGCCCGAAACGGTCGGATTTTCAGCGGTTGCAATTTCCGTATCGCCGTTTTTAATCTGAAGAGCTGTGTTTGTAATTGCCGCAGGGTATTTAACCGTAAGTGTTTCGGTATTAGCCGGTACTCTTGTCAAATCGCTGCTTGTGCCTGCCGTTATGCTTTCGGGAAGAATAGCGTTTGCAGTTGTTTTAAGTCTGTTGCAGGAGAAAGCATAAATGTAGGTTGTTCTGTATAATTGCTTATCTGCGGTGCTTACCAATTTGGCCTCTTTCAAACCGTTAAGGGACCTATCACCCGCAGTTGAACCTGATAATTGTACCCAGTCATTTGTTACACTCTTACCGTCAATATAGATAAGTTCTTTTAATGTACGCGAGTCAAATATAACCTTAATATCGTATGTCTTGTCGTATTCTATTGTTGCCAATTCATTAAAAGTTTTTCTGCTCCAATCAGAATAATAACCGAATTTTTCATTTTGGAACACCACAGAACGCACTTTTTGCTTTCTTTCGTGATCATAAAGATTCAAATGAAAATCAGGGTTGTCATTGCTGCCTTTGCCACTCATTTTAATTCTGAAGAAAATTTCATAAACACCTGTTGTATAAGTATCTTTTTGGTTTTCAGCGTCATAGTTTATTTTGTTGAATGAAAGTCCTTGGTCTTTCCAACGGTGGTTGGTACTATATATTTTATATGCTTTTTCCGTATTATCATATTCAACAAATGTTTCTGTTGCGTTATTGTATGTGCCGGTAGAATTTTGAAGCGTTATATATCCGTCATCATTAACATCACTCGAAAGAATACCACCCTCAGCACGGTTTGTAGCGTTTGAAGTTGTCAGCGCATTCTGACGGTCATATGTGTCTTCAATAGTCATAGTTACAGGAGCGGAATATACACTGCCTTTTGAGGTTTTTGCAACCGCTTTAACCGTATAAACACCCGCTTTTATTGATTCGCCGTTTTCCGCTGTTCTCCAGCTTAACGAATATTTTCCGTCTCCGCTGCTTACGCCGTCACCGATTTTTTTGTTATCGGCATAAAATTCAACGCCCTGGCACTTTGTTGAATCGCTTACCTTTGCTTCAAGCAAAATTCTGTTTGCAAGCGAAGGTCTTGAAGAATCATTTGTGTTTGTATAAGAAGTTTCAGCGCCTGCACTCAAAGCATAGTTACCGCTTTTTGTAATCATTTCAACATTGAAATCGTTGTAAAGTTTAAAGTCTGCAAAATCAAGGCTATTGTTTACATAGCCCGAGGGAACGCCAAGATTAAGGTATCTCGGATTTTCACAGGTTCCCGAAATGTTATCAATTTTATATACATACTTGTGCCAGCCGTTAAAGCTATATTCTTTCATAAGTTCGGGAGTTAATGTTTTTGCTGTAGTAGAGTCATTCCACACACTTGCAGTAATTTTTTCTTGTCCGGGCAATGCAACAATCGTTACAACCGCAGTTGTCATAGCGGTAATGTAATATTTACTATATTCGTTATCTTTGTTTTTGCTCATTTTAAAGTCAAATGTGATACCGCCGCTCTTGTCTGTTACACGCGCTCTTGTTTCATCACCAATCCACGGCTGTGTTGTAATTGTTTTATAATCCAAGTTAGGACCTTTCCAATCAGCATTTGTCCACCCCTGAAGGCATCTGTCACTGCCTGTCGGCGTAGTACTCCAACCGTCAAAATCATACTGATAAACCAAATTTTCCTCACTGTAATCCGCAAATACAGTCGGTGCGGTAAACGTCGCCACTGAGGTCAGCATAACCGTCAACACAACAAACAATCCCAAAATTCTTTTCATTTCTAAAATACCTCCATATAAAATATTGTTCTTATATGCCATACTATAAATATCTTTTTTTAATCAGCCTTTAACCGAGCCGATTAACACGCCTTTTACAAAATACTTCTGCAAAAACGGATATACGCAGAGTATCGGCAATGTTGAAATTACAATCGTTGCGTATTTAAGGCTTTCAGATACTGCGCTTTTATCATCTATCGCTCTTCCCGACATCATAGATTCAGTGTTGTTTGAAAGAAGGATTTCTCTCAAAACAAGCTGAAGAGGATATTTTTCTCTATCTCTTATGTAAAGCATTGCACCAAACCAAGAGTTCCAGTAGCTTACACCGTAGAACAAAATCATTACTGCGATGATAGCCATAGACGTCGGAATTACAATTTTAAAAAGCACAACAAAATCGTTTGCGCCGTCAAGCTGTGCCGACTCTATAAGGCTTTCGGGTATTGCCGCAAGGCTGGTGCGCATTACCATAAGGTTCCATGTGGAAATCATTCCCGGCAAAATCAGCACCGCAAGTTTATCGCCAAGGTGAAGAACATTGTTTACAACAATGTATCCGGGAATCATTCCGCCACTGAAAAGCATTGTAAAGATTATCATTTTTGAAAAAAGCCTGCCGAACATAAGATTCTTGCGTGACAATCCGTATGCGCCGAGAGTTGTCATAAAAACACTCGCCAGCGTTCCGACCAAAACCACGAAAAGCGTCACCTTGTATCCGCTTATGATGTTCGGATTTTTAAATACCAGCTTGTACGACTCCAGGTTAAAGCCGATAGGTTTAAAAAGCAATTTGCCCGTGTTTCTTATAAGTTCGCCGGAGTCGCTTAACGACGACATTACAACGTGCCAAAGCGGAAATGCCATAACAAACATCATAACAATCATAAATACGGTGTTAAACACGGTAAATGCAATTTCGCCCTTTGATTTTTTTATATGCATATTTACTCTCATTCCTTTCACAAGTTGCTCACACATCTTTTTACCAAAGACTGTTTCCGCTCACCTTTGCACTTACCGTATTTGTTACAACAATAAGAATGAGGTTCACAACCGAGTTGAACAAGCCTATTGCCGTACTGTAACTGAACTGTGTTCCCTCAAGGATACCTATACGATAAAGGTATGTCGAGATTACATCTGCGGTATCATATGTAAGCGGCGAATACAAAAGCAGTATTTTTTCATAGCCGACGCTCATTATCTGTCCCACACGCAGTATAAACATTATTATAATTGTGGACGCAATGCCCGGAAGTGTTACGCAAAGTGTTTGCTTGAACTTTCCCGCTCCGTCGATTGTTGCCGCCTCATAAAGCTGTGGGTCTATCGCTGTGAGAGCCGAAAGATACATTATGCTTCCCCAGCCTACTTCCTGCCATATTCCCGTTCCAATATATATGGAACGGAAATATTTAGAAACAGAAAGCAAATTTGTGTTTTCGACACCGAAAATCGTTAAAAACTTTGTTACCACACCATCTCTTGTGAAAAACTGCGTTATAATTCCGCAGAACACAACGAGCGATATAAAATGCGGTAAATATGTTATTGTCTGCACGCTTTTCTTAAATGTTTTGTTTTTTATCTCGTTTATCAAAAGCGCAAAAATTATAGGCATCGGAAATCCCCAGAGTATGTTTTCAACACTTATAAGCAAGGTGTTTTTCAATACTCTGAAAAACGAATAGTCGGTTATAAACTTTTTAAACCATTTAAGTCCTACCCAACTGCTTCCGAGTATTCCGCTTGTGATATTATAATTTTTAAACGCTATGACAACTCCGAACATTGGCAAATAGCAAAACAGTATATAATAAATCATCACGGGGAGCAGCATAAGGTAGATATATTTATTCTTTTTAATATCCTTTGCGGCTCTTGCTCTAAAGCTGAATTTATCTTTTGGAGCAATCCCTTTTTTAATTGGCTTTTCCAAACTTGCTTCACTCCTGTATCATTATTTTTTCATTACTCTGTCATATGCAGTCTGGTAAATCTGTATTGCCTCGTCAACGCCCATATTCCTAAGATTTTCCGCATATTCGTCAAATTTTGAAATAGGCTCTGTGCCGAGAAGGAATTTTGCGAAGTATTCATCTGCGTATGTGCTGAACTGAGTATTAAGCTCGCTTATGCGTTCCCCTTCTTCAACAGTAAGTTTGTAGCAAGATCTCCATGTGGGAACCTGCTCGTACTTATTTGCGTTTTCAGACCACATTTTTGCGGCAGCCTGCTGTTGCGGCAAATCGTTAACCTGATTCATATATTCCACGTCAACATAGCCGGTTGCATCGGGACGTGTCCAAAGCGCAAGCGCCTGCATCATGGAAAGTCCGTTGGGATTTTTGGTAATCAAATCGGTATATTTGGGTTTGCCGTCAACCATTGTATAGCTCTTGCCTTCAACACCGAAGTTATAGAGCATATGACCTTCATCCGAAAAGGCATAATCAAGCCACTTCATTGTTTCCTTCGGATATTTGTTCGCAGTTGTTATGCCGACTGCATTCTGGAATGTAAATCCGTCGCGTCTTTGCAAATAAACAATTTTACACTCGTCACCCTTTTTGAGCGTCGGATAAGGTGCGCCGATAATTTCAGCGTCGGGCTTAATTTCCTTTATTTCGTTGCAAACGTCTTTGATTGTGCTCGTTCCGCCAAACCAAGCGCCTACATCTCCGCTGCTTACTTTGCCGTTAAACGCGGTCTGATCCATTGTCATAATGTCGGGGTCTACCAAGCCCTGGTCAATCCAGGATTTCATTCTTACAATAAAATCTTTCATACCGGGTTCAACATAACCGTATTTAATTTTTCCGTCATCCTGATAGAATGTGCGTGTAACACCGTAAGCTCCGATAAGCTGATAAAATGAACGAAGCTGTGAATTTGTAAAGCAAAGCGGATATTTAACGCCCGCCGCTTTAAATGCCTTGAGCATTTCTTCCCACTCATCTATTGTTGTGGGAACGTCAAGACCGACCTGTTTGAGAAGGTCGTTTCTTATAACGGGACCTGTCATTGATGTGTATTCCGTATAGCCCGCAAGCGACGGAACAATGTAATATCTTCCGTCCGTTGTAATCCACCTTTCCGCCTTCGGTGTTTTTTCTTTTATGTATTTAAGCATATTGGGCATACACTCTTCAACATCGTCCGTAAAGTCAATAAGCACACCGTCATCGCACGCTTTTTTCTCCGCGCCGGGATAAGATGACCAGTCACGTTCAATTAAATCGGGATAGTCACCCGATGCAAGCATTACGTTAAACTGTTCATTTTCGTTGCCCGATGCAGGATGTATAAATTTTATATTTACACCTGTTTTTTCTTTCAGCGCCTTATAAAATTCTGTATCGGCATAATTGCTTACCGATGTCATAACATAAGGACTGATACTACACCAGTATTTGAGTGTTATTTCATCGGAAACCGTATTGTCTTTTCCTTTGCAGCCTGCCATTGTGCCAGCTAAAACACTCATTGCGGCAACGGCGCAAGCCGCTTTCGTAAGCCGCGTTTTTTTGTTACCTTTCATCTTCTTTCTTCCTTTCCTTTTTAATATAAATTTTCTTTAAGACAATTTTATCACACGTTTTTTCACAAA
>ERZ1034917.1543-NODE-1543-length-13627-cov-8.831197_pt1 | contig 13627 bp, 16 predicted proteins | sample MGYA00520605_ERZ1034917 | MGnify/ENA primary metagenome ERZ1034917 (study PRJEB33766, sample SAMN09781784) | gut metagenome | biome: gut microbiome | host: Homo sapiens | place: Madagascar | study: EMG produced TPA metagenomics assembly of the PRJNA485056 data... | reverse complement strand
GAGTTTGTTCTACACAAAACTTTCTTCCCGACCAAAATTTTCAATTTTCCATTTTTAATTTTCAATTAAAAATTTCTAATTTTTCTTACATTGCGGTTCATCAGATGTCTGCCGAGATTTTTATACAAAAAAGCCTTCAGTGGTAACATTTGCTGATGATGTTCTTTTAGCAAATCGTCGGGAGAGTCATAAACACCGAAATCTTGATTAATACCTTCGCTTTGAATATACGTATTATTTCGGTTGAAATCTATGACAGGATTTTTGAAATCTTTGACAGCAACACCGTAACCGCAAAATGCACCCGAGCAACTGCTGTTAATTTTCTGCAAATTGTTTAGATACTTTTTGTCGAGAATAAACGCTTCGAGTTCGTACCATTTATCTTCAAAATACACCTCAACCCAACTATGGAACACATTTTGCGGAGCGTTTTTATAGACAATTCCCGTCATTGCACCATTTTGCAGTTTTTTGTCAATAGTAAATCCGTGTACCCGACAGGGAATATTGCACGCTCTGAGCAAAGCCATAAACAAAGTTCCCTTTGTGTTGCATTGTCCAAAACCTTCTTTCAAAACTTTTGAAGCAGGAATGTTGTCATCAATGTTGTAGCCGAACAGTATTTCATCTCGGACAAAATTATAAATTGATTTCAGTCTGTCAAATTCATGCATTGCAAGCCATTTTCTGTTTTCAATTAACTGCTGTATGTTAGGATTTGAATAATCCAACATTTTCGTTTCTTTAAGATATCTGTTCATAATTAGTTTAAAATGAGGTTGCATTTCTGTTAAAGCATTTTTAATGTTCGGTTATTTTTGAAACTATGCATATTTATTTGTATCGTGTTTACACACGATACAATTGGCGAACACGGTTCGCCGCTACATTTGGATACACAATTTTAATCAAATCAAAAAATATGTGTTTAAACAAAAACATTCATCAAGACGGGCGTCCAATGAACGCCCCTACGAAATTGTTCTTTTATAGAATTTTGTTCATATGAATACGGTCGGGAATGTGGAGTTTGTTCTACACAAAACTTTCTTCCCGACCAAAATTTTCAATTTTCCATTTTCAATTTTCCATTAAAGCGTAAGCTTAAATCATCCAATACCAATACTTGTCCTGATTGTTTTCCGAAAGGTCGGGGCTGAACTGGAGTTCGGGGTTTTTAATGCTTACTTTCATACCCTCGGTAATTGAGTTCACGATAAAGGCGTTACCGCCGATTGTTGCACCCTTGCCGATTACGGTTTCACCGCCGAGGATAGTTGTACCCGAATAGATTGTAACATTATCACGGATAGTAGGATGTCTTTTAACACCTTTAAGCTGCTGACCTTTTCTTGTTGACAACGCACCGAGGGTTACACCCTGATAGATTTTTACATTCTCGCCTATCTCGGTAGTTTCACCGATTACGATGCCTGTGCCGTGGTCGATGAAGAAATACTTGCCGATTGTCGCACCCGGGTGAATATCAATTCCCGTAAGCCCGTGTGCGTACTCCGAAAGCACTCTCGGAATCATCGGAATTTTAAGCTTCCACAATTCATGTGCCACTCTGTAAACAGTGATTGCAAAAAATCCTGGGTAGCAGAGAATGATTTCATCCGTACTGTATGCGGCAGGGTCACCGTTAAAGGCCGCAACAACATCTGTTGCAAGATAATCACGGATTGACGGAATCTTTGCAAGGAACTCATAAACCAGCTTTTCTGACTTTTCCATAACCTCGTCATATGAAAGGTCGTTGCACTTTTCGCAACCCTTTAAAGCCTTTGCAATCTGCTTTTTAAGGTTGTACTGAATAAATTCTATTCTGTCGCCTACAATATAGCCGATGTATTCTTCTCTTACTCTGTTCTTGTCAAAGTAGCCCGGAAACAACAGCTTGCGGATTTCTTCAAGCACCTGAATAAGCACAGATTTGTTGATAATGTTATCCTCCGAAAGTCTGCAAGTCTGTTCATGCTTTGAATAGCTTTCGAGAATTTCATTGACTGTTTTATTTATATTATCATTCATATGAATACTCCTTTTTCAAAATCCTGTTTAATTCACTTACGGGAAGTCCGACAACATTAAAATAGTCGCCGTCAATCTTCTTTACAAGCAGAGAACCTTTGCCCTGTATTCCGTATGCACCTGCCTTGTCAAAAGGCTCGCCCGTTGCAATGTACTCCTCAATTTCCGAATCGGAAAGTTCAAAAAATTCAACAAGCGTTATATTGGAAAATGATTTTGCAACACCGTTTTTGACGGTACAACAACCCGTGATAACCTTGTGCTGTCTGCCCGAAAGCAGTTTTAACATATTCTCGGCATCTTCCCTGTTCTTAGGTTTGCCGAGCATTTTGCCGTCAACAAAAACTCCCGTGTCACAACCGATTACAATATCTTTTTCATAACCGTTTTTTGAAATATGCAATGCCTTTTTGACGGCAAGATATTCGGGACGCTTTTCAAGCGGAACATTGTTCTCAACAGTTTCGTCAATGTCTGCTGGAACAATTTTAAAATCGGTTGTTATAAAACTTAAAAGCTCTTTTCTTCGTGGTGAAGCAGATGCAAGTACAATCATAATCTATCTCCGTAAAATTACTTTTGACTATTGTAACATAAAACCGAAATAAATAAAAGGTGATTATACAAAAAACACAAAATGCACAGCAATAATCAACTATTCGGATTGACCGCACTCCGTACTTTGTATTGACAATAATTTTACAAAGTGTTATATTTAAGGACAGCGGTAATCCGCATTAATAAGCACAATTCAACGAAAGGAAATGAAATATATGGCTAACATTAAGCTTCCTGTTCCCGTAACACTTCTTACAGGTTATCTCGGTGCAGGCAAAACTACTCTTATCAACCATGTCCTCGGCAATCAGGAGGGCTACAAGTGTGCCGTTATCGTAAATGATATCGGTGAAGTAAATATTGACGCAGAGCTTATTCAAAAGGCAGGCGTTGTTACTCAGAAAGATACAAACCTTGTTCCGCTTACAAACGGCTGTATCTGCTGTACTTTGAGCGTTGACCTTATCAACCAGATTACAGACCTTGTAAAGTCAGGCAAGTTTGACTACATTCTCATTGAGGCGAGCGGTATTTGCGAACCACTTCCGATTGCACAGTCAATCTCAGTTCTTGAGGGCGATAAGGAAAACAATATCCCAGAGCTTGTCCGTCTTGACAACATTGTTACAGTTGTTGACGCACTCCGTATGGCAACAGAATTCGGCTGTGGCGACGATCTCCTCAAGGAAGATGTTGACGAAGAGGATGTTGAAAGCCTTCTTATTCAGCAGATTGAGTTCTGTTCAACAATCATCCTCAACAAGGTTGACAAGGTAACAGAGGAACAGCTCAAGAGAGTTAAGGCTATGATTAAGACGCTTCAGCCAAAGGCACGAATTATTGAATCACAGTTTGGCAAGGTTGAAGTTAAGGATATTCTCGATACAAAGTGCTTTAATTTTGAAGAAACAGCCGCATCCGCAGGTTGGGCTCAGATTTATGATAAGGATGAAGATGACGAGGATACAGACCGTCACGGTCATCATCACCACCATCACCACCACGATGAAGACCATGACGAACATGAGCATCACGATCATGACCATGATGAGGACGGTCTTGATCACTCTCATTGCGACCACGAACACGGTCATTGCTGTCACCACGACCACGATCATGAGGACGGCGAAGAAGAGTACGGCATCGGTTCATTTGTTTACCACCGCATTCGTCCTTTCAATCAGGACAAGCTCCAGCAGTTTGTTGAGAACTGGCCAAAGAGCGTAGTCCGTGCAAAAGGTGTTCTTTGGTTTGATGACAAGAGAGAAGATGTTTATGTATTCGAGCAGGCAGGCGTTCAGATTACTGCTACGGAACAGGGCAAGTGGCTTGCCGCATTCCCAAAGAAACAGCAGAAGCTCTATCTTGCAGAGTATCCCGATATGGCTGAAAAGTGGGACGAAAAATACGGCGACAGAGAAATCAAGCTTGTATTCATCGGTCAGCATATGGACAGGCACGCAATTGTTGATGCGCTTGACGAGTGTCTTTCAGACTGATAAAATCTTATAAAAATTGAGGGCAACGGAATTCCGCTGCCCTTGTTTTTTTGGTTGGATATACAAAAACGGCAGTCCGATTTGGACTGCCGAAATTTTTGCACCGTTAAGTTTTATTACTTTGATGACTCTGAATCAGAAGATTCGGGCTTGAAGTTAGCGTCAAATGTGAAAACGAGCTTTGTACCGTCTTTTTCCATTGTAATAACACCGTCTTTGAGTGTGTATGGAATGCTCTCGCTCCCTGTTGTAAAGTTCTTGTCATCGTATGTGAACTCCTGTTCCTGACCGGCTGCAGAAAGCTTAGCCTTGCCGTCTTCTTTAAGAAGAATGTAGCCTTTGTCCATACCGACAGCGGCAAGAGTACTGCTGTCAAAGCTCATACCGCTTGCTTCTGCACTTGTAAGCTTGTAATAGCCGAGTGTTGAATTACCGCAAGCTGTAAGTGAAAGCACCATAAGAAGTGCCATAACAGCCGCAACGCTGATTGTGAAAATTCTTTTCATTTGTTTTTCCTCCATTTTCCCTATCGGGATTTCTCATTTTTTCAGGCTTTGTGCCTTCGTCAGTGAATGACACGATTATTATAGCACAATGGCATAAACTTTTCAAGGTTATTTGTAAAAATATGTAAAAAAGCACCCTTTCGAGTGCTTTCATCACCTAATATTCAGTTATCAGTTGAACCTTGACAAAAACGCCTGGGTTCTCGGATTTTGCGGATTGTTGATTACCTGTTCGGGAGTACCTTCTTCGGCAATTACACCGTCAGCCATAAAAATGATCTTGTCGGCAACATCTCTTGCAAACTCAATCTCGTGAGTTACAACAATCATTGTGCTGTCGGAGGTTTTAAGACTGCGGATAACATTAAGCACCTCACCCGTGAGTTCGGGATCAAGTGCGGAGGTAGGCTCGTCGAAGCAGAGCACATCGGGATTGAGTGCAAGCGCTCTTGCAATTGCAACACGCTGTTGCTGACCGCCGCTGAGGTTACACGGATATGACTCGCTCTTTTCGGAAAGACCTACCCTTTCAAGCAAAGACTTTGCATTGCTCTTGATAATTTCATGAGCCTCTTTATAGCTTTTTGCGCCCATATATTCGCCTGTCTGCTTTATCTGCTCCTTTGCGGCAAGCTTTGGTGCAAGCATAATATTCTCGATAACCGTATATTGCGGAAACAGGTTAAATGACTGGAACACAAGTCCGAAGTGAAGTCGTCTTTTCCTGATTTCGCTGTCGCTCTTTGCAGAGCTGTCATTGCTGTCAAAAAGCACTTCATCATTGACGGAAATCTTGCCGTTGCCCGGAGTTTCAAGAAAATTAAGACACCTTAACAGCGTAGTCTTGCCCGAACCCGATGAGCCGATAATCGCAAGCACCTCGCCCTTTTTAAGAGAAAAGCTGATATCTTTCAAAACCTCTGTTTTGCCGTAGCTTTTACGGATGTTTTCAACATTTAACAAAGACATAACCTTTCCCCCTTAACCCTTGTAGTAATCAAGCTTTTTCTCGATAAATGAGAAAAGCAAGGTAAGAATTCCGCAGAATGCAAGGAAGAATACTGCCGAATAGAAAAGCGGCCAGATGAGTCCCTGCATTGAGAAGTCCTTTGCTCTCATAAGAATTTCCGGAATTGCGATAACGCTTGAAAGTGAAGTATCTTTTACAAGAGTAATAATTTCGTTGCCCATGGGTGCAGTAATTTTCTTTACAACCTGCAAAAGCACAACCTTAAAGAAAATCTGACCCTTTGTCATGCCAAGCACCTGACCTGCCTCATACTGTCCCTTTGGAACAGACTCGATACCGCCACGGAAGATTTCAGAAAAATATGCGGCATAATTGATTATAAATGCGATAAGTGCGGCGTTCATTCGTGCAAATGTCACACTGCCGTTTGACACAAGCGGCGGAACATAGAACACTACGAAAAGCTGGAGCATCAGCGGAGTACCTCTGATTATCCACACAAATGTTTTTGTCAGCCATTTTAACGGCTTGAATTTTGACATTGAACCCATTGAGATAATAAGTCCGAGCGGAATTGCCGCAAGCAGGGTTACAATGAAAATTATACAGTTTTCGCCGAATCCCTCAAGCAACTGACCGCTTACATTAAAAAATTGATCCATTTTATATACCACTCTATCCAAGTATTTTCAGTTTTGAATATATCAAAAGGCTTACAAATTTGAACCTGTAAATTTATAATCAATAAAAAGCACAACGGGCGAACATAGTCCGCCCTGTATGTACAAACTTATTTTAATTAAATTATTTCTTTTTTACAAGAAGAAGATCCTGAAGGCTGTACTTCTCTGCAATCTTATCAAGTGTGCCATCATCGGCAACTGCCTGAATAGCATCGTTAAGCTTTTTGAGTGTTTCGGGGCTGTCCTTACGAAGTGCAATACCGTACTGCTCAGGTGAAAAGTCCTTGCCGTCAACAACCTTGAGGTCAGCGTAGTCAGAGCCGCTCTTGAGTGTACCGATTGACATTACATAGTCGATAACCGCAACATCTGCTGTGCCTGACTTAACCTCGAGAAGAGCTTTAGCCTGTGCGTCAACTGAAACATACTTTGCACTTGAGAAGAACTCGTCTGTCTGAGCAACAGTTTCACCTGCTGACTTCTTCTCTGCAACTACTGTCTTATCCTTGAGGTCATCTGCTGACTTGATTTTGTCTGCAACATCAGATTTTGCAACCATAACCTGCTTGTTTTCCATATAAGGAGTTGAAATATCCATTGTTGACTTTCTGTCGTCATCAATTGTAAGGCCGTTCCAGATGCAGTCGATTGTCTTTGAGTTAAGCTCAACCTCTTTTGAATCCCAGTCAATTTTCTGGAACTTTGGAGTAACACCCATTTTCTCGCAAACTGCCTCTGCAAACTCAGTTTCAAAACCTGTAAGCTTGCCGTCTGCATCAAGGTAGTTCATCGGCTCAAAATATGTAACACCGATAACAAGCTCTCCCTTGTTTGAGATATAATCCCAGTCCGTTGCAGAAGAACCGCAACCTACAAAAATTGACGCTGACATTGCACCCGCAAGAAGTACAGAAAGTAACTTTTTCTTTTTCATAATTATTCCTCCGTAATCTGATATACTCTCTACCTATGTTCTGCAAATCACCTTGCAAAACAATCTCTGTATATTATACATTAGTGCGTTAGCAAAGTAAAGTGTTTTCGAGAAATTTGCCGAAGAATTTTCTTCCAATCGCAGGCATATTATTGCATAAAAGAATTATTCTTTCAAGAGGTGATTAATCTGTCGGGAAATTACAATAAAAATCACTTTGCGGCGGCATACATAAGGGTGTCAACCGAAAATCAAACTGAGCTTTCACCGTCAAGTCAGCTGAAAATCATCAGAAAATTTGCAGATGAAAGAGGCTATCTGATTGATGAGGATTTCATTTTTCGTGACAATGGAATTTCGGGAAGATATGCCGACAAGCGGCCTGAATTTAACCGAATGATAAGCCTTGCAAAGAAAAAGCCTCCCCTGTTTTCAGCCGTACTTGTCTGGAAATTTTCACGATTCGCCCGCAATCAGGAGGAAAGCATTTTCTATAAATCGCTGTTGAGAAAAAACGGAATTGAAGTCATCAGCGTGTCCGAACCCGTTGATGACGGTCCCTTCGGCAAGCTGATTGAACGCATTATCGAATGGTCGGACGAATACTATTCGATTCGGCTTTCGGGTGAGGTAAGGCGAGGAATGACCGAAAAAGCCGAGCGTGGCGGCATCGTCAGCATTGCACCATTTGGCTATAAAGTGACAGACGGAAGGCTTGTGGTTGACGCCGAAAAAGCCCGAATTGTCAGTAAAATTTTTGCCGATTTTTTGAATAATAAAGATATAAATATGATTTGTGACAACTTGAATTTGTCAGAAATCAGAACCGCCAAGGGCAACCTCTGGGATTGCCGTGCCGTTGAATATATTCTGCAAAATCCCGTTTATATCGGCAAAATCAGGTGGAATCCAATCTGCAAAACGGGCAGAGATTTCCATAACGAAAATTTGATAATTTCAAACGGCATTCACGAACCGATTGTTGATGAAGTAATTTTTGAACAAACAAGGCAAATATTATTCTTGCAAAGAATAATAGTCAAAGAACATTCCCATAAACAAACTGAAATTAGACACCTTATTAAAAATCTTGTCAAGTGTTCAAACTGCAATTCAACCCTCGTTCCGATTAAAAATAATTTTCTCCAATGCTCCGCCTACATTCACGGCAACTGCCATTCGTCACACAGCGTAAGAATTGAAAAGATTGAAAAAGTTGTAATTAAAGCAATCAATATTCTTATAACGAACAATTTAATTAATGATACTTTCTTGATCAAAGAAACTTATCCCTTAAAAACGCAAAACGGCTTACTATCCATAATTACAAAAAGAATAATATTTGACCGCAAAGCCTCCCACCTCAACATATTTCTCAGTCAAAATAAGTAACATTCTGCCATACGGCGGTCCGGACGGTGAGTTGGGTGCGTCATTGCGATATCTGAGTCAACGATTTGCAATGCCATTGCCAGAACTCAAAGGCACTCTCACCGACATAGGCACAGAAGAACTTAATCATCTTGAAATGATCGGTGCAATAGTATATCAGCTGACTAAAGACCTCACCGAGGATGAAATCAAGGAACAGGGATTCGGTGACTATTTTGTTGACCACACAACCGGAATTTTCCCACAGGCGGCAGCAGGTTTTCCCTATACAGCAGCATCAATGCAGGTTAAAGGCGATCCGATAACCGACCTGCACGAAAGTATGGCGGCTGAGCAAAAAGCCCGAACAACCTACGATAACATCCTCAGATTCTGCGATGACTACGATGTAAAAGATCCGATTCGCTTTCTGCGTGCCCGTGAGGTCGTTCACTATCAACGCTTCGGCGAAAATCTCCGCCTCTTGACCGATAAACTCAACGAAAAGAACTTCTACGCCTTCAACCCCTCATTCGATAAAAAATGCTTCAAAAATGAACTGAAAAAGAAGAAAAAGTAAAAAACATGCACAAGTCCAAGTATTTATGGGCTTGTGCATTTCAATAAGCTTACGAATTCAACCATTTTACAAAATCAAAATCATTATCTGCGGCATTTTTACCGGTCCATGAATTTTTGTCTAATAAATAAGCTTGCATTTCTCCCTTTTTATATTTAGATATACTCACCCATTGTAAAACCGACCTTATATTTTTTCATTTTGATCATACTTTTCTGACAATTCTTTTTTGTATTCGCTGTAATCCTTATGCAAATCAAAAATAATATTTCCTAATTCATCGGTATGTCCACCTCTTTTATTCTCAGGAGGTAGCGTCATATAATCACCATACACATTTTTTAAATACAAATCATAATCATCAAATGTATTAAAATATTCATCTTAAAATTTTATCTTTGTGAATTTTTCAAGAATTTTTTTGGCTGTATTACCGAAACCTCCATTGAATACCATACAGCAGCCCATTGATTATATTTCATCGGATCGAGCATAATTCTATGTTCGTTGATTTTACAAATCATTCTTCTTATACACCTTGGAATGGCATAAATTAACTTGAGTTTATAATTCATCGGTTCATTAACAGCTTTGGCATAGACATCATGAAGTAACAATCTGTTCAAACTCAAAGCCTTTTTGTTTTAATTTCTTTTTTGGAGCATCACTTACTACCACTGCCGGGAAAATATCCATACACATGCCATAATGAATATCAAATTTGTAAGCCTTAACAGGCATAGATGTAGTTCCGTTTGCTCTTATCTGAGTCCACATTTCAGAATAATTCTTATCTGTTTTGTAGTTTTGGACAAAATACTTTTCGCCCAACTCACGCTGTGCTATTTTCAAAAACTTTTTATAATCCGAAAGTGGCATATATATATATATCAATATCGTCATCCCACGGAATGAATCTACCGTGTCTTACAGCTCCAAGCAAAGTACCTGATGAAAGTATGTATGTAATATTATTGTCATCACATACTTTTACTACATCTTTTAACATCTGCAATTCAAATAACTGTATTTCTCTTAGTGTAGGCATTGCAGTCAATTCCTCCAAGAATAAATTAAACAAATTTTTCTCTTACAGCTTTTAATTTATCAACAAAAAAAGTCAACAATGTATATTTATCAGAAAATCCTCTTATTTTTTTAAGCTGTTGTTTCCAACTGTATTTTTTATCTCTAACAAGGAAATAGATATAATTATCTATTAAATTTTTAACAGCTCTATTATATTCAAGATCAACATCCGAATTGTATTTTACAGCTAAATCGTAAATCATTTTTAAACTTTTGATTCCATCTTCAGCATTACCTCTTGCAAAATCTGACATAAGCGTATTTTCAGATAATTTTGTATAATGATACAGATGCGCAGAAAAAGCATAAACAAACTCTGTATCAGATTTTTCAAAATACTCTACTGAAAATCTCAAATCCTCACCCATCGACAAATTCTCGTCAAACCGGACATTGAACTTTTCAATAATCTGCATATCAAACAGTTTATTCCACAATGCGGTAAGGTAAAGCTCTGCATTAAGCTTAAAAGCGTTGCCCAAACTTACCTTTTCTTCTCCGCCACTCCAAGAATATTTAACAGGTTCGCAACGATTAACCTCATCGTGATATATAAATCCACAAATTGGCACTGTATTATACTTTTTAAAATTATTCAACAATTGTTCAAGGTAATCGGGTTCAACATAGTCATCACTGTCTACAAAACAAATGTAATCTCCCTTTGCTTTTTCAATCCCGTTATTTCGTGTTGCAGAAACGCCTACATTATAAGGATTATCTATAGCAATTACATTAGAATATTCTGACTCATACTGTTTACATATACTACTGCTGTTGTCTTTTGAACAATCGTTTACCAGAATTATTTCCGTATTTTTTAAAGTTTGTCCAATGAGAGAATCCACGCATTTTTTCAGCGTTTTCTCAGCATTATAAACTGCTACAACTATACTTATTTTATCCATAATCACTCAAACGCTTTCCTGATTGCTTTGATTAGAATTCCGTCTTTGTAATAACGCCTGCCCTGTATTATATCCGGCAGATACTCACAATTCTCGTATTGAGAAAAATAAACCGAGTCTTCACATTCATACACTTTGTTATTTACAAAGAGAATCTTCGGATATTTAATCTTTTTGAAATTTTCGAAGTCCTCTTTTGAGAACCCATTCTGTTCAACCATAATTACAAATATTTTTTTGGGATTAACCCTTTTCTTTCTATCTTCCCATTTTTGTAAAGCATCTTCACACGAATCATAGTGCATAAAAAATATCTTTATGTCATCAAGTGTTCCAATCGGATACTTCTCACCCATTTCAACTACAGGTGTAAAAGATAAATAATAATCAAGATCATTTACAAATTTTATAAAATCGCTTGCTGTAAAAAAGAGATTTACCGTAGGGGTTAAGAATTTGCAATTCATATCATGATAAAAAGTTCCGCCGATACAATTCATAGATATAAGCGAAATATCAGACAAGTACACTTTGCCCTGCACCTTTTTAATCATAACTTTATTTCTGATTATATTGTAATATTCGGATAATTTCATAGCTAACTCACTCGAATAATATCAGATTTTTGTTTTCTTCGAACCGTTCTGTACCCTTTTTTTTAGAAAATTTATTAAAGACTTTAATCAGAATTCCGGGTTGTTTATAAGGATATTTTTTAATCAAAGCGTTTAATTCTTCGCTTACATCAGTCAATTGTGACCTATAGAAAAGTAAAGAATCGGACAATTTATTGTAATATGTCTTTCGAAGTTTTGGAAATCTACTACTTACATATTCATATCTCTCAACAAAACAACCTAGTGTTAGCATCTAAATAGTACAAAACAAAATGAGATATCCCATTTAAGTGTTGTATAATAAAAAGAGGAGGAATTCATTATGTCACGACAAAAAACTCATCACACCAAGCAATTCAAGTTGGATGCTATCAACTATCGCAAAGAGCACCCTGATCTTACACAGGTTGAATGTGCAAAGAACCTGGGTATCGGTGTCAGTACTCTTGCTCGCTGGGAAGCCCAGTTCAGAGATAATGACGGTGATATTCCCGTTATCGGTTCCGGCAGTTACGCTTCTGATGAAGCGAAGAAAATCGCCAACCTTAAGCGTGAGCTGCGTGATGCACAGGATGCACTTGATGTGTTAAAAAAAGCCATCGGCATTCTGGGAAAAGATTAACAGAAGCTATCTATACTGACGTTTCTGCAAAGGTAGAGGCTGCCAAAGTAACTGGACGCCGCGTCTCTATCTCCGGAATGCTGAAAATTTTAGGCGTGTCTCGCTCTGGATACAGATCCCTTCTTAATCGAAAGGTATCTCCTACTCATCAGCGAAAAAATGCCGTTAAAAAGGAAATCCAGAAAATATATGATAATTCTAAACAGAATTATGGCGCCCCTAAAATTGCACAGGAACTACGTAAATCTGGCGAAACCATCACAGTCAACGCACCGTAAGTAAATACATGCGTGAAATGGGCATTCGTGCCCAGTGGACTAAACCGTGGACTACTACCACCAAAGATTCTGATTTTAGCAAAGAACTCCACAACATTCTCAACGAACAGTTTAATCCTGAACGTCCTAACGCTGTCTGGTGCACAGATATAACTTATATCTGGACGCAGTATGGCTTTGTATACCTTAACTGCGTTATGGACTTGTATGCCAGAAAAATCATTGCCTGGACTCTTGCAGACACTATGGAAGTATCTACAGTTATCGAAACAATCAACAAGGCAAAAGCCTGTCGTAATACTGATTTACCACTTATTATCCATTCAGATCGTGGCACCCAGTATATTTCAAATGCGTGGCGTGAAGCCACTGAAAAGATGCAGCAAAGCTATTCTCATAGTGGTTATCCTTACGATAATGCCTGCATCGACTCTTTCCATTCCTTAATCAAAAGAGAATGGCTTAACAGATTTCATATCATTAACTACAAACATGCCTATAGGCTTGTATTTGAGTATATTGAAACCTTTTATAATACCGTTAGGATTCACAGCCACTGCGACTATATGTCTCCTAATGATTTTGAAAAATTGTTTGAGAGGGTATCTTCTCTGCCAGCAGCTTAGTTGCCAGAACTTCCCATTTTATTTTGTGCTAAATCTTGACACAGGACCACTCCTCTATTATTCAAACTATTCCTAACTACTATTTTTTCTTTAATATTACAGCAAAATCATGCATTTTTCGCAAATTCCATTCATTTGAATTTTGAACATGAATCTGATTTTTATAGCAATCTCTATATTTAATTCTACTACATAAATATGAAATCAATTTTTTATTACTCAGATTATCTATATATTGATTTTCAAACTTATGATAATTATCTAAAGCTAATTTATCATCAGCTTTTTTGCACCCTACGACATCTTCAATCATTACTAAAGATTTCGAATATAAATTTAAAGATATTTC
>ERZ1034917.1539-NODE-1539-length-13683-cov-7.754770_pt1 | contig 13683 bp, 10 predicted proteins | sample MGYA00520605_ERZ1034917 | MGnify/ENA primary metagenome ERZ1034917 (study PRJEB33766, sample SAMN09781784) | gut metagenome | biome: gut microbiome | host: Homo sapiens | place: Madagascar | study: EMG produced TPA metagenomics assembly of the PRJNA485056 data... | reverse complement strand
GTCGAGAGTCTGCCTCTTTGTTTTTAAAAAATTACGCAATATTCAGGCTAATCGGGCCCAAACCTATATCCGGGCCCAGGATAGTATGACAATACCTTAACTCATTCACGGATTCCCAAGAAATAAACTTGACATTGTGCGCCGTTTCGATAAAAGCAAGTTCTCTTCAGTGATTTGATGAAATCGGCTATCGCATTCAATTGTTCGGGCGGTAGCTTTTTGGTCTCCCGAATCAGCTCCGCTTCGGATGTTCCGATGGCCGCATTTCAGAAGCACCGATAAAGTTCGGCAGCCTGGCAAGATATTTCTCCTGGGATAAACTGGAATGGAATTTGTTTATGCAGTTTTTTGATTCTACTTGAAATCTGCATATCGAGTGATATATTGAGTGATGTCGAAAAGGAGACCGCATAATGATTAAACGAAAAATACAGCAAGAACTGGCAAAACTGGCTCAGGAGTACAAGGTTGTCACGATTACGGGGCCTCGTCAATCCGGAAAAACCACGCTTGCCCGCATGCAGTTTCCTGATTACAACTATGTCAATTTAGAGGAACCGGAAACCCGGCAGTTGGCGGAACGCGATGCCAAAGAATTTCTGAAGCGTTATTCCACTCCGATCATCATTGACGAAATCCAGCGGCTTCCGATGCTTTTGAGCTATATCCAGGTCGAATGCGATAAAAGCAGCGCCAAGGGGCAATATATCCTTACCGGCAGTCATCAGCCGGCCCTGAAAGCGGAGGTCGCCCAGTCTTTGGCTGGACGCACCGCTATCTTGCAATTGCTGCCGCTTTCCATTGAGGAATTGACGGAAGCCGGAATTCAGCTGGATCGGGATGAATATTTGTTCAAGGGGTTTATGCCGCAGCTTTACGAAGAGAATATAGACATTACACGTTTTTACCGCAACTACTATATGACTTATGTAGAGCGCGATGCCCGGCAACTGGTCAACATCCGCAATTTTTCCTCATTTGAAATCTTCATCAAGCTGCTGGCCGGGCGTGTCGGGCAGTTGGTCAACTTGAACAGCCTGGCCGGCGATGTCGGCGTGTCTTCGTCCACGCTGGGAGAATGGCTGTCCATCCTGGAGGCAAGCTACATTGTATTCCGTTTGCTGCCCTATTTTGAGAACTTCGGCAAACGTTTGATCAAGACACCGAAACTTTACTTCACGGAGGTTGGCCTGGCCGCCTATTTGTTGGATCTGGAAAATCCCGGCATGGTTACCCGCGATCCTCTGATGGGGAATCTCTTTGAGAACATGGTCATCGTCGAAGCCTTGAAAGCCCGATACAATGCTGGCAAGGATGCCGGACTCTATTTCTTCCGGGATTCCAACGGGCTGGAGATCGACCTGCTGCAATCGGCGAACCGCAAACTCTATCCGATGGAAATTAAAGCCGCTCGAACCTATAATTCCGATTTTGCGGTCAACATCAGGAAGTTTGAAAAACTCAATGACAAGACCGCAGGCGGCAGTGTCATTTACTCCGGGGATAACGTGCAGAAAATCGGTGATATACAACTGTTGAACTTTATGGACACCGCAGGCATCGTCCATTGATTATGCATCAAGCTTTTCTACAAAATCGACTACTTTTATCAGTTGTTCATGGGACATATGTTGAATCTTCCGGATCAATTCGGTACGAATTTGATTTTCGGATGATTCGATGTTTTTGACTTCGGTGTAACCGATGAAGTCAGGCATTTTGGCGAGATACTTCTCTTTGGCTTCGCGGTCGGCATGGGCCTGATAGTGCTTGGTCATTTCCGGGCTCATATGACCGAGGATCGATTGCACCACCGGCAGCGGAATCTGATAGCATCCGGCGAGGTAGGCGAAGGTATGACGCAGCGAATGCACGTCTTTTACGCTGGAAGCCCTTGAACGGTTCCGGGCGGTACGGGTAGTCTGAATTCCCAATCCTTCCAGAAAACTTTTGACCCGATAGGAAATTCCACTCGGATTGTTCTGATACATTGCCGCATGTTCGGGAAGAACGTATTCTCCAGCCGCAGAAATGGATTTCTGTTCATTGAGAAAACTTGCCAGGGGCGGCAGAATTGGAATTTCCAAAGCCGCTCCGGTTTTGCGCCGTTTCCGGACGATCCAGCGTTCATCCCGGATATCATTCCATCGCAGGGTACAGATATCGCCCTCGGAAAGTCCTGTGCAAATGCCGATGACAAACAACGGACGGACAAACGGATCAAGATTATCTCCAATCAATTTCAACTCGGCCGGGGTGAACGCATCACGGCTCTCCGAATCATTATCCATCATGTCGAATTCAAAAGGATTATAAAGAATCCCTGCTTCTTCCTGCAATTTGGCAAAAACAGATTTCAAGGTTTTGTGAAAAGCATTAATGGTACGTCCGGAAAGCCGGCTTTGTGCATCGTAGCTGTGAACTACGGTTTTTCCCTGATAAGCCCGTTGATAAGTGATTTTGCGCAGATAACGGCCGTTTTCCCGTAACTGGCGAATGTAAGCCTCCGCATGGGTTCGGCTGACGCCATCAAGCTGTTCGACTGCTGGATAGGTTTCATGCATGAAAGCGACGAAATCATTCCACTGACTTTGGTTGATCTGCTGCTGTTGAACGCTCGGTTGTTTACGGCGAGGCTTGGCAAGATACAGTTCAAATGCGGCATCCAGTGTGATCTTATCACCGCCGGTCAATTCCCGCTTGAAGTTTTCGACGAGTGCCCCGACGCTCTTTTGCTCAGAAAGAACTTTGACTTTTTCCTTGAGTCTCTTTTCATAGAGAAGAGCGGCAGGCTTGGTGGTACAGCCCTCGCAGACACCGCGATAACGTTTGCCGTTCTGCGAAAAATCGTAATGATATTCACCGGTCTCACCGCTGCTGGTTTTGCGTTTTGCCACACTCATAAAAACACCTTTCGGATTGCTTCCTTTTAATGCCTAATGTAGCATATCTCCGTCAGGGGGTCAATGACTGGATGTCACATTTCTGCCGCATTTTAATAAAAATACAGCATTTTTGAGCTTGAGAACATTTGACTGGGGGTCAAAAGGTCGAGAGTTCAAATCTCTCTATCCCGACCATTTTTATTTTAACTTCCTGATTTTCCGCAATCTTCTCATAGTATCCGTTTTCAGGCGATTGCTCCGGTTTGGGACACAAAGTGTACCACAAGGAGCTGAAAATGGATGTTTCCGTCAAAAACCTTGTGTCCCGAAATGGTAAATATTATTTCCGTTGCCGTTGTCCTGCCGGAATGCGCGGCGATGATATGCGGGAAATAAAGATATCCTTGAAGACTTCCGATTTGAAAAAGGCGGTCAGCGTCTGTAAGTTAATAACAGGCAAATTAAACCACCTGATTGAATCGGGAGCGGCAAATACAATGACACTGGATGAAATACGCCGGATATTGGCCGGTTACATTTCGCAGGATTTGGAAGAGCATGCGCGGCAAATGGCTGATTACGAGCCAATCTGTCCCGATACCCGCCGGGAAGGTATGCGACGCGCATTGAATGCCATGCAGTATTATGAACGTGACCGGGATGCTGGTTTCCCGGAAGGCCGTTCGGTGGCGGAAGGAATTTTGCAGAATATCCCCCATACACCCAGCGACCTGAATTTTATGGCGCAGGAATGGACTATGGCGCAGATTTTCCTGATGCGGATGCAGCATGACCGCATAGCAGGGAAACGCTTCCTCACGGAGTATAACCAAGCCATCTATGACGAAATCATGTCGGGCAATTATCGGTCTGCTGATGAAATACGGCAAGCGGAAACAGTCCATACCTTAGGGGAGTTAGTGGAGCAATATTTAGCCGCGCCCCATCCCACATGGGGAATGTCGATGCGCGAGGCGGTACAGAATGCTTTGACCACCATGACGGAATATTTTGGCGCGGATACGGATATCAAATCGCTGAAACTTCCTAATTTGACTTCTTTTCGGGATAATGTTCTGATGAAACTTCCGGCACGGAGAAAAATTTATCCGGGGTTGCGGAACTGTTCATTATTGGAGCAAGTGGAAGCCAGGGACGGAGAAACACTTTCCATTACGACGGTCAATTTGATGACCGCCCGGATTGCAAGTTTCTTTATCTGGTGTTTCGATAATGAATATATCGACCGTTCCCCGGCAGCGAAACTCAAGATAAAGACCAATGATGCGCCCAGTGAAAAACGTTCCACTTTTACGCCGGAGGATTTGAAAACCATCTTTACGGAACTTCGTGAGGACCGGTTGAATGCTTGGAAGCCACATAAATTGTGGATACCGCTTATCGCCCTTTTTTCCGGAGCACGGCAGAATGAGATATGCCAGCTTCAGATTCACAATATTTTGAATGTCGAGGGGATTCCCTGCTTTAATATTATCGGGGAACCCGAATATAATACACGGTTGAAAAATGTCAACAGCAAACGGCTTGTTCCGATTCATCCGGTGTTATTGCAGCTTGGTTTTCTCGATTATGTTTTGAAACGGCGCAAAAACATCCGGGGGAACGGAAGCGGAGACAAGCGACTTTGGCAGACCTTGAATTATTCGGAAAAATACGGATATGGACACGGCTATGAGAAATCGTTCGGAAACTTCCTGCGGGCTTATGTGACAAAAGATAAAAAGAAAGTTTTCCACAGCTTCCGGCACTCATTCGACAGTTATTTGTCCAACAAGGAACCCAATGCCTTTTTGATTCAAAGTCTGGACGGACACGGAAAGCGCGGGGAATTGGCTTCCCGATATTCCAAGGCGTTTCTGAGCGATATGCTGGCTACATTGTGCAAACTGGATTATGGTTTTGATATTTTTGACGTGCTGGGGAAAACTCCACTCCCGGACGAAGCGATACAAAAACAAATTGACGAGCTTCCCCGGTTGACTGGAATAATTACGATTTGAGGATAATTGCAGGAAATCGGCGCGCTGATCCTGCGGCTATGAGCCACAGGATTCAGCTTCGGATGGAGGTTGGCATGAACAGTATTTTTCTACGTCTGAGGCCTTATCAGACCCCGGAGGATTATTTCCGGGAGTCTTTGGAGGAACAGGAGGGAGTGCCTTTTAAGGTTCAGCCTTATGCGGAACTGGAAGCACGTTTCAAGCAGATTCGGGAGCACTTGCAGGAACAGCCAATCAGGGTTGACGGTGATTTTTTCCGCATGTTCCATCGGCGGGACGGCTTCTTTTGTCTGCTACGCAAGGGTATGGACCGGATGATAGAAGTTGGAGCAATCGCACAGGAAAAGACGGATGAAGTGCTGGAAAGGCTTTATGACCATGTTCCGCAAGCATTGACGAACAACGTGTATTTTACCATCAATTCCTATTACCGGACTTTAGGGCGCACGTGTACCGCTACCTTTCTGCCTCGCCCCGCAAGACAAGAAAAGAATATTCGTTGGCTGAATGCCTGTTATGTCGATATTGATGTCGGCCGTTTCGGTTGTGAGAATGAGTTCCTGCTTGGCAAATATTGCCCGGAACTCCTGCCGGATGACCTTGACGAAAAGATACCCGGAGAAAAGCGTCTGACATGGGAACAAGCTCTTTTGCTGGCAATGATATTAGAGGAACAGGGAACGATTCCACCGGTCAGCGTTTACGCCCGGAGCGGCAGAGGTATTTATCTCTTCTGGTTGCTGGAATCGGTAAAATTCCACTACGGAAAGCATTGGATATTGACAAACTACAAAGCCTGTAACCGCGCTCTTGTAGATTCCATTCGGGGAAATGCCGGTTTGCCGCTTCTGCCCGGAGACTACCTTGCGACCGATGGAGCGCGGATTCTTCGGATTCCAAGCTCGATTCACACCTCTGCCGGGACAAGAGTTTGTTACTGGCCCTCCCGGTTGGATGACGTGACCCCGGAAAGGATTTACACCCTTGAGCAGATGATGAACTTTCTACAGGTGAAAGACGCAACGCCTTCGCCTGATTCTCCAGCCGTGACGATTTTCAAACGTGCCGCCGCGCCCTTTTCCACTCCGGCCCGTGCTAATGGGGTAAAGGCCAGCATGAAATACCGTCTTGCTGATGCGGAGAAGCTGTTCCGGGAACGCCTGATAAAAAAGGGGAAGCGTTATCACTCTTTGCGGACGATGGCCCTGTTTCATCTTTACGCAGGAACAGAGGAAGCGGAGGCGGTTAAGCATTTGGAGAAGCTGGCCCGCTTCTGCCGCCCTCCCTATCCGACAAAGGGCGAAGTCAATGACATTCCGGTCAGGAAGGTTGTCGAGCGTGCTTATCACGATGAGGACAAACGCCCCTTCCTTTTCAGCAATCAGGTATTGGCAAAATTCTGGAATATCGACAAGGAAACGGCGGAACGGCTGGAATTGCGTGTATTGCGCCCCCCGACAGCGGGAAAGCTGAATGTGATGTCGGACAAGGAGAAGGAATTGAGACGCAGGAGAGAGGCCCTGTTGCGCCTTGAACCGGAAAATCATTCTTTGACTGAACTGTTGGCAATGATGAAGCGGAAGAAATACCGTCTTTCGGAAACGACCCTCCGGTCAGACCTCAAGGCATTGGAAGAGGCCGGGTTGATTCAGCGTTCCAATCGGAAGGGAGGCCGTCCCCGAAAAGCGAAGCAGTGAGTTTTGCCCCTTTCGCTTTTTTCTCTTCTCTCTTTCTGGTTGGTATGGTTGGGAATACCCTTATCAGGCAGGGTAGATAATATTACTCTATAGTTACTGGTCAGGGGGAGAAAGACACACGGGCAAGCCCTGCCGTCTCCGACACGCCCCACTATAAGACAAATGATTTTTCGCACCTTTTCCGGGGCCAAAAGCAGAAAGAAAAACCGTACCTTTTTTTCTGATGTTTTCCGCACCTTTTCCGAATTACGGTCAAGAGTTAAAAAGTGTGGATAAACCACCTATAAACAGATAAAACGGCCTTAATTGAGCGTAAAAACGGTTAAAATCATGATAAGCAGATTTGCTGCCGAATATCGGTAAGGTATCGGAATTTTATCGGTAATCGGTGCTTGAAAAGCGCCTTTTGCGGTGTTATGTTGATGGAATAAGATTTTACGGCAAATTTCAAGATAAAATAAGGAATTTTGAGGTTATGATAACCTGAGCTTGATTAACAATCGTAGATAATTTTTTGACTTTCGGCAGACTCATATCGGAAACCGCTAATTTCACAGTGTAAGAGTGTCGCTGAAGGGAAGCACCTGCTTTGTGCTGGTGGCCCTTTTGCATTCTTACACGGGTTCTTAGCGGTACCACGATATGATGTGACTGGGCCACCTTTTTATGGTACCAGTTACCTGTCTCCGGCAATAAGTCGAAAGACTATCCGAAGGAGGCAGGAGCATGAAAAACAAAAATAATCTGTGGACAATCACCGCGATTGTCCTGCGTTACTGTCCTCATATCCGTTCTCCATCTTTCCACCTTCGTTGTTGAATCGCCCCGTTAATCGCGGCGATCAAACGCATGGACTGCGTTTGATTCGCCTTGGAACTCTAAACGTCAATCATCAGGAAATAAAGTGATGGCTATCAAAGTAATTGAAAGAGAAAATGTGAATTTGCTTGAATTAAACGATATTTTCAATACCGTTTTTACAAGCATTATTAACGAAGAGAGACAATTCATTGTTATCTGTGAAAAGGGAATTTTGATGGGATGCTCTATCGATGACGAGCGTTCTTTGATTCGTCTTTATCAGTCTCACAAAATTGAGAATGATGCGCCGCCTCACAAATGTATTGCTTTTGTCAACCGGTGGAACAATGAGAAAATCGTGGCTAAAACGATGTACAAAGAAAATCAAGAAGATAACGACAGATTTATTGCAATCGAGTATGATATGTCATTTGACCGAGGAGTTATTCCCTACAATTTAATCAAAACAATAAAATGGTTGCTGGGAATAGGAAGTTGCATGATTGACGAAAGCGTGGCTGTAGGTATCGAGCTGAAACGTTTATCGGTTTAGGTTTGTAGGTCGTATCTATAAAACACCCGGAACCTTTTTTGAGAGAGTTTACACAATGGAATTATAGAAGGGCCCCCTAACTCCGGCGAAAAGCTCCTTGGGAATGGTAGAAGCAATCGGCACCGCTAAGACCGGAATGCAAGAGGGACTTAACAAAGTTCTCCCGCAGGAGGAGGGAGAACCGTTACTTGTCTTCCTGATGTCGCAGTGCTATTGTATAAGCGGTGTTGTGTCCCAAAACAAGAAACTGGTACACAAAGTGTTCCCTCAAAAAGCAGTCTTTGAAATGAGGCTAAGTTGCTTTAAATTAGTTGGTTTTGACAAAATATGGTGGGATTCTCTCTATCCAGATCATTTTTATTGATTAAAAATCAACGAGTTATGAAAAATTTCCCGTTGATTTTCTTTTTTATGAATCAGCATAGATATTCTATATTTCTTCTCGTTTCCGGTCATTTCTTGTCCTTGTTCTGTTCCGGGTTTTCAGGTCTCATCCGAATGCGAGGGGGTATTGAGAGTTGATGGGGAATTTTTCGGTATTCTCATGAAAATACAACTCGTTTATTATCAAATAAAAAGATACAATATTGATGCGAAAGGATACAAAGGATGAAATTTTTCAAAAAAGTGGCGGCCGCCGGAATGAATTGATTTGATATCCGGTTGCGGCCGGATATATTAACCGCCGGAACAACCGGAGGAATACAGGATGGATATGATCGATTTTTTCACGCGGTCCCGGTTCGGAATGTTCGTCCATTTCGGGCTTTACAGCATTCCGGCGGGAGTCTGGAAGGGCCGGGAGCAGGGACGCAACCATTATGCCGAGTGGATCAGATACCAGGCGCTATGGCCGGACGGCGGCGCGATTCCCGACGGGGAATACCGCGCACTCGCAAGTGAGTTCAACCCGGCGGCTTTCGACGCGGACGCATGGGCTGAGGAAATCCGGAACGCCGGGATGAAGTATGTGGTGATCACCGCCAAGCATCACGACGGATTCGCGTTGTGGGATTCCAAGGTATCCGGTTTCAATATCGTGAAAGCCGCTCCGTTCAGGCGCGACCTGATCCGGGAACTGAAGGAGGCGTGCGACCGGCGCGGCATCGTGCTGGGCGCTTACTATTCGCACTGGCTGGATTGGGAGTTCCCCGGCGGCGGCCTGCCGCTCTGGCCGGAGATCCCGGAAGATCCGCCGCTTGAGCAGCCCTCCGATGCGGAATTTGAACACTACTTTACTGCGAAATGCCTGCCGCAGGTCACTGAACTGCTCGACGGGTACGGAATCCGGCTCTTCTGGTTCGACAACTGGTGCAAATGCTCTTTGCTCACCGAGGCGCGGCTGGAGAAGCTGATCGAACTGGTGCATTCGCGCGGCGGCATCGTCAACAGCCGCATCGGCGTCACCTGGAATCATTCCAGAGGGGACGCCGCCGGAATCGATTATCTGTCGATGGGCGACAACCAGTTTCCGGACAAGGCCATCCCGCGCCCATGGGAGACCAGCGGCACCTTCAATGAATCCTGGGGATATCACCGCCTTGATTATCGCTGGAAAACCACGGATTTCCTGCTGAAATGTCTGATCTCCAATGCCAGCCGCAACGGTAATTATCAGTTGAACATCGGGCCGCACGCCGACGGCTCGATTCCGGCTCCCTCTGTTCGGCGGCTGCGTGAAATCGGCGCATGGCTGGCAGTCAACGGCGAATCCGTCTACAATACAGCCTGCGCCCCGCAGCCGGAGCCGGGCTGGGGACGGCTGACGCTGGGGAAGGACGGGGCGCTGTACGCCCATGTATTTGAGAACCATCCGGCCTGCCAACTGGTGATCGAAGCGGTTTCTGCCGCTCCCCGTTCCGCCCGGATTCTGGAGACGGATCAGCGGGTGCCGTTCCATCACGGAGAGGGCCGTCTCACACTGCAGATGCCGCCGGAAAGCGTGAATTCCCCGCTGAATGTGGTCAAAATCGAGTTCTGACCGCCGTTACTCGGCTGTGCCGGCGCCGCCGGAGTTGGCGGTTTGCCGGCGGCGCCGGTCGCGGTATTGGCCGGGCGGGAGGCCGCGGCGACGGCGGAAAACACGCGAGAAATAGAACTGGTCGCTGAAACCGGCGGCGAATGCGGCTTCGCCGACGGTCGCATTCGGGTTGGCCTGCCAGAAGGCTTCCGCCCGCTGCAGGCGGCGTTCGAGCAGCAGCTCCTTGAAGCTGGTCTGGTAGTTGCGGCGGAGGAACTGGGAAATGGTCGAAACGCTCCTCCCCAGTTTTCTGGCCATCTCCGGCAGCCGGATGTCTTCGGTGCAGTGCTGCTCCAGATAGCGGTCGATGTCGGTCCGCAGCCGGTCGCCCTGCAGGACGGCCAGTTCGCGCACCACGATATAATCGATCAGCATTTTGAACAGGCCGAGCACGTTTTCGAGCTTTTCGACTGAAATGCGGGGCAGGGCGTTGAAGGCTTCGGTCAGGGCTTTCCGGCGCTCCGGCGAATCGCACCGCTCCAGAATACAGGCCGGAGGGGAATTGCTGATCCGGAACTGGCCGATCATCAGGTAACCGGCCAGTTGGTCGTGGATATAAACCGGGGCGATCGCCTCGCGCAGCCCCGCGTGGCACTGATAGTCGATGATGCCGCGCTTTCGCATCGCCTCTTTCTGTTTGTCGGCGTCCAGCTCGACGCATCGCCGCAGGTTGTGCGGCTCCGCCTGGATCAGGCGGCAGTAGTCGGTGTTGCTCATCTGGCGGCCGCGGCGCAGCATGCGCCCGTCGGCGGAGTAGAAGGTGACGCGGATGTCCAGCAGCGAGGCGAAGTTGTCCAGCAGCGACTGAACCTCATCGCTCAGAAAGAGTTCGAACGGTGTGACCGGCATATCTTTTCAACCTGTTGTTGCAACTTTTACGTACTATATCTTTACTTTGCCGAAAAGTCCATAGGTGTTGTGAAAAATTCCATTTATAAAACGGTTCCGACCGGCTATATTCACCGGTGGAACAGGAATACGACGGATCAACAGAAGGAAAAATGGTTATGAAATTCGATTTCCGGCAGCTCACCTCCCACTTCCAGCTCTACGGCAACTTCGTGGTCGCGGTCCCGTATGGAACCGGCCACATCAACGACACCTTTCAGGTCACGTTCGACCAGGGCGGCACGCTGCTGCACTACATCATCCAGCGGGTGAACACCAATGTGTTCAAGGCGCCGGAGGAGCTGATGGACAACTTTCTGCGGGTGACCCGCCATATCGGCGCGAAAATCCGGGACGAGCGCGCCGCCGACCCCGCCACCCGCCGCCGCACCCTCGAAGTGGTCAACTCCATCTACGGCAAACCGTACTGGCGCGACCCGGCGGGGAATTTCTTCCGCTGCTATGTGTTTGTGGAGAATGCGCGCTCGTACGACATCCTTGAAACGAAGGCTCAGGCTTATCAGGCGGCGGCGGCGTTCGGCAACTTCCAGGCGGACCTCGCGGACCTGCCGCAGCGGCTGAATGAGACGATCCCGGACTTCCACAACACCCCGTCCCGCCTCGCGAATCTGGAAAAAGCGGCGAAAGAGGATAAGATGGGCCGCCTGAAATCGGTTTCGCGCGAGTTCGATTTCATCATGGCGCGCGGCAAAGAGTGCGGCGTGCTGATCGACCTGCAGAAGGAGGGCGAACTGGTCGAACGGGTCACTCACAACGACACCAAGCTCAACAATGTGCTGATCGACGACCTGACCGGCAGCGGCTGCTGCGTGATCGACCTTGACACGGTGATGCCGGGGCTGCCCCATTACGACTTCGGGGATATGGTGCGGACCGGCACCAGCCCGGCGGCGGAGGACGAAACCGACCTCGGCAAGGTCACGATGCGTTTCCCGATGTACGAGGCGCTGCTGCGCGGCTACCTTTCCGGGGCGGGCGGCTTCCTGAATGCGACGGAGAAATCGCTGCTGCCGTTCTCCGGCAAGCTGATCACGCTGGAGATCGGCATCCGTTTCCTGACCGATTATCTGGAAGGGGATGTGTACTTCAAGATCCGCCGCCCGGACCACAACCTCGACCGCTGCCGCACCCAGCTCAAGCTGGTCGCTTCGATCGAGGAACAGTACGACGCGATGCGCAAACTCGCCGACGAATTGGCGTAGCTTCAGCGCCGGACGCGGCGCGCATAGAGGGAGAAGCCGGCCAGATAGCAGGTCAGCCCCGCGCCGATCAGCAGCATGGAAACACGGCTGAGCGCGGTGAGTCCGGCGAGGTTGAACACGGTGTTCAGCAGCAGCGCAAAGGCGATGAAGGCGAAGCTCTTGTGGATGTGCTGGGCATAGCCGGCCTCATAGACGATCCGGTGCATCTTCACTCCGAGCGGAAAGCCGAACATCCCGCCCGCCGCGACCAGCATCGACGCGAGGAAGATGGTCCGGTCGAATTTCCCCGACTGCACAAGATAGGTCGCTCCGCCGGTCACGGTGGTCAGCAGCACCAGCAGCCGCACCAGACGGCTGGTGAAGTATTCGGGCAGCTTGAAACCGCCGGTCAGCAGCGGGCGGATCAGGATGCCGCCGCCGACGCCGAGCATGGAGCTCAACAACCCGGTGGCCAGCCCGGTTCCGAAAGCGATCCGCCCCATCCGGGGAGTCAGCGGCGGCAGTTCGTCGTCGTAGCACCGGGTGCGGCTGCACAGCGTCTGCACCGCGATCGCCAGGATCACCGCGCAGAGCATGAGGCTCAAAGGGGCCGCGCCGAAGCGGTCGAAGAGCCGGGCGTTGATCGATTTGCCGGCCAGCGAGGTCAGCATCGCACCGGTTCCGAGCGGCAGCGCGAGACAGCGCCCCGCCGAACCCGGCTCCCAGCCGATTTCAGGGAATTGCCGGATCACGGTCGGCAGCGTGGAGGGGGCCATCTGCAGCAGGCCGATCCCGACCGCTTCAAACGGTGAGAAGCCGAGAATCAGCATCGTCGGCACCACGATCCAGCCGCAGCCGACTCCCCAGTAGCCGCCGGACATCATGCCGATAAAACCGATCAGCGGGCCGACGATCCAGAGTTCCAGACTCATTTCTGCGCTTCCGCGATCCGGTTGATGAATTTCAGCAGCAGGTGGTCGCAGCTGTCGAATGCGCCGCCGTGGTCGTGGCCGGGCAGGGCGTAATGGTGCGCGTCCGGGTGTCCGAGCGCCCGTAACGAAGCGGCCATGAAGGCGTTTTCCTCGGGGCGGCCCGGCATGTCGAGGCCGGATTCTCCGGTGATCAGGAGCACCGGAGGCAGATCGGCCGAAAGATGTCCCATCGGGGCAAGAGCGTCGATCACCGGCGACTCCGGCAAGCCGAGTTCCGCCTTGACCTGAAAGTGGGTGGTCATCTGGCCGCTGACCGGCATCAGCCCGGCGATCCGGCGGTGGTCGATCCCGTAAGGCGCGAGCCGGGAGGCGTCCATGCCGGTCAGAGCGGCGAGGTAGGCGCCCGCCGACATGCCGCCGACGAAAATCGATGTCTCCCTGCGGCCGAGCCGTCCGATATGGCGGAAGCACCACGCGACGGCCGCCGCCGCGTCTTCGATGATGGCAAGGGTGCTGACGGCGGGGTAGACCGGGTAGCGGACTTCGACGACGGTGTTGACGCCGTTGTAAAGCTCCGCCGGACACTCCCGGCCGTCACCGGTGAGGCCGCCGCCGTGAAACCAGACGATTGTGGGGGCGGGATGGTCCGAAAGCGGGCGGGAGATCGCGAGGCGGTTGAATTCG
>ERZ1034917.1533-NODE-1533-length-13730-cov-45.987642_pt1 | contig 13730 bp, 13 predicted proteins | sample MGYA00520605_ERZ1034917 | MGnify/ENA primary metagenome ERZ1034917 (study PRJEB33766, sample SAMN09781784) | gut metagenome | biome: gut microbiome | host: Homo sapiens | place: Madagascar | study: EMG produced TPA metagenomics assembly of the PRJNA485056 data... | reverse complement strand
AAAATTAAAAGAAAATTTAAATAATAATAAAAATCTTATAATTATAATATTATATAAATGAGGAAAAAATATGAATGTAGATAAAAAAAGAGCAGCAGCACTTTTTATCATCTTAATTATGGTATTAAGTGGAGTAGCTAGTTTTATGTTACTGGTTTTATAATAGGAGGACTAAAGAATGGCAAAATATAACATAGGCGCAGTAGTCGCAGAGTTTAATTATGATATTACACAAATGATGTTAGGATTGGCTAAAGAAGAAGCTAAATCCAGAGACTGTGAAATTACACAGGTAGTAACCGTTCCTGGAGTATTTGATATGGCATTAGCTATTAAAAAATTACTTGAAAAAGACGAAATTGATGCAGTAATTACTCTTGGAGCAGTAATTGAAGGAGCTACAGATCACGATCAAATCGTAGCACAACATGCATCCCGTAAAATAGCTGACTTATCCCTAGAATACGAAAAACCAGTAGCTTTAGGAATTAGCGGACCGGGTATGACAAGATTAGATGCACACAAACGTGTAGACTATGGTAAAAGAGCTGTTGAAGCAGCTATTAAAATGTGTGACAGATTAAACGAAATTTAGATGATTACATGGAAATTCTAAAACCTAATCAGTTAAAAGAAAAATTTAATGACCCTTGGATTGCACCCTACCAAAAAGTATTGACAATGGTAGATGGCAATAAAGTTGAAATCGTTGAATTCCACCCTTGTATATCAGGATCACACTGGTTACTTCACCAATATAAAAACAATAGTGACTTAATTGATTCTGCATACAGAGACGGGAACAAACACGTTTATTCTTGCCATATAGGTTGTGCTCCACTTGATTTAAAAGCTAGTTTTAATGCAGCAGGAATTGATGAGATTGTTGTTGACGGCGATGAAGTCAAAGTAACTCATGCAGGCCTTGCTGGAGCTGGTGTAGGTGCTGGAATGTGCAGAGGAATGGGCGAAGGTGTTAAATACATTGAACTTCTTAAAGAAGGAGGAGGTTCTAAAGTAGGAAGAGCCAGAGTAGTTACTCCCAAACTTGAAAAAGTAGTTATTGGTGTTGATGATACTGACGTTAAAGATGCTGGTGCTACCTGGACAATGGCTCATAATTTAGGTGTTGAGCTTAAAAACGAAGGATTTGAATATTTAGACCATGTTATTGTTCAGTTATATCCCCATAACCCTCACAAAACACAAAATTGCGTTTCAATTGCATTAACCTTTGCAGTGCCCGAAGATAAAAAAGAAGAATTAATTAAAAGAACTATAGAAATTCTTAAAAGAGATACTTTATCTGATAAAACCGCAATTGCAGTTTTAGAAGGATTAGAAATTCCTGAAAAATTAAGACAATATTCAATAGCTACCAAGTCCGGAATGATGGATATTGAAACTGCTGAAGCTACAGCTAAAGAATTAGATATTGATTTGATAGCTGTTACAGGAGACCAAGGAAAAGTTGGTGCCCTTGCAGCTCTCGGACTTTATAATGATGTTGAAGAAGCTGTAAAAGTTTATGACAAATCATAAACTTTCTTTTTTTATTTTTATAAATTTAAATTAATGAAAAATCCCTGATTGATGTTAGTTATATGTTTTATTGAATTAGCAGTGCTGTTTTCAAATCTAATTTCAATTACATGACCGTCATGATAAAAGCTTTGAGTATTATTTGTAAATGAAGCATTCTGATATTCAATTGTTCCTATTTCTTCCTGATTTAAACCTACACTATAGGTATTATTATCTTCAAATATGGCTGTTGAATTAGCTATTGATTCATTATCCAAATATATGCCGTAAGAATATGTATTTCCACCTTTTGAAGATATAATATATGATTCAACCAAACTGACATTTCCTTTGTTGAAAATATGGTGAACTACTGTTCCTTCAAAGATCTGACCTAAACGGCTGTCCTGCAGGACATCACCATCTTCCAAATTAAGTGCATTTTTAGCATCAATAGGGAGTCTTAATATATCTACCTCGCCGCTACGAGTATCATTTATCAAGTAAGGTACACCATTTACAATAAGACTATCACCATAATTCATACCTAATGTTTGTAAGCTATCTGCTGGCATACGGATTACATCTGTTTCATTTTCAATTGCAGAGTCTACAGTGTATGGTCCCCTTACAGAAATTGTATTATTGCTATCATCTGCAAAAATAATTAAATTTCTGGAACTAGGTTCAATAGAAATTGTGCCGTCTTCAAAAGTGGCTGCTCCTATAAATGTTGAAATCATCAAAATCAAAATAATAACTGAAATAATCAGCGGAAAATGAACCTTAATAAATGATTTAACTAAATTGCCTGTTGGAGTTTTTCTATATATTACAACAGATTTTACAATTACTTTAATAATATAACAAATAGCTATTATAACTCCTACAATAGAAACAATAACTCCTACAGCTAAAGGAGCTGGTTTTACAAAAAATATTGCAAATAATCCTAAAATAATTAAGGACAAACCTACAATAGACATTCTAATAAAGTAACCAATTTCATCAATCATTACAACACGACCATACTTATTAGCACGGTCAATGATTGTTCTTACAACTTCATTAGCCATTAAATTTAAATCGGACAATGGAGACATGTCATGTTCAATTTCTCCAATATCCACTTCCTCTACAGAAATGCCTAAAACATCAGCATCAATAACAATACCAACATCGACACCATAATCCTTTTCAAAATTTATTTTCTTTAAAGCTGACCTTTTTGCAGCAAACTGTCCGCTTAAAGGCTGTTCAAATGAAATTTCCGGGAAAAAAAAGTTTAAAAGAGGTTTGGCAGTTAACTCTGTTACTCTGCCGCTTTCTCTTGCGAATTTGGTTTTGGTAATATCCGTTCTTCCTTCTAAAATAGGCCTGATCATGGCATCTACTTTTTTAGAAGTTAAATTATGAATATCTGCATCAATAAATGCAATAATATCACTGTCAGATTTTCTATAACCTGTAGTAAGAGCTTCACCCTTACCCTTATTTACTTCATGGTTGATTACAATTGCCCCGGCACTTTTAGATTCTGATTCGGTGTTATCTGTTGATCCGTCATTGACTACAATAACTTCATCAACATATTTGACCTTTTTAACAACATTAATCACATTGGCTACTGTTTCTTCTTCATTAAATGCAGGAATAATAACAGAAACCTTCATATATTTCTTAGGTTTTTCTGTTTTAAATGCAGCCAATAAAAATACAAGAAGCACAACAAGCCAAGACAATAAAATTCACCTATAATAATTTAATACTTTATATACATATGTTATTTATAGTATAAATGTTTAGTATTTTTCATAGTGGATTCTTGACTCATCAAATTTGTCCATGAATTCGTTTTTTAGACCTTCTTTTGGATAACCTAATGTAATTAAACAGAATACCTTTAGATTTTCATCATCAATACCTACTAATTTAGCTATTTTATCCATACGTTCTTCTTCTGGAGCTACTCCATTCCAAAGCCCACCTAAACCTAAATTACAAGCTTCAAGCAACATATTCTCGGCTGCTGCACTCATATCCTGCTGCCACATTGTTTTATAAAATGCCCTTTCAATGTTGGCTACAAGTACAATAGCTACCGGAGCATCACTGACTCTAGGCTTTATTTCGCCTATTTCTTTAAGGGTTTTTCTGTTTTTAACTACAATAAATTCCCATGGTTCGGCCATAAGTCTGCTTCCGGGAGCCTGCATAGCTGCTTTAAGAATTTTTTCTATTTTTTCATCTTCAACTTCTTTTGAGTCATATTCACGAATACTGCGTCTTGTATTTACAACTTCTTCAAAATCTGCCATATTATCACATCCTAGATAAATTCTTTTAAAAACTTAATCATATTTAAATGTTTAATCCCATCATGTTAAAAATCAAAATCATCCATACTTATAACAATCTTTTCAAAATTATCATTAATTAAGTTAAGAGGTCTAAATTCTCTTTCTTGAGTTTCTTGTGAATTTAATTGGAAACAAACTTGAACATAAACTTTCAGATTGTTTTTTCTGCAGATAAAACCTGTCAGAAATATCTTTAGTTAAATTTAAGACAACATCAGCCAATTCATCTTTTGTTTTTAAAGAATTATTTTTCATAAATCCTAAATTTATTAAAATTATATTTTCATCTTAATTCCGTTTTTTTAAGTTCTTCAATGATTAAATTTAAAAAATAGGATTTTCCACACCATCTAATGCCAGTTATAACTTTAATTATATCCTTATCAATCAAAAGCCTAATTTTATCAATAAAATCTAGTTTAACCATTATTACACCAACAACTTTTCAGCATATGATAAAGTTTTAAAATAAGCTCAAATTTATAACAGCTATACTCTTAGCAATAATTTATAATTTCAATTTGAAAAAGATGAAATTATATTAATTAAAAAAAAGATAATTTCTTGTAATATATTAGGAATGTAATTTTAATGATAGCTAAAACACTCAAAAAAGAATTAAACCTGGAACAATGGCAAGTCAACAAAGTAATCAAATTAATTGATGATGGCAACACTATTCCATTCATTGCAAGATACAGAAAAGATGTTACCGGCTCTTTAAATGATGAACTTTTAAGAAAATTTGATGAAAGGCTTAAATATCTTAGAAACTTGGAAGATAAAAAAACCAAAATCATAGAGCGAATCGATAGCTTAGGAAAGTTAGATGAAAACTTAAAAAATCAAATTCTTAATGCAGAAACATTAGTTGAACTTGATGATTTATACAGACCCTATAAAAGCAAAAAAAGAACTCGTGCTACAATAGCTAAAGAAAAAGGTTTAGAAGGACTAGCTGATATTATTTTAGCTCAAGAGATTAATGAACCTGTTATTGAAATAGCTAAAAATTATGTTACAAATGAAGTTAAAACACCTGAAGAAGCTATTGCAGGTGCCCAAGATATTATAGCTGAAGTTATTTCTGATAATTCCACTTTTAGGAAAAAAATCAGACAGAATACTTTTTATAATGGTGTGATTGAAACTAAAGCTAAAAATAAAGATGAATCTGCTTCAGAATATGAAATTTATTTTAATTATTCAGAAAAACTATCTAAAATTCCACCCCATAGAATATTAGCCATTAACAGAGCGGAAAATGAAAACATTATTAAAGGAAAAGTAAATATTGAAGAAGACGATATTATTCAGTATCTTAAAAGACATACTCTTAAAAACCGCTCCAAAGTTCCTGAAATGATTGAATATAATCCCCATACTACTCCCCTTATTACAGAAGCTATTAAAGACTCCTATAAGCGCTTAATTTCACCAGCTATTGAGCGAGAAATTAGAAGTTATTTAACTAAAAATGCTGAAGAGAAATCTATTGAAGTTTTTGCTAAAAATTTAAGCCAGCTTCTTATGGAAAGCCCTTTAAGTGGAAAAACTATTTTAGGATGGGATCCTGCTTTTAGAACAGGATGCAAATTAGCCGTTATTGATTCAACAGGCAAAGTTTTAGAAACATCACTAATCTATCCAACTGAACCTCAAAATAAAGTTAAGGAATCTGAAAAAGTTGTGCTTGATTTAATTAAAAAGTATGATATTGATGTAATAGCTATTGGAAATGGAACTGCTTCAAGGGAATCTGAAGAAATAGTGGCAGATATCATTAAAAACACTTCTGTTGAATACATCATTGTTAATGAAGCTGGCGCATCTGTTTATTCTGCAAGTAAACTGGCTGATGAAGAGTTTCCTGATTTTAATGAAGGTGAACGTAGCGCTGTTTCAATAGCTAGAAGACTACAGGACCCTCTGGCGGAACTTGTTAAAATTGATCCTAAGTCTATCGGTGTTGGTCAGTATCAGCATGATATGAATCAAAAACAATTAAATGAATCTTTAGGAGGAGTTGTTGAAAGAGTAGTTAATGAAGTTGGTGTTGATTTAAATACTGCCTCACCTAGCTTACTTAATTATGTTTCTGGAATTACAAAATCAACCGCTAAAAATATTATTAGCTATAGAGAAGAAAACGGTAAATTTAACAATAGAAAAGAACTTTTAAATGTTAAAAAACTTGGTAAAAAGACTTTTGAGCAATGTGCAGGATTTGTAAAAATAGACAATCCCGAACATCCTTTAGACAACACTACAATACATCCTGAATCTTACGATACCGCAGTTAAACTGTTGGATAAATTAGGATATAGTTTGGTAGATATCGGTTCAGATAACTTAAAATTAGATAACCTGAATTATGATGAATTATCTAAGCAGTTAGACATTGGTGTTATTACCCTACAGGATATTGTTAAAGAACTTAAAAAACCGGGAAGGGATCCTCGTGAAGACATGCCAAAACCTGTTTTAAGAAAAAATGTTTTATCAATAGATGATCTGGAAGAAGGTATGATTATGCAGGGAACTGTTAGAAATATTGTTGATTTTGGAGCTTTTGTAGATATTGGAGTTCATCAGGACGGATTAGTTCATATTTCACAACTGGCTGACAAATTTGTAAAACACCCTCTAGATATTGTAAGTGTTGGGGATATTGTTGATGTTAAGGTTTTAGATGTTGATTTAGCTAGAAATAGGATACAATTATCAATGTTAATATAAATAAAGATTATTAAATCTTTAAATTAGAAAACAATAAATTATCAGAACACCCTCGATATGGAATTTTTAGTGCCAACACTGACTATCAATTTTATTCATAAATCTTGCCATTAGTAACAGCTGTTAGATACTAATCTTTTTTATTTTGAGTTATCATAGTTAAATAATGCTCAAAGTTCTCATCATGCTGTTTTCTAATAACATGTAAAACAACACCTGTGAAAAATATAATAACTGCTACAATAGCTACTACTCCAACAGTAATAAGTGTAGGAACCTTTTCTACAAATCCCGTCCTGAAAAAATCAATTAAAACTGGGAAGAAATACATACTAGCTATTATTAAAAGAACTAACGTTATTAAAGAAAAGAAAAATAATGGTTTTACATCTCTAAAAAGCCCAAAAAGCAAGCTGATAACTTTATAACCATCACTAAAAGTATTTAATTTAGATTCACTCCCTTCCATCCTATCTTTATATTCAATTGGCAATTCTTTAATTAAAAAATTATGATTTAAAGCAAAAATAGTCATTTCAGTTTCAATTTCAAATTCTTTAGATGAAACAGGGAACGATTTAACAAACTCATAGCTAAAACCTCTCATACCAGTCATAATATCTGAAATATCATTTTTAAAAATAAAATTTATGAGTTTTCTAACTAGTTTATTGCCAGAATTATGAAATCTTCTTTTATTTTCTTCAAAATAAGTGCTGGATAATCTATCCCCAATTACCATATCCGCTTTTTTAGATAAAACAAGTTTTTCAATTTCAATAGCTGCTTCAGCAGGATAAGTATCATCCCCATCAACCATAATATAACAGTCAGCATCAATATCTCTAAACATGGATCTTACAACATTACCTTTACCTTGCCTATATTCTCTTTTTACAATAGCTCCTGCTTTTTTAGCTATTTCATAAGAGTTATCTGTTGAATTGTTATCATAGACATAAATATCCCCATGCGGCAAGGCTTTTTTAAAATCTAAAACAACTTTTTCAATTGTAAGTTCTTCATTATAACAAGGAATCAGTACTGCCGTTTTCATTATAGAAATGTTTGTAAAATATGTTATTAATCATTTATGGTTTATAAGAAAAAGACTCTTTCAAATCTGTGTAATTTGAAGTTATGTTAAAAAATTTTTTTAGTTCTGCTTTTTCTTATTTTCTATTAAAAAGCAGGAAATATACGAATATAAAAATTCATTATACTCCTATAAAGAAGAGTTAATCCAGATGAAAAAAATAGATAAATTAATAATTGTTTTTGCTATTGAATTTTTAGCAGCTACTTTAATTTTAACTTCAGTTACTTTTTATTAATTTATTGAGTCCATGCCAAAATACAAAAAGTCCAAATAAAAATTAACAATCATTTAAAAAATTAATGACGCAACCCAAAAATACTTGCATTAAACCCACAAACAATAAAATTTAAAAAAATCACACAAGTTTTTAAAAGAAGCACTAACATTATTTATACAAACTTTTTTATATTTTTGAATTAAATATCATATTAAATTAATTAGTTTTTAGTTAAATATTTTCACATTTTAAAAAACAGTATGAGATAGATAAATGAATTTAAAAAAATACTACAAATATGTGCCTTTTATTATATTTTTCGTCGTATTATTAATATGGCATTGGAAAATTCCATTAATGGCGGATGATTTAACATTTAAAGGTATAATCAGCAGACATCCTTTGTTTCCCCTTAATGGCAATAGTTATTTAGAATATAGGTACTCTTCCTGGAGCTCTAGAACACTTATTGAATTTAATTTAGGTATTTTACTTTCTTTGCCTGGAAAAATTTGGAAATTATTAGATTCAATTGTTTTTGTTTTAATTCCTTTTTTAATAACAAAAATATCAATTGATAGTGAAAAGTTATCTAATAAAAAAAGTATTTTCTACAACACAATAGGATGTTTATTTGTTGGAATATTTATAATAGCATTCTACCACATTTTTGAAGCTGCTGGATGGGTTGCTACTACAATAAATTACACATGGCCACTATGTTTTGCATTAATTCATTTTTATTTACTTAAGGAATTTGTATTTAAAAATAAAAAATTAAGTACATCTAAAAATATTGGTGTAAATTTAATCTTAATTTTAAGTTTGATTGAAGCAACCAACTCTGAACAGCTTTTACTTGTTATGTTAGGAATTTATTTAGCTATAATAATTTATTGCTTATATAAAAAAATTGAAATTCCTAAATTAATTTATGTATATCTAATGATAATGATTTTAAGCTTAATTTATACTGCAATATGTCCGGGAAATATAAATAGATATAATAAAACCATAAGGACTGTTTTCCCAGAGTATGCTACTTTTAATTTAATAAACAAGTTAGATATCGGAACAACTTTGTTTTTAAATTGGACAACAACACGTTGTGACATAATTACAATAATTTTCTTTGGAATTATGGGAATTTATGGATATATAATATCACAAAAAAGAAAAATAGCTTTATTAACATTTATTCCAATTATTATTGTACTTGCATTTTGGACTATGAGATTTATTGGTCCTGCTTCAATAGTGCATTTTGTAGCTCTCGGTGGATCTGTTTATGGATTATTAAGTTTAGATTCATTAACTATACAAGTTTGCCTTACTTTATATGGACTTATGATAATGTCTGTTTTAATTTTCCTTTATTTAGTTTATAAATATAGAACTAAAGAGTTAGGATATATTTTAACTTGTTTATTAATAATTGGATTTGCATCAGTGATAATTTTAGGTTTTACTCCTTCACTATTTAGTAGTGGCAGAATTTTCTTTTACTTTACATTTATCCTTATAATCATATCAACCATGCTAATTAGAGATATTGACAAATATCTAGAATATACTAAAAAGTAAAATTATTTAATTAAAATTAAATAACCTATTACTTATTTTACTTTTCATAAAATCCAATTTCAAAATTTTAATAAAACTAAAACTTATTAAATAATTAAAATTAAGATTATAATTATGGATGAATTAATTAATAAGTTATTTAGAAAAAATACAGACAATATTTTCTTACAAATGTTTAGATACTTATTTGTGGGAACTGCCTCTTTTTTAATAGATTTTATTATTTATTTATCACTGATTAACTTTTTAGGACAGAATTATTTAATATCAGCAGCTGTTGCTTTTTTTATATCCGTGTTGGCTAATTATTACATGTCCACTTCCTGGGTTTTTAATCAAGCAGACAGAAACAATAAAGTTCTAGATTTCAATTTATTTATTTTAATCAGTTTTATCGGGCTTATTTTTACTGAAATATTATTATACTTATTTGTAGACTATGGAAATATAAATTACATCTGGTCCAAGATTATAGCTTCCATTATAGTAATGTTTTGGAACTTTACAGCACGTAGAATTATGTTTTATGGTAAAAAATATAAGATGAAATAACTCTAAATCATGATACATACAATCTTAAAAAGCTTTCAACAGACTCAGATAAATACACGGCTTATGAAGTTGAAATTAAATAACTTTTAATATAAAATTAAACAAATATCAATTATTAATATTTTTTAGAAGGTATTTTAAAATGACACCAAAAGTAATGATAATTCTGGGAAGTGGGTCAGATATTGCTATTGCTGAAAAAAGTATGAAGATTTTGGAAAAACTTGAAATACCCTATAGTTTGAAAATAGCTTCAGCACATAGAACACCTGATCTTGTAAGAGAACTTGTTGTACAGGGAACTAATGCGGGAATAAAAGTATTTATTGGAATTGCGGGATTAGCAGCTCATCTTCCAGGAGCAATAGCTGCATATACTCATAAGCCAGTTATTGGAGTTCCTGTAAATGTTAATGTTGACGGATTAGATGCGCTATATTCTTCAGTTCAAATGCCTTATCCCTCCCCTGTAGCTACTGTTGGAATTGATAGAGGAGATAATGGAGCTATTTTAGCTGCACAAATCCTAGGGCTTTATGACGAGGAAATACGCAAAAAAGTATTGGAATTAAAAGAAGAATATAAACAGAAAGTCATTAAAAGTAATGAAGAAATTGTTCAAAAAATAGACAATCCACATATTACCAATGACTTTTTAAGGATTAAAAACCTCGAATTAAATGAAACTACAGAAGAATTTAATGGAAGCTGCATTAATAAAAATGCGGAGGTAGTCATTATTGTTGGAAGACATACTGATTTAATTACTGGAAAAAAAGTAAGTGTTACACTAGACAGACTTAAAATACCTCATGATATGCAAGTAATTTGCCCGATTAGATCAGGAAAAAAATTCAGAGCATATGTAAACACTATGAAAAATGCTAAAATATTTATTGGAATCAATTCCAACTCTTCCCAGGTAAGTGGAGGTCTTGTAGGTCTTACTGAAAAGCCTGTTATTGGAGTTCCATGTGAAAATGAACTTGGAAATAATTACCTGCTTTCAACTGTAAATATGCCGCCAGGAGTACCTGTAGCTACTGTTGGTGTTAATAATGGTCGTAATGCTGCTGTTTTAAGTGGTGAAATACTTTCTATTAACAATCCTGTTCTTTTAGAGCTTTTAGAAAAATTAAAAAATAAAAAAATCAACATATAAGGGATAATTATGGATATCAAAGATGAAAACATTATTGAAATAACAACTGAGCTTTCAAGCGAGTTTGAAGTAGCTAAAGAGCTAAGGAAATATCCTAAAGACACTGTTATTATAAAAAATGTAAAAGGATATGATTTGCCGATTATTTCCGGAATCTGCAATACAAGAGAAAAAATAGCTAAATCTATTAATTGTGAAGTAAGTGAAATTACTCAAAAAATCATAGAAGCCAGTGATAATCCAATTAAAGTAGATAAATTTACTGATTTTTCAGATTATAACACTACAGAAGCTAATTTAGATAAAATACCTATTTTAACACATTATAAAAGAGACGGTGGAAAGTATATTACTGCAGGTGTAGTATTTGCACGTGACCCTGAAACAGGTATTCAAAATGCATCAATTCACAGAATGCTTGTTTTAGATGATAAAAGACTGGTTATTAGGATTGTTCCAAGAAATCTCTACACATATTTCCAAAAAGCTCAAAAATTAGGCAAAGATTTGGAAATTGCAATAGCTATTGGAATGGATCCTGCAATTTTACTTGCAAGTACTACTTCAATCCCAATTGACTACAATGAAATGGATGTGGCCAATGCATTTAAAAACGGAGAATTGACCCTGATTAAATGCGGAGACCTGGAAGTTCCTCAAGCAGACATTATTTTGGAAGGTAAAATATCTGTAAGTGAAACTACAGCTGAAGGTCCGTTTGTAGACTTAACCGATACTTATGACATTATTCGTGACCAGCCAATTATTAACTTAAGCAAAATGCATATTAAAAAGGACAATCCCCATTATCACGGAATTCTCCCTGCCGGATTTGAACATAAATTATTACAGGGCCTTCCTCAAGAACCTAGAATTTTTAAATCTGTTAAAAATGCAGTTCCAACTGTTGAAAATGTTGTTTTAACAGAAGGGGGCTGTTGCTGGTTACATGCAGCTATTTCCATTAACAAACAAACAGAAGGAGATGGAAAAAATGCAATTATGGCTGCACTGTCTGCACATCCTTCACTTAAACATGCTGTTGTTGTAGACACTGATGTGGATGTATTTGACCCGCAGGATATTGAATATGCAATAGCTACCCGTGTAAAAGGAGACAGAGATTTAATGATTGTTCCTAATGTACGTGGATCTTCCCTTGACCCGGTAGCTGAAAGTGACGGTACAACAACAAAAATAGGTTTGGATGCCACCAAATCCTTAAAAACCCTAGATAAATTTGAAAGAGTTAGTTTCGGAGAGTAATTATGAATATTAAAAAGTATAAGAATTATTTATTCTTATTACCTTTTATATTTTTATTTTTAATTTTATTGAATTGGCACCATTCGATTGGATTATCGGTAGATGACTTATTTTTTTACACCATTCCCCAAGAAACAAATATTATGAGCTTTGTTATAGAAAGATATGATATTTGGAGCTCCAGAATACTGATTGAATATATTTTATGCCATATTTTACAATCCCCTCTTATACTTTGGTGGTATTTAGATAGCTTAATTTTCACATTTATTGCTATATTGACTTATAAACTTATTAACGGTAAAAATAAGCTTTTTTATTCTATATTATCTTGCATATTATGTTTATCCTTCATATTTTCAAGTCATTATGCTTTAGGCTCAGCCGGATTTATTACAACAACCATTAATTATACTTGGCCATTGTTCAGTAGCTTGTTGGCCATATATATTTTAAAAAATCATGCTGCAAAGGATACCGGCAAAACAAAAAGAATATTGGCTTATATAATTTCAGTACTTTGTCTTATGTTTGCAGTAAATAACGAGCAGCTAGCTGTTATTTTACTAGGATTGTTTGTGCTGTATTATCTGCTTAACTACAAAACAAAAATCAATAAAAAATGTTATCTAATAGGACTTACATCAGTTATAGGAATTATTAATACTGTTATTTGTCCTGGGATTTCTAAACGATATATTCTAGAACTAAGATGGTTTCCTGATTATTTGCAGCTGAATATATTAAATAAACTTAATATAGGATTTTCACACATTATAAATAGATGTGTTACCTGGTGTGATCTTACTACTTTAATTTTACTTGGAATTATTGCAATATGCGTTTATTTACTTACTAAAAATAAAAAACAAACCATAATCAGTTTAATTCCATTTATAATAGCTAGTGGATTTTGGATTCTTACTTTAACAGATAATTTAACACTTATTCAGATAATGAATGCAAATATTGTTCGCTATGGCTATGTTCCAATAAGCACTAAAAGAATGATTTTAAGCTTAACAATTTATGCAATGTTCATTATAGCATTTCTATACAGCCTATATTCAATATATAAAAATCAAAAAAGTGTTTTATGGCCGATATACAGCATAATGTTTGTTGGATTTGCTTCCACAATAATGTTTGGTTTTACTCTGTCAACCCCGTCAATGGAGAGAATGTACATATTTTTTTATTATGGAAATATGTTAGCTATTCTTATAT
>ERZ1034917.1530-NODE-1530-length-13769-cov-10.634972_pt1 | contig 13769 bp, 13 predicted proteins | sample MGYA00520605_ERZ1034917 | MGnify/ENA primary metagenome ERZ1034917 (study PRJEB33766, sample SAMN09781784) | gut metagenome | biome: gut microbiome | host: Homo sapiens | place: Madagascar | study: EMG produced TPA metagenomics assembly of the PRJNA485056 data... | reverse complement strand
AAAAAAAGAATTATTTTTTCCTAAATTTCTATTTTTGTAAAAATTTTAAAAGGAAGTTTTTTATGAAAAAGAAAATTTTATGCTTACTTTTGGCTTTGCTGGTAATAAACTTATCTTTTCCATACGTTACGTGGGCAGCGACTGAAGGTACCTGCGGAGCTGAAGACGGTGAAAGCAATATTACATGGGGATTTGATGATGCGTCTGGCACATTAACCATTTCTGGTTCAGGCGAAATGAAAGATTACGATTCTTCTAATACAACACCGTGGTATGAACATATCGATAAAATCAAATCTGTTACAATTACATCAGGTGTTAAGTCTATTGGAAAGTATGCATTCTGTAGCTGCTCCAACTTAACTTCTGTAACCATTCCTGAAGGTGTTACTAAAATTGGAGACTCTGCATTCGAAGGCTGCACCAGTTTACAATCGGTTAACATACCTGAAAATGTTACTCGTATTAGATACAAAACATTCAAGGACTGCAAAAGCTTAACTTCTGTAACCATTCCTAATAGTGTTACTCAAATTGAAATCTTCGCATTCGAAAACTGCACCAGTTTAACTTCGATGACCATTCCTAATGGTGTTACTCAGATTGAATACCAAGCATTCAAAAACTGCACTAATTTGGAATCGGTAACTATTCCTGACAGTGTTAAATATATTGGGGGCGATGCATTTTACGGTACAAAATGGCTAGACCAACAGCGAGAACAAAATGGTCCGTTGGTTGTAGTAAATAACATTTTAATTGATGGTAAAAAGACAAGCGGTGAAGTATCAATTCCTGAAGGTGTTACTAAAATTGGAGGCTCTGCATTCGAAGGATGCGATAACTTAACTTCGGTAACCATTCCTGACAGTGTTACTTTTATTGGAAGATCCGCATTCGAAGGATGCAGAAAACTAATTTCTGCAAGCATTCCTAGCAGTGTTACTTCTACTGGAGACTCTATATTCAAAAACTGCACCAGTTTGGAATTAGTAAACATTCCTGCTAGTGTTAATGTTATTTGGCCCGCCACATTCCTAAACTGCACCAGTTTGAAATCGGTAACTATTCCTGCTAGTGTTGAGATTATTAACAACTTAGCATTCTACGGTTGCACCAGTTTACAATCGGTAACCATTCCTAAAAGTGTTAAGTATATTAGAGTCCAAGCATTCAGGGAATGCAAAAGCTTAACTTCTGTAACCATTCCTGCAACTGTTACTGAAATTGGAAACTCCGTATTCGAAGTATGCAACAGCTTAGAAACCGTTTTTTATAATAATGAAGGTCCCAATATTGAAAGCGCAGGTATTCCCGCCCAAACGGCAAGAATAGCATATAAAGTGAATGATGAGCAAGACGAACCCGACACAAAAACACAAGTAACACTAGTTAGCACTTCAAAAGACGTTACCATCAAATGTAATGCAATGGGAGAAGGATACGGGACACCCGATAACCAAACCGCTGGGTTGGAAAAAAAAGTTACGATAACACATTACTGGGATGATGGAACCGTCACAAAAGAGCCAACATGTACAGAAGCAGGGAGTAAAAAGCTCACATGTACTGTATGCAACACAACGGAAGAGGAAACTATAGAAGCAGGACATAAATTTTCCCCGGAATGGAGCAGTAACGACACTCATCACTGGCATAAATGCAGTGTTTGTCCTGAGAAGCAAAATGAAGACCAACACACTTTTGAGCAAAAAAGCGATGAGAACGAGCACTGGGAAGAATGTACAACATGTAAACGAGAAAAAAACAGAGAAGCTCATACTTTTTCCCAGGAATGGAACAGCGATGGCACTCATCACTGGCATGAATGCAGTGTTTGTCATGAGAAGCAAAATGAAGACCAACATACTTTTGAACAAAAAAGCAATGAGGACGAACACTGGAAAGTATGTACAACATGTAAACGAGAAAAAAACAGAAAAGCTCATACTTTTTCCCAGGAATGGAACAGCGATGGTGAATATCACTGGCATGAGTGTGAATGTGGAGCAGGGCGAGATAAAGAAGGACACAAGTCTAAGTGGGAACACAATAGTGCCGAACATTGGAAAGTATGCAGCATATGTAAAAAGGAGACGGACAAAGCTTCGCATAGTTTTTCTAAGGTCATTTTTGCCCCAACAGAAGACAAACTAGGCGGCACAAAATATACTTGCACATGCGGGTACGAATACTGGAAAGATTTCACGAGAAGCAACATGGCAACTCAGACCTTAATGCCAGATGAGGAGGAAATTTACCTTTATTGTGAGCGTAATGGGTTAATGGTAAAAGCGGAAGTTGATGTTGGTGGCAAAAAGTTGACAGTATTCTTACTAGACCCTCTTGGAGTGTTAAAGAAAAACGATAGCGATGTTTTGGGCATATCAGTCACGTATATTAAAGAAGGTTCAGCACGTTACGATGAATTGATGAGCCAGCTTGATGGTGATTATCCCATAGAACATATAAATTTCTTTGAAGTACATCCGATGGTTAACGGGAAAACTAAAGAGGGTGCAATTGACTCATTTTATATGATGTACGAGATTCCAGAGGGTTGGGACGAGAGTGACCTTGAAATGATTTTGGTTCGAGATGGTGATGACCAAGAATTTGACGAAAAAGTGTTAGAAATAAACGGCAAAAAATATTTAGTAATGTGGAAAAACCATTTTTCGCCTTATGCTATGATTGACAAGTTAACGGACGAAGAAAGAGCTGCATTGATTGCACAGCAAGTTGAAAGTATGGGTTCAGCAAACTCAAGTGGAAGTACGGATAACAGTAAATACTTAGCAAATCAAGTGAAAACTGGCGATAATAGTATGAGCACGGTTTTAATGTCTACAGCTATGTTAATAACCTCCGGGTTGTTTTTGGAAGTTTGCATAAAAAGGAAAAGATTTTGTTATAAAATTTTAATTGATTAAAAGACATGACATCGAAAGTCATGCAAGATCATAAACCAGCCGTTTCAAAACGGCTGGTTTTCACTTTGTTCAAACTTAATATGACAAATCCTTTATTATAATTATCTTAAATACGCAATATGTGCCATATTAATGTTGCACATATTAAAAGTGGAGGTGAAATTTTATGGTAGGTTCAAACACATTCGGAGGAACGATCAAACTTGAGGGGGAAGCGTATAGAGGAGCAGTTAAGCGAATAAATTCATTTAGCTTTGGAAATGGGAAAAGTGACCGCAGAGTTTACTAAAAATGATAAGCCTACAACTGTCTTCACCTCTCGAAATAAAATTCTAAATGAGCAAGTTGAAAAGCAAAGAGAGAAAATTTCTGTTTTGAAAAATGCACTTGCACAACCCAGTGAAAAGTACGGTGAAAACGACAAGAAAACTAACAGCTGGAAAGTTTCATTAAACAAAGCAGAAGCTGAGCATTCAAGGATGGAAAGCAATTTAAAGGATGTCAATTCTCAATTAGAAAAATCAAAAACACCACTTGATAAGCTAAATACTGAGCTTTCGGAACAAGGAACAAGGTTGAAAGAACTACAGACAGAATATAAAAATGTTGTGCTCAGTCAAGGCAAAAATAGTTCTGAAGCGAAAAGTTTAGCATCTGAAATTAAGAGCTTAAATAATGACATAAGAGAAAACAAAGAAAAATTAAATGCCGCGGAAAAAGCTACAAGTCAACTTGGCGATGAGATGAATGACACTAAAAATCAAGCATCCAAGTTAAGTGAGGACTCTACAGTTAAGAAATGTATAATTGTAAATATTGCAAGAAAAAGTTTATGTTCATTTTTGTGTAACGACAAAAAATGAATCCAAAAACATCTTGAGAGAATTTCGATTACTCTTGGACTTCTCCTAAAAGACCAGTGTGTCGCTGGACTGCGCGAGCGTTTTTTATGTGGAATTATTTCAAATCTGAAAAAAACTTTAGTGTGGCTTGTACTCTGGGATCACCCGCTTTCATTACGTTTTAATCCAGGAAACTACGCTTTGCGTAGTTCAAAAATCGCGAGCTATGTGAGTGAGATTAAGATTTAAGTAAAAACAACACCTTTAAGATTATAATAGAGAAGTTCAAGCCACTAAAATAGAAAGGTGTTGTTTATGGCACAAAGTCTATCACATAGTAAATGGCTATGCAAGTATTATATTAATATTCACACCGAAATATAGGAGAAGGTATATTACCAATTAAGAGCAGACATACAGAAGATAATAAAAGATTTATGTAACTGGAACGATACAAAATATATTAGAGAGCAAGAAAAAGAAGATCAAATTATGGACAAACTTAAAACTAAAGAATACACAAACCCTTTTAAGGGTAGAAGTAATCAGCCCTCTTAGGCTTGAACATAACACAAATCAACCGTCTTGAGATGGCTGACGATCTTATGCACTTATATAACTTCCCATACTACGTTTCTTAGGCGTGATCATGATTGGTCGAGGTGACAGGGCTCGAACCTGCGGCATCTTGGTCCCAAACCAAGCACTCTACCAAACTGAGCTACACCTCGTTGACTAAAATAACAACACAGCTATTATATTACTACTTGCGCGTTTTGTCAAGCGTTTTTACAGTTATTTTTAAATTTGATATTCGATCTCGTATAGTTGAATTTTAGTCTGAAAATGTAACTATTTAACCATAGACAAAATTTGGTTTTTGTCGGTTAATCCGGATACTCTGCTGGTAATCTCACCGTTTTTAAATATCAAAATAGTCGGTACGCTTACAATATTAATTTTGTTTACCAAGTTTGTTTCCTCATCAATGTTGACCTTATAGACTTTAATGTCTTTGTTTTCATTTGCTATTTCATCAATGATAGGTGAGAGCATATTACAAGGGCCGCACCATTCAGCGTAGAAATCTAAAAGCACGGTTTGGTCACTTTTAATTACCTCATCATTAAAAATTTTTTCTGTGATTTTCTTAACCAATCAAACTCAACTCCTTAATTTTTAAACTTATAATATAACCTACAATAGCAAATAACTTCAAAAGTAGGATAATTTATTTGTGCCTTGAATTCTTTACAAATGTACTTATTATTTTCTATTTTTCCCAACTTACAAAGTCAATATCCATAATTTTTTCAATCCTCATTACTAAATTTTCATCTTCATTTAACGCATTGTCGTAATGTTACAATTTTTCTCCCTTTTACATTTTTATATAACGCTTGAATTTAATAATGTCAATACATTATTTTTTGCCAAAAAGACCTTGCGTTTTTCCGCAATTCATGATATTATAAATTTTAGTTAGCAAAACGTAAGAGGAGGTGTTTAAATGCCGAATATAAAATCAGCAAAGAAGAGAGTTAAGGTTATCGCTGCAAAGACGCTAAGAAATAAATCTTTAAATTCTTCTTTAAAGACATCGATAAAGAAAGCGAACGCAGCTATTGACAACAATGCAAATGAAAAAAGTGAAGTTGTCAAAGTCGCTGTGAAGAAAATAGACCAAGCTGTATCTAAAGGAATACTTCATAAAAACACAGCAGCAAGGAAAAAGTCTAAACTGGTAAAGAAATTAAACAAAGTTAGTGCATAATAGCACAATAGAACGTTATAAATTGCAAAGACGTGATTTTTAGGTCATGTTTTTGCAATTGTAAAATTTAAAGAATTTTTTGGAGAGGTGTCCGAGCTGGCCGAAGGAGCACGATTGGAAATCGTGTAAGCTGTTAAAGCAGCTTCTGGGGTTCGAATCCCCATCTCTCCGCCATATAAGGGCGGTGGTTTTAGGTACGAGAGTATCTGAAACTACCGTCCTTTTTCAATATGGTGGCAGAAAAAGTCGAAAAACTGTGTGTATAGTAGTAAATCATAATTGATAGCCTAAGCTGCATAAGATAGTCGAAAAGGTATCCGATATTTCATAAAACTCTGAAGCATTGAAATTCAAAAAACAACGTTTTTATTTTGATAAACTGTAATTACAGAGAGTTAGGCTGATATGGCAGAAGAAATGGATTTTGAAAAAATATCGAAACAGACATATTCATTTTGTTTTCGTTTGCTAAGAGTATTTAGCATTTGGTGGGGGTTTGTTACTAGAAGAACTGTCGAAGGGAAAAAGCAAAAATCATTAAGATAGCGATGAAATACGTATATGATATGTCGGAAAGCTTTTTCCGTATATTTACCCGTATTTACCCGATTTCACGGCATTTTACTCAGTGAAGCCAAAGCATGTTGGAAATGCCAAAATATTTATTCTTCTGTTTATAAAATTAACCTTAACGGGAAAAGTAAAATGGACTACAGAATTGAAACAAGAGCCACAAGTTGTTCCATAAAGCGCTATAATGAGATCGCATACAAATTTGGTGTGTGGTTTTATTTTTATATGTGCGAGAAAATTCTTTTTTAAGTATTAGTAACATGCATTTTGTGTAACTGACGAAAATTGTATATGATAAAAAACATTAGCCAATTATTGATTTTTAGAAAATATGCACCCGCAATAATTTTGTCTGTACAGATTAAACTGTTTTGAAAGTTCGATTGATTTTTTATATCCATCTTTTTTCTTAAAGTCGGAAATTAAAAATCTAACTCTGTATTTATTTTCCAAGCTTTCTCCGATATCATTTAGCCAAATAGCATTCTTATAAGGACTTACGGATAATGTAGAACCGAAAAATTCAAAGCCTAGAGCCTTTGCGGTAACTGCAGTTTTTTCAAGACGCAAACGATAACAATTAAAACAGCGTTTTCCGCCTTCTTTTTCATTTTCAAGACCGCTTGTTATTTGATAAAATTTAAAATCTTCATAATCGCAATCTAAAAAGCTTATTGTGTTTTTTGCTTTGATCTTAGGTAACAGGTTTATCTGCTCTTTTTTCCGAAACAAGTATTCTTCTTCAGGGGAAATATTTGGGTTGTAGTAAAAAACTGTTATGTTGAAGTAAGGAGACAGGTAACCTAGCACGTAGCTGCTACATGGCGCACAGCAGCTGTGCAACAAGAGCTTAGGTATTTTATTTCTACTTTTTAAATTCTCAAGGAGCTGCTCGAGTTCCTTTTGGTAATTCCTTTTTGTCATATTCTATTTCCTAAAACGTCAATTTTTTCTTTATAAAACGCTTCAAATCGATTTTCATCGATGGATGCCCGTATTTCTTCTAGGAGGTTATTGTAAAAGTAAAGATTGTGCATAACGCTTAAGCGCATTGCAAGCATTTCACCACACTTGAATAGGTGTCGCAAATAAGCCCTGGAAAAATTTTTGCAAGTGGGGCATTGGCAAATTTCATCAATTGGTGAATCATCTAGCTCATACTTTGCGTTCGATATATTTATGATACCTTGGCTTGTGAATAAATGGCCGTGTCTAGCGTTTCTGCTTGGCATTACACAATCAAAAATATCTACTCCTCTAGCCACAGCCTCTAAAATGTTCACAGGGGTACCAACACCCATTAAGTATCGTATCTTGCCACTTGGCATGAACGGTTCCACACAACTTATGATGTTATACATTTCATCAGCGCTTTCACCTACAGCTAAGCCACCTATTGCATATCCGTCTAGATTTAATTCACGTATTTTTTTCATATGTTCTATTCGTATATCTTCAAATGTGCTGCCTTGGTTAATTCCAAACAGCATTTGTTTTTTGTTTATGGTATCGTCAAGTGAATTTAATTTATTCATCTCACTTTTGCACCTTTGAAGCCATCTAACAGTCCTGTCGCATGAATTTTTAACATAACTATATTCAGCGGGGTTTTCTATACATTCATCGAAAGCCATCGCGGTAGTTGAGCCGAGGTTAGATTGGATCTGCATACTTACTTCGGGAGACATAAATATTTTACGACCATCAATATGAGAAGAAAAATATACACCTTCTTCTTTAATATGCCGTAACTTTGCAAGCGAAAAAACCTGAAATCCACCACTGTCGGTCAATATAGGACCTTGCCATCGAGTAAATTTATGAAGACCACCTAACTTTTTGATAACTTTGTCGCTGGGCCTTAAATGAAGATGGTATGTATTGCAAAGCTGAACTTGGCATTTTAAACTTTGCAAGTCAATGGCAGATACAGCCCCTTTTATGGTCGCACAAGTTGCTACATTCATAAACGCGGGAGTCTGTATTGTTCCGTGTGGTGTGATGAATTCACCACGCCTAGCATTTTTTTCTTTTTTTATAAGTCTATACATAATTTCTCACTTTCTACAGTTTTAGGGCTTTCGCTTTCGGTGAAAGCTACAAACAAATTCATATTTGTTTGTCAGCTGATTTTATAAATAAAATCAGCTGAAAGCCCTAAAGCCAATTTCCTGCTATTTTATAAACATGGCATCTCCAAAACTAAAAAATCTATATTTTTCTTTTATAGCTTCAGAATATGCGCTAAGAATGCGTTCCCTTCCCGCAAGCGCAGAGACAAGCATAATTAACGTACTTTCGGGCAAATGGAAATTTGTAATCAAAGCATCTGTTACTTTAAACCGATACCCCGGATAGATAAATATATCAGTCCAACCAGAACTTGCGGTAATTTTTCCTTCTTTTTTGTACATAGATTCGAGAGTTCTGCAGCTTGTGGTGCCAACACATACAACTCTACCGTTTTCGGCTTTAGTTTTATTTATAAGTTCAGCTGTTTCTGCGGAAACTTCATAATGTTCGCTATGCATTTTATGGTCGTCTATGTCCTTCACTTTTACGGGTCTAAACGTCCCTAACCCTACATGTAAAGTTACAAACCCGATATTTATTCCTTTATTTTTAACTTTAGACAAAAGTTCCTTTGTAAAATGTAAACCTGCAGTCGGTGCAGCAGCTGAGCCGAGTTCTCTTGAATATACAGTTTGATATCGTTCTTTGTCCTCAAGTTTCTTTGTGATATAATGTGGCAATGGCATGGTGCCGACTTTATCAAGTACACTAAAGAAATTTCCATCGCACTTAAACTTTAAAATCCTGTTACCATCAACGGTTACATCTATAACTTCAGCTTCCAATATTCCATTTGCGAATGTAAAAGTGGTACCTGGTTTTGCTTTTTTACCGGGTCCTGCTAGGCACTCCCATACATTCTCAGATTTTCTGTTTAGCAATAAAAACTCAACCACGGCACCGGTATCGACTCTATTGCCGAAAATTCTAGCGGGTAGAACTCTGGAATCGTTAAGTATTAAACAATCTCCAGGAATAAGTTCATCTAAGATATCATAAAAATGCTTATGTACAATTTTACCCGATGATCTATCGAGTACCATTAACCTAGATTGATCTCTATTTTTTATAGGTGTTTGAGCTATCAGTTCTTGGGGCAGATCATAGTAAAAATCATTTGTTTTCATAGTTTCCTCTTTTAAGTTGAAAATTGACAAAAATAAGATGGAGTGCTATACTCCAAAGATAAACGTTTAACTATATTATATTTTATTCTGGATTTGTTTACAATAAATTTTTATAAATTAAAGATAGGGGCAGGTGGTGATGATACATTCGATAGCTTTTATGCTGTTAGTGTATCATATTTTTATGAAAAAATTTAAAGTTGGGATTTTGGGCGCTACTGGCATGGTAGGTCAAAGGTTTGTATCACTGCTGGAAAATCATCCTTGGTTTGAAGTTGAGATACTAGCTGCAAGTAAGAACTCAGCTGGGAAAACTTACGAGCAAGCACTTTCTTCCCGTTGGGCTATGAAAGGATCTATTCCACAATCGTTAAAAAACAAAGTGGTTTTTGATGCGGTTACCGACTTAAAAAAAATAACAAAAGAAGTTGACTTTGTTTTCTGTGCTGTGGACATGAAGAAGGAAGACATAGTAAACTTGGAGGAATCTTATGCAAGGGAAAATTGCCCGGTTATATCTAACAATAGTGCCTGTAGGCTATTTCCTGATGTGCCTATGATTTTGCCTGAAATCAACCCGGAGCATTCTGAGATTATAAAAGCGCAAAGAAAACGCTTAGGAGTGGAAAAAGGATTCATAGCGGTAAAGCCAAACTGTTCCTTGCAGTGCTATGTGCCAGCGATTCATCCTCTCATGGACTTAGGCGTAGAAAAGGTCCTAGCCTGTACATACCAAGCCATTTCTGGTGCAGGAAAAACCTTTTCATCTTGGCCGGAGATGCAGGATAACCTAATTCCGTTTATCAGCGGTGAGGAGGAAAAATCAGAGCTTGAACCACTTAAAATTTGGGGTAAAATTGATGGCGACAAAATACAAAATGCCGCATCACCTAGCATAACAACGCAGTGTTTGAGGGTACCTATTAGCGATGGGCATACGGCAGCTGTATATATTTCTCTTAAAGAAAAAACTTCTCTTGACGAAATTATTGCAAGGTGGCAAAATTATAAAGGATTGCCGCAAATTTTGGAATTACCAAGCTCACCAAAGCAGTTCTTAAACTATTTTAAAGAATCCGATAGACCTCAAATAAAGTTGGATCGAGACTTAGAAAATGGCATGGGAATATCTTTAGGGCGTTTGCGAGCAGATAAGCAGTACGACTTTAAATTTGTTTCTATGTCACACAATACGATAAGAGGTGCAGCTGGTGGCGCCATTTTGATGGCAGAGCTTTTGTGCACTCAGGGTTATATTTGTTAGTTTTGGAGGTAAATATATGAAAAAGATTGTATTTAAAGGCGCAGCTGTTGCACTTGTAACACCAATGCATGACGATGGTTCAATTAACTACGAAGTTTTGGAGGAGCTTATAGAATACCAGATAAAAAATCACACAGATGCAGTAGTAACTTGTGGAACGACGGGAGAATCTGCAACGTTAAGCGAAAAAGAGCATTCCGAGGTTATCAAGTTCACAGTGGAAAAAGTTGCAGGAAGGGTTCCGGTTATCGCAGGAACGGGCAGCAATAACACAGAGCATGCTTTATCACTTTCTAAAAATGCAAAAAACCTAGGCGTAGATGCCTTACTAGTGGTAACGCCGTATTATAATAAAACGTCGCAAAAAGGATTAATAGAGCATTACAACTATATCGCCGATAGAGTTGACTTGCCGATAATAACCTACGCTGTACCGTCTAGAACAGGGGTTTTTATAAAGCCTGAAACGTACTTTGAACTTTCAAAACATACCAATATTGTAGCTACGAAGGAAGCTTCCGGAAATATTTCAGACATAGCGAAAATAAAGGCACTTTGCGGCGATAATCTTCACATCTATTCAGGCAACGATGATCAGATCTTACCGGTGATGTCTTTGGGTGGTCTGGGAGTTATATCAGTGTTTTCAAACGTCTGTCCTAGAGAATGCCACGACATAACAGAGGAATTTTTCAATGGCAATTTAGCGCAAAGTCGAGAGCTATTCATAAGATACCTTAACTTGATGAACGAACTGTTTTGCGACGTTAACCCAATCCCTGTAAAGGAAGCGTTAAATGAGATGGGATATAATTGCGGCAGATGCAGGCTTCCGCTAGTCCCACTGAGTGAACAAAACAGAAAAAATTTAAAAGAATTAATGCGAGGCTATAATTTAATTTAAGCCAAGAAGGATGTATTTAAAGTGAACAAAGTTACGAATGCAATAAAAAAAGAGCAAAAGTTAACAGTAGGAGAAGATTTTTTAAAATCGACTGTTGCTTTGGAGAAAATGAAAGTTATAATTTCCGGGGCATCTGGCAAAATGGGCAAAGTTTTAGAAAGCGTACTGAAAGATAAAAATGACTGTGAAATAGTTGCGGGAATTGATAGAAAGGCTTCAATTGGCAATTCATTTAAAATATTTGCTAATGTGTGCAAAGTAGATGCCGATGCAGATGTAATAATAGACTTTTCTCACCCGGATTTATTGAATCCTCTTTTAAATTTTGCAAAAGAAAAAAAAGTACCAATAGTTTTGTGCACCACTGGCTATTCTGAAGAGCAAGTTGAACTAATACAGGAGTATTCTAAAGTAATACCGATTTTCTACTCGAGAAATATGTCCTTTGGAATAAACCTACTTATAGAGCTTTCAAGAAAAGCAACTAAAGTTTTGGGAGATAACTTTGACATAGAGATAGTTGAAAAACATCACAATCAAAAGATAGATGCCCCTAGTGGGACAGCGTTAATGATAGCTGACGAAATTTCATCGGTGCTCAATAAAGAAATAAATTATGTATATGACCGCCATGAAAAACGAGCAAAACGCACTAAAAGTGAAATTGGCATACATTCTGTAAGGGGTGGCACCATAGTGGGCGAACACGAAGTTATTTTTGCCGGAGAGGACGAGGTAATAACTATTTCGCATTCAGCGCAATCGAAAAAAGTTTTTGCCATAGGTGCTGTTAACGCTGCCAAATTTTTAAAAGACAAACATCCGGGTCTTTACGATATGAAAGACCTTCTGTAATGTTAAAGTAAACTACAAAACAGCCCTCCTGTGAAGACGAGAGCTGTTTTATAGATTTTTTTACTAGTTGTTAACATTAACTTCTGGCAGTTCTTCTTTATCACTCATAAATATTTCTCTGGTTTGTAAGTCTCCAAGTTTGGTTACATCTTTCAGTTTTCTTTGAATCTGCCTTGTCCTTACACCCACTAATTTATCGAGCTCTCCACTAGCTTGGTTTAAGCGATCAAGTGCTTTTACTAGCACATCAGAGAATTTATCAAATTCCGTTTTAACTGCACCTAAAACATTCCAAACCTCATGGCTTCTTTTCTGTATTGCAAATGTTCTGAAACCCATTTGTAAGCTGTTCAAAAGAGCTGCCATAGTGCTTGGACCTGCCACATTTACCTTAAAGTCCCTTTGTAAAGTTTCTATTAAACCGCGGTTAACAACTTCAGAATAAAGACCCTCAAATGGAAGAAACATTATAGCAAAGTCTGTGGTGTTAGGCACATCTATGTATTTGTCACGTATATCTCTGGCCTCTTTTTTGAGCGTGTCAATTAAAGCCTTTGCACTACGCTGCACAGCATCAGCATTACCTCTTTCGTAAGCATCTCTCAAATTCGCGTATGTATCTCCTGGAAATTTTGAATCTATAGGCAAATAAACGCACTCTTCGTCGTTCACAGGAAGCTTTACAGCATACTCTACTACGTTTTGACTTCCTTTTTTGGTAGCAACATTTTTTTCATATTGCTCCGGAGACAATATTTCCTCCAAGATAGCACCAAGCTGTATTTCACCCAAAACTCCTCTGGACTTTACATTGCTTAAAACCTTTTTTAAGTCACCTACACCTTTAGCTAAATTTTGCATTTCCCCAAGGCCCTTGTACACTTCTTGAAGCCTATCGTTTACCAGCTTAAAAGACTCCGTCATGCGTTTATTTAACGTTTCGCTAAGTTTTCTATCCACAACGTCTTTCATTTCATCTAATTTCTTGTTATTGTCGTCTCTTATAATTTGAAGTTTTTCTCCAACCACGTTGCGGATATTTTCAAGTTTTAGTTCCGTTTCGACCGAAAATGTTTTAAACCTTTCTTCAAATTGCTTCAAATTTTGAGAAAGCGTATCTTTTAATAAAGTTTGTTTTTCCACAGAATTTTCTTCAAAATTTTTTAATTGCTCCAAATACATGCCGTTTATTTTTTCTTGCTGAGTTTGTATTTTCTGAAATGTTTCGATTACTTTCTTATTGAACTCATTCTGCTTTTCGCTCAAATTATCGGATATCATACTTCCTAACAGCTTTATACTGTTTTGAATATCTGATTCATTTTGCTTATTTTTTTTAGTTTCTTGCCAAAGTAGGAAAATTGAAAAAATACAAACTAAAGCAAGAACTAGTAATATCGTAAATTCTATACTCATTTTAAAAT
>ERZ1034917.1528-NODE-1528-length-13777-cov-10.438347_pt1 | contig 13777 bp, 10 predicted proteins | sample MGYA00520605_ERZ1034917 | MGnify/ENA primary metagenome ERZ1034917 (study PRJEB33766, sample SAMN09781784) | gut metagenome | biome: gut microbiome | host: Homo sapiens | place: Madagascar | study: EMG produced TPA metagenomics assembly of the PRJNA485056 data... | reverse complement strand
CTCAATGGCGAGAACTTGAAGTATCAAGTTCGAGAGCTCCGGCGGAATCCCCTGCTGTGATGCACTGTGCCCGTCGGCTCTCGGAACTTCGTTCCTCATCCGTTAGCGGGGGAACCGCCGACGGGGGAAAGAACATGAGGGCTTCGCGCCCTCAAACTCCGCGGCAGGTGAGAATCACCTGCACCCCGGCAAACCAGTTTGCCGTCTTTATAAAATATTATGGTGCAGGTGCGTTGCATCTGCCGCGATCCAACTGCGTAAGTTGGTCGTGCGTAGCACGAAATCCCCCGCCGGAGCGGTCCAATCCGCTCAGTGGCGAGAACTTGATTTATCAAGTTCGAGAGCTCCGGCGGAATTCCCGATGTGATATGCTGTATTGATTGACTTTTGCCAATTCAAGCCGAAAGATGAAAAAACTCCCGTCCATGATGATCTGAAATCAGGAACGGGAGTTTTTTCATATTCTGAAAAATATTATTTCCCTGCGGTCTGTTCACGCAGTTTTCTGGCTTCATAAAGATGATAGAGAACCAGCGGGATCGCCATGAAGAACAGCGAGCCGAAGAACAGAAACGCGATATAGAAAATAATCGCGTGCGGACCTTCCGCGCGGACATTGCCTGTCGGGATGAATCCGACGAGGATCGCCAGAAACGCGGTCAGGAACGCTATGCCGGAAACGATCCACATTCCAGGCTTTCCCCCCGGAATCTTGTAGGAACGCGGTACATCGCCTTTGGAATAACGCAGCTTGATCGCGGCGGCGAACATGAACAGATACATGATCATGTAAAGCTGTGCGGTCAGTGCGGACATGATCCAGAACGCTCCGCTGATGGTCGGCATGAAGAAGATCACCAGAGAGAGCAGAGAGGAGATGATTGCCTGAATGATCAGGATTCTGGTCGGCATGCCGTTTGCGTTGCGATGCTGCCAGTAATCCGGAAGATAGCCTTCCCTGGCGACTTCGAGCACTCCTTTGGACGGTCCGAGGACCCATGTCACAACCATGGTCAGCGCGCCGTAGGCAAGCAGGAAACTGATGATCGGAGTCATCCATCTGATATGGAATATTTCAAACATCTTGTCGAATGCCTGAAGTGCCCCTGCCGCAAGACTGATGTCGTTTTGCGGTATGACGACAGCGATACCGAGAGAGCCGAGGATGCTCAGAAGAATGATGATCGCGCAGGAGATGAAAATCGCCTTCGGGAAGTTTTTCTTCGGATTATCCACGTCCGTCACGTGCACTGCGGACATTTCCATGCCGGAAATCGCCACCATCATGCCGGACAGCAGCATGATCTGATTGATGTTGTCGAGATTCGGCACCAATGCGCTTGCCGAGAACGGAATCGAGCTCGGCTTTCCCATGATGAAATAGACGATCATCAGAAGAATGATCAGTATGCCGGGGACCAGAGTCCCGGCGATGGCGCCCGAACTGCTCAGGAAAGCGGACAGTTTCATTCCCTTGAAGTTCAGGAAAGTCGCCAGCCACAGACTGCCTACCACGACAAGAAACACGAACCAGCGGTTTGTCGCCAGTTCCGGATTGAAGACATAGGCGATTGCCGAAGCGACGAACGTCAGGACCGCCGGAAACCACGGCAGGTTTTCCACCCATTGCATTGAGATTGCCACGAAACCCCATTTCGGGCCGAACGCCTCTTTTACCCACAGGTAAACGCCGCCGTCCTCCGGCCAGCCGGAAGCCAGTTCCGCCGAAACCAGCGCCGACGGCAGGAAAAAGCAGATGGATGCCGCCGTGATATAAAAGATGATGCTCCACCCGTATTCCGCCTGAGACGGCAGATTGCGGATCGACAGCACTGCCGCCACGTTCAGCATGGCAAGGGTAAATACTCCCATGCCGGCTTTTTTCACGATTGTACTCATAAAATCCCCCCTTTGATTCGGATTATGGTTTTCCTGCAAAATGCCGGGCCCGCAGGAATGTCCGGTGGAGGACTGCTCCGCCGTCATTGCATTGTTTCCGCATCTTGCAGGATTTTCTGCTTACTTTTTGACGCACATTGTGGTGAAGACCGTTCTGCCGTCAACGATTTTGCGCTCGACGCCGTGGATATCTCCTTCATATCCGGGGAAGGCTTCCTCGAAAGCCTGGCGTGTCAGCAGGTAATCAAGAATCGGTTCGGCTTTTTCATTGAAGATCTCCCCGCCCATGATGATCGGAATTCCCGGAGGATACGGAACCATCATGACCGCCTGAATTCTGCCCGCCGCCTTGCTGAGTTCGATCGTCTCGACATGTTTGCGGACGACTTCATGATATGCGTCGGACGGCTTCATCGCCTGATCCGGTATGATCTCGAATGCCGCCTGCATCTTGTCGAGCATCTTGTGCTCTTTGATCCAGCGGTGCATTGCCACGCAGTGATCGCGCAGTCCGATGCCGTCGTAGGCTTCCGGATGGGCTGTGACAAGCTCCGGGAACACGGCGCAGAGACACTTGTTTGCATCGAAGTCCTCTTTGAACTTCAGCATTGCCGCAAGCAGCGTCCCCTGTTTTGCGCGTGTCGTGCCGAGCGAATTCAGCATAAGGAACGAATAGTAATCCGTCTTTTCGCACACGATATTGTGATTGATGAGATAATTCGTCAGGATCGAAGCGGGAATTCCCCAGTCGTCCATAGCGCCGCCGTCGTCGATTCCGGGCGTGGTGATCGTGAGCTTGATCGGGTCAAGCATCACATAGTTGTCCTCAATATCCGGGAATCCGTGCCAGAGATTGTCTTTGCTGAATACCCACGGTTCCTGATGGTCCGCCAGATAGTCGATATCGGCATCGGCGAATTCGACGTCTTTGCCGTCGATTCTGACTTTGCGCGGCTGCCACATATCGAAGAACCAGTCCTTTTTCGCCTTGAATTCGCGGTTGAGCCGGGCGACCTCTTTGCGGAGCTGAATGGCTTCGCGGATGATGTCCCGCATCATGACTTCGCCGTTGTCGTCCATCATTTTTGTGGCGACGTCCAGCGAGGCGATCATGTTGTATTGAGGCGAGGTCGAACCATGCATCATATAAGATTCGTTGAACTCAACCGGATTGATCTTGACCGTTCCCCCGTTTTTGATGTGCAGCATGGACGCCTGCGAGAATGCCGTCAGCAGTTTGTGCGTGGACTGCGAACAGAAGATCGGCGGATCGTCCGGTTTGACTTCGCCGTCCGCCATGCCGTAGTGGTCCTGATACATCGGGCTGAAACGCGCGTAGGCATACCATGCTTCATCGAAGTGCAGGTTTTCCACGCTCTTTTCGAGCCGTTCCTTGATCTTGACCACATTGTAGCAGACTCCGTCGTAGGTGGAGTTTGTGAGCGCAGACATCTTGACCGCAGTATTTTTGAGTTCCTGCGGGATCAGCCTGCTGTCTGCGATTTTCTGTTTGATCGAGGCCGGCGTGAATTCGGAAAGACGGACGGGCCCGATGGTGCCGCGTTTGTTGCGGCGCGGGATCATGTAGACCGGCAGAGCATCCGTGATGGTCATGGCGTAATTCAGCGATTTGTGGCAGTTGCGGTCCACAAATGCGATGTCATTGCTGATCAGCTGGCTGCGCCAGATGATCTGGTTGACGGTGGATGTTCCGTTCAGGACATAGTAAGTCTGGTCGGCGCCGAACACTCTTGCGGAATTCTTTTCCGCATCGCCTACGACGCCTTCATGGTCGAGCAGCGAACCCAGCTCCGGAACGGAGATGGAGAGGTCGGAGCGGAACATGTTTTCACCGAAAAACTTGAACATTGCGACACCCGCCGGGCTCCGGAGAAAGCCCTGTCCGCCGAGATGTCCGGGCGTATGCCATGCATACTTGTAGAGTTCAGAATATCTGACCAGTTCCCCGAAGAATGCCGGATACACGCCTGCCACATACTCTTTTGCATGTTCTTCGATGCGTCCCGCGAGAAACTCCGCCGTATCGGCGGTTTTCCAGAGACATCCGTTGATTCTGGAGAGATCTTCAGCGGCAAGCTTTTCCGTTTCGAGCTTGTCGGTCATCAGCAGAATCGGGATCGTCCTGTTGCGTTTGCGCAGAGCTGCGACGAGTTCGGACGGGTGCATCTTTTCCGTGCTGTCCTCTTCCGGGATGTCCCAGTCGACAATGACCGCTCCCAGATCGGCGCGGGAAAGAAAGATTTCACAGGCGTCTTCGTAGGAAAAGGATGGAATGACCTTGCATTCCTGTGATGTTTCCAGTTCCTGAATGATTTCCCGCAAACGGAATCCGTCGTCATTTTCGGAGTTCAATTCATGCGAGACGAACAGGATCGGCCATGCCGACATTGTGATTTTCATTTTGTCCCCCCCCAAGGTTAAAATGATTGTATTGGCAATGGCGTCCTGCCATTGCGGATGTTTGAATACTCTCTGTTTTGTTGTCTGCATTAGAATACCATCTCTACTGGAAAAATCAAACGGATTTTGTGCGGCCTGACGGTGTGCCCTGCCGTTTCCCCATGTGTTTTGACCGGAAATGCGGTAATATAAAATCGCTGCAGGATTCTTATGGAATTTTCCTGTAAAGGGGGTGTCTGCGAGTGACGGGAACAGTAATATCTTTTAACCGGATATCTGTTATCCGGATATGCGATAAGAGATTTTTTCTTTTTTTTTACAATTTTTTTATTCTATCGGATTTAATATCCGCCCCACAGGTCGGCTTTGAGACGGAAGAATGCATGGGTGTTTTTTTTCGAGTCAAGCGCTTTGCCCCGAGTGCTCTCCAACTGCATAAATTATTTTACCGGAGCCGTTTCCTGCTTTTTTTGCGAACGGGATGTATGCCCTGAAACGGCTGTTTTTTCCGCGAGCAGTGAAGTGATTTCGCTTTTGGTCCTGGAACGCAGTTCGATAATCCGGTTTCTGGTGGCGGAACGCGGTTTGTTTTTTCCCTGTTCCCATAGAAAAACGGAATTGGGATTGACTTCCAGCAGGAGCGCCATCTCCTGCCGGCTCAGCCCCAGGCGGATTCTCAATTTCCGGATGCCGGATGCGCCGAGCCTTTTCCGTTCCTTGCGGAGCTGGGCGCCGGCAGACGCTTTTGTGTCCGGGCGCCCCGAATCCGTCGCAGATGCAAGCTGCTCCTTAAGCCCTGCGATTTCTTTTTTCAGAAGAGCATTCTGATGTTTCAGTTCTTTCAGTGTGTCGGTAAGGTGTTCCGTTGCCGTCTTGACCTCCTTGCGGGAGAGACGTAAAATCTCATTTTTTAAAATTTGGGCAATATTAGGCATTCCTGCGTCCTTTCCGTTTGAAGAAAACCGTTATGCAACTATATTATATTACCGGTTATTTTGGAAAAGTCAATAGAACATTATCAGTAATGTTGATTTTCCGGATAACAAGTTTTGCATGGCAGTAATGGTTGTGAATGTGCCGCGGCAGTTTCCCTGCGCCATGCAGCAGTTGCCGCAATGCCGTTTTTCCGGTTCGCGGATCATGTAACAGGCAGGTTTGAGAAGTATGTTTTTCATAGATACCCACTTTCATGCGGGTGATTATATTCCGGATATGGGGGAATACTGCGGGGAAGCCGCAGCGGAATCCGTTTCCAGGCTGATTCTCTGTTCCGGAAACTTCGAGGAGTCGGAACGTGCCGCTTCTTTCGCATCGGAGAATGAAGCGGTTTATTTCGCCGCAGGGGTGCATCCCCATGAAGCGGAACGCATGACCGGAAATTTTGAGGACTTCAAAGTCTTTGCCGCGCATGGCAAATTCGTGGCGGTCGGTGAGATCGGGCTTGATTTCTACTATGATACGTCCGGACGCGCTGTCCAGCAGAAAGTTTTTGCCGGTTTTTTGGAGCTTGCCCTGCAGCTTGATGTCCCTGCGTTGATACACTGCCGCGACAAGGATGGATGTTTTGGCGCTTATGATATTTCTCTCGAAATGCTGACGGAGTTTCACCGGAAAGGCGGCAGATATCTTCTGCACTGTTTTGCGGGAAACCGCGAATATGCGGAGAAATTCATGGAGGCGGGAGCAATGTTCGGGGTCGGGGGGATGCTGACTTTCAAGATGGCGGAGAATATCCGCGAAACCATATCTATAATTCCCATGGAGCGCCTGATGCTTGAAACCGATGCGTCGTATCTTGCGCCTGTTCCTTACCGGGGCAGGCCGAACCATTCAAAATATATTCCCCTGATTGCACAGAAACTGGCATGGCTCAAGGGAATCACACTGGAACAATGTGCCGTGCAGACTACCGGTAATGCACTGCGCTTTTTCAATCTGCCAAAAGGAGTCTGACTGAAATGAGCGAAATGACGTTTACCGGAAAGCTGTGCGCATGGGGACGGCTTTTGCGTCTCCCGAACCTTTTCACAGCCCCGTGGGACCCCGTCTGCGGTTTTTTGATTGCAGGAGGAGCGTCTGATCCGGAAAAGATCGGCTATCTGGCGGTTGCCGCGTTGTGCGCCTATGCTTTCGGGCTGGTGACCAATGATATTGCCGACCTGAAAACGGATACGGCGGAACGTCCGGCGCGTCCGCTTCCGTCGGGTGAAATTTCAATGAAGGAGGCGTCTATTGCAGCGGTCGTGCTCTGCATCGTCGCATTGGAGCTGACTTCTTTTGCCGGGCATGGCGCCTGTTTCGGCATGATGCTGCTTCTGGTCGTGATTCTGCTTTATAACTATTGCGGCCGCAAGTCCGCATTGTTGAGTTCAGCGCTGATGGGGCTTTGCCGCGTGTTCAGTTTCGGGATCGGTGTCGCCGCCGTCTATCCGGAAATTCCGTCCCTGAACATGACACTGTGTGCGCTGTATGCCGCAGGAATGTTTCTCTTTATTCTTGGAATCACTCTGGTTGCGCGGCGTGAAACGGAGACATTGAAATCCCGTCCGGGGCGTACTCTCATTCCTGCCGGAGCGCTTCTGATGGCTGTTTTCGGTGGTGTCTGGATTACAAGCAATCCTTCCGATATGGCGCATTCAGCGGGATTTGCCCTTCTCATACTTTTTGCCGGAGCATCGGCGGGTGCATGGTTTGCATTTGGAAGAATGTTGGAACCCGTTGCCGTTCAAAAGAAAATCGGTTTCCTGATACGGACATTGATTCTAGTCCAGTGTGCCGTCATACTGTCGTTTTCTCTTTCTCTGGGAATTGCGGTTGCATGTTGTTTTCCTCTGGCATGCCTGGCGTCATGGAAATTTTACGGGAGCTGAGAAATGTCCGACTGGATTGATATACAGAAAGACCCGAAACACATTGCCCGGGAGCGGGAAAAGGCAAGAGAACTGCGGAAAAGCGCATGGTGGCGCAGCCTGCTTGACAAGGGAATCTGTCACTACTGCGGCAAAAAATTCAAGCCGGAGGAGTTGAGCATGGATCATGTCGTCCCCGTTGCCCGCGGCGGACGCTCCAATAAAGGCAATATCGTCCCCTGCTGCAAGGACTGCAACAACAAAAAGAAATACCTGACTCCGGTTGAAATGATTCTTGCGGAGCTGGAGCGGAAGAACGATTTTTCAGAATGATCCACAAGATGAAATGAGAAGCAAAAAAACGGTATTTTGTGAAGCGTCAGTTACAAAATACCGTTAAGAAATCAATTCCTGTGATTATTTTGTACGGCCGGTATAGGCATCCGCAGCCGTGTTGTCAATCACATATTGGAAGAATTTTTTCTCCGCCGCTGCACGGGCTTTGTCCCAGGGACGCGGCTTTCCGCAGAGCTGCACGACCCACAACTTCAATTCCTTACGGTGCCAGTTCACCATGCAGTTCGTCCCCCATGCGCCGCCGTGCCCGAACCAGGAATTTCCCTGATCTTCTTCCGGAGCGGTCAGTCCGAGGGAATAGCCTCCCATTCCTTTCGGGCGGGTTGATTTTGCCAGCAGTTCCCTGACGGTCTCCTCCTTGAGAATCCTTGCGCCGTTATCTCCCACGCCGAGATTCATCAGCATCTTATAGAACTTCAACTGATCGTTTGCTGTTGTCCAGAGTCCCGCGCCTGCCGATGCAAAGACATTCGGGCCGTTGTAGGGGCGCTGCTGCATGCTATTCTGTCTCCGGTATTTTGCCGGTGCATCTTTCACGCAGTCATACATCTCGACCTGTGTTTCCAGCTGCCGGTCTGTCGGGCGGAATGAACTGGAGTTCATGCCGAGAGGAATCAAAACCCGTTCCTTGAGGAAATCTTCCCAACGCTGTCCCGTCACCACCTCGACGATGGCGGCGCCGATATCGATGCCGGTGTTGGAATACTGCACTTTTGTACCGGGTTCAAACAGCAGAGGAGAGGCTGCGGCAATAGCCGCCGTCTGGCGGATCGGTGCGCCGCCGCTCCAGCCGCCGCCCTTGATGTTCCCCTGCTTCGCGCAGATTTCAAACGGGAACCCTCCGGTATGGTTCATGACCATACGTATGGTAAGCGTGTTTTTGGCTTTGACAAGTGTTTTTACTCCATTCTGATTGGATTTCAAAACCCAGAGTTCCCTGAATTCCGGCAAATATTTGGAGACGGGATCGTCCAGAGAAATTTTGCCTTCTTCAATCAGCATTGCAATGGTCACTCCGCAAAATCCCTTGGTCTGCGAGCACTGCATATAAACATCGTTCATCGTGATGGGACGTTTTGCCGCCACATCGGCATATCCGACACAGGTTGTCTCCTGAATGCCGTTTTTATAAAAAACATTGATTGCGCCGGGGAGCTGTCCGCTTTGGACGAAAGGCATCAATGCGTCTTTCGCAAAAGTCGTTTCCGCCTTTTTCGGTGCGTCCGGGACCGATTGGCAACCCGTGGTGATGATCGCGACGGAGGCGATAAGCATGATTGTTTTTGTCAGTTGATTCATCATCTTGTTTTATAACCCCATTGGTTTATTGTTGTATTTTTGACCTCGTTCCGGGCATTTTTATAATATAAGTTAGCCTTCTTCCCGTTGAATTGCAAATCCGTCACAGCTTCAATTTTCAGGAACCGGCATCATGAAAAAACTCCCGCCCGGCAAAGCGGACGGGAGCGGAACTCATGCCTTTTCCTTGATTCTGGCAATCAGCCGGACGATTTCACCGATCACAAGGATCAATGCGCTGAATCCGATCAGGGAAAGCCACTGATTCAAATTCAGCGGAACCGTCCCGAACATCTTTCCGCCGAACTGCGTAATCAGGATTTGCCCGACAGGAATAATCGCGGCAATAATCCAGAAAGTCGGATTTTCGCTCCATGCGGCAAAAACCGAACGCTTCGTTCCGAAGCATTTCACATTCAGCAGGTTCCAGAACTGGAGCATTACAAAACCGCTGAAAATGATACATTTGTTTTCCGCAGAGACTCCGCTCTTGTCCGTATGCGTGAACACATACCAGATGAAGATTCCGATGAATACCGCCGCAGTAATGAAAATGTCCAACGCCATTTTCTTCGTGACGATGAATGCGTCGGGATCGCGCGGCGGACGCTTCATCAGTTCCGGGTTCGGCGCTTCGGTCGCAAGCGCAAGCGCCGCCATCGTATCCATGATGAGGTTGATCCAGAGCATCTGGATGACGGTCAGCGGCAGGGAGATTCCGATGAACGGCCCCAGCAGGGCAATGCCGACCGCCGCAACGTTGATCGTGAGCTGGAACACAAGAAAACGCTGGATATTGAGGTAGAGCGAGCGTCCCCAGAGAACCGCTTTGACAATACTGCCGAATGAGTCGTCCAGCAATATGATGTCCGAGGCTTCGCGCGCAATCGCAGTTCCGGTTTTGCCCATCGCAATGCCGACATTCGCATAATTTAATGCGGGAGCGTCATTTGTGCCGTCGCCCGTCACCGCCACGACTTCATTATTTGCCTGAAGCGCCTTGACAAGCTTCATCTTGTCATCCGGGCGCGCCCGCGCGATCAGCCGGAGCGGTTCCACTTCCTTCTGGGTTTCCGCTTCGGAAAGTTTCGCAAAATCACGTCCCTCGATGAGCGTGCCTTCCGGCGGGCGCGGGGTATCCCAGAGCCCGATCCGGCGCCCGATCTCGGATGCCGTTCCGGGAGTGTCGCCGGTTACGACCTTGATCTGGATTCCTGCGTCGCGGCATGCCTGAACCGCCGCCGGAACTTCCGGGCGGACAGGATCGGCAATGCTGACGAAACCGAGATAGACCAGCTCCTGTGCGGCATCGGCGAGTTCATCGTAAAGGCGGTCCGTTTCCCGGTATGCCAGCGCCAGCGTGCGGCATCCGGTTCCCTGCGCCTGATAGAGCTTCTCCATGACGGTATCGCGGTCCGCCTGTGTCAACTCCCGCATACCGTCCGCGGATTTCTGTTTCGAGCATTTGGAAAGAACGATTTCCGGCGCCCCCTTGACATATAGGAGCTGTTTGGACAGAAGCGCGGAACTGCCCTGCGTCGCCATCATCTTCGTTTCCGTGGTGAAGGTCCACTGACGCTCCAGCTTGAACGAGGAACGGATTTCCTGATACGGGAAGCCGCTGCGGCGGACAAACTCAAGAAGCGCTCCTTCCGTCGGATTCCCGATGATCTCAAGCGCCGCATCGTCTCCGTGAAGATTCGCGGTCGAGTTTGCGCAGATTGATTCTGCAATGAATTTTGCCGTCTCGTCTGCCGGATTCAGCGTTTCAATGCCGGGAAGCGATGGGATATCGACGGAGCGTGTGCGCATCTGGTTCATGGTTAGGGTGCCGGTCTTATCCGTGCAGATGACGGTCGTCGCCCCGATGGTTTCACAGGCATGCAGTTTGCGGACAAGGCAGTTGCTTGCGGTCATCCGGCGCATACTGTAGGCGAGACTCAGCGTGACGCTCATGGCGAGACCTTCCGGCACAGCCACGACAATCAGCGTGACGGCGATCATGAACAGCCCCAGAAGCGTATGAATGTTCTCCCACTGCGCATATGCGGACAAGGAGCCCGGAAGCGAACCTTTGGAAAGCCCCTGTGCAATCAGGATTGCAAGCAGAGTCAGAGATAATGTCGTGCCGACAATCGCAATCAGTTTGCCGAGACGGTTCAACTGTTTCTGGAGCGGCGTCTCGATGGAGGTGATATCCGTCGCGGCGCTTGCCGTCCTGCCCATTTCCGTATTGCCGCCGACCGCGGTGATCCGCACATATCCGTAGCCTTCAAGAACGGTTGAGCCGCGCAGAAGCTGATCATAGGGATAGGTCGCATTGCGCATGGATTCAGGTATTTCGCCGTTCTGCTTCGGCATCTTGGGAACAGGCTCCGGTTCGCCGGTGAACTTCGACTGATCCACATGCAGATTGACAGCGGAAAGAACCTGCGAGTCCGCGGGCACTTCTTCTCCCGTTTCCAGAAATACGATATCGTCCACGACGAGATCCTGTTTCGGAATCTGGACGAATTCCCCGTTGCGGATTGCCTTGAATGGAAGCGAGTCGTCAACCTTGTTCAGAATGTCGAATTCCTTGTTGGCGCGGTACTCGTTCAGGAATGCGATTCCCGTTGCAAGAATGACCGCGAGAATGATGCCCGCGCCCTCGATAAAGCCGCCGGTGAGAGCGGAGATGACCGCCGCCGCCAGCAGGATGCAGATAATCGGATCCTTGAATTTTTCGAAAAAGAGTTTCCATGCCGAAGTCCGTTGCGGCGGGGGCAGGGCGTTGACGCCGTGTTTCGCACGGCTTGCCTCCACTTCCGCATCGTTCAGCCCTGTATATTCGCATTGTGCTTTCTGTGTCATGATATGAAATTAACCTTTCCGGTCTGGTTGTCTGTTATAATAAATAGGAAGAAATGAAATCGGGATCAGGCGACGGTGGGACCGGCGCGCACCGGCCGGCAGCCGGAAAGGAGCAGTTTCAGCATCTCACATTTTGAAGCTGAAAAAGATGCCGGGATGCGTTCCCGTTCCGACGGAAATACCATGATGCAAAGCTCTGCCTGCGGTGTTTCCTGAAAAGAGGGAAGTTCCCTGCCCATCTCTTTCAGACGGCTGGAGCGAAGCCCGGAATTGTCCGGCGTAAAAAAATCGTCGTCATACGGATTGGTGTCGCTGCTGACATCCAGAACAGCCTGCGGAATTTTCCCTTGAGTGAACGGTTCAAAAAATGAATAGGAGGCAAGCGCTGTCAGAACTGTCATGGACAGCAGAAACATCAGTGTTCTGAATCGTATCATGGTCCCTCATTATATTTTCCAATGGCTCATACTATAACCTGCTTCGCAGGAGTTTCAAGTTTCAAGCAGCAAGTTTCGGATGGGGAAGGGGAGGGAAAACGGATTCGCCCGTGTTTCCTTTGGACAGCAGAGATGGAAAAGCCTCCCGGAACTCCGGGAGGCTCTGAAGATTCTGAAATTTGAAAATTATTTCAGCACAATGCGCTTGATGTTCTTTTTGCCGGCTTTCACGATGGCGGAACCATTCGGGAAGTCCGCGGCTTTTGCCGTGAAATCGGGATCGCTGATCCGCTGGTCATTCAGGTAGGCGCCGCCGCCCTGAATCAGCCTGCGCGCTTCGCCGTTGGACTTGCAGAGGCCTGCTTCCGCCATCAGTTTCGGGAACCAGATGCCTTCCGCCGGCAGAGTCAGTTCATAAGTCGGCAGGTCGTCGATCACCGCTTCATCCGTATTGATTTTTGCGATTGCACTGGAGGTTGGTATTTTGTTTTCCTTATCGGAAAATCCGAACTTCGCTCCCGCGGCGAGATATGCCTTTGCCGCCTCTTCCCCGCTGTGGGCGAGAGCCGTGGCTTCAAATGCAAGAATTTCCTTTGCGCGGTTGATGGATGCGGAACAGATGTTCCGGATCTCGTCAACGGGAAGTGCGGTGAAGTAGAGCATCAATTTCTGCACATCGGCATCATCCGTATTGCGCCAGAACTGATAATAGTCGAATACGGATGTCTTGTTCTTGTCAAGCCAGACCGCGCCGCCGACGGATTTGCCGAACTTCTGCCCGGTGCTGCTGTTGATGAGAAGCGGCATCGTGATTCCGTGAACCTCCTGCTGGGAGAGTCTGCGGACGAGTTCCGTTCCCGCCACAATGTTGCCCCATTGGTCCTGACCGCCCATTTCGAGTTTGCAGCCGAACTTCTTGTTGAGCATATAAAAATCATACGCCTGAAGGATCATATAGTTGAACTCAAGGAAGGAAAGCCCCGTTTCAAGGCGCATTTTGACGGATTCCGCAGTCAGCATTTTGTTGACGCTGAACTTGGAGCCGATATCGCGCAGGAAATCGAGGTAGAGCATATTGTTGAACCACTCCGCGTTGTTCACGAAAATGGCGTTGTCTTCGGAGATGAAGCGGGAGAGCTGCTTGCGGATGCACTCCGCATTGTGCGCAACGACTTCTTTGGAGAGAATCACGCGCGCCTCGCTCTTGCCGGAGGGATCGCCGATCTGCCCGGTTGCGCCGCCGACCATGACGATGGGAACATGCCCCGCCTGCTGAAGACGGCGCATCGCCATGACAGGGAGAAGATGTCCGACATGAAGACTGTCGCCGGTGGGGTCGAATCCCACATAATAATAGACCTTTTCCTCCGAGAGAAGTTTCTTGATTGCATCTTCGGAAGTGTTCTGGTAAATGAACCCCCGGACTTTCAGATCCTCAAATGGGCACGACGACATTTCTGTAACCTTTCATCTATGTTTTTTGTTTTGTCATAATGACACGAAAACCGTATAAACTACCACCGTTTTTTGAATATTACAAATGATTCCGGCTTTTTTATTCATTTTTTTACGGAATTTCCTTGGGGAAATCCCATTGACTCCTTCTAAAGAGATATGGTGTGGGTACGTTGCATCTGCCGCGATCCAACTGCGTAAGTTGGT
>ERZ1034917.1524-NODE-1524-length-13794-cov-14.923721_pt1 | contig 13794 bp, 11 predicted proteins | sample MGYA00520605_ERZ1034917 | MGnify/ENA primary metagenome ERZ1034917 (study PRJEB33766, sample SAMN09781784) | gut metagenome | biome: gut microbiome | host: Homo sapiens | place: Madagascar | study: EMG produced TPA metagenomics assembly of the PRJNA485056 data... | reverse complement strand
GGAGCGGTGTGCCGCTCCTGTACAACCATGCCTGTCTCCATCAGGGCTCCCCCCAACCGGAGGGAAAGGCGTTTCGCCTTTCCCGGCTCTCAAGTATTCGGCGCCGGCACCTTGCCGGTCGGGTTCCAAGGGCGAAGCGCCTTGGTCGCTCCGAAAGGAGCGAAATCCCCATTCAGGAAACTTGCACACGGCGTGGAATATACCGAGACGCCCGGTCTCACAGAACCGTTCTCACCCGGAACCGGTGATCCCGGCAGGTCAGGTCGAGCGCTTCGGCGTCGGTCAGGTGGGAGGAGGCCACGTGACGCAGATACGTCCGGCAGAGCGCCTCCGCCTGCTCCATCTCCGCGTCAGTCGGACGGCGGTACGGCTCGCCCGGAACCGGGATATACCCCATGATATGAAACGGAATCTCCGGCGAAATCCGGCTCAGGAATTGCACCGTCCCCTCGAATTCATCCAGCTCCACCAGTCCCGGCACATAGACCATGTTCGCGGCCATCTCCAGCCCGGCGTCGCAGGCCGCGGCAAAGTTGTCGTAGATCAGGTTCTTGTCGCGGCCGGTGATCCGGCGGTGCAGTTCGGGGCTCCACGCCTTGAAGCCGACATTGGCCCCGTCGAGAAACTCCAGCGGCAGGCGGCTGCCGTTGGTGTGCCCCAGCCGGGTCACCGCGCCAAGCTCCTGTCTGGCAAACGCCAGCAGTTCGGGCAGCTCCTTCGCGACGGTCGGCTCGCCCCCCATGAAAAACACTTTTTCCGGGGCGACGGAACGCAGCGCCTCCTTCAGTTCCTCCACCGTCGGGAAGCGCTCCGGCTTCGGCCAGGAAAACCCCGGCCGTCCCTCCGCGCCGCTGCGCAGCTTGTAGCTGCAGAACGAGCAGTGAAAGGTGCATCCGTAGTTGTGAAGCGTCGCAAAATGCAGAGTATCGTGATACGTGATTTTGAAAAAGGCCATTCTATTTTCTTTCCTTCCGATGGATCAATTCATGCAGATAGCGGACGGCTCCGGCGGGATCGACTCCCTCCAGCACCCGGACGCGGTCGACCGGATGGATTCTGCCGGATTTCACCGCCGGCGTTCCCGCCAGGCCGGGCCGTGCGGCGATCTCCGCCGCCGAGCCGGAGCCTTCCATAAACAGGATCACTTCGGGCGAACGCGCCACCACCGCCTCCAGGCTGACGCTGCCGCCTCCGGCAGATCCGGCGGCGCAGTTCTCAGCTCCGGCCAGCCGGAGCAGGTCCCCGAAATAGGACTCCTCCCCGACCGCCCGGCCGGGGCCGTACAGCTCCCAGTAAACTTTCGGCCCCGTCTTTTCCGAAGCCGCCGGCAGCGCGGCCTGAAATTTCCCGACCAGCCTCTGTGCTTCCCGCTTCCGGCCGGTCAACTCCCCGAGGCGTTGCACCAACTCCGCGTAATTGCCGAGCCGCAGCGGCGGCACCGTCGTGACCGCGATGCCGCGGTCGCGCAGCGAAGCGGCCAGTTCCCGCTGATAATACCACAGCACCGCCCGGTTCACCCTGAGCCGGGTCAGTTCCTCCAGCGACAGCACGCTGCCGCGTCCGGCGACCGGGATGCGTTCCGCTCCGGGAACGATCGAGCCGTGCGAATCGATCGCCGCAAGCTCCTCCTCCGCACCAAGCGCCAGCAGGATATGCGTGGCCGCCGCCGAAGTCGATACGATCCGCAGCGGCGCGGCTTCCTTCGGGGCTTCGCGCCCGCAGCCTGCCGCCAGGCATGCCGCCAATGCCGCAAGATGGAGTAAACCGCGCCTCATATCCACTCCTTTACAGCTCAGGCACGCCGATTCCAGCCGCATCGAAGAGGCGCGAATCCGCCCCTTCCGAATGCAGCGTCTCCGCATGGCCGTCGCAGAAGAGTCCGTTAAAGCTGTAGCCGGGATGGCGCACCGCCAGATTCCGGCGGAAATCCCGCGTACTGCCGAAATAGTAGATTCCCCCCGGCGTATCCGCCATAATCACCGTCCGGGAGGCGTGCCTGATCCGGGAAGTCTTGATCGGGTTCCAGAAGCGGTAGGGATAGCCGCTGTCATACGGTTCGGAGAAGTTGCACGAATTCACCCCGTAGCTGATCAGCACATCCCGCGTCCCATAGGCTTTCGGTTCCGGTTCCGCCGGACAGCGGTAGACCGGCGTATGATCCGGCAGATAGTTTTTCAATTGTTCGTACCAGTGCGCCCCGCTCCCCGAAAGGTAGGCCCCCGGAAAGTAATCGCAGTCGGCCGCATAGCTCTGCATCCCCGTCCCGATCTGTTTCAGATTGCCCGTACAGTTGATCGAAAGCGTCCTCATCCGCGCCTTGTTCAATGCCGGCAGCATCATCCCCGCCAGTACCGCGATAACGGCTATCACCACGAGCAGCTCAATGAGGGTGAACGGCCTTATATAGCGGTATGCGGGGGGCGTATCCGCCGCCCCCCGCGCCCCCTGCGTCCGGCAAGGTGCCGGTGCCGGGTACGGGGCGGTCGACAGGCGGAGGCGCGGTCGGCCGGCGGGGAAGGAAGATCCGCAATAACGTGAAGTTGTCTTCCCGCTTTTCTGCGGAAAGGCAACTTCACGTTTTTGCTCCGGCTTGCCGCTTGCAGAGCATTGGCAAAGGCGTGAGAGCTTGCCGGAAGTAAGCGAAAAGCTGGGATTGCTTGGTACGGGGAGAGACGCGGCGCAAATCGCCGCTTTCTCTCCCCCGCCCCCCTCTCTTTCACGCAGAGCGGCATATGGGGACTGATTATATATATTCACGAGCAGCTCAATAAGGGTGAACGGCCTTAAACGGCGGAATGCGCAGGACGCATCCGCCTCATACCGCGCCCCCTGCGTCCGGCAAGGAGGTGCCGGCTTCAAGTCCGACCTCAGTTTCTTCCTCATGGCATCCCCTGTAATCATTTAAAGCAAATTTTCCGCTCCGTCACTTCAATATAGAGTTCAGAGTTACTCCAAGTCAACAGGGGAAACAATAAAAAAGCAATATTTTTAATATATCCCGTTCCGGTCTGTTTTTCAATTGCCCCCCGGTTGTAAGCGGACTCATCCGCCTCCGCCCTGCGTCAGGCGCAGCAGGGTGATTTCGGAGGGAACGCCGAGCCGGACCGGGAACCCGTTCCACATTCCGCTGCCCCGCGTCACATACAGCGCCATGGCGCCAACCCGGTAGAAGCCGGAGACGAATCCGGCGTTGAAGCGGGCGACCAGCCGGTCGAAGCCGAGGATCAGCCCGCCGTGCGTATGCCCCGAAATCTGTAAATCCGCCCCCTCCGCGGCGGCTTCAGGCGCCAGCCTCGGCTGGTGGGCCAGAAGAACTTTGACGGTTTCGGCCGGAGTTCCGGCGAATACGCCCCGGATGTCGGGCGCTTCCAGCCCGAAACGGACGGCGGCCGGATCGGTGACTCCGGCCAGCGTCAACCGGCCGCCGGCGATTGTTTCACCGGTATTTTCCAGCATCCTGATTCCAAGCGTGGGCAGAAACCGCATCCACTCCCGGTAACCGGAGTAATATTCATGATTTCCGGGCACCCCGAACACACCGTATTTTGCGCGCAGCTCTTCAAGCGGACGCAGCTCCGCGCCGCGCTCCACAACCCTTCCATCCACGAAATCCCCGGCGATCACGGTCAGGTCCGGGCTGCAGGCGTTGGCCCGTTCGACAATCGCCCGGATGCGGCCGGCCCGGGTCAGGGTATCGGCATGCAGGTCCGCCAGCACCGCGATCGTGAAGCCCTCCAGTTCCTGTGGCAGCCGCTCCAGTTCGATCCGTTCCTCCCGGACCTCCGGCACCGCGGTCCCGGCGGCAATTCCGATTGCAGCCAGCATCATGGCCCCCGCCAGCAGCGCCAGATTGACCCGGTTCCCGACAACCCGGAACCGTTCCGTCCGCTTCCTGCCCCGGCAGAACATCCAGGCCAGCACAATTCCCCGGACGATATCCGCCCCCGCCAGCAGAAAGAAAAACAGGAAAAAGACTGCGTAATACCACGCCGCTCCCAGCAGTACCGGCACCGGCAGCTCCGGCGCGAAGAACATTTCTCCGCCGAACCAGTGCAGGATATGGAACTTGAAGGCGGCCAGCGCCGCCGCCAGCGCCAGTCCCGCTTTCCAGCCCCAGTGCAGCCGCAGCGGCAATATCGCCCGGCAGATGATATAACTCAGCAGAATGAATCCGAACAACAGCATTGCTTGCACTTCCTATATCCTGTAATTCCAATCTAATCCTTAGAGTTACTGTAAGTCAACAGCCGTTCCGGTAAAAAACGTTATTTTTTCCAATCCCCCCGCGAAATTACGAAAAAATCGAGAGCTGCTTCCGGTATTCACTCGGAGAGATGCCGAACCTTTTGCGGAATCCCGTCGAGAAGTTCAGCGCATTGTCATAGCCGACCCGGGCCGAAATCTCCTTGACCGAAAGTTTTTCATCGGCGAGCAGCCGCTTGGCGCGGCGCATGCGCAATTCCAGCAGATACTGCCGGGGAGTCGTATCGAAATATTTCCGGAAAAGCCGCACCAGATGGGTACAGGAGCAGCCGCACCGCCCGGCCATCCGGTGCTGCGACCAGTCGCATTCCGGGTGAAGCTCCAGCTCTTCCCGAAGCTCCGCCAGCAATTCCGGCAACTCATGAATACCGGATGGAATCCGGAGCGACTGCAAAAACTCGAAGGTCAGCCGGGAGTTGCGGCAGGAAGCGTCATCCGGCGTCTCATCGGCCAACTCCTCGATCTCCTGGAACAGCCGTTCGATGTGGCGGCTGTCCAGACCGGCGGCGACATCCCGCATCCCCAATCCGCTTTCCGTCAGAAAAGGTTCCAGCAATTTTCCGACAATCATCACCGAAATCTTCCGGCAGCCGCCTTCTCCCGACAGAAACTCATTCTCCATCTGCGGCTGCATCAGGAAAATTTCGCCCTTTTCCAGCTCATACGCCCTCCCCCGCTGCCGCACCAGCAGCGATCCCTGCTTCACATATTCGATCGACAGAAAGGGAGCGCAACGCCGCATATAATGGGCCTGCCGCAGCAGATCGACTTCACAGATGCAATCGATCCGCAACAGGTCATCCGCAATACCGGCGGGCAGCGCCCGCATCCGGTAGGAGCGGCGGGAACGGCGGTGGAAGAATTCCATTCCCTGAAAATAACAGGGAGGAGGCAGCGGTTCCCAGCGGAACGCCGAAATGTCTTCAAGAATTTTCATAATGTTCCGATTTCAAATATAATTGCCGTTTTTTCAAACATCAAATCAGAATCAGGTGTTGTTTTTAAATATTTTTTCACTATACTATACTGCAGAAGAAAATACAAGTTTCCATACACGGAGCCCTCTATGAATTTCGATGAACACACCTGGCAGGAAAGTGCGTGGCGCCGCATCCGGCACACGCTGTTCTGCGAGGAAACCGGTCTGGTATACGACTATGTGACCAGCCGTGACCATTCCCGGCGGTTCGCCCATCTGCCCTCGCCGGAGGAGATCGCCCTCGGTTTCCCGAATCCGTGCGGCTGGAGTACCGGCATGGAAGATTGCGCGCTCAACGGCGGCTTTCTGCTCGATCTGCTGCGCTTCCGCCGGGAGGAGGATTCCGACTTCGCCCGGCTCGCGGCGGAAGGGCTGATCCGGTGCGCGGAAGTCCACGGTACGCCGGGCTTTGTCGCGCGCGGCATCTCCCCGCGCGACGGACGCAGCTGCTACGGCAACTCCTCACGCGACCAGTTCACGCTGGCGACTTACGGAATGTGGCGTTTTCTCTCGGGCGGCGGGGTGATCCCGGAGCGGCTGCGGCAACGGGGCGTGACATTCCTGCGTTCCGTCGCGGACTACTGCGAACGGATCGTCACTCCAGCCAACGCCTGCAACCTGATGCGGCTGGATGGCCGGCCCGCGATCGTTTCGACAATGTGGAATTGCGCCCCGCACGAGGCGCTGCGGCTGCCGATGATTTACGGCATCGCCGCAAGCGTGACCGGCGAACCGCGTTATTACGAACTGATGCGCCGCTACGCCGCAGCAGGGCTGCGGGAAACCCTGACGATGAATCCGGAAGCGGACTGGTGGGACATGCCGGTCATCCAGATGCAATTGTCTCTGAATTTCTTTGCCGAAAGCGGCATCGCCCCGGAGCTGGAATCCGGTGTGCGACGCGCGATGCACACGGCGGCGGCGATCGCCTGCCCCCGGCTGCTGGCGCTGCTGCGCGAGGCCGAGGAGTTCGACGGCGACTGGGGAATGCTCTACGACAACTGGCGGCGACTGCCGATGAAGGTGACGCCCGTGACGCTCGCCCCGGACGGCGGTTCCGCGCTGTTCGGCGGCAAAAGCTACCTGAACCCGGTTTTCCGCGACGAATACGCCCGCCCCAACGCGCTGCTGCGCGGCATCGGCAACTATCTGGCCACCATCGCCCACAGCGACGACTTCCCATTCCCTGAAACACTCCTTGAGCGGACCGCCCGGCTCCTCCGCCGGATCGATTTCTCCCGCTGCGCCGGAGTGGGAATCCTGCCGCTGCTCTACGGATATACCGCTGTTACATACCATAAATTTCAACTGCAAGGAGAAGAAGCATGAGACGGAAATTCATTTCAACGGCGAAATGCCGCGGTCGTGTGACGGAATGTTCCTGCAAATTCACCCTTATTGAGCTGCTCGTTATTAAAACTTGTCAAATATACAATCTTCTTCCATATACCGCTCTGCGCGAAAGAGAGGGGTTCGGGGGAGAGAAAGCGGCGGCTTGCGCCGCATCTCTCCCCGTACCAACTAATCCGAACCTCTCTCTCATTTCCCGTAAGCTCTTACGCTTCCGCCAATGCTCTGCAAGCGGCAAGTCGGAGCAAAAACGTGAAGTTGTTTTTCCGCAGAAAAGCGGGAAGACAACTTCACGTTATTGCGGATCTTCTTCCCACTGCCGACCGACCGCGGCTTTGCACTGCCCCGCCACCTACCCGGCACCGGCACCTTGCCGGACGCAGGGGGCGCGGGGGGCGGCGGATACGCCCCCCGCATACCGCCATGTAAGGCCGTTTACCCTTATTGAGCTGCTCGTAGTAATAGCCATTATAGCGATACTCGCGGGAATGCTGCTCCCGGCGCTGAATCAGGCGCGGGAGAAAGCACGAAGCGCCAGCTGCCTGAACGGACTCGGACAGATCATCAAAGCGCAGATTTTCTACGGCAACGACTACCGGGGGCTGATGGTCGGCCGCTCCGACAACAAGATTTTCGGGCGCGTTCTGTACAACAACCGCTATCTGCCGGGCTGGAAAATGCTGAGCTGCCCCTCCAACCCGAGTGAAAATTCCGCGCGGGCGATGAACAACGAAAGCGGCATCTGGGAGACGCGCACCTACGGTTCCTACCTCGGCAACGCCAGTACCGACGGCTGGGATTACGCGATCCGGATCAAGAAGGAGTTCGGCGACTTCCTGCACCGGCCGGATGGCGGCGACCCGACGCTCTACTCTTCCAATTATTTTTACAATACCGTCCGGAACAGGAAACCGACGGAATTCATCATGCTGGCCGATACGTTTCGGCTGAGTGATCAGGGAACCTTCTTCATCTTTTCGCCGCGGGGCGAAGTCGAGCAGTCACGGATTCACCTGATTCACAGCGGGCGGGCCAACGCCGCTTATATGGACGGCCACGTCAAAAGCTCCGGGGCTTCCGAACTGGAAGCCTCCCCGATGGGCGTAACTCATTACTACAAAGCCACCGGAAGCACCAATTGAAAGGTTCAGGATTATGAAATTGAATCAACTGTTTTTCTGTACGCTGGGGGCGGCCGCCCTCGGCCTGACCGCCGCGGCTTCGCCGTTCGGCATGTGTGCACACCTGAACCGGATGCCGCCGGAGGAAATGCGCCGGGAGCTGGCAGATATGGCCGGACTGGGCGCCCGGATGGTCCGGGTTGATCTCGACTGGTCGCAGGTGGAACCGGAGCCGGGCAAATGGGATTTCACCCGTTGGGACGCGCTGGTCGAGGAAGCCGGCAAGCAGGGCGTCGCCGTGATCGCGATTCTGGGCGGCGAACTCCACAAGCCGGTCCGCCCGCCTTACCGCAACCAGCAGGATTTCCTGCGGTACGTCGCCGAGAGCGCCAGACGCTACAAAGGAAAGATCGCCGCCTACGAGGTGATCAACGAAGCCGACTGCGACCGCCCATGGGGCGAAACGCCGAACCCGGAACACTACGCCGAACTGCTGAAAAAGACCTGTGAAACAATCAAGGCCATTGATCCGGCGGCGAAGGTGCTGTTTTCCGGCGTCTCCTTCGTGCGGAATCCCTACGGATACCTCGAAAAGGCGTTCGCGGCGGGAGCGGGCGACTACTGCGACGGCGTCAACTTCCACCCCTATCAGTGGAAATACGTGCCGGAGGCGCAGTTGCGCCACAAAGTCGCCGAACTGCGCGAACTGATGAAGAAATACAATTTCAACAAACCGGTCTGGGTCACCGAAATCGGCAACTCCTCGGGGGAACAGCAAGTGCAGTTCGTCCATGACGCGACCGCCGCTGCGTTGAAAGAGCTGGCAATCGATCCGGCCTCACGCACCATCGGCGTGATCCGCGACGATGAAAACTTCTGCTACGCCGACGGCATCCACATGCAGGTCAACGAGTTCCTGCCGGAAGCGAAGAAGCTGCGGCCGCTGAAATTCATCGAACTGGCCGCGCTCAAGGTCGAAGAGTGCCCGGCGGTGATCCTGCCCGGCGTGGAGGGGTTCCCGATCCGCCAGTTCGGTTTCGTGCGCGACTATGTGAAGCGGGGCGGCACGCTGATCATTCCCGGCGGCATCCCGTTCTATTTCAATGTGGAGAAACAGCCCGACGGCATGTTCACCAACGCCTGGCTCACCCGCCAGTGCCCCGGAGAGCTCCACTACGGCTGGGAGGCCTCATGGACCCGGCAGGGCGTCCCCGCCAATGCGACGAAGATCGTTCCCGGTGAAAATTTTCCCGGCCTCAATTCGCGCCAGTTCTGGACCGGCCGCTTCCTGACCGCCGAAAATCTCAAGGAGAACGACCGGCTGATTCCGATCTTCTACGGCGTTCAGGGTGAATACAAAGCTCCGGTCGCCGCACTCTACCGTCTCGACAGCGACCTCAAGGGCAACCTCGTGCTGATGCCGGGGATCCAGAACGAATGTTCCTCGGAGGAGATGCAGGCGCAACTGCTGCCGCGCCAATATCTGCTGCTGCTCGCCGAAGGGGTCGAAGGCATCTGTTACTACCGGTTCCGGGCGGGAGAGTGGAACCGGGGCCGCGAGGCGCACTTCGGCATCGTCCGGCGTGACTTTTCGCCGAAACCCGCCGCCCGCGCGTTTGAAACGCTGACCCGGCTCCGTCCCGAAGGTTCCGGCCCGGTGGAGCTTTCCACTCCGGCTCCCGGTGTTCAGGCCGCGGCGTGGCCGCTGCCGGACGGCGCGCGGATTCATGCGGTCTGGTCGACCTCCGGCGCGCGGAAAATGCAACTTGCCGGAACGTTTGAGACCGTCACGGATTTCCTCGGCAGCGAGGTGAAACTTGAAAACGGCGCATTCGACGCCACGCCCGGAATCCTGTACTTCCGCACCGCTCCCGGCGCTCAATTGGAGTTCAAAGCACGATGAAACGGCAGCTCTTTCCCGGTCTGCTGGCCGCCGCCACGCTGGCACTGGCCGCGGCGGAATCCCCTTACGGCGTCTGCGCCCATCTGAACCGGATGCCGCCGGAGGAGATGAAACAGGAGCTTGCGGGCATCGCCCGGACCGGCATCGGTTTCGTCCGTACCGACCTCGACTGGTCGCAGGTGGAGCCGGAGCCGGGCAAATGGGACTTCACCCGCTGGGATGCGCTGGTCGGGGAGGCCGGCCGGCAGGGGGTCAAGGTCCTGCCGATCCTCGGCGGCGAACTGCCCGCCCACGGCAAGCCCCCGTTCCGCAACCTCGAACGCTGGCTCAACTATGTAGAGCGCTGCGTCAGCCGCTACAAAGGCAGAATCGACTGCTATGAGGTGATCAACGAAGCCGACTGCGACCGCCCGTGGGGTGAAAAGCCCGATCCGGCCAATTATGCCGCGCTGCTGCAGGCGACGTACCGGACCGTCAAAAAAGCCGATCCGCGGGCCCGGGTGCTCTTCACCGGCGTCTCCGACTTCGGCAGGCCGATGGAGTTCGTGGAGGGAGTGTTCCGTGCCGGGGCGGGCGACAGCTTCGACGTGATGAACTTTCACCCCTACCAGTGGCGCAACGTGCCGGAGTCGCAACTGCCGCTGCGCATCCGCGACCTCAAGGCTCTGATGAAAAAATACGGGATCGACAAGCCGGTCTGGATCACCGAAATCGGCAACTCCAGCGCCCCCGACCGCTTTCTCCTCGCCCGCGAAACGGTCCCCCCTGCCCTGAAAAAACTCGGCTTCAGCCCGGAGCGGGATACGGTCGGAGTGATCGCGGATGACCGCACTTTGTTCCATACCGGCAGAATTGACGACTACCTGCCGGAGTGGAAACGGCGGCGGCAGCTCACCTTCGACGAGCTTCGCACCGTGCCGGTCTCCGACTGCCCGATCCTGGCGCTGCCGGGGCGCGAAGGCTTTCCGGCCTCTCAAATCGGAGCGGTCGCGGAGTATGTCCGCCGGGGCGGAACCTTGATCCTGCCGGGCGGCTTCCCGTTCTATTTCGACTTCCGCGAATCGGAAACTCCCGGATTGTTCCGCACCGTACAGATCGACGGCCAACTGCTGCCGCAGCTCCACCTGGGCCAGGAGGCGTTCTGGCTCAAGCCGGGGGTTCCCCGCACGACGGCCGCCACCGAGGCGGGCGAAGAGTTTCCCGGCCTCGTCCTCACCCACCGCCCCGGCATGCGCTTCCTGAACGGGGCCAATCTGAAAGGGAATGACCGGCTGATCCCGATCGCCTATGGAGTCAACGGAAATTACCGCATGCCAATCGCCGCACTCTACCGCTTAGACAGCAACCTTCGGGGCAACATCATCGTCGCGGTGGACGCCGCCGGAACGGACAGCGTCACCGAAAAGGAACAAGCGCAGCTTCTGCCGCGCGAATATCTGCTCGCCCTTTCCGAAGGGGTGCAAAAGGTGTTCAACTACCGGTTCCGGGCCGGAGAATGGAACCGGGGCCGGGAAGCGCACTTCGGTATTGTCCGGCGCGATTTCTCGGACAAACCGGCGCAGAAGGCATACGCCGCGCTGATCCGTAACTGCCCCCCCGGCTCCAGCCGTCCCGAAATCACCTCATACGGAAATATCCGGCAGGCCCGCTGGAGCCGCCCGGACGGAGTCGAGGTAACCGCGCTCTGGACCGTTCACGGCATTCAGACGTTCCGGCCAGAAGGCGGCATTCCATACCGGGTGGAAACATGGGACGGCGCTCCGCAGCTTCCCGGCAAGGGACCGTTGCGTGTCACCCCGTCAATCCTCTACCTCATCGGAACCGGCCGGCAGTACCACGCGCCATCAATGTGAGGCAGGAATACAGCTTTGGCGCACAACCAGTTCCGGCTCAAACCAGCGCACTTTCCGGGGGGGATTTCTTCCTCCGCCAGTTTCGCGTGCATCAGCTCCACGGCATACGCGGCGATCCGCTCCACGCCCAGTGCCCGCAGATGCCCGGCTGACTCCACATCATACGGAATGAACACAGCAGGCTGGACCGAATCCCCCCCCACTCTCCCTCAACGCCTCATTCATGCCGTTCAGTGCAGATGTCGAATGTATCGTGATTTTCGGTAATCCGGATGACCGGCCCGACGAAACCGGCGCCGCCCGGCATCCGCGCCATCCGGGAAATCTCCCTCCCAGCAAGGGGCGCTGTCTGGCATCCGGACATCTGTTCGGATATGGAGGTATTCTACAACGCGGAGCTGCTCGGCGCACTGCTGCCGGTCATCCGCGAGGTCGCTCCCGAAATCATCCTGACCCATGGGCCTTACGATTATATGGAGGACCATGTGAATACCGGACGGCTCGCGGTCGGAGCCGCCTTCGCACGCGGGATGGGCAATGCAAAAACCGTGCGCTTTGCTGCTCCGATTCAGACTCCAGTGGCCGTCTATCACTGTGCGCCGCACGCATTCGGCGATATGCTGAACCGTCCGGTGAAACTGGAATTGTTCACGAATATCGCTTCGATGCTGGAAACCAAAAAAGAGATGCTGCGCAGCCACCGTTCCCAGAAAGAGTGGCTGGATGCCAGCCAGGGGATGGACGCCTATCTCGACGATATGATACTCCGGGCCGAATTTTACGGGCGGGAATCAGGACAGTTCCGGTACGCTGAAGGCTGGATCCGCCATAATCCACTCGGGCTTTCCACACCGGACTTCGATCCGTTGACGGCGGCCTTGTCGCCGAAAGGACTGATCCGACGCCGTAACTGACTAATCACGGCGGAGGTGTCAAATTCCCAATGGATTCCGAATACGACTGCGTTCCCGCTTCACACTGAGGCAAGGGGAACGTGGCGAGTGCTGCCACGAAATAAGCAGCATCATCTGAAACGTCGCCCCCACTCCGGAAACCGTACAGATGCCCGCTTACGACACGCAGCAGGTGCCCCAAACATACAAAAACGCGGAATAGTACGAATCGTCCTAAGATTTCATCCGGCCTGGGGAGAGATTTTGGGGAATTTCCTGATTCATTTTCCGCGCGGTAAACGTGTAATGATGATTAAAAATGTATCCATTTTGTGTCATGATCTTTTGTCAACTGGCTCAAGCAAACCGGATGATTAAAAAAACTGCGGAGGAAAACCGAACCATTCCGAATGGAAGGCACACCGAGTAAAAAGCACTTACTTCGAAACATGAATTCTCATTCAAACGAAAGTTATACAGTCAGGATGTGACACTGATAGAACTTTGCGTCCGTACTTTTTCGTGGGCAACCTATCGTCAGACCAAAGGAGCCATCAAACTCAACATGCTGTTGGATCATGACAGCTATTTCCCGGTTTCCATGGACTTCATTCACGGCAATGTTCACGAGGTCACCTGTGCACGAAATTTGAACTTTTTACACAAACAGGAGATTGTTCGTGAGCGCTGGTATGTCGATTATACAATGCTCTAAAAGTGGAATTCAACCGGTATTGATTTTGTTACCCATCGGAAAAGTAATACGACTTACATAATGCCGGAGTTCGATCTGAAGTAATATCCCGACACCTCCTGAGCGATGAACTCATCAAATCCCGCTGGCAGATCGAATACTTTTTCAAGATACGCAAGCTGAATTTCAAGATCAAGAGCTTTATCGGCACAAGTGAAAACACAGTCAGGATCCAAGTCGGAACTGCACTCATTACCATACTGCCGACAAAGCATTTGAAGTTTTTATTCAAGGTGAAGCGGCATTTCCCATACCGATGACATTCCTGAAGTGGAATTTCTTCGTTTATCATAACTTGCGGCGATCGCTGGATCAGCTCCAACTCTCCGGCCCCGGAGGGTTGGGGCTGGAATTTTCATTTCAGGACAATATTTATCAATACAGGGAAGGCTTTTGAAAAATCGCATAAACTCAGAACCGCAGAACGAAAATAATCACCAATTTACACTGTGTTGAAACAGGAATGCATATTTGTATACCCTTAATCTACGGTCGAAATTCTTTCGCCGTCAATGAGGCGATTTCCTTATAATGTTTTTTATTGGCACTGCAAAGAGTCATCGTATGTTCACAGGCAGTCGCAAAAATCAAAGCATCAGCGAGTCCCATGCCGGATTTTAAATAGAATTCCTCCATGAAAACGGTCGCCCGAAGCGAGATGTTTTCATCAATCGGCAC
>ERZ1034917.1522-NODE-1522-length-13810-cov-83.924755_pt1 | contig 13810 bp, 28 predicted proteins | sample MGYA00520605_ERZ1034917 | MGnify/ENA primary metagenome ERZ1034917 (study PRJEB33766, sample SAMN09781784) | gut metagenome | biome: gut microbiome | host: Homo sapiens | place: Madagascar | study: EMG produced TPA metagenomics assembly of the PRJNA485056 data... | reverse complement strand
ATTGAACGGGCGGAGAACGTCGGAGTGGTGCAGGGGATGTATAAGCGGTAAGCGTAGCAGATTTCGTGTCAAATTGCGTGTCAAATTTGGCACAAATAAACGCTTGGAAGCGGCAAGAAATAACTCGGACGTTCGAATATTTTCTAGGCATAAATATTTGTGTTTCACCGTAAAAATGTAATAAAGCAAGAAAACAGCCCCGGAATATGTTTCCGGAGCTGTTTTTGGCATGGTGACCCGTACGGGAATCGAACCCATGATTAAAACTCCAAAAAGCGTTGGTATACAACGACTTTTCAAAATCCGTGTCAAATGGCGTGTCAAATTTGCGCTTTTTTATCTGCATTTGACACAAAGAAGTTCCGAAAATCCTGCGCCCGTTTTGCAATGTCTTTCTGCGCCAGATGTGTATATATTTTGTGCATCGTCTCGTCATCTGCCCACCCGCCAATTTTCATTGCTATCTTTTTCGGCATCTGGAGGTGATAAGCCAGAGACGCGAAGCTGTGTCGCAATCCGTGATTCCCGACTTTCGGCAGGCCGTTGGCGGAACAAATCTCGTTTATCCTTGTGCATATCCACCCGCCGGTCAGGTTGACGACATAGCCTTCCTTGTTATCAACTGCCTTTAGTGCTTCCATCAGCGGCTCAATAATCGGCACCGTGCGCCGGGAGGAATCGTTTTTATTCTGCTTCTTGTGAACCAGCTTGCCGCCGCCCCCGGCAACTCTTGCCCCGTGGACATATATTATTTCGTTCTTGAAATCGACCTTGTCCCACGTCAGCGCCAGCATCTCAGACCTGCGCAAGCTGGATAATTCCAGCAGGGCGGCAATTTCTATCGATTCCCCTTTTATGGCTTGCAGGAACACCGGTATCTGATCCGGATCAAGGTATGGCTTTTCGTTGTGCTCTTTTTCCGGCAGGGTCACCCGCGGCCTGCGTCCGGTTTCCTCAAATATCGCGGCGGAGATCAGCATCCACACGTTTTTGATATATTTCGGGGACAGTGATTTTGCTTCCCTGCGGATGGCGGCTTGCCACTGTTCGTCCGTGGTGGTGTACACGTCAGCCGCCATCATGCTTTGGAAGCGCTGCTTGCGGTAGGATTCATACGCATAAATCGTTGACGGTGACTTGAACCCCTTCCGGGTCGAAATGTATTTGTCGAGAGCGTCCCCCAGCGGCACCCCGTGCTTCATGGGGACGGCTTTCGCTTCAATGACCCCGTGCTTCATGGCGAGGTATTCCGCCGCGCATTCGTCGTAGGTGTCCTTCGTTATGGATACTGTGCGGCCGTCAATATAGATTCTTGTTCGCCACGACCCTGACGGGAGTTGTTTAATAGCCGGGAGTTTTACCCCCGGCTCTTTTTTCTTTCTTCCCATAGCGTATCCCTCTTTTTTGATATTTTGCTTACAGTGAAGTGCAGAAGCCCGAACAGCAGTACAATAACAGCCGCCGTACCTGCCCACACGACCGGAGAAACATCGTCAGAACGTATCAGCCCACGGTCTGGCACCCGGCTATCCAGAATCACATAGATTGCCCACACAAATGTCAGCGTAATGCAAACGCCGCACAGCCCGTACACAAGGATTTTGTATGAGCTGCGGACATTCTTTATTTCTGCATTTTGCTTGCTGATGCGGTCATCTCTGGCCGCGACACCGGCCTCCATAATGCGGCTCCTGTCCAGTAGGCGGTCTATCGCCGCGTCCTTCTCGGCAATTATCTCGTCCTTGTATGCTATCTCCTGCCGGAGCTGGTCTATTTCCGCCTGATCTCCGCTTTGGTGAACACCTGCAACGGAATCCATTGACACGTCCATAGCGGCGCACAGCGCGGCGATATGGAAAAAGCCAGGGTTCGATACGGCACCGGAAAGAATCCGGCTTGTTGTGGCGATGGGAACGCCGGACACGTCGGAAAGCTGCTGATTCGTCAGATGGTTCCGGAATTTCTCGTCTTTCAGCCTTCCCGGGAGGGCATCGAAATTCGGCTGCATTTCCTCGATGCATGTTTGGCCTGTATTTGAATCCATAATTCGCCCTCCTATTAAATTCAAATTTGATTCCGGATTATGCATATTTGATTCTGGTTGAATCAAATGTGTGGTTTACTTTTCCATGCTGAAAATGCTATGGTGATATTGCAACCGGCAAGGGACACACGTCGTTACCGGCGGCAAAGCCCCGTCACCTTGTGGCACGGGTGGCGGGGCATATCTAAAGAGTTCCCCGCCGCTATGCGCATAGCGGCCACTCCCGGAATACTCCGGGAGTGATGGACATTGAAACTTATTTAGAGTTTACGGCATCATATATCACTGTATCATTGAAAATTGTCAAAAGTGCATTTTCGGTGTTCAGATCATTTTTAATATTGAGCAAAATGGAGGCATCTTGAACGCCGATTGTTTTTGCCATCTCCAATGCGGCGGAAGATAGCCCGGTTATATTTTCTACGAGCGTATTCCAAGATTCGATGCACTCGCTGTTCCCAGAAACGGCCTCTGATACGCCATATGCGATACCAGTTTGCCAAATATCTATAACGATTGTAGATCCATCACACGTGACGCTCACATTTTCAAAGCTATCTTTCAGCGTGGATTCGATCAGTACAGCCGCGGTTTCGGCGGAGACTGAGAACTCACCGCTTGTGCTTTCTTCTTGTGTGCCATCTGTTTCCGTGGGCGCTTCTGTCTCCGCTTCGGTGGGTGCTTCCGTGGCTACCGTTGTAGGCGTGGCCTCCGTGGTCTCTGGCTGCGTCTCAGCCGTGGACGCACCGCACCCCGTTAGAAACAGGGATATGCAAATCAGAAAAGCAATCAATTTTTTCATGGTAGATACCTCTTTCCATAAAATTCTACAATAAATAATACCACGCTCAGAAAATAATTTCAACGGAAAGAAAATTTTTTGTGCATTTTTCTAATTAGTCCGGTTTATTGGACACATGACGTGCTATTATACGCTACGTAATCAAACAAACGTTTATAAATACATAACGGAGGGACAAAACATGCAAGCGAAAGAAGAAATTAAGAAGCCTATCGAAGAGATGACAGAGCAGGAATTAGATAGGGAGATCGGAGAGCGCGCCAGACTGCTGACAGATGAAGAAAAGGTAAAGCTTATGTTCCTCCTTCTCGAACTGGCAGCATCCGAATGAGCGCGTGACCATTCCCTGGTACCCGCTCAATGGTTATCTCCGCTCTGTAAGCCCTCTCAGCTGGGCAAGAATTAACCGCTTGTGTTCTTCGGATAAACCCTTGACAAGCGCCATGATTTGACTATCCAATTCGGACAGCTCACTGGGAACGGTGGGCTGTTCTTTTTCGTCGCGCTCTCTACGAACGTCGTATCCCATAAGCCACGTTTCGCTTACATTCAGTGCCAATCCGAGGATGGTCAACTTTTCCTGCCTCGGCTCAACCTTCCCGCTTACGTACTGGCTGAGATCGTTTTTTGCCAGTTTAACACCGTATTTCTCGCAAAAAGGTTTGGCAGCTTCAAGAATATCGACTTGCCGAAGCGACCTTTCGTTCATGATCTGCTTTAATCTTTCACTTGTGCTACTATTTTTCATTTGCTACACCTCCGGTAACTGAATAATAGCACACATTGAACTAAAGTTCAAGAGCTAAATAAAAATAATTCAATTTTTTTGAACAAACTAGTTGACAAACGGGAAATGATGGTGTATACTTAAGCCAGTTCAAGAGAATTGAACCGAAAGTGAGGTGAGAATATGCCGTACAATTATTCCAAACTGCTAGGCCGCATTGTTGAAAAGGTCGGTACGCAGAGCAGGTTTGCCGAAAGAATGGAAATGTCCGAACGCACCATTTCCTTAAAACTTAATGGAAAAGTTGGCTGGAAGCAGACTGAGATAGCAAAAGCCTGTAACGTTCTCGATATTCGGGACGTTGAGATTCCCAATTATTTTTTTGCCTTATGAGTTCAAAGGAATTGAACAATAGGCCACACAAACAAGCCTAGCAAACCAGATAACGGGAGGGGGTGAGAGAATGCCTGAACTGTATGAGCTGCTTGTCGAAAGGGCAAAACGGCAGGTTAAGCAAGAAGAAAATCGCCGACTATCTTCTGATACATACGCATTGATTGACTTGGTATTAAAGTTGTACTCCGCCACGAGATCGGATCACATGGCGAAGTACACCGAAACCGAATTACCGCCGGTCATCACGGCCGAGTAATTCTACCGCTTTCCGGATTTCCAAAGTATGGATTGCGCTGATATTGATGGAGCAAGTCGCGTTTTTTCCATCCTTTAGGAATAGAGCACAGTTGGTTGTACATGGCACTTGCTTTTCCGCTGTGCTCATTAACGGACAAATATACGCCATAATTTCACCCCCCTTCAAGGGGATTGTAGCACGGCAAAAATCATTTATCAATAGCCGAAACGGTCTGAAAAGACCGTCCACCGGAACCGCCCCACCGGTGCTGATGATGGCAGGGCAAACACCGTGACAATATGAGCGCCCCCGCTTTTATGGCTCTGGGTATTGGGTATCCATCCCCATGTAAAAGGCACGACCACCCGGAAATTGCTCGACGGGGCTTGACGGTGAAGAAAATATCGGGGAGCTGGCATTCAGCTTGAATGAAAAAATTAAGTAAAGGAGGAAATGAAAATGCCTGATGAAATCAAACGGTGCGCTGAGAGCGCGGCAAAGGCTCTGAACAGCATCCCGGTGGACAAGCGGGAAATTGCCGCAAGGCTGGCCGAAACCTACGCCGCCGGTCTGGCCGTTGGTATGGAGCTGGCCGAGGCCGACAAGCCCAAGGACAAGGAGGGAGCTTAAATGCCAAGAATCCGGCAGTATGCCGACCTGTACGCCCAGCGGGATTTCTGGCGCGAGATTGACCGCAGATGCCCCGACGCGGGGGTTCAGAGCAATAACAACGCCGCACTTGCCCGGGCGGTCGGCACGGCAGATGTGACTATCGGAGTGTACAAGCAAGACCCCGGAAAGATGCAGCTGAAAACACTGTCCCGGTTTGTGGCGGCACTGAAACCCGACCCGGGCGTAATCCTCCGGCTACTGGGGTATTCGGAAAAAGAAATCCGGGCGTTTGCAAGGGAATTGCAGTGATTTGAAATCTACGGCAGAATGCCGAAATTGAAAGGAGTTATTTATGGCGAAATACAAAGTTGGGGATAAGGTGCGGATTGTGAGCAAGAGGCCGCAGCAGTGCTGGAACCCTTATATGGACAAGTATCTGGGAAAGGCCATGACGATCATAAAATCCGGAACCAACGCTAAAGGAGTTTACTATTACATGGAGGAGGATCGCAACGATTTTCTTGGGCATTGGTGCTGGTACGAATACATGATCGCTGGCCTTGTGGAGCCTGAGCGGGAACCCTGCACCGTGGAACTCCGCTTTGACGGGATGATTACCACGGCCACGCTGAAACGTAGCGGACGGGACGTAAAGACCGCAGAAGCCCGGTGCAATCCGAAGGATACCTACAGCAGAGCGGAGGGCGCGAGGGTCGCCGTTGAACGGCTGTTTGAGAAGAAGCGCAAGGAGGACAAGCCAAAGGAGAGCAAGCGTGAACAGGGCAAGCCCAAGGTTGGAGACAAGTTTGTGGTTGTACAGAAACGCTATATCCCGCATCATGGCTTTACAATAGGGGATATTGTTACGCTGGAAGCGATAGGCACCGTGAATAATATCTATTGTCTCGGGAAGCTATCTCAGTATGTGGATGCCGGGGATTTGAAGCCTTACAAGGAGAAATCCAAATGACGCCGAACGAGGTTGCCCAGCTTCGCACCATGGCGGAGATATTCCGCCGCTTGCGGGAGGAAAACGTCAAGTTGCGGGAATCCTTGGGCATGGAAACGGAGGAACGCAAGGCGTTTGACAATGAGAACGTGGAGCTTTTCTACGTAGTCCACCGAAATCATGCGGTCAGGGGGTGAGGATATGGCAAGCAGGAATAAACCCGTGGATGCCAGGTGGGAGCCGGTGCCGGAGAACCGGAAGCCGTTCAATGTTAAGGAATGTGTTTTCCGTGTGCTTCCCTATGCGGGGCTGAATCTGGTGCTTTTCTGGTGGCAGCAGGCGGATTTGCTGGCAGACAAGGCGGCAGTTCCCGCAATGTGGGTGTGCGCTATCCTGATGGGTGCCGGTATCGGACGTTGCATCAGAGGGCGATAAAAAGCCGCCCCCGATGTTGCAGCACCGGGGACGGCAAGACACAGAGATAACGAATATAGTCGCATTCACAGTATATCAAACTGAGAAAGGAAAGTCAATGGACGTTTTTGATAGCATGGAGCCGTGGCGGCAGGCTGAACAGTTGGCGGCGGATGCCGACTTTCGGGAATCGGTACTCCCGAAGTGTGCCAGGTGCGGATATCCCATCACAGACAGCAAACTGGTATATATCCCGGCGCATGATGAGTTCTACTGTCTGGGTTGCATCGATTCCATGACGGAGTTCAACGAGGAAGCGGAGGTGGAGGAATAATGGAGGACGGAATCATCATCAGCGAATCAGAAAGATTCGAGGATATCTACATTAGGCCGTACAATCGAATCAATGTTCCGGCTGTCAGTTTCCCAAATAATAAGAGGCGCGTTGCCTACATTAACGCTCTTGCTGCAAAGTTTTGGAACGGCGAAAACACTGTTGGGATAAAAGTAAGCAAGAACTACGTCGTTTTTATTCCGCAAAAAATTGGTAGAACATTAAAAATCAACAAAGTTGGTGGGGGCTTTTATATCAGCATAGGTAGCTTAGGCGGAATTGTTCCCCACGGGACAAGCTACCGGGCATATCCGGACAAAGGCGGTATCGCTATAAAACGGTTTGAGCCGTTGCAGGAGGATGAAGAATGATGGAGGCGGTGAACTATGGCGGATAAAAAAAGCTGCTTGTGGTACGAGACGGCCACGGCAAGCATTTACTTCCCGGAGGGTCATGTGTGCTGTGACCTATGCCCGTGTATGGAAACATACGCCCGGAAGCAGTGCCGGTTGGCCGGGGAGTATCTGCTGGATACAAGAGCGACAGTTGGGTATGAATGCCCGCTGGAATTTAAGGAGGAAAAATAAATGGATAAACTTATGAGCCGGTCTGTTTCCGGTATGGCGCAGTATCAGGAAAGCAAGGAGCTTTCCGAAATCAAGGGCAAAATGTTTCTTGCCCGTCAGTTTCCCCGTGACCCGGACTATTCGTTGCAAAACGTTTTGAGAGAGTGCGAACGCCCGGAACTAGCCCAGTCTGCCACATACGAATTCCCCCGTGGTGATTCCGTGGTGAAAGGGCCGTCAATTCGGCTGGTGGAAGTTCTGGCCCGTCACTGGGGGAATATTGGCTGCGGCGTTACCGAGGTGGATTCCAAAGACGGCATGACCACCATTAAATGCTATGCCTGGGATTTACAGACAAATGTTTCCGATGAAAAGACATTTACCGTAAAGCATGAGCGTTCCACCAAAAAAGGCAGCTATAAGCTTACGGATGAACGGGATATTTACGAAGCGGTTGCAAACAATGGTGCACGGCGCAAACGTGCTTGCCTGTTGGCGGTCATGCCTGGATGGTATGTGGATGCTGCCCTTGCAGCTTGCGAAAAAACGCTGTCTGCATCGATTACGGACGGGAAAAGCATGGAAGATGTTATTTCCAGTATCGTTTCCGCTTTCGGTGAATTCGGCATTACGCCGGAGCAGATCAGCGACAAACTCAGCAAACCGGTTGACAAACTCAGTAAGAACGATGTTGTCAAGCTGCGTCACTTGTACAGTGCTATCAAAGATGGTTTTGTGAAAGCAAATGACGCTTTCGGGATTCCTTCGTCCAACCCTGATTTGCCCAGTGACAGCGAAGCAAGCGCCCTGAATGCCTTGAATCAGCAGTTGAAGATTGGGGAAAAGCAAAATGAAACTAACCAGGGATAACTATTACACGCCGGAAGCTGACCGGGAATATATGTCCTGTTCTCAGTATCAGTCCTGGTGTGAGTGCGAAGCAAAGACCATGGCAAAGCTTCAAGGCCGCTGGGTGGACGAAGAGAAAGAGGCCTTTTTGGTTGGGAATTACTTCCACACCAATTTTGAGGGGCCGGAAGCCCACGAACAGTTTTGCCAGGAACATTTTGACAAGATTTACAAGACCAAAACCATCAAAGGAAAGGGCGGTGCTCCTGATACTACAGTCGTAACCGGGAAATATGCCCCTTATGAACAGGCTGACAAAATGATTGCCGTTGCGGAAGCCGACCCACTGATTAAATCCTTGATTGATTTACCGGGAGAAAACGAAAAGATTATGACCGGGGAAATTTGGGGTGTGCCTTGGCGTATCCGGCTTGATAAATACGTACCGGACGGGCGAATGATTATTGACTATAAAACCGTTGCCAATATCTCCGAATTGAAATGGTCTGAAGCTTTACACGAAAAAGTAACATTTATTGACGCTTATGGTTACATGATGCGCGCGGCGGTTTATACGGAAATTGAAAAACAGAACGCCAACAGCAGCGAGGATGCCCCATTTATCATCGTAGCCATTTCAAAACAGGATTACCCAGACAAGGAAGCTTTGTATTTGAACCATCGGCAGCGGTATGACTACGAATTAGAGCAGATCAAGAAGCGCCTGGGCATGATTCAGATGATTAAAGCGGGACAGATAAAGCCGAAACGTTGCGGCTGCTGCGACTATTGCCGGGCAACGAAACAGCTTTCCGGTATTCGCCCCTATTACACCCTGATGCCTGATTTCCGGGAGGAAAAAGAGGATGACCGATACTAGGGAACGCTGTTGGGTGACACACAAGCGCCGCCCTTATTGGAATCAATGCCCATTGTGCGGTCAACCGATCAAATGGGTTCGGCTCTGGTATGGAGAGTATAGCCCATGTGACCTAGAACCAGTCCTGTATTCATTCCCAGGCAGGAAAACAAAATTCAAGGCCATAGCGAAACGGGATGTAGTGGAAAACGTGATATACCGGGCAAAACCAGGAGACAAGCCACGCTATGGCTGGAAACCACATTATTACAGTTGCCCGGTACTGGTAAAAGAACGCCTGGAATGGGCAATTGCGAACAACTATTAGGAGGCACTTAAATGCTGAATCATATTACTGTCATGGGCCGTCTCACCCGTGGCCCCGAACTCCGGCGCACCGGCTCCGGAAAGCCTGTTACCAGTTTCACCCTGGCCTGTGACCGGGATTTTAAGAACTCCCAGACTGGTGAGAAGGAAGTGGATTTTCTGGACTGCGTTGCCTGGGGTTCCACCGCTGAAACCGTGGAAAGGTATTTCCGCAAGGGTCAGATGGCTATGGTAACAGGCAGGCTGCAAATCCGGCAGTATACAGACAAGAACGGCCAGAAGCGCCGTTATGCGGAGATCCTTGTGAGCAGTGTCTATTTCTGCGGTAGCAAGGAAAGCGGCACTCAGACCAGCTCTGGGGCTGACAACGGATACAGCGCACCGGCGTATCAGGCTCCCGCCCCTGCGGCGAACTTCGCGGAGCTGGATGGAGAGGACGAACAATTGCCGTTCTAGGCCGGAAAAATCAATCTTTACCATAAAAGATTGACAGTACACATTCAGAAAGGAAGGATAAACAATGGAAAAAATCTCTTTACAGGAAATGGTAGGCGGTGCGCTTCAGGAACAGTTTGAAAAATCGTTCCTGCGGGTTGTAGAAAACCTGGCTGACCCGAACACGCCCTTCAAGGATTGCCGGAAAATCAGCATTGAATTGAAGTTCACCCAGAACGAAGCCAGGGATGATGTATCCTGTGCAATCAAGGTTTCTGAAAAGCTGGCGGCACAAGCCCCCATGCAGACGGCCTTTGCTATCGGTAAGAACCTGAAGACCGGAGAACTGTACGCCGAAGAGTACGGCAGACACGCCCAGGTCAAGGGGCAGCTGTCCGTTGATGACGTGGAAGATATCCCCGTTAACCCTGATACCGGGGAAATCATCGAAGAGCCGAAAGGCGTTGTCATCGATATGCGGAAATCTATTGCGAAATAAGAAAGGGGAATAAATCATGATTAAAGAAGCATTGCAGTACATTGTGGGCCTGTCTGCCCCCGTTGTCCAGGAAATCGGCAACGAAACCTATTCGGATAAGCCGCTTCACCGGGTGGATTATACGCCCCTTGCGGAGCCTATCCAGCTTTCCACCCTGGAAAGCCTGGTGGACTATATCAAGTCCAACGTGGACAGCATTGGGCCGACTTGGGGGGATTCCATGTTCATCCATGTTGTAAGCCCCACGAAAGTCAAAATGTATACCACATTGAACAACAACCGGGAGCGGGAATACATTGCGGAGGTCACAGCAAACGTTCCGGAGTTTGGTTTCAATCACTGGATTGACCATGAATCCTTCTGTATTGCCCTTCAGTCCAAGTTCCTGCCCAACGAAGACCGGGGACTGCTGCTCAAGTTCGCCGGAACCGTGGAAAGCGGCACGATTGCCGAATATGGGGATGATGGCGTTACCCAGAAAGCCACGGTGAAGGTTGGCATTGCCAAGAAGGGTGAAGCGGTCATTCCGAACCCTGTTACGCTGGTTGCCTACCGTACTTTCGTTGAGGTGGAGCAGCCGGAAAGCCTGTACATTTTCCGTATGCAGGACAGAAACGGCATTCAGTGTGCCCTTTACGAGGCGGACGGCGGCGCATGGAAGATCAATGCTATGCGCGAAATCAAGGCGTATCTGGAAGCGGCCCTTGAGGGCATGGACGGCTATATTGTGATTTCCTGATCCCTATCCCTTGGCGGTGGGAGGTGAAACCGCCAACTCCAAAGGAAGGAGCGAAAACGTGACGATTGAATTTACGATTCCCGGCGTTCCGCAGGGGAAGGAGCGCCCCCGCTTCACCCAGAACGGTGCGACATACACCCCAAAGAAAACGAAGGACTATGAAAAGCTGGTGGCATGGGCATACCAGTGCGAAGCCCACGGGGCAAAGTTCACCGGCGCTATCCGGGTTGACATTGCGGCAATCTACCCCGTTCCCCATTCGTGGAGCAAGCGCAAGCAGGCCGAAGCGATTGACAATCAGATTTTGCCAATGGTGAAACCCGACTGGGACAACATAGGCAAGATTGTGTGTGACGCCCTGAACGGCATCGCCTACAAGGATGATGCCGCTATCACAGACGCCACAGTCTGCAAGCGATACGGCACCCGCCCATGCGTGGCGGTTCGTCTTACCGGAGAGGAGGCACCCCGTGACACAGTGTGAGCGTATCCTGCGGCATTTGCAGGACTATGGAAGCATTACCCAGGCCGAGGCGGTTACCGAGTACGGCTGTTACCGGCTTGGCGCAAGGATCTGGGATTTGAAAGCACAAGGCGTTCCCATCAAGAGCGAAACCGTCACCGGGAAGAACCGATACGGGGAGCGGACGTGCTTCGCGCGGTATTCGCTGGAACATGCAGCCGGAGTGAGGTAGCACATGGATGAAAGAACCCAATTTACATTTTACGCCAGCTTCTTCGATGCGGTTTCCAGAATCAAGAAAAAGGCAGACCGCGCCGACGCTTACGACGCTATTTGCGCCTATGCCCTGCGGGAAGAAGACCCGGACTTTTCCAAAATGTCCGATGCCGCGCAAATCGCGTTTCTGCTCATAAAGCCGAATCTGGATTCTAGCAGAAGGAAAGCAAAATCCGGTAAAAACGGAGGAAGCACCAAACAAATGGCAAGCAAAGCTGAAGCAAATAGCAAGCAAATAGCAAGCAAAGCGGAAGCAAACGATAAGCAAGAGCAACCCGCAAGCGAGATAGAGAAGGAGAAAGAGAGAGAGAAAGAGAACGAATGTTATCCCCCTACCCCCCTTGCGGGGGGAAGCGAAAAGAAAAAGCGATTCACCCCGCCTACGGTGGAGCAGGTGGCGGAGTATTGCCAGGGGAAGGGGTACCACATTGACCCGGAAGCCTTTGTAGCGTTCTATGCGTCGAAAGGCTGGATGGTTGGCAAAAGCCCCATGAAGGATTGGAAGTCCGCCGTTGTCACCTGGACGAAGAGCGAAAGGCAGAGAATAGGCAACGCAAATACCCGCAGCGGCTACACCAGCGGCGTTGACCGTCTGGCGGAGATGTACAGGGAGGAATTTGGGAATGGATAAACAGGAAGCGTACCAGATTCTCACGCTTTTACAGGCAAATTATCCCGATTCTTTTCGGGGAATGTCCAAAGAGGCGGCAAATGTGAAAGTCAATCTTTGGGCGGATATGTTCTCCGAGGAGCCATTTGAGGCCGTTGCAGCCGCTGCAAAAGCGTACATAGCGACGGATACCGGCGGCTTTATGCCAACCATTGGGAAGCTGAAAGATATGCTCCATCGGATGCAGTCGCCTCAGCAGATGACCCAGATGGAGGCATGGGGTCTGGTTGCAGGCGCACTGAGAAACAGCGTGTACGGCGCGGATGACGAGTTCCGGAAGCTGCCACCGGCGGTACAGCGGACGGTGGGAAGCCCCGCCCAGCTCAAGGAATGGGCGCTGATGGACGCAGAAACGGTGCAGTCCGTGGTTGCATCGAATTTCCAGAGATCGTTCCAAGTGTGCCAGAAGCGGGAGGACGATTACCAGAAGCTCCCCGGAGCGGTAAAGAGCTTTATCGCCGAGCTGGCCGGGAAGATGGAATTTGAAAAGCTACCGGAAGGCGGTGGAGTATGAAAAACGAAGTAGGCGGGGAAAAGGAACGCCCCGGCCAGTACATCGATTCTGAAAGCCCCTTTTGCAGAAACTGCACGCGGGACGATTGCCCAACCAACGGGGACGGCTGCAAGGCATGGGAAACGTATTTCATCGATAACTGGAACAAAAACATCATGAAATCAATTGGGAACCACAAAAAACAACGCCAATTTTTCCGATATGAACACCCGGATTTGGTGAGAGAGGGGATTGTTATCGAGCATGAGCAATGCGAAAATGTACGGCTGTTTCAAGCCGGTGAAGCGGAATTGCACCCCGCCAAGGTGGGGAAAAGTCCCTCGGGGGAATAAAGGCAAACAGAAAGGAAATGGGAAATGAAAGTTCTGATAGCCTGCGAGGAATCGCAAACCGTGTGCAAGGCGTTCCGGGCAAAGGCCAGAAGCAAAATTTCCCCCGGTATCGCCGCCGCAATGGCCGAACAGTGGGGATAGACCATTTTCGTGAGGTCACGGAAACGGTTTAACCGCCTCGAAATCGACACTGTTAGGAGAGACCAATGACAAGAAAACGTTTTGTAAAACTGCTGATGGCCGAGGGATTCAGCCGGAATTATGCGAATTTTACCGCCCGACTTTGGGCAAGCAAGGATTTTTCGTATGAAGAAATTGCGGCCAGAATATGGGGATAAGCCCGGGGCAACCCGGGCGGGAAGGAGATAACAATGGAAGAAATCGAATTGAAGCCATGCCCGTTTTGCGGCGGTAAAGTTAGCCTTGTTCTGTGCGATGACGAAGGAAATCTGCATGATGAGGCATATAGAGAACATCCCTATAGTGGGCTTGGCTTTATGATTCACCACGCTCACGAGGAAAACCCGGAATGCCCGATTGCAAGCTATGAGTGCGATGGCGGGATTTTGGGCCGTGTGTATATTTACGACACGGAAGAACAAGCTGCGGAAGCATGGAACAGGAGGGCTGACAATGGCTAACGCGGTACTTATCAGCATTCGCCCGGAGTGGGTGGAGAAGATTGCCAACGAGTGGAAGACGATCGAGGTCCGCAAGACAAAGCCATATTTGGACACGCCTTTCAAGTGCTATATATACTGCACA
>ERZ1034917.1516-NODE-1516-length-13845-cov-4.927266_pt1 | contig 13845 bp, 5 predicted proteins | sample MGYA00520605_ERZ1034917 | MGnify/ENA primary metagenome ERZ1034917 (study PRJEB33766, sample SAMN09781784) | gut metagenome | biome: gut microbiome | host: Homo sapiens | place: Madagascar | study: EMG produced TPA metagenomics assembly of the PRJNA485056 data... | reverse complement strand
ATACAATACGGCGTCTTAAAAAGCCGTAAATATTACGAAGAGGTGATTAGTTTTATGGTACATCCGGTGAAACATGGCAAAAACACCCGAATGAGCTACGGTAAGATCAGGGAAGTAATCGAAATGCCCAACCTTATCGAAATCCAGAAAGACTCGTATGATTGGTTTATAAAGGAGGGTCTTAAGGAGGTTTTTCACGACGTATCGCCAATCGCGGACTATGCGGGAAATCTCGTTCTGGAGTTTATCGACTACCGTATCGACATGACGCCGAAATACGACATCGAGGAATGTAAAGAGCGTGACGCAACGTACGCCGCACCTCTCAGAGTTAAGGTTAGACTTATAAACAAGGAAACCGGCGAGGTTAAAGAGCAGGAAATCTATATGGGTGATTTCCCGATTATGACGCCGTCCGGTACATTTATAATCAACGGTGCGGAGCGCGTTATCGTCAGCCAGCTTGTCCGCGCCCCCAGCGTGTACTTTGCCGAAAAGTTTGACAAGATAGGCAAAAAGCTCTATTCGTCACAGGTTATACCTAACCGCGGCGCATGGCTTGAATACGAAACGGACAGTAACGATATATTCCATGTAAAAATCGATAAGATGCGCAAAACCCCGATTACCGTTCTTATCCGTTCGCTCGGTTTTGGCACCGACGCGGAGATTACGGAGCTTTGCGGCGAGGACGAGCGCCTTATGAAAACCATGGAGAAGGACACAACAAAGACGGTTGAGGAGGGTCTTCTCGAAATCTACCGTAAGCTGCGTCCGGGCGAGCCGCCCACGGTCGAAAGTGCAAAATCGCTTATTACCAACCTTTTCTTCGACCCGAAAAGATACGATCTTGCAAGAGTCGGAAGATATAAATTCAATAAAAAGCTCAGACTTTCCGCACGTATTGTCGGTCATGTCTCGGCTGACACTCTGGTCAACCCCGAAACGGGCGAGTTGATTGTTTCCGCAGGCGAAATCATTACCGCGGAAATGGCTCACGCACTGGAGGTTGCAAACATCAACGCGGTAAACATCAGAGTTGATGACGAGCGTGTAACAAAGGTAATATCAAACGGCATGGTTGACCTTCGCGATTTTGTCGATTACAACCCCCGTGACTATGAAATAAACGAAAGAGTAAGGTACAGCGTTCTTAAAGAAATAATGAACGAGTACCCCGACGTGAACTCGGACGAGTTCAAAAATGCTCTCCGTGAAAGACGCGACGAGCTTATTCCGCGCCATATACTTATTGACGACATTATCGCGTCAATCTCATATGTGGGCAACCTTGACGCGGGCGTAGGCACGGTTGATGACATCGACCACCTCGGCAACCGCCGACTGCGCAGCGTGGGCGAGCTTCTGCAAAACCAGTTCAGAATCGGTCTGGCGCGTATGGAGCGTGTTGTACGCGAAAGAATGTCGACACAGGATCTCGACGTTATCACGCCGCAGACCCTTATCAATATAAGACCCGTAACATCTGCGGTAAAGGAATTTTTCGGATCGTCGCAGCTGTCGCAGTTCATGGATCAGATTAACCCCCTCGGCGAGCTGACGCATAAAAGACGTCTTAGCGCGCTGGGACCCGGCGGTCTTTCAAGAGAGAGAGCCGGATTTGAGGTTCGTGACGTTCACCATTCTCACTACGGACGTATGTGCCCGATAGAGACACCGGAAGGTCCGAACATCGGTCTTATTAACTCGCTGAGCGGCTTTGCAAAGGTAAACGAATACGGCTTTATCGAAACGCCGTACCGCAAGGTTGACAAGGAAACAGGCTGTGTAACCGACGATGTTGAGTACATGGCGGCAGATACCGAGGAAGGCTTTTATGTTGCACAGGCGAACGAGGCTCTTGACGAGAACAACAAGTTTGTTGCAAAGAAGGTCGTTACGAGATACAAAGACGAATTTCTTGAGGTTTCGGCGGAGCCCGGCAAGTGCAGAGTTGACTACATGGACGTATCGCCGAGACAGGTTACGTCAATCGCTACCGCGATGATTCCGTTCCTTGAAAACGACGATGCTAACCGTGCGCTTATGGGTTCTAATATGCAGCGTCAGGCTGTTCCGCTGCTCTCGCCCGAATCGCCGATTATCGGTACGGGCATGGAGTACAAGGCGGCAAAGGATTCCGGCGTTTGTATCCTTGCCAAAAACAGCGGCGTTGTATCAAAGGTTTCCGCGCGTCAGATTGAGATAAAGACGGACGGCGGCGAGACAGACAGATATAAACTGATTAAATTCACACGCTCCAACCAGGGTATGTGCATTAACCAGCGTCCTATAGTAAAACAGGGCGAAAGAGTTGAGGCGGGCGACATCATAGCCGACGGTCCTTCGACTCAGAACGGCGAAATCGGACTCGGACGTAACATTCTTATCGGATTTATGACATGGGAAGGTTACAACTACGAGGACGCTATGCTTGTAAACGAAAGACTTGTTAAGGAGGATGTACTTACCTCCATTCATATTGAGGAATACGAGGTTGAATCCCGCGATACCAAGCTCGGACCGGAGGAAATCACACGCGATATCCCGAATGTCGGCGAGGACGCGCTCCGCGACCTTGACGAAAGAGGTATTATCCGCGTAGGTGCAGAGGTTGCCGCAGGCGACATTCTTGTCGGAAAGGTTACGCCCAAGGGCGAAACCGAGCTTAGCGCAGAGGAAAGGCTGCTCCGCGCAATATTCGGAGAAAAGGCACGCGAGGTGCGTGATACGTCGCTTAAAGTTCCGCACGGCGAGTACGGTATAATTGTTGACGTAAAGGTATTTACACGCGAGAACAGCGACGAGCTGCCGCCGGGTGTAAATCAGATTGTACGCTGCTACATCGCGCAGAAGAGAAAGATCTCTGTCGGTGATAAAATGGCAGGCCGTCACGGTAACAAGGGTGTTATTTCGCGTATACTTCCGGAAGAGGATATGCCGTTCCTTCCGGACGGTACTCCGCTGCAGATTGTTCTTAACCCTCTGGGCGTTCCTTCGCGTATGAATATCGGACAGGTGCTTGAGGTCCACCTCGGCTACGCCGCAAAGGCACTCGGCTGGAAGGTTGCGACCCCGGTATTCGACGGTGCGAACGAGGAAGATATAATGGACGCTTTGGAAAAAGCGGGTTACGAACGCGACGGTAAGACGGTGCTTTATGACGGCAGAACGGGCGAGCCGTTCGACAACAGGGTTACGGTAGGCTATATGCATATGCTGAAGCTCGCCCACCTGGTTGACGATAAGATTCACGCGCGTTCTACAGGCCCGTACTCACTTGTAACTCAGCAGCCTCTCGGCGGTAAAGCGCAGTTCGGCGGTCAGAGATTCGGTGAGATGGAAGTTTGGGCGCTGGAAGCGTACGGCGCAGCTTACACCCTTCAGGAAATACTCACGGTTAAGTCCGATGACGTTGTAGGACGTGTAAAAACATATGAGGCAATCGTAAAGGGCGAGAATATACCGAGTCCGGGCATACCGGAATCCTTCAAGGTATTGATTAAGGAATTGCAGAGCCTTGCACTTGACATAAAGCTCCTTGACGAGGACGGCAACGAGGTTATTCTGAAGGAGTGCATCGATGATGACGATACGGATGAGCTTCCGGTAAACATCGCCGGAAACGAGGGCGACTCCGATGATAATAAGGCTGCGTTCGGATTGGACGGCAAAGCCGATACGGACGATATAGACGACGCGGATATATTCTATGAGTTTGAGGATACAAAGGAAGAGGACGATGATGACTCGGACTTCTTTGTAGGCAATGAAAGCGGCGATGACAACGACACGGGAATGCTTATAGATGACGACATTGACGATGTTGCTTCCGACGATGATTCCGAATTTGACTTTTAAATATCGGTTTGATAATTTCCGCGGTTTTTGCGGCTCACGGCAGAAATTGCAGCACGGATTAAATTGTGGGCAGAAAGTCGAGTGATCATATGAGTGAATATCAAAACTTTGATGCAATTCAGATAGGTCTTGCCTCACCGGAAAAAATCAGAGAATGGTCAAGGGGCGAGGTTAAAAAGCCTGAAACAATAAATTACAGAACTCTTAAACCCGAGAAGGACGGCTTGTACTGCGAAAGAATATTTGGTCCTCAGAAGGACTGGGAGTGTCACTGCGGCAAATATAAGCGCGTACGCTATAAGGGCGTTGTCTGCGACCGCTGCGGCGTTGAGGTAACACGCTCAAAGGTGCGCCGCGAGAGAATGGGTCACATCGAGCTTGCGGTTCCCGTATCACATATCTGGTACTTTAAGGGAATCCCGAGCAGAATGGGACTTATGCTTGATATGTCGCCGCGCCTTCTTGAAAAGGTTTTGTACTTCGCGTCCTATGTGGTTATCGATCCGGGCAGGACCGGACTTATGAAAAACCAGATTTTGAGCGAAAGAGAATACCGCGAGGAATGTGAAAAATACGGCACAGGCTCATTCAAAGCGGGAATGGGCGCCGAGGCAGTCCTTGAAATGCTGAAGGCTATCGATTTGGAGGCTTTGTATAAAGAGCTTAAAGCCGACCTTGAGGGCGCAAAGGGTCAGAAGCGAATAAGAACAGTACGCCGCCTTGAGGTGGTTGATTCGTTCCGCCGTACCGAAACGGCAAAGCTCGCTCCGGGCGGGACGGTAAGCGGCAGACCTCTTGCAAAGCCGGAGGACGCGCCGGAGGAACAGACATACGCGCTTAAAGACCCGGTTTCGGGCAAGGAGTATCCCGTAAACCACGTTCTGAGCGGCGATGAGATAAACGAGCTTTGCGAGGACGGCGTGGAGTCGGTTACCGTTTACGGTAACTCTCCGACATGGATGATAATGCCGGTTATTCCGGTACTTCCCCCGGAAATCCGTCCGTTGGTACAGCTGGACGGCGGCAGATTTGCCACATCCGATTTGAACGATTTGTACAGACGTGTTATTAACAGAAACAACCGACTTAAAAGACTTCTTGACCTCGGCGCTCCCGAAATCATCGTGAGAAACGAGAAAAGAATGCTCCAGGAAGCGGTTGACGCTCTTATAGATAACGGCAGACGCGGCAGACCCGTTACGGGTCCGAGCAACCGTCCGCTTAAATCCCTTTCGGATATGTTAAAGGGTAAACAGGGACGTTTCCGTCAGAACCTCCTTGGTAAGCGTGTCGACTATTCCGGACGTTCGGTTATTGTTGTAGGTCCTGAGCTTAAAATTTACCAGTGCGGACTTCCCAAGAAAATGGCTCTGGAGCTGTTCAAGCCGTTTGTAATGAAGAAACTTGTAAAAGACGGTCTTGCACATAACATAAAGTCTGCAAAGCGCATGGTTGAGCGTGTTCGTCCCGAGGTTTGGGATGTGCTGGAAAGCGTTATTTCCGAGCATCCTGTTCTTCTGAACCGTGCTCCTACACTGCACAGACTCGGTATCCAGGCATTCGAGCCGGTTTTGGTTGAGGGCAAGGCGCTCAAGCTGCATCCGCTTGTTTGTACGGCGTTTAACGCCGACTTCGACGGCGACCAGATGGCTGTTCACCTTCCGCTTTCGGCAGAGGCACAGGCAGAGGCGAGATTCCTCATGCTGTCGGCAAACAACCTGCTTAAACCTCAGGACGGTAATCCGGTAACCGTACCTACACAGGATATGGTACTGGGCAGCTATTATCTGACAATTCAGATTGACAACGAGATAGGCGCGGGCAAGGTGTTCGGCTCGGAGGACGAGGCAACGCTTGCATACGCAAACGGTGCGGTAGGTCTTCATGCACCGATAAGAGTCCGTGTAACAAGAACGGTTGACGGCGAGGAAATCACCGGCATCATAAATGCAACCGTAGGACGTCTTATATTCAACGAGAAGATACCGCAGGATTTGGGCTTTGTTGACAGAAGCAAGCCGGAAAACAAACTTGCGCTTGAAATAGAGTTCAAGGTAGATAAGAAAATGCTCGGTAAGATTATCGACAAGAGCATTAAAATTCACGGCATAACCGATACCGCAACCCTGCTTGACAATGTTAAGGCTATGGGCTTTAAGTATTCGACAAGGGGTGCGATTACGGTCGGCGTTTCCGATATGGAAATTCCTGAGGAAAAGAAGGTATTTCTTGCGGAAGCAGAGGAAGAAATCGAAAAGATTACAAAGAAGTACCTGCGAGGACTTCTTACAAACGAGGAGAGATACCAGAAGGTTATCTCTATATGGAGCGAAACATCGGATAAGGTTACACAGGCTCTGATGAACAACCTTGACGAGCTTAACCCAATATTCATGATGGCTAACTCCGGTGCCCGCGGTAGTGTAAACCAGATCAGACAGCTTGCCGCAATGCGCGGACTTATGGCTGATACCTCGGGTCGTACAATAGAAATTCCGATTAAGGCTAACTTCCGTGAAGGTCTTACCGTTTTGGAATACTTTATTTCTACGCACGGCGCGCGTAAGGGTCTTACCGATACCGCACTGCGTACTGCCGACTCCGGTTACCTTACAAGACGTCTTGTTGACGTTTCGCAGGATGTAATCGTAAGAGAGGCTGACTGCGGTACAGATGACGGTATTATCGTAAGCGACATCAAGGACGGCAACGAGATAATCGAGAAGATGAAGGACAGACTTATCGGCAGAACAGCCTGCGAGGATATAGTAAACCCCGAAACCGGCGAGGTAATTGTTGAAAAGAATAACATGATTCGTCCGGCTCAGGCTGATATAATCGAAAAGGTCGGCATAGAAAAGGTAAAAATCCGTTCGGTACTCAAATGCCGTGCAAAAATCGGCGTATGCGCAAAGTGCTACGGACATAACCTTTCCAACGGTGAAGAGGTCAACATCGGCGAGGCTGTCGGCATTATCGCTGCACAGTCAATCGGCGAGCCGGGTACACAGCTTACAATGCGTACCTTCCACGCCGGCGGTGTTGCGGGTGACGATATTACACAGGGTCTGCCCCGTGTTGAGGAGCTGTTTGAAGCAAGAAAGCCTAAGGGTCTTGCAATCATTGCAGAAATCGGCGGCCGCGTGAAAATCAGTGAGAACAAGAAGAAACGCGAAATCACGATTGTCAATGATGAGGAAGGCAATGCAGCAACATACCTTATCCCCTACGGCTCAAGAATCAAGGTGCGTGAGGATCAGGTTGTTGAGGCGGGCGACGAGCTTACAGAAGGCTCGGTAAATCCGCATGACATCCTTGCTATCAAGGGTTATACCGCTGTTCAGAACTACCTCATTCAGGAAGTTCAGCGCGTTTACCGTCTGCAGGGTGTTGACATCAACGATAAGCATATCGAGGTTATCGTAAGACAGATGATGCACAAGGTAAAGGTAGAGGACGCGGGCGATACACATCTGCTCACAGGCTCGCTTGTTGAAAGATACGAGCTTGAACGCGTAAATAACAAGATGCGCGAGCAGGGCAAGGCAGAGGCTGTTTGGTCAGAGGTACTCATGGGTATCACAAAAGCGGCTCTGGCAACAGATTCCTTCCTTTCGGCAGCATCCTTCCAGGAGACAACAAGAGTGCTTACGGAAGCTGCAATTAAGGGTAAGGTTGACCCGCTGCTCGGTCTTAAAGAGAATGTTATTATCGGTAAGCTTATACCTGCGGGTACGGGTATGCCTAAGTACAGCGAGATTGACGCTGTTCCTACCGTATCTACAAGTGATATAATATTTGATGACAGTCTTATCTAAGTAATAAAAGGGGCTGTTTAAAAAGTCTTACAAAAATCGAGGATGAAAAGTCCTCGATTTTTTGTATAGAAAAAAGGCTGAAACCGTTTATACAGCCTTTTATTTTTTAAGGGACAGTAAAACTTGATTTTTTATCATTATCTGAAAAAATGCAAAGAAACAGTGAAAAAGTGCAGATGCATAAAGTATGATGTAAAATTATCTGCTGCTTCAAAAAATTAGGCTGCCTGTTACGGTGCGGTCTGATTCTTTCTCACACGTTTTTTTCGGTCGCCTATTTCGTATTTGCAAAAGTATGTAATTTCGGGAAGGAAAAGGCAGGGTGCATTGACAATTTAACAAAAACACACATAAATTTGTAAAAAATACTTGATTTATACGTGAAAATATGCTATAATAAACAGAAATTTCGTCGTTTAAGACGGACTCTGGAGAGTCTCACAATGAAGTGAGCGCCGAAGGTGTACGGAAGGCTTCTGCGGTTTTCCAATCTCTCAGGCAAAAGGACAGGGCATAAATACTTGTTTTCACACTCTCCAAAGCCAAAGAAATTTGGCTTTATTTTTATTTCACGAGGAATTGTGCTGTCATTTATTCCACGAAGGAAAATCTATTTCTTTAAAGGTGAATAAACCGGACTTTCAAGTCGAAAAAAGTCGATTTTCTTATGCTCGCGGGGCGGTGCAGCCGATTTCTTAATTTTGGGAGGAATGTAAAATGGTAGATGAAGCGGCAAAGGTTTTAACATTTTCCGATATTATCGGAAAAATCGATGATTGGGTTTGGGGCATCCCTCTGATAGTTCTTATACTCGCGGCGGGAATTTATCTCACAATCAGAGTTGGTTTATTACAAGTAAGAAAGCTCCCCCTCGCACTCCGTTATATGCTTGACGATGAGGAAGAGGGCGAAGGCGAGGTTTCAAGCTTCGGTGCGCTGTGCACGGCGCTTTCGGCTACAATAGGCACGGGTAACATTGTCGGTGTTGCAACAGCCATAGCCGGCGGCGGTCCGGGTGCGCTGTTCTGGATGGTGGTTGCGGCGTTCTTCGGTATGGCTACAAAGTATGCCGAGGGTCTGCTCGCGGTTAAGTACAGAGAAATCGGCAAGGACGGCAGGGTACTCGGCGGTCCGTTCTATTACATAGAAAAGGGTATGGGCAAAAAATGGAAATGGCTTGCCGTTTTGTTTGCGATTTTCGGCGTTCTTGCCGGAATTATGGGCATCGGAACAATTACCCAGATAAACGGTATCACATCTGCGGTTCAGAACTTTTTTGACCCGAACGGCACAAATATCGCATTCAGCATCGGCGGCATGAAGTATTCATGGGCGGTTGTTATAGCGGGACTTTTGGTAACCTTCTTTGTTGCGCTTGTTGTCATCGGCGGACTTAAAAGAATCGCAAAGGTTTCGGAGATTATAGTTCCGTTCATGGCTGTACTTTATGTAATATGCGCACTGATACTTATTATATGCAATATTACAAAGATTCCCGCGACAATAGCTCTTGTTTGCAAATCGGCGTTTTGCCCCAAAGCGGTATTCGGCGCGGCGGCGGGTGTTACAATTAAGCTCGCTATGCAGAAGGGTATCGCGCGCGGCATCTTCTCCAACGAGGCGGGTCTCGGCTCGGCGCCAATCGCGGCTGCGGCGGCAAGGACAAAAGAGCCTGTTCGTCAGGGTCTTGTCTGCATGACCGGTACATTTTTTGACACGATAGTAATTTGTACAATGACGGGTCTTTCGATTATCCTCACGGGCGCATACAATGACGCAATGAGCGGAACGCTTGTCGGAGCGCAGGTTACGGCGCGGGCATTTGAGCTGGGACTGCCGTTCTCCGACAGTGTATGTACCTTTCTGCTTATGATTTCGCTTGTGTTCTTTGCGTTCACAACGATACTCGGCTGGGATTACTATTCCGAAAGATGCCTTCAGTACCTTGTAGGCGATAAGAAGGGCGTTTTGATGGCGTTCAAAATCCTTTACATAATCGCCGTTTTTGTAGGACCGTACCTCACGGTTGACCTTGTATGGACGTTTGCGGATATATTCAACGGTCTTATGGCGTTCCCGAACCTCATCGCGCTGTTTGCACTCAGTGGCGTTGTTGCATCGGAAACGAAAAAGTATTTTGAAAAGCACAAGCTGTAAAAAGAATTACAACCCAAAGGGTTAATTATTATGCGGAATGTTCAGTGTATTTATCCGAAAAATCACTATTCGGATTTTTCGACCGTTACACTGTGATTGCCGCTCAGGGCGCGGATTATTCCCGAAATTCCCCACTCCGAGGCGCGCATACTTGCGATATGGTCATGGTAGGGCGAATTTTGAGGGAAATACAGCGGCGCGTCAGTTGAATAGGTTATTAAATCGGTACCGTCTGCTTCGGCAGGCGGTACTTTTTCGCATATTTTCAGAGCAAGCTCCATATCCCGTCGCGCAGTGGTCACATAGTCACAAGTCTCCGAAACCGAAACAAGCATAAACACCAAAACCGCCGAAACCCACACGGCAGGAGTCAGCGACCGAAAAAGCAGCGGCAAAACCGCGTCAAGAATAAGAGCCGCTCCCAGCAGCGACGGTACAGCGTTGCGGAAATTAAGCCACAGATTTTCGCTTACCCAAAACGGCGCGGCGGGAGACGCGGCGAGGAGTATTCCGCAAATCAGCTTTGTACGAATCGCCGCAGCTTTAAATCCGACCCGCGCGGAGAGGTCAAACACCCACGCACACAGCGCGACAAGCGCAATAAGCCAAATATATCGGCGCTCCGACATAATCATCCGCATACCGCGCAGAGTGCCGCGGAATATCAGTTTAAGCTGCACGCCGCCGCACATTTCGGCGGCATTTTTGATAAATTCAAGGTTGTGGCTCCAAAGTTCGGCGGGCGGAACGACCGTCAGCCTGTGACTGTTGTTTCCGCTTTTTCCGAATATGATGTAATACGCGCCGAGCACAAGAAACGCGAAAACGGCGGCGGCAATGCTTTCGGCGGCAAACGCCGTGCCGTTTTTTTGTCTGCCGAGAAACGCAAAAACTGTGACCGCGGCGAGCGAAAGCGCCGACGCCTGTTCGTAAAACCACACGGAAACAAACGTAAATATTGCCGCTGGGAGCAGCCGTTTTTTTGCAGTGTATAGACACGCAAGCGCGGCAAAAAGCAGCGGCGGTGCAAGGCGGCTTGACGCGGAAATCCAAAAAATCCCTTCGAAATTTATTGGGGCAAGCGCATATACGCACAAAAAAATCGGGGTGAGCGGTATTCCAAGCTCCTCAAATGCGCGGAAAAAGATTATTCCCGACGCGGCATAAGCCGCGCCAAAAACAAAAAACATTATGCCGAGCCTGTCCCAAAACCGACTGATGACATAAAAATCCAAAAGTCCCGCGAGCGGGCGCGTTGTCAGAGTTCCCGCGCCGCCGAAAAAAATATTTTTGACAGGGTTTTTGATACTCGGATAAAGGCGGTACTGCACATAATCGTCAAGGTATGGGGTATATGAAAAATGAAGATAAGAGCAGCGGAATATGCAAAGCGCAAGGAACGCGGCGAAGAAAAGGTTTTTCCCCGTAAAAAAGCGGCGGATATACGCGAATCCGCCGCGACAGGCTCCAAAGAAATTTTCCGATATAATTTTGTGCATTGCCGCAGCTCCTCTTTTGTTTTGCAGATTTTAAAAATGACATAGCCTTATTTTTCCGCGCGGAGTCGGATTTTATGCAAAAAACGCCTTATAAATCTGCAAAAAACTTTCGCGTTCTGCTATGCAAAAATCCTTCCGAAAAGCCATACAACATCGTCCTTTGTGACCGCTCCGACAACGATTCCGGCTGCGGCGTACACTGCTGCAGCAAATATAATTCCCGCGGCAAGCGTTGTGTATTCCGAAACGCGAAACAATCCGTCATAGACCGCGCGCACGGTAAACGCCGCAAGGGCGGCGGCAAGCGCGGGGCGCACAAAGCACGAAACAGGCTCCCACGATACATTTGCGCTTTTTATTACCCTGCGACAGGTAAGAAAACAGGTGAAAATGTTGCTGCAAATTATGATAAGCGGCAGCGAACGCAGTCCGAATACGGGTATCAGAAAGAAAATCATGCCGAGCCTTAGAGCCGAGTCTGACAGACTGTAGCAAAGCAGCTCGCGCTGTTTTCCAAGTCCGTTAAGAATCCCGCACGAAATCGAGTCTGTGAACATCACGGGGCAGAGCGGCGCAAGCACGCGGAGGTACGGCACAAGCTGCGGCGCACGGTATACAAACCGCGAAAGCTCCTCGGAAAACGTCATGTATACGCAAAATATCATAAAGCCGAGAAACGCGCTGAAACGGTAGATGCGGAGCGTGAGAGTTTGCAGCCGCACGCGGCTTTTCATCTTGTCCGCGCGCGAAATCTCCGGGACGAGCAGGGTCAGAAATGACGAAAGCAGGGTCAGCGGGAACACGATAAGCGGCATAACCATGCCGTGAATATTACCGTAGCCGCACAATGCCGCGCGGCGTGAAAGTCCGTAGCGGCACAGACCGGATACAATCCACACGTCCTCCTGAGCGCGCAGAAACGAGCTGATAAGCGAGCTTAGCGTAATCGGCAGTGCAATCCGTGCAAGAGCCGCTCCCATGCGCCCTTCCGCGCTGCGGCATTCAATACGCCTTATGTCGGCAGTGTAAAGGAGCAGAAGGTACAGGCATGATGACATCTCGCCTATAGAAAGACCGAGAAACACAGCCTCGCAGCCGCGCTCGATACCGAGCGGCAGCCACCGTTTAAGCAGCGCGCTTATAACACTGATTTTTACCGCCTGCTCAAGAAATTCCGAGCTTGCGGGACGCAGCACCTTGCGGCTTGCATAAAAATAGCCCTTTATGCAGTAGGAAATCCCCATAAACATGATACTGGGCGAAAGAAACACAAGACTTCGCGCGCAGCGCGGCTCGCCGAGAAAGCTTGCCGCGATTTTGTCGGAAAACAGATACACGGCAAGTATAATCATAAAGCTGAGCGCGAAAACCGTGGAGAACGAAAGCCGCATAGCCTTGCGGATTCCGCTGTAGTTGTGCATGGCGTACTGCTCCGAAACGGTTTTGGAAACCGCCGTTCCAAGACCGCAGGTCGCAAAGGTGAGCATGATTCCGTGAACGGAGAACACAAGCGAAAAAATGCCCATACCCTCTGCACCGAGCCTTTGCGAATAGTAGGCGCGAAACACAAAGTCTATGGTTTTTGCTATGATGCCGGACGCGGTAAGCAGCAGCGAGCTTCTTAAAACATTCTGATCTGACACGGAATTACCCCCCCTCTGGCATAATAAAGATAATAAGATTTTTATTTTGCCGTACTTGGGCATTTTATTTTTGGGCACATTAGAATTGCTCCTTCAACACAAAAATACCCGCTAATATATACATTATATATTAGCGGGTATGCTTTTATTACTTTTCTTTCGCCGATTATTTCAGCTTGGTCTGTATATAGTCAATCAAAATGTCAACGCACTTTTCGGGCGGGAGCGATGCTGTGTCAAGGCAGATATTATAGTTATTTACATCGCCCCATGTGTTGTTTGTGTAAAAATTATAATAATTCGAGCGGCGTTTGTCCGCCTTGTTTATCGCGGCATACGCATCCTTTTCGCTCATTCCCTCGCGCTTCATAAGATTCTCCGCGCGCGTGTCCTGGTCGGCGTAAAGAAAAATCTTTACCAGATTCGGGTCGTCGCGCAGTATATAATCCGCGCACCTTCCGACAATAACGCACGAGCCCTCTGCCGCGATTTTTTTGATTATGTCGGACTGGAGCTTGAAAATATTATCGCCGTTTAAAACGTCGTTATACTGATAATAAAGTCCTTTTCCCGACTGCACGCCCATAACAAGCGCATATAAAAGACTGTTTGTCGGCTTTTCGTCTATACTCTCAAAAAGATTTTCACTCAGACCGCTTTCCTTTGCGGCGCGTGCTATAAGATTTTTGTCATAAAAAGAACAGTCAAGCTTCTCGGCAAGCATTTTGCTGATAATTTTTCCGTTTGACCCGAGCTGTCTGCCCACTGTTATTACTGTTTTCATACCTTACCGCCTTTCCGAAACCTGATTGATGCTATCGGTCTCTTTCTTTTTAAATTTTTATTTCTATTATAATAGCACATATC
>ERZ1034917.1514-NODE-1514-length-13881-cov-7.004267_pt1 | contig 13881 bp, 14 predicted proteins | sample MGYA00520605_ERZ1034917 | MGnify/ENA primary metagenome ERZ1034917 (study PRJEB33766, sample SAMN09781784) | gut metagenome | biome: gut microbiome | host: Homo sapiens | place: Madagascar | study: EMG produced TPA metagenomics assembly of the PRJNA485056 data... | reverse complement strand
CTCCCCACAGCCAGTCTGCGGACTGGCTTCGCAATGACATGAGATCTTTCGCCGGTTACAGGAATATCTCGCAGTCGTCCTCGACTTTTTTGCAGTTTTTCAGCACCTGCTGCATCACGGCGTTCACGTCGGCGCCGTCGGTGAACTCCACCTTCATCTTCTGGGTCATGAAGCTGACGGTGGCGGCGGCCACGCCCTCGGTCTTCTGGGCGGCCAGCTCCATCTTATCGGCGCAGGCGGCGCAGTCTACTTCGATCTTGTAAGTCTTTTTCATTTTAAGTATCTCCTTTCATCAGTCGCCCAAATGCTCCATGCCCAGTTTCAGAATGGAGCGGACATGGTCGTCATCCAGGGCGTAAAACACGGTCTTGCCCTCGCGGCGGAACTTCACCAGCTTGTTGTTTTTCAGGATGCGGAGCTGGTGGCTCACGGTGCTCTGGGTCATGCCCAGCAGCTGGGCGATGTCGTATACGCACAGCTCCGCGGCAAAGAGCACATACAGGATCTTGATGCGGGTGGAATCCCCGAAGACCTTATACAGCTCCGCCAGATCGTACAGGTCGTCCTCGTCGGGCATCTGCTTGCGCACGGCGGCCACGGCCTCCTCGTGCAGACACAGGAAATCCTGCGGGGTGTTCTTTTCCATCTGCTCCATGATATTCTCCTTAATTGTTCATGTGAATAATTGCTCATATGTTTGTTGTTTGTATACTACACCTTTTTGAAAGCGCTGTCAACCCCGTTTTTTTATTTTTTCTCCATTTATTTTTATCTGTCCCATTTTTTCGGCGGCTTGCCGTCCGTTTCCGGAATATTTATGATTGCTTTTGAGAAATTATGTGGTATACTATTCTTTGTATAAATGGATAACTGCGCCCTGCTTTTTTGGGCAGCGGCTGACTGACGGGCGGCTCCGGCCTGCCCTATACACCTCATGAAAGGGGCTTTTATGAACCAATATATTATTCGCGGCGGCCATCCGCTGTTCGGCGAGATCACCATCAGCGGCGCCAAAAACGCCGCCGTCGGCATTATTCCCGCCGCCCTGCTGGTGGACGGCATCTGCCGCATTGAAAACATTCCCCAGATCAGCGACGTGACGCTGCTGCTGAACATTCTGGAAGAGCTGGGCGCCCGAATTCGGGTGCTGAACCGCCACGCCGTGGAGCTGGACTGCCATGCCATCCACTCCACCCATCCCTCTTATGAAATGGCGCGGCGCATCCGCGCCTCCTACTACCTCATCGGCGCCCTGCTGGGGCGGTTCGGTGAGGCCACGGTGGCCATGCCCGGCGGCTGCGACTTCGGCGTGCGCCCCATTGACCAGCACATCAAGGGCTTCACGGCCATGGGCGCCGAGGTGAAGGTGGAGAGCGGCTTTATTCAGGCCAGCGCCAAGGGCGGCCGGCTCACCGGCACCTCGATATATCTGGATGTGGTGTCCGTGGGCGCCACCATGAACATCATGATGGCCGCCGTGCTGGCCAAGGGCACCACTATTATCGAAAACGCCGCCAAGGAGCCGCACATCGTGGATCTGGCCAACTTCCTCAATTCCATGGGCGCCGACGTCAAGGGCGCAGGCACCGACAGCATCAAGATCCGCGGCGTTGACCGTCTGGCGGGCGGCAGCTACTGCATCATTCCCGACCAGATCGAGGCCGGCACCTACATGGCAGCCGTGGCCGCCGCCGGCGGGCAGGTGCTCATTAAAAACGTCATCCCCAAGCATCTGGACTGCATCAGCGCCAAGCTGGTGGAGATGGGCGTGCATGTGGAGGATCGGGGCGACGCCGTTCTGGTGCGCCGCAGCGGCCCGCTGCAGAAGACCAACGTGAAGACCATGCCGTATCCCGGCTTCCCCACGGACATGCAGCCCCAGATCGCCGCCGTGCTGGCCACGGCGCAGGGCACCAGCATCGTGAACGAAAACGTGTGGAACAGCCGCTTTAAGTATATCGACGAGCTAAAGCGCATGGGCGCCAACATTCAGGCCGACGGCCACGTGGCCGTTATCGAGGGCGTGGAGCACCTGCAGGGCGCTCCGGTGCAGGCCTGCGACCTGCGGGCGGGCGCCGCCATGGTCATTGCCGGTCTGAGCGCAGAGGGCGTTACAGAGCTGAGCCAGGTGCAGTTCATCGAGCGGGGCTACGAGGACCTTGTGGACAAGCTCCGCGCCGTGGGCGCCGACATTCGTGTGGTGGACGCTCCGGACGTCACCGAGCAGAAAGAGGCACATATCGGCTGATACATTGCCACCGAAACAGCGTCTGCTGCGTGGGGTCCCGCAAGGACGGTCTGCGCAGGGGCGCTGCTTTTCTCACCAAATCGCAAGCGAGGTCTGACACTTGATAACCATTCACACTCTGGCCAGCGGCTCCGAGGGCAACGCCGCCCTGGTCTGCGCCGACGGGCTGCATATTCTGGTGGACGCCGGCATCTCCGCCCGACGCATCGAGAACGCTCTGAAGTCTTTGGGGCGGCCGGCACCGGAGCTATCCGCCATTTTCATCACCCACACCCACAGCGACCACACCGCCGGCCTGCGGGTGCTGAGCAAGCACACGGGGGCGCCGATTTTCGCCTCCCCTGCCGTGTGCGCCGCCCTGCTGCGGCAAATGCCCCACAGCGCGGGGCTGCTGCGCCCCATGTGCCCGAAAGACACACGGGTGCTGGGGCCACTTACCGTCACCGCTTTTGCCACCTCCCACGATTCCGCCGGCTCCATGGACTACCGCTTTGACTGCGGCGGCGCCTCCGCCGGCATCCTCACGGACACAGGCTTCGTGACGCCGGAGGCCGAGGCGGCTCTGGCCGGCGTGGAGCTGCTCCTGCTGGAGAGCAATCACGACATACAGCGGCTACATAATGGGTCATACCCCTACCCGCTGAAGCAGCGGATCCTGAGCGACTGCGGCCACCTGTCCAACGACGCGGCGGCGGAATTTGCCTGCCGCATGGCGGCGGGCGGCACGAGGCAGTTCGTTCTGGTACATCTCAGTCGGGAAAACAACACCCCCGCTCTGGCGCTGGACGCCATAACGGGTGCCCTGCGCAGCGCCGGACATGATGCGTCCGTCACCGTGGCGCCGCGGGGCGAATGCAGCGAAGCCTATATCGCGGAGGGTGCGTCATGCAGAAAATAACCGTTCTGTGCGTGGGAAAGCTGAAGGAAAAGTTCTATCTGGACGCTGCGGCGGAATACTGCAAGCGGCTGCAGCGGTTTTGCAGGCTGGAGATCATCGAGCTGCCGGAGAGCCGTCTGCCGGAGGATCCCTCTCCGGCGCAGATCCGGCAGGCGCTGGACGCCGAGGCCGACGCCATCCGCGCAAAGCTGCCCAAGGGCGGGGCGGTGGCGGCGCTGTGCATTGAGGGCGACACCTGCTCCAGCGAGGCGCTGAGCCGCCGGATGCAGCAGCTGGCCACCGGCGGAAAGGCCCAGCTCACCTTCCTCATCGGCGGAAGCGTGGGACTCAGCGAAACGCTGAAGCAGCAGGCGGACTGGCGGCTCTCCATGTCCCCCATGACCTTCCCCCACCATCTGGCGAGGGTGATGCTGCTGGAGCAGATCTATCGGGCGTTTCAGATCCAGCAAGGGACAAAATACCACAAGTAACCGGTGGTACTATGATACCAAAGAAACATATGGGAGGTTTACGATGAACGAGTTTGATATGTTAGCCGCCGCGGAGACCGCGCGAAACGGCGAGCTGCCGAAAAATTTTTGGGACGACCTCTCCTCCGGCTGGCGCTTTGGCAAGGAGGAACCGGCCTGGCCGGTGGACGAAAAGGGCGAAAAGGAAAAAGCCGTGCTGCTGACGACTACCCTCGACTCCCCTGCCGAATCGGACGTGACCATCTCCTTTTTGACCTCCTGCGGCATCCCCTGCTTTAAGTATTACGCCAAGGAGGGCGGCGCCGGCAAGGTCATCAACGGCTTTTCCGGCTACGGCGCCGACCTGTATGTTCCCGCCTCCCGTCTGGAGGAGGCCAGGGAGCTGCTCAGCGCCGAACCCATCTTCCCCGACGAGGACGAGTAATCCCTTTTCGCGGCAAAAAAGCCTCGCAGAGTTTGCGCCCGCAGGCGCAAAAAAATGAAATCATTTTTCACCGCGACATGTGCGTGGGGAAAAATTCCTCTCAGGCTGCAAGTGTGGAATTTTGCCGCCCAGCGGCAAAATTATGCGCGCAGCAGGCTGCAAGCCTTTTGCCAAAAATTCCATCGGAATTTTTGGCAGTCCGAAGGACGAGTGACCATTGAACTTTCACATAATAACGGAAGGGAGATTTTACCATGATCGACTACAAGGCAGAATACCAAAAATGGCTCCATAGCGACGCCATCACCGAGGACGAGCGGGCGGAGCTGGCCGCCATCGGCGGCGACGACAAGGAGATCGAAAGCCGCTTCTACGGCCCGCTGGAGTTCGGCACCGCCGGCCTGCGGGGCACCATGAAGATGGGTCTGCACCAGATGAATATTTACGTCATCCGCTGGGCCACCCAGGGCTTTGCCAACGTCATCTGCGCCGAGGGGCAGGCCGCCATGGACAAGGGCGTGGCCATCTGCATGGACTGCCGCCACCACAGCTCTGAGTTTGCCCACGCCGCCGCAGAGGTCTGCGCCGCCAACGGCATTCATGTGCGCATTTTCGAGTCCCTGCGCCCCACGCCGGAGCTGAGCTTCGCCGTGCGGCACTACGGCTGTCAGGCAGGCATCAACATCACCGCCAGCCACAACCCCAAAGAATATAACGGCTACAAGGTCTACTGGTCCGACGGCGCCCAGCTGCCCCCCCAGCACGCCGACGCCATTGCCAAGGAGCTGGAAAAGATCGACATTTTCACCGGCGTAAAGACCATGCCCTTTGACGAGGCCATGGCCGCCGGACGCATTGAGCTCATGGGCGAGGAAACGGACAAGGCTTTCATGGACAACGTCATGGCCATGGTCAACGACCGCGAAAGCGTTGCCAAGGTGGCGGACGATTTCCATGTGGTCTACACCCCCTTCCACGGCTGCGGCTGGAAGCTGGTACCCCAGGCGCTGCGGGCGCTGGGCGTGAAGCATCTGCACTGTGTGCCGGAGCAGATGGTGCTGGACGGTTCCTTCCCCACGGTGGTGTCCCCCAATCCGGAGAACCCCGAGGGCTTCTATCTGGCCATTGCGCTGGCCGATCAGGTGGGCGCCAACTTCATCATCGGCACCGACCCCGACAGCGACCGCGTGGGCATTCTGGTGCGCGGCGAGGATGGCCGGTTCATCCCCGTGTCCGGCAACCAGACCGGCGTGCTGCTGGCGGACTATCTGCTGGGCGCCATGGCGCGAAACGGCAAGCTGCCGAAGAACGCCGTGCTGTTGAAGACCATCGTTACCACCGAGATGGCTCGGCGGGTGGCGGAGGCGCACGGCGTGACCTGCTACGACACCTTCACGGGCTTTAAGTTCATGGCCGAGAAGAAGCAGCAGCTGGAGAGCCAGGGGCTGGGCAAGGTGGTGTTCTCCTACGAGGAGAGCTACGGCTACATGCTGGGCGACTATGTGCGGGATAAGGACGCCGTGACGGCCTCCCTGCTGCTGACGGAGATGGCCGCCTGGTATCAGAGCAAGGGCATGACCTTGTTTGACGCCCTGCAGGCGCTCTATGAAAAGTACGGCTACTACGGCGAAAAGACCCACAATCTGGTGATGCCGGGGCTGGACGGGCTGGAGAAGATGGCGGCGCTGATGAAGGGGCTGCGGGACGCGCCTCCCGCCGACATCGCCGGCGTGGCCGTGACAAAGCGCACGGACTACGCAGACGGCACCATCACCGACTGCGCAACCGGGAATGTCACCGCCTCGGAGCTGAAGGGCAGCAATGTGCTGCGCTACGCGCTGGACGACGGCACGGTGATCCTTGTGCGCCCCTCCGGCACGGAGCCGAAGATCAAGGTCTACATCCTCACCCTGGGCGAAGACCCCAAGCAGCGGGACGAGAACATCGAAAAATACTCCCGGTGGGCGCTGGCGCTGCAGAAATAACGCAAAAAACTCCCTGTCCGTGTTTGACAGGTGTTCGTAAAACAGGTTTAGACCGAAATTACGAAATGAGCATCTGTCAGGCAGGGTTGGACAACGAAAAGCCGCTATATTCAGTGAAAACCTGAATATAGCGGCTTTTCCTTATTTGCGTTTCTTTTTGCCTTTTCCGTGTGGTAGCTGCGGTCGTGCTTTTCCACGCTGGTTGATGGGACTTTTCAGGTACTTGGACTTTTTAAGTCCGCTGATGATTGAGACAAACTCTTCCTTCGTAAGTGTGTCATAATCAAGTCCGATTGTTGCCATGAGCGCACGGACTTGCTTTTCCTCGGAACTGCCCTCAAAATTCATCGCATCCTGCAACTGCCCCTGTACGGTTGCTACGAGGGAGCTTTCATCCGCAGTCATGGTGTCGGGGCGATGCTGCTCTCGAATGTCACGGAGGATACCTTTCAGATCATCTGCAATCAAGTTTCCGAAATACTCGTCCTCTCTGATCTGCGCGACTTCCAGTGTCCGCAGGTGCAGATCATTTTCCTCGCCGCCGTTTTTCATCAATGCCATCTGCCGGACTGCTTCCAGCACGGCGTTCATGTCGTTGACCCGCATATCCGCGATCCGGTCAACGTAAATCTCAGCATCCAGCAAAAACCGCTGAAAATTCTTGTGGCAGATCAGCTCCGATAGCAGTCGGTGGTTGAACTTGCCCGTTCTCAATACTTCGATTGCATCATCACCCAAATGCAGAGCGTCCAGTTCTGTGTTTGGGTGATTTTTTTGTTCTGTCAGCCCCAGCAGGTAATCGGTGGACACGCCGTAGAACTTTGCCAGCTCCACCATGCTGAACGGGCTGATGTCCTTGAAATCGTCGGCTTCGTATTTTCCCAGCGCGGACTTTGAAATGCCTGTTTCCGCAGATAGCTGTTCCAGCGTCAGACCGCGCTCCACGCGCAGGTCTTTGAGCCGTTCCTGAATGGTGAGCTTTGGCTGCATGGCGGTGTCCTCCCTTCAAGTTTCTGCCCTTTCCCGATCTTGTCCATAAGCGTGGAAATCTGCGTTTTTCGGTGCGTTTTCCGACCTCTTGGATATACGGGAGCGGGCTATATTTTTCGCTAAAATGGTCTTGCAATCGCACCTGAACCTTGAAAATTGCATGACCGTCCGAACGGGATATGTCCTCTGGCGAAGTGCCGCATCCAGCGCACCAAGGAGAACGAAACGCCGGGAGCGATCCTCCGGGCAGGAACGACGTTCGGAAAGAGCGGCAAAATCAAACGTAAAAATCAAAGCAAGTGAAAACGGCGAAATAGTTTTCTGCTCTGTGCGGTTATCCGCACGGAATAGAGCGCTATCCGGCAGCGAACGATGTCTGCTGTCTGGTTTGACATTTCGCCGTTTCACACAAAGACACATCAAACGGCAAAAGCTACGGGTGTTGCCCATGACCAACGTATCATTGGCAGTATTTCCAGCCGAAAGCCGTGCATCAAAAACCAGCGCCCTATGGCGAACAGGTGTCACGATTTGACAAACCTATTTTACCATAGAGCGCAACGAAAAAACAGGAGGAAGTTTGAATATGAGAAAATCCGAAACCTATCGCAATGAGATCAAGTCCTACATCGTCCGCACCGGCATGACCATGACCGAGGTGGTGGACTACCTCTCCGATGAATACGGCTGGAGCCGCAGCGTCCCCAATCTCTCCGGCAAGCTCAAACGCGGCTCGCTCCGCTACGGCGAGGCGGTAGAGCTGGCAGACGCGCTGGGGTACGACATTGTATGGCAGAAAAGGCGAAAATACGACCAGCAATAATTGCAATTTAGGCGAATTTACGATATAATTTAAGCACTAAATTGCCCCATGCTAAGTCTGAAATTTAGCATGGATAGAAAGAGAGGGCACCACAATGTCTACTTCAACCATCGGACAGTATTTTTCTAATCGCGTTGAAGAACTGATTTCCGAGTTCACGGGGCATACTTTGATCTTCTTCAAAGGATTTGGATTGGAACAGATTCGGTTTTTGATTGCACATCCCAATTCATTGTTGGATGATGCCTCTCTGTTGCACGAGGGGTTCCTTGATTTGGAAGCAATAGATGATAGATGGCTCGATCTTGCAGCATCTATCAAAAGCGCAACAAAACCGCTGGTGGGCTTTTATGAGGAGCTTTTGGCGATTAGACAATTCCTTCCCCGTATGAAGGTCGATAAGATTGTAGTCATAGAAAATAATATTCTTTCACCGTGGGTTCCCTGCTATTTCCCATACAGTTATGCTGAAAAGCTTTTTGATTATTGGCAGACCGAACATGAACCCCCAGCTGGGAGTCCCTTGCGCCAACTCGTTCAAATGTACGGAGATGTCAAACTGCTGAAGGAGGGAAAAGCGTTACTCTTACCTGCTACTCTCGATGACGAGCGCATTGAAATCATTCCATTTTGGCAAGGCTGTGTGGTAGAGAAAGAACCGCTTACAGATGACATCAAGCATATTGAAGTTGGTAGCATAGAAGATTGGGAGTACTGTCTTAATATGACAAATGGTGTACTTTCATCTGCGCTTTTCTTACAAAGTGGAGATAGCCTTTCTGCTCGAACCAGCGCAATTTTTAGTGCGGCAAATCTGCTTAATCTGGAAGTATTTCTCGATGAGCTTGAGTTGTATCAAGAAAAAATAGAGTATAATGATAGCCAATTTGTTCATGTGCTTCAAAAGTACTGGGGCAATGCGGCTCAATTTCGACCATTACTCTTTTACAAAGATCCTGACCGATCACAGGAAACAGAAATAATAACCCAGGGGCAAATTATCGCTGAAATCGTAGATCAGTGTGAAGCTGCCCAAGATGGAGATATATTCAGCAATATATTTATAACTGCACCGACTGGTTCTGGAAAGTCGATTCTTTTCCAGATTCCTGCGATCTATCTTGCCGAAAAGTACAACCTTGTTACGATTGTCGTATCCCCGCTGATAGCTCTTATGAACGATCAGGTTGACCAACTGCAACGTGAACGAGGAATTTCTATTGCTGCCTGCATCAACTCAAGCATGAGCATAGAGGAACGTAGTGATGTTATTGACCAGATACATGCAGAAAAAAAGTCCTTGCTATACCTTGCTCCTGAGCTGTTATTGACAACTCATTTGCAATCGTTTTTGGGCGGTCGGCAAGTAGGTATGGTTGTCATTGACGAAGCCCATACTGTCACAAGTTGGGGACGCGATTTTCGCTCAGATTATTGGTTCCTTGGCGATTTCTTGAAACAAACGGCTCGTGATGGCTTATCGTTCCCTGTACTGTGTCTGACAGCCACGGCTGTATATTCTGGTGATGACGATGTTGTAAATGATACAATTCACGAACTCGGTTTGGGAAAGACTATTATCCATCTCGGGAATGTAAAGCGAAGCAATATTTCTTTCGATATTCAACGCCATAACCCCGCTGAAGTTGAGGGACGAATCGAAAATGCCAAACTGGATTTGACGTTGAAGAGAATGCGTGAATATATTGCCAGAGGCGAGAAGGTACTTACTTATTTTCCCTATCGGAGTCAAGTCGATCAGATTTATAATCTGGTTAATGCCACAGACCATGTGAAGATTCGGAGATACCACGGGCAAATACCTTCGGCGGAACGCAAGATGGTGGAGCGAGACTATAAGGTGGGAACGGCTATGGGGCTGTTCTGCACCAAAGCCTTCGGCATGGGTATCGATGTTGGCGATATTAAACACGTTATTCACTTTGCCCCGACCGGCACACTATCTGATTATGTTCAGGAAATCGGAAGAGCCGCCCGCAATACCGAGATTCAAGGTGTAGCTCATATTGACTACTTTCCCAGTGATCTTCGATATGTTCGATCCTTAAATGGAATTTCTGAAATGCGGCAGTATCAGCTGCGCGAAATGCTGAAAAAGATATGTGCAATTCAACGAGCAAAGAAAAGGCGGAATCTGTTGATTTCGGCGGAAACGTTCGAGTACCTTTTTAAGGAAAAAGATGTCGAAAATCGGACAAAATCAGGCTTATTGCTTCTTTCAAAAGACTTGAGCAACAAATACACATTCCCCGTTTTAATTGTACGTCCCAAAGCAATGCTTTCAAAAAACTATGTCAATGTTCCACACGAGATAGAAAATGAGTTTTTGAAGTTATTTGGATCATACTGCACATTCCAGCAAGGCATTGCACCTCGCACTGTTCCTACAAAGAATCAGAGCCGTGCATCCGATATGACAGTATACAGTTCTGGAAAAACCTTCCTTGTAGATATGGCGGGGATTTGGGAAAATTGTTACCCAGACCGCTCATTCGGCATGTTCAAAAAGGAATTTTTTGAGCGGGGAATTTCCGTGAGTGGAAAAAACTATACTGTTACACCGCGCGTCAGAGTAGAGATACGTTACTCTGATGACTATGTTGCCGTATCACAGCGCGTAGAGACTGTTATTACTGCAATTACGCAAATATTTGAGAAGTATAAAAACGGCGAGATAAAGCAGTTTTCTCAAAAGCAGTTTGAAGCAGAACTTGCTGAAATGCTTGGTGAAAAAGTGATTCCTCATGACAAAGCAGGCATGCTGCTTGACATATTCACAGAAAGCGTAAATGAGGATGCAGTATACAGCCAGAGTCGAAGCCGTGTCCGGGTTCTTCGTAGTAGGAAAATGCCCGGAGCGGACGAGACAGGATATTTTGTCAGCAGTGCCGCATACGCGCGACTTCCCAACTTCTTTATTCACCAAATTGGGCAGTGCGAGGTTAATACAGAAGATAATTCGTTCTTCCGATTTTACCCGTTGGTTCAAAATAAGCAAATTGAGATCATGCCATTGCTGCGTTTTATGGAATTGCTTGGGCTGGCAACCTATGAAATCCGAGGCGGAGAAAAAGCAGAAGTATTTATTCGTATTAACGATCCTGAAAAACTTGAGCGGCTGGCAACAAGCGGAAAATATACCAATGGTGTGCTGCAAAGCATTCAAGAACATCATCGTAATAATGAGCGACTTCTCACGGCATTCTTTTCTGCCGACATGAATGACGATGAGCGCTGGGAGTTAATCGAGCAATACTTTTTGGGCAATGAGGAATATGTAAGACGCATTTTGCACATTGCTGATTAAGTCAAAAATCCCTTTGGAACAAAGGGCGCACTTCTATACTCTCCTGACGGGAGTATGTGCGCTCTGCGAGGCAGACAGCCCGGACACCTGAATGTCCGGGCTGTTTTGCGTCACTTCGTTCCGTACAAGGAGCTGCGCACCTTGCGACGCTTGCGCGTCTATCCCAGCGCACTTTGCAGCGGAAATAATCTGCTGGTGCAGACCATTTCCGCCGCAAAGTCTGAAAATCCCATACCATGAATCAGACCGTCTACCGAAAACGTAGGCGGTCTTTTTCTATCCATCTATCAGTCAGGAGGTTGAAATCATGCACGAAAAAGAAATTGAGAAGCTGCAAGCCGAGAAAGAAAAGGTGGAGCGGCAGCTTGCCCAGGAGCAGCACAAAATCCAGCGCCTTGAGAACCGCGCCGCCTACTACGAAAAGGGAGAACGGCGCAAGCGGGCGCACCGGCTCATCACCCGTGGCGCAGCCATCGAGAGTGTCGCACCGCAGACAAAGGCTTTGAGCGAAACCAACTTTTACGCTTTTGCCGAACAGGTCTTTGCTCTGCCAGATGCGCAAAGGCTTCTCATGGAAGCTGTCAGCCGCCATGCAGGAGGTGATTGAATATCGCACTCTTTCATTTTCATGTAACGCAGATCAAGCGCAGCGCGGGGCAATCTGCCGTGGCTGCTGCCGCCTACCGTGCCGGGGAAAAGCTGCACAGCGAATACTACGGCGAAGACAGCGACTACACCCGCAAAGGCGGCGTGATCTGCTCTGAAATCCTGCTGCCGTCCCACGCGCCATCGGAGTATGCAGACCGTGAAACCCTCTGGAACGCGGTCGAGAAAGCCGAGCGCGGGAAGAAAGCGCAGCTTGCGTATAGCTTTGACATTGCCTTGCAGATCGAGTTTTCCATGCAGGAGAACATCGACCTTGCAAGGCAATTTCTGTTGGACAATTTCGTGAGCCGAGGCATGGTGACAGACTTTGCCGTGCATCAGCCGGACAAGGAGGACGGCGGCATTTCTAATCCGCATTTTCACGTCATGTGTCCGATTCGCCCTATTGAGCCGGACGGCAGGTGGGGCAAGAAACAGAGGCGGGAATATGTGCTGGATGAGCATGGAGAGCGCGTTCTGGACGAGGCAGGCAACTATGTGTTCAATGCCGTTTCCACGACGGACTGGGGCAAACCGGAGACGCTGGAAGCGTGGCGGCTGGCATGGGCTGAGATGTGCAATGCCAAGTTTGCCGAAAAGGGCTTTGACTGCCGCATCGACCACCGTAGCTTTGAACGTCAGGGTGTGGAGCAGATACCCACCCAGCACGAGGGTCCCACCGTCCGGGCAATGGAGACAAAGGGCATCCGTACCGACAGGGGCGATCTCAACCGCTTCATTCGGAAAACCAACGTGCTGCTGCGTGAGGCAAAAGAAAAAATCGCCGCGCTGATTGGCTGGCTGAGGGACGTAAAAGCCGAGCTTGCTAAGCCCCAGCCGCCCATGCTGAATGATCTGCTGGCGCTGCATTGTAGCATCCGCAACAAGGGTGCGTACAGCAATAAGGCGAAGAACGCCAATTTGCAGCGTTACGCCGAGGCGTTCAGCTTTTTACAATCCAAAAACCTTTACACCGTGGACGATCTGGATAACGCACTTCACGCTATGCAGGACAAAATCGACACGTTGAAAAATTCTGCGTCTGAAAAGCAAGTCCGCATCAAAGAATTAGACGAGCTGCTGCGTATGGTGGACTACTACAAGTCTGGCAAGCCCGCTGCGGACAAGCTGAAATCTATCCGGTTTGAGAAATCCCGACAGAAGTACAAAGCTGAACACGACGATGAGCTGCGGATGTTCTACATGGCAGAGCGCAAGCTGAAACCGCACTTCAAGGACGGCAAGCTGCCCATCGCCGCATGGCGCAGAGAACGGGAACAGTTGGAGCAGGACTGCAAGAACATTCAGACGGAGCTTTCGCCGCTCCATGCCGACGTGAAAAGGCTCTGGGCCATTCATTACAACATCTACGAAGTGCAGCATGAGCAGGAGCGCCAGAACGCCGCGACGCGACAGAAAAAGCAGGAAATTGAACACTAATTTGAATAGAAAAATCAGGAGGTACTTATGAACACCGATAAGCAATTTGAACGCGAGATCGACCCTGATCTGCTATCAGAAATCGGGGAATGGGAAAAGACTGACCATGACGAGCCAGCGGAATATTACTTCTCCAATCCAGACCCGTATCTCAAACCGCAGCCCTTACCGTCCGATTATCCCCGGCGCAACTGCTACTTTAACAAGGACAGGCATCTCTGCGTGAAAAACCTGTCCGCTTTCTGGGTTCCCGAATTGACTGTCACCGAGGTCATTCGCGGAACGGTTTACACCGTCACGGGCAGCTACGAGGGAACAGAGAGCTTTGTCCGCAAGTTAGAGCGTATTACCAGCAAAAAGTTTGCAGAAAAGATGGAGGATTCCGAATGACAAATACAGAGTCTCTTGGTACAATAGAAGCAACCAATCCTGTACTGACAGTTGCTCCACCAAAGGAGGATTCAGAAATGAACGGAGCAACAAACAAAATCACAGCACTCTACTGCCGTCTTTCGCAGGAGGATGAACGAGCCGGAGAGTCTTTGTCCATTGAAAATCAGAAGGATATGCTTTTTCGGTATGCACGGGAGCACCATTTCCCGAATCCCACATTTTTTGTGGATGATGGCG
>ERZ1034917.1512-NODE-1512-length-13895-cov-29.904480_pt1 | contig 13895 bp, 21 predicted proteins | sample MGYA00520605_ERZ1034917 | MGnify/ENA primary metagenome ERZ1034917 (study PRJEB33766, sample SAMN09781784) | gut metagenome | biome: gut microbiome | host: Homo sapiens | place: Madagascar | study: EMG produced TPA metagenomics assembly of the PRJNA485056 data... | reverse complement strand
CAGGAAAATGGAGCCATTGCAGATAGCGTCCCCGCCCGCCTCCGCCAGCATCTTCTTCAGGTTGGCCGTGGTGGAGCGGAGACGCTTCCGGTTAAAATAGATTTTGATGAATTGGAGGTCGGAGAGCGGGACAGTGCCCGCTCTCGTGCTCATGTATGAGCCTCCGTATTCTGCTTTCCCTGATCGCTGGCCTGACGGATGGCGTCCAGCATATTCTTCACAAAGGCCGGGTAGGGAACGCCCATAATGGCCGTGTTCTCTAAAATACTCAATCCCTCATTGGCGATGAAGAACATACACACCGCGTCCCGTACAAAATCGCTGGAGGTTGCCTGATCCAGTAATGCCCCCATCCATACCAGCGCCAGCATGACGCACTTCTTCGCCAGCCCCTTGAAGCCCGCGTCGGAACTCAGCGCCCCGGTGCTGCTCTTCCCGGACTTGTGCCAGATAGCCGCAACCATCCAGCCGGTGGCGTAGTCCAGCACCATGAAGCAAATCAGAACTTTCAGCGCCATGTCCCATCCCCCCAGTGCCTGTGCAATGACGGAGCCTACGGCTGCCAGCCCCGCCAGAATCAGATTTTTGATATGTACCGCGTTCATGTGTACGCTCCTTTCTTGTCTTTTTTGGAGTGGTAATTCCGACTTGCTTTCGTGCAGTAAAGCATCCCACTCGCAGATGGGGCAGACCTGCCGCCCCTCCGGGATGATAGCCCCACAGCAGATGCAAGTGTTATTCATACGCTTCTCCTACAATTTCCGTGTAATCCCCAGCGGTCAACACGCCTTTTTTCACAGCGTTCTTGGCCATGATCTTTGTCCACAGCCTCTGCTTGTACCACTTTGCGATTTTCTCTTTCATGGATTAACCCTCGCTTCCCATTAGAGTATCAGTCATCAGAGCCGTGTATGCAACTTGGGCCTCGATGCGGTCAATCTGAGTGGGAGCTGGCTCCGGCTCACCGTCATCCTCAACGGTATACTCGCCGCTGTAGGCTTCAGTCTTGGCGATAGCCTCATTTGAGGCAGACCATCCCAGTGTGACAGCGGAGAAAACTTGCTCAATATTTGGCTCATCATCCGTGCCGTGGTTGACCTCGGTGCAGAGCTGATATTTGATAATTTCCATGCCGTTCCCTCCTTAGTCGGTGGTCTTGGTGTACTTAATCAAAGCACGGACATCTGTGGTCATCAAAGATTCTGAATAGTTCCATATCATAACGCTATTCCCTCCGGTACCTGTTATTGCATACCTTACGCCATTTGCATCATAATAGGGCAAAGTAGTCCCCCGCTGTGGAGAATAGGCAGTAACTGAAACTATACTACTTGCATCAGGCGAAAATACAAGATCCTTGTGCGTTCCTTGTGCTGGAATCGTCCCGCAATCAACCAGCTTGACGTACACCGGCTTTCCGAGGTACCGCTCCGTGGTTCGGTACTCAATACCAAGCTCCATCGGAGGGTTAGTATGCTCCCAATCGCCCCATACATTCAGACGCTTTTCGCGCACTCCATATACCTCTCCACTCACATAAGCCGCAAGTTGTAAAGCCGTTGCTGAATCATAGTTTAAGTGAATAATATAGTGCCACCCGCCATAAAGCACATTCCTAACTGCACGATAGAATCCCGTAGCGGTAATCAGATTTGCGTCTGCAAAGCCTTCGCTGTTTTCGGGGGCATCGACAAGCACACCTCCCAGCCCAAACCCACCGGGGGCTGCGTCGATATTTCCCCTCGCCTGGGTTTTCTGCGCGTCCGTCAGGCTCTGCGGCGCGTCGTAGCGGACGGAACTGTTCCACGTCGCCCGGTCGGTGTCGCTGACTTCTTTGGGATGCACATGATCGGCGCGGGCGGCGGCATCAGAGGTTCCGGCGGATGCGGTGCCGGGGGCGGCAGGGGAATTGTCGGAAAGACTGAAGAACTTTTTGTCGACAGCAACCGCACTCACAGAATCTCCTTCAAATGTAAGTTGAACCGTACCTGCGTTTAATGCGTCTGCCCCGCCAAATCCGTATATGAATTTCTCACTGACCTGAACGAAACCCAAAAGGGGGAATTCTTGATACGCCTCGCTACCCCTAATGAGCTTCAGGCGAATTGCTTTCCCCGCTTCTCTTGCGGTGTTCACTTCATCCAGCGTTTTGTCTACGTTGGAAATGGTAATCCCACTGGTTGACACATTTGCATTCGCCTGAATGACAAAGGTTTCACCGCCATTGCCAACCGCAGCCAGCTCTTTCTGGAACTCTTCCTTCGTGCCGGTGTATCCCCCGGCCTGCGCCTCCTGATAGGCGCTGGTTCCCATGACCTGTCCTAAGTCCATAGATTTTGTTGCCATTACACTATCTCCTCACTCAGCGCGATTTTAGCTTTGCTCCCTCGTTGCTTTATTCGTCAATCTCCACCCCATACCGCTCAAACATTGCACGGATAACGGAATTGCGCAGCAGCTTTTTGCGCTGGCCTTGGTTGAGGTCGTTGTAGACCGCTTGCAGCGCGGTCTTGATCTCGGCGTTGTACGCGATCATGCGATCTCGCAGCTCGCTCATGCCGTCACCCCGCTTATCAGCACATCCAGCGCATCACGCAGTTCGGCGTTGTCCTTTTCCAGCGCGGTGATGCGTTCCTCCGCTGTCGGTTCTGGCGTGTGTACTTCTACGGCCAGCCTTTCCAGTGCCGCGACTTCCTCGGCGCTCATGTCGCGGTAGATCCCATTTTCACATATTCTCATTTTTATCTCCCCCCGATAATGATGATTGTGCCTGCCGGAAGTTCGACTTTTGAGGCGTACAAGATTGGAGATAGATCAGTCACTTTCTGTCTCACAGGATTGCTCCAGTTAGTCCTCGGACCCCAGATTAAGCTTGGCGTGGCCGTGCTTGTTTGGCCACTAAAAAAATCTATCCACGCTCCGCCATCATCGGATTTCAACATACGCGCCTGATGCAATGTCCCAAAGGATGCGTCTACAACTCGTACATTGTTTACGCAGTCTGCCACGCAAAGGATTGTTGTATATCTGTTATATGCCATGGCTGCGTCCCCTTTGGGGATTGCCATTGACAAAATGTATTCGTTACAGGCAGCGGCGTCTGCGTCTGCATCCACTTTGACTACCGCCGCCTCGGACAAGGTTTGGTTATATAAAATTTTATACGGCTTTGATCCAGTCCCTCCCGCCATATCTACCGGCTCCCACGCGGTGGGCTTGCCGTCCGTATCCACTGCTTTGACCTTCGCCACCTGCCCGACGGTGGCCCCGGTCATCCCAAGGTCGATGTCCACCCCGCCGCCGGAGCCGGAACCGCCTGTTACCTTGCCCAGATCGTAGCTCTTGTCCAGATCCACATACAGATGGCCGTCGCTGCCCAACCGGAAGGGCGGGGGGTTGTCCCCGGAGTAATAGCACAGCAGCCGTCCATTTACCACGTCAAAACCAAAAGCGCTGTCGCTGGTGAAGCCACTGCGTACCACCAACTGCCAGTACGCCCCATTTTCAGGGGAGATGCCGGAGCAGGCTTTCAGGCACACATAGCTGCTGCCCTGCCAGTAGACCTTGTTTCCGGGCTGGTAGTTCTTGGCGCTGTCGTAGTCTTCCCAGACGTTCCGGGCGGTTTCGGTCTGTGCGCGATTGTTTTCCGCCGTCTGGCGGGCACTCTCCGCGTTCTGTCGCGCCGTTTCGTTGGCCTGCCGAACCTTTTCGGCGGCTTGTCTCGCCGCTTCTTCCGTCACAATACTTTTTGCTGTGTTCTCCGCCGCTTTTGCGCTTTCCGCCGCATGCGAAGCGTTTTCCACTGCTGCAGCAGCCGCACTCCCGGCAGTATTTGCGCTTGTTGCTGCCGTCGCAGAACTCTCCGCCGCCGCCGTTTTAGAGGCTTCCGCAGAGGCCGCGAATCTGGCCGCTGCCGTCTCACTGGCCTTTGCGTTGGTCTCGCTTACTTTTGCGTTGGCCGCCGCCGTTTCTGCTGCCGTCTTGGTCGTGGTAAACAGATTTTCAAGCCCAGCAATCTCCGCCTGCAGCTGGTCCTTGTCGCTGGGTGTGATGGTGCCGGCATTCCCGGCGCTTTCCGGCAATTCGGAATCCAATACCCGGAAATGCCCCGCCGCCGTGGTAATGGCCTTGGTGGTGGTATCGCCGCTTGTCAGTACGCCCTTGATGGTCACAGTAGCTTCTCCGGCGTATTTCAGCGCCTCAGAGGGCACATCCACCTCATAGGCTCCGCCCACCAGTTTATCCAGCCCCAGCACGATAGACACCGACGCACTCCCCAGCGCATCGGTAAAATACGCAGTCTTGGCCGTGCCGTCCCATGCAGAGCCGAAGATCATCCGCAGCGTCAAGGCATTGTGGGAGCCGGTTGCCCCAAAGGCTTCCCCGGCATATTTGATATAGATGTCCTCAATGGACAGTGAAATCTTTCGGTTCATACGCCCTCCATAGAAAATGCGGGCAAACGGCAGGAAACCGTCTGCCCGCATCGGGTTACATATCGGCCAAAGCCTTGGCGCTGTTTTTCTGCGCCGCCATCTGTGCTTTGTAGGCTTCCATTTCCTGTTTCTCTGCGTTCTGCAACACCAACAAAAACTTCCGCTTAATCTGCACAGTCTCGCCCCGCATAATGCGGATGATCTCACCGTTGACGCCCACGATGATATCGCGGGAATCTGTGCGGCCCATGAGAGGTGCTGTATACTCTACCAGCTCCTCGTTCGGGTCCGTTACCTTCTTAGCTTCGCTCATACTGTCCTCCTATCAGGCGCTGGCAGTGGTCTCAATACGTACCATGTACTGCTGCACCAGAATTTCCGCCGTCTTGGTGGCCTTCCAGCCAACGGTAGCCCGCTGGTCCAGGGGATCGCCGGAACCGGCGCTTCCCAGCTGCTTGACAATGTGCTGCAGCCCGCCGCCGGAGATATCGGTAATGCCGTAGGCGTCATCCGCAAGGATTAGGGTGGAGTACACGTCACGCTTGTTGGCGACCTCCGTGCCGGTGGCCTTGTTCTTGGCAGCGTCCTTCCACACCTTGGCGCGGCTGGACTGCACAAAGCGGACGCCGTACAGCTCGCCGATCTCGTTCTTGTAGATGTTGGCGGTGTCCACATACTCGTGGGGGCTCTTCCACTCAGGGTCTTTCATCAGGTCATACTTGGCGTTGGGATGGATGATGCCCACATAGTAGCCGTTGATCTTGGGAGCGTCCTGCGACTCCAGAGTGCGCACAGCCTTCTTGATGGCGTCCACGGTCAGATAGTTGTTCTCGCTCTCGGTGGCGCTGCCGCCCACCAGATTAGCACGGGCAGTCACAGAGCCGTCGGCGTACTGGACAATGGTACCTGCGTTCAGAATGTCGCGGGTGATGGTATCCAGAGTGCGTCCGGCCTGAGAGGCGATCAGCTTGGTGGCCTGTACCACGTTGTTGTCGATGGCTGCCAGCATCAGCATATCGGACAGGGTGACGTAGCCGCCGTACTGCTTCACGGTGGCCTCCAGTTTCTTCACGTTCAGGCTCTGACCGTCAGGGGTCACGCCTTCTGTAAGGGCGGTGGTCATCTCAGGCAGGGGATCATACTGGCGGAACTCAATGGTCTTGCCGCCGTTCTTGGGGATGGGGTGCTTCTGACCGAACTGGTCATGCACAAGCTCCGGCTCTGCCAGGTCGATCAGATAGTCGGAGTAATAGGTTTTCATCTCCGCAGACAAGTCCTTGCCGTCGCCCGTCTGGGTAGTGGTGTTGGTCTTCATGTCCGCGAAAATCTGCACGAACATAGGGAACATAAACAGAGTGTTCATAGAGTAGCCTCCTTGTTGTCAGTTAAAAGTGATGGTTTCCCCCATCGCAGCCCGTCTGGCGATCTCCGCCCGGTCTGCCGGGGTCAGTTTGGAAACATCATCCTTCACAACAACGGCGCTCTTTGGCGCGGCTCCGTTTTCCTGGGGTCTTGCCCCTCTGGCGCGGATGTTGTCCGTTACGGTCTTCTCCGCCTGTGCCGTGGCCTTGCTGAGAAAGTCATCCATGTGCAGGACCTTGTATGCCTGCTCCACGCTGACGCCTCTTTGCAGCAAGGCAAGGAAGTCGGGGTTGGTGTTGATCTCTGTGGGCAGGTCGAAGTCCGCCAGCAGGGGGTCCTGCTTCATGGCCTCCGCCTGATCCATCCACGAGCGCAGCTGCTGTTCGCTGCGCTGGCGGGCGAAATAGTCCTCCTGCGCTGCTCGCAGCCGTGCGTTCTCCTGCTGCATCTGCTGATACTGCCGGTACTGCTCCACACTCATACCGGCGTCCTCCGCAGCCTGCTCCCAGAGAGAATTGTCCCGATCCACCGCCGACCGCAGGGCTTCAATGTCGCCGGGTGCCGTACCGTAGCGAAGAGACAGGGCGTCCAGAATGGGCTGCTGTGCGTTCAACGCTTTGCCCTGATCCGCCACGATGCGGCCCTGATCCTTTACCTTTTTCAGCCGTTCGCCTACGATTCGCTGTACCTCGGCGTCGAAGTCCGCCTTATAGTCACCGTTGATCAAATCTTTGAAGGATGCGCGTTGGTCTTGCTCCCCGGCGTCAGGAGCCGCAGTCTGCTTTCCGTAGACTACCTCGCCCGTTTTGGCCTGCTGGGCGACGTCAGGCCCGCCATTGGTCCCGCCCGTCTCGGCTCCACCCTCTCCTGCTCCGCCGGACGCCCCGGAAGCGCCGCCGTCAAACAGGAAAAGATACATTGCCTTGACAAAATTGTTTTTCATGTGTCTGCTCCTTTATCAGATTGCCGCGTCTGCGGCTTGGAACACAAATCAAATCCCCGCGTATCCACGCGGATGTATGCGGGATAGCCTTGTGCAAGGCTCATCAGCCCCAGCACAGTCGCCCGCCACGGTTCCGCGCACGGCCCACGTGCTTCCAGTACGAACCGCCCCGGCTCCATGCACTCCCGCGTAATGGCTACGGCCTCGGCGTTTCTGCACCAGAGATACAGCGTCTGGCAGATGGCGGAGATGGCCGCGCATACCACGTCTTTTCCGCTCTCCGCGTAACCGGCGTGTCCCCGGCATTCCAGCCGGAACCGCTCTCCCCGTCGGCTGGCGTAAACACGGGTCATGCCCTGCTCCTTTCAGCCAGCCGTTCGCCGTAGCTTTTCTTGTTGGCATTTACGGCGTCCTGACGGGCCTGTGCAATGGTCGGACCGCCGCCTTGTCCGGTTTGGCTCTGGTATCCCGGCTGCTCCACGCTCATGCCTGCCGCCGCCTGGAAAATGGCCAGCTGCTGTTGGAGCTGCTGCACCATATTCAACAGCGTCTGCCCCTGCTGAACCTGCTGCAAAATCTGCTCTTTGCCCTCAAAGTCCATCATGGACAGGGCAATGATGCTCTGCTGTGCATTCTCCGGGTTGAAGAACCCAAGACCATACAGTTCCTTGGCCCGCTCATACTGGGCTTCAATGGTAAAGGGGCTGCGCTTCTGGGGCCGGATCTTCAGGTCAAACACAGGCCGCCGGAACATCTGCCCCATACCTCCCGGCATGGATACCGGCTGATCCTGCATCCCCGCGTTGTTGAAGTCTACGAACTCCGTCTGCCCACTTTCGCCCAGAATGCGGAAGGTGCGTGTTTCCGTGTAGAACTGCCGGATCAGCTCAATCACAAGCGTACATACCTGCCGGTATGCCCGATAGCTGCCCTGAATCATGTCACGGCTCACCTTGTTGCCGGATTCCTGCAGCGCCGCAATGGCCGCAGCCGCCGTCACGCCGGAGGTGCCGCCGTTATTCATGTCCCGGTTGGCGCTGGTTTCCTTCATCTCGTCGATCTTCAGTTGATAGATGTCGATGTAGTTGCCTTCCAGCGAGGGCGGCACGATGGGCTGCAAGTGTTCGCTGTCCAGTCTCGGCAGTTCGCTGTGCACGATGGCGCAAGAGGCGTCTTTCAGCTCGTCCTCATTGATTCCCGCCTGAGAGGATGCGATATACCGGGTCTTGGTTCCCAGCAGGCTTCGTTCCAGAATGTTCTGGCCCAGCTTGTCGATGTACAGTTGCGGGTTCTTGCAGATTGCAATCATCCCGAAGCCGTAAGGCGTCCCCGCCTCCGGGAACATGGTGTCGAATACCACCGGGTACATCCCGTGGTCGTAGTACCCCCGTTCCCGGTAATTGGGGTCATTCTCGCTGGCATACAGAATGCAGTCCCCGGAGAATTTGCAGTAATGCAGCAGCGTCTTCCCGGTCAGATCCTTCTTCTTGTAATACCAGTCCCACACCAGACACTTTCCCGTCCAGTCCACGTTGGGATCGTAAGAGTAGGCGTAGTCATCCGGCGTGGCCGTTTCCAGTTTGCCCTTGTACTGGGGGAACTGGGCTTCCAGATCCGCCGTCTCCGCCACGCCTGCAATAAACAGGTTCCGGCTGTTCTGGATGTTCTTAATCCCCGGCTCCCAGTAAACGTCCAGCAGGTCGAGGTCGTGGATATCGATATCGCCCAGCCCATTTTCCTTCTCCGGGTCCCACCCGATGAAATACGCGCCGGTGCCGTGTTTCAGCTTGCCCCACCAGGCATCTGAATACACGTCCTCAAACTCCGCCGCCTCCATGACACAGGGGAGAATGGAGGATAGCTTCTTGGCCTCCTGCTGATCTCCCGCCTCTCTCGGAAGCACGTTCGGCTCCGGGTAGTTGTCCATAGCGTCGGCGTGCTTGTTGGTAATGGCATTAAACAGCCATGCGGAGGACGGCTCCGGCACATCCGGGTTGAACTTCTTCCGCACCGCTTCCCAGTGCCGCACCCGATACCACAGCTCATCTTCTTTCAGGCGGTTTTCCAGCAGGCTCTTGCCGTCCTTGTACTTCCGCACCGTCTCCGCCGCCTTGCGGATATCGTCCACTTTGATCGCGTCGCCGGTGGCCATCTGCCCTGCGGGCTGCGGCTGCAGCTGGGGCATGAGACTGCCAAGCCCCATGCCCATTGCCTTATTGAATAAGTCCTGTCTGTCCATACGTCCTCCATCAGTATTTTCGGAACCATGCGTAATCCCGGTCCTCCGGTTCGTCCGCGTCCAGAGGGCTGTACGGCTTCACCGCCGCCGGGATGCGGATGGTCTGCGCCACCGGGTATTCCATGCACATATACCGGCACTCGTCATAAATATGGTCCTCGCCGTCGGTATCCACGTCCTCAACGTCCGTCTCGCTGTATACCAGATTCGGCACCGTCCGAATGAAATGCTTACAGGTGTCGAACACATACAGCATGGGGATGCCCTGTCCGTCAAAGGCCAGCCGGTTGTGGATCTGCATCTTACCGTTCAGACGGTCATGCTGTCCCGGCTCCCAGAACACGCCCTTGCGCTCCATTACCGCTGCCACACTTTCCGTGCCGCTGTTTCCAAAGATGGCCGGATCTGCCACGCCCCGCACCGTCCGCCCCTGTAAATTGGGGTCCTCCCGCTCAATGCGGCTTATTTCCTCCGCTACATGGTCCGGCGTCCACTTCACGCCCTCGTTGGGTGTGCCCGTGCAGCCGTACAGCTCCCGGATGCGGTAAAGCCGCCGGTCCTGATCCACGGCATACCAGCCAACGGAGAATGGCCGCGTATAGCCCCAGTCCATCGCCCGCCATACATTCCATCTTTCCGGGATGCGGAACGGTTCGATAACGTGGGTCTTGATATGGTCTCTGTAATGCTCCCGGTCATTCCGCCACTCTGTGAACACCTGCCCGGAGAAGCTGTCCCAGTCTCCGTACAGCAGGGCGTTCCGCTCCGCTTCCGGCATACTGGCCAGCCGATATATGTAGTCCGGGTCATTGTCCAGCAGTGCCTGGTTGTCAAACACCGTGGACGGCACAAACACCGAGGACTTCCACTTGGATTGCATCCCGTCAGGCGTCTGCACCTTTACCTGCTTCCAAACCGTCTGCATGGGCGGAGCCGCCGTGATAAACATTTCCTTGACCCAACCATGCCCCACGCCACCGGGGTTTGCCGTGGCGCGTGAATAGACGCGGGTCCCCGGACCGTTGGGCCGGTTTCGCGAGTGCGTCAGGTAGTCATACAGCTCATAGGGGAATTGCGTCAGCTCGTCAAAGCCGATGAAGTCATATGGCTTGCCCTGGTAGTTGTACTTGTCCTTGACATGCGGCAGGGAGCCGAAGATCACCACGGCTCCCGAAGGGAATTTCCAGACGTGCTTGCTATCGTTGTACTTTGCACCCGGATAGATACTTGGATACAGCCGCAGCGTCTTACCAATCAGATCCTCCAGCTGTGGATAGGTCCGCCGTACGATCAACCCACGGTAATAAGGAATGTCCACCTGCCGCAGAGCCTCCATCACCAGTGCGTCGCTTTTGCCACCTCCGGCAGCGCCGCCATACAGTGCCTCGTCCTCAAACCGGCTCATGAACGCAGCCTGTTTCGGCTGTGGCTGCCAGATCACCGTCTGGCCTGTCACGTCTCATCCTCCGGCGGCTTCGGCGTATCCATCACCGCAGGCAGCAGCACAATGCCACCTGCCGCCGTCTCCGCCTTTTCTTCCGTAGCCCTCCAGCCGAAATTGCAGCCAAGCGAGAATTTCGCGCCGTTGGCACCGTCCTTATCGTACAGCCGGGATTCGGCGTATTCCTCGCAGCGGGACTTTGCGCGCGTAACCGTGTCCGCGAACTCCGGCCTCCCCTGATAATCAATCAGCGCCTGCCGCCCTGTGAACCCAAGTGACAGCGCCAGCCCTGTTACCGTCGGCGGCTTTGCGTTGATAATGATCGGCACGCCGTATTTATCCCGTACAGCGCAGCCATCATCACCGATAAAAGGTTTTCCTTCGCACTCTTTGAAATAAGCGTCAATGGCTTCTTGCATCGCCTTTACGCTTTTCCATTTCCTTGGCGCTCCGCCAGCCATGCGCTCACTTCCTTTCGTTTTGTTACCGGTAATGATTTACTCCACGATCATCCAATCATCGGCAAGCATATCCGCCTGGCTTGCAAGCCACCCCATCTGCACGCCGGAAGTGCCGCAGAATGCGATGGCCTTGTTGCCGATGGCCTCGTGGTTGGCGTTGACGATTGTTCCCTCCGGGGACGTGTAACTGATGGCGGACGCCAGCTCGATGTGCTGGTTCTTCCCGTTCCAACCTGCCCGCCTGCATTTCTTTCCCTTCTTCAATGCCTCGATAGCCAAACCGAAGTTCATTCCGTCGATGGGGCGGTACGCTTCCTCGAATACCGCCTTGGGGCTCCAGCTTTCATAGCCGTCCGAGTAGCAGACCTTATAGCCCTCCTCATCAGGGGCCATGCTCTTGGGAATGGGCTGGTCCTTCTCATAAACTCTGCAGCCCTTGCGAATAGCGGGGACCGCCTCAATGATTTTCACGCCGATATACTTTTTCATTTTGCATAACCTCTTAACATTATTTTGCTACCAGCCCCCACCCCTTGGCCTTACATAGCAGACTTTACCCGCCCAAAAGGGCATACATCTGGCAGGGACGGTTGGGAATCGAACCCACCCAAGCGGTTTTGGAGACCGCCTCGCCAGCCTTGGAACATTCGCCCCTAAATATCCCCTCTGGGCCACATCGTTGAGAGGTGCGAGGGGGCCTATACCCAACCGGAATTGCACCGGGGCATCAAGGGCAAGTACCAGTTGCCGGAGACGAGCTGCTTTTACAGGCCGCAGCTTATATATTCTTGGAGCGAGGACGCATCACCCGAAACGCTCCCCGCCATGGTGCAGACGGCTGGACTTGAACCAGCGCATACCTCCTGGCGCGGTGCTCTGCCTACTGAGCTACGTCTGCATATCCCCGGCATCCGCCGGGGTCAGGAGGAAAGAAAGGATGGATGGAAAGAATGAGGATACGGATATAACCCCGCACCCTCATTCTGACACATATTTTTCTACGCTTGCCCCGAATTTGGGGCAAAGACCAATTTTTTTTGCGATACTATAAAGGTTTACTCTCGCTCTCCCTCGTCCCATGCAAGCTCATCCAAACTGACGTGGTAATGATTTGCTATCAGCTTCAACTGGCTGAGAGCCGGTTCGTTCTCCCCGGTTTCGTACTTCCGCAGCGTATCATGCCCGATCCCAATCAGCTCCGCTTTCACTCTCATACTTTTAGCAGGCCGCTCAGATTCTCTCAATTTGCGCAGCCGTTCCGGGAATGTACTCACATCATCACCTCGCATGGCTGGAAGGTTTCCGTGATCGTCCCTCCCGCCGTTTCTGTCCGCAAACAGATAAACCTGCCCTTCGGGTGGATGTAAATAATCTCGCCGGTGCGTATGGGGTATGTTTCCTCGTCCGCTGTGGATTTACTTTTCAACAGATTTGGAATGGTTTTGAACCGTGCGTTTACGGTCTCTCCGATGGTCATAGTCCCTCCCTTTCCAGCAGTTTTCGCAGGTCGTTGAATTTATTCGGGTTCAGCCCTGTTTCCCGGTGGATTTTCTCCAAATGGTATTTCAGGGTGTTGGAGTGCATATACAATTCCTTGCCGGTCTGTACTGCATTCATGTCATGATCGGCGTAGGCTTTCAGGATTTCTACGTATTTCTGTTCCATGGGCTGCCTCCATCAATCTCCATTGATTCCTAATAGGATGTCATGCAGGAGTTCAATGCTTTGCGTGGAAATTGCTTTGCAGACATTCATCTCATCTTGAGCGCAATTACATTCAGGCACGTTCCATTCCGGCGGGTCAAGCCCAAACAGACTTTTGCGAATTTCACAGATCATCGCACGCATTTTTTCATTGTTATCGTGCAAGATCGCGAGTGTTTCTTTCATCCCCGCGATGTGGGGATTCTGCACGCAGTCCGGGCCATAAGCTGGGTCAAAAGTTGGCGCATAGGCATCTCTATTCATGCGGTATTCATAGATCAGGCTTTCTGCTCGGAGGATATCCCTCCACTTATCACTTGCAGCTACCCAAGCCCAACCGGCGGCATAGATTACCAAGCTAAGAACAATCGCCACCAGCGCAACACCGCCGACAATCATAAAGGCCGCGCCAATATTCACCATCACGTTATCTATCATTCGATTGCCCTCCGTCATGCACCGTTGTGTACTTCCCAATCAACGCGTTCAGCCTTTTCAGCCCCCTCATGGTGATTAGTTCCTGCGCGCATAGCTCGTCCCGCAGGCGCTCCAGCGCTTCGATTGGGGCCACGTCTGCGGCTGGGGCATCTTCGATTATGTCGATTGCATCGCCCGTTCCACACGCACGGCATCTTACTCCGTTGTAGCTGTTGCAACCTACACAATAAACTTCTTTGATGCGCTTAATTGTCGCTTCCCTCTCAACGCATTCAGTCATTTCCGTTACCTCCGAAAATCAAACGCACAACTTCCATTTGAGCTTCAAGAATCATGTTTCGTTCATGCTCTTCTTTCAGCTTTTCTTCAATATTGTGTACCTTTTCGCACATACAGTTGTACTTGTCCCTATATTCCTCATAATAGGCTTCATAATTAGGCGCACAGGTCATCTTCTTATTTTCTTCAGCCATCCTTCATCGCCTCCAATGCTTTCTCCGCTTCCTTCGATGGGGCGTTTAACCAAGCTAAGATGTCTGAGTAATCCTCAGAAAAATTCAATTCATCTTCAAACCCAAGATTTTTGTACATTAACCTGCAAAATTCTTTTTGGTTGCTGTATAACAGTTTCGCTAACTGCTGATTTGTCGCGGCTCGTATACGGTCTGCATTGGTCAACGCTTTGTTAGACGGCAGCACCACCAGCCGACCGGCTCTGTCGGCCTCCATCAGCGCAACAATGCGTTTGAATGGCACGCCCTTACTGATGGCCTCATCCTCAAACGTCTTGTAATTGGCGCACATCGCAGGTTCCAGACCCGTGTCCTCATATTGCATGAGCCTGCCACGCAGTTCTGCGTATGACCATGCT
>ERZ1034917.1508-NODE-1508-length-13953-cov-8.705497_pt1 | contig 13953 bp, 15 predicted proteins | sample MGYA00520605_ERZ1034917 | MGnify/ENA primary metagenome ERZ1034917 (study PRJEB33766, sample SAMN09781784) | gut metagenome | biome: gut microbiome | host: Homo sapiens | place: Madagascar | study: EMG produced TPA metagenomics assembly of the PRJNA485056 data... | reverse complement strand
GCGGCCTGTCGGTGCTGGGCACCAGCGGCATTGTGGAGCCGATGAGCCAGCAGGCACTTCTGGACACGCTGCAAATTGAAATTCACCAGGCAGCGTTGAAAAGCCGCCGCCTGATTCTAGCCCCCGGCAACTACGGGCTGGACTATCTGGCCGCCAACTACCCCGAGCTGCGCGAGATCCCTGTCGTCAAGATCTCAAATTTCGTCGGGGAAGCGCTGGATATGGCCGCGGCGGAGCACTTCACGGAGGTGCTGCTCGTCGGGCATGTGGGCAAGCTCGTCAAGCTGGCGGGCGGCATCATGAACACCCACTCCCGCTGTGCCGACTGCCGCACCGAACTGTTCTGCGCCCATGCGGCACTCTGCGGCGCGGACGCGGCGACCTGCCGCGCCCTGATGGACGCCGCCACGACAGACGCCTGTCTGGACATTCTGGACGCCGCGCAGCTGCGGGAGCCGGTCATGACCGGCCTGCTCACCGCGATCCAGACGCATCTGGACCGCCGCGCGGCGGGGGCGTTCGAGGTCGGCGCGGTGCTGTTCTCAAACCGGAACGGCCCGCTGGGCCAGACAAAAACTGCCGATACACTGTTGAAATCGTGGAAGGGAGCCTGACATGGTACATTTTGTGGGGGCTGGTCCCGGCGCACCGGACCTGATTACCCGGCGCGGCGCGGCCCTGCTGCAAACGGCGGACTGCATCATCTACGCGGGCAGCCTGGTCAACCCGGCGCTGCTGGGGCTGGCGGGGCCGGACTGCACCATCTGCAACAGCGCTGAAATGACGCTGGAGCAGGTGCTTGCCGTCATGAAAGAAAACGAAGCAGCGCACAAAACCACCGTGCGGCTGCACACGGGCGACCCCTGCCTGTACGGCGCGATCCGGGAGCAGATGGACGCGCTGGACGCCATGGGCATCGCCTACGACGATACGCCCGGCGTGTCGAGCTTCTGCGGTGCGGCGGCGGCGCTGAACGCCGAGTACACGCTGCCCGGCGTCAGCCAGACCGTCATCATCACCCGCATGGAGGGCCGTACCCCTGTGCCCGAAGGTGAGCGGCTGGCCGCGCTGGCCGCCCACGGGGCGACGATGGTCATTTTCCTCTCCATCGGCCTGATCGACAGGGTGCAGGACGCGCTTATGCAGGGCGCGTACACCGCCGCGACCCCTGCCGCCGTTGTCTACAAGGCAACATGGCCGGAACAGAAAATTGTACATTGCACCGTCGGAACACTGGCCGAAAGCACCCGCGCGGCGGGCATCACCAAGACGGCGCTCATCGTCGTCGGGGACTTTTTGGCCGCGCGGTATGACCGCAGCAAGCTGTACGACCCGGCGTTCACGACGGAGTTCCGAAGGGGGACGGACCGATGACCTGCGCGTACATTGCGTTCACGGCGCGGGGGCTGGCGCTGGCGCAGCAGCTGGCAGCGGCCTGCCCCGGCAGCGTGGCCCGCGGCGGTGCGGACGGTGTCCGCCTGAGCGATTGGACCGCTGCGCATTTTGCACAAAGCGACGCACTGATTTTTGTGGGAGCTGCCGGGATCGCGGTGCGGGCCATCGCGCCGCACTGCCGCAGCAAGGCTGCAGACCCCGCCGTCGTTGTGCTGGATGAGGGCGGGCGGTTCGCCATTCCGCTGCTGTCGGGGCATTTGGGCGGCGCAAACGAGCTGGCGCAGCGGCTGGCGGCGGTCTGCCATGCCGTGCCGGTCATTACGACGGCCACCGACGGACGCGGCGTTTTTGCCGTGGACGAGTGGGCCAAGCGCCAGAACTGCGCCGTGGCCGAGCCGGAGCGCATCCGCTACGTGAGCGGTGCACTGCTGGCCGGGCAGAGCGTTTGCTATGCCGCCGACTGGACTGTTTCCGGCACGCCGCCCGCGGGTGTGGAGCCTGCCGCCGCCGCTGACCGCGCAGATTTTGCGCTGACGCTGACCCCGACGGGGGAGGCGCTGCACCTGATCCCCCGCATTGCGGTGCTGGGCGTCGGCTGCAAGCGCGGCACGACGGCGGAAAAGTTGGAAACAGCCTTTGCGGCCTTCTGCGCGGAGCACCGGTTTGCCCCGCAGGGCGTTATCCGCGCCGCCAGCATTGACTTGAAAAAGGATGAGCCGGGTCTGGCGGCGTTCTGCCGGGCGCACGGCTGGGAGCTGGACTTTTATACCGCCGCTGCCCTGCGCACGGCTAAAGGCCGCTTTACGGCCTCCGGCTTTGTGCAGAGCATCACGGGTGTGGACAATGTCTGTGAGCGTGCGGCAGTGCTGGCTGCAGACGGGGTGCTGTTCATCCCGAAGTGGGCGCACGACGGCGTGACCCTTGCCGTGGCACTGGCCCCCTTTGCCCCGGATTGGAGATGGAGAAATGATGAACCGTAGTCTTGTGTACGTGGTGGGCCTCGGCCCGGGCGGTGCGCGGTATTTGACCGCCCAGGCGCAGTGCGCCCTGCAGGCCGCCGACGTGCTGTGCGGCTACACGGTCTACATCGACCTTGTACGCCCGCTTTACCCGGATAAAGAGGTCTACGCCACCGGCATGACGCGGGAGCTTGACCGCTGCCGCTGGGCGCTGGAAACGGCAAAGGGCGGCAAGACGGTGGCGCTCGTCTGCTCCGGCGACGCCGGGGTCTACGGCATGGCCAGCCCGCTGTTGGAGCTGGCAGAGCACTGCCCGGAGGTGGAGGTCGAGATCGTGCCCGGCCTGACCGCCGCTTTGAGCGGGGCCGCGGTGCTGGGTGCGCCGTTGGCACACGATTTTTGCGTGATTTCGCTATCGGACCGGCTGACGCCGTGGGCCGTCATTGAAAAGCGGCTGGCCTGCGCCGCGGCGGGGGATTTCTGTCTGGCGCTCTATAACCCGTCGTCCAAAGGCCGCGCCGACTACCTGCAAAAGGCCGTTCGCATTCTGCGGGACAACGGCAAGGGCCCGGACACGGTCTGCGGGCTGGTGCGCTGCATTGGCCGTGACGGCCAGACCGCACGGCTGCTGACGCTGGCCGAGCTGGAGGATACCGCCGTGGATATGTTCACAACGGTCTTTGTCGGCAACGCTGCAACGCAGATTTTACATGGCAAAATGGTTACGCCAAGGGGGTATCGCGGCGTATGAATGTGGTGGTTTTCAGCGGTACAACGGAGGGGCGCAACTTCTCCCGCGCGCTGGCGGCGCTCGGCGCGGCGGTCACGGTCTGTGTGGCGACAGAGCTGGGGGCCGAGGAACAGGGCTGCGCCGACGGCATCACGGTGCGCACCGGGCGGCTGGACGCCGAAGGAATGACGGCGCTGCTGCGCGGTGCGGCGCTCTGCGTTGACGCGACCCACCCGTATGCCGACGAGGCAACGCGCAATATCCGTGCGGCGGCAGCGGCGGCGGGAGTTGAATATCACCGTCTGCTGCGCCCCGCCAGCCCCCTGCCCGCGGGCAGTGTGGTGCTGGCCGATGCCGCCCGGGCCGCCGCGTATCTGGCAGACAGACCGGGGCGCGTCCTGCTGGCGACGGGTGCCAAGGAGCTGCCCGCCTTCGCAGCGCTCGACCCGGCGCGGCTCTACCCGCGCGTTCTGCCGACGCTGGCAGGTATCGCAGCATGCGAGGCGGCGGGCATTCCGCACCGCAATATCCTTGCGATGCAGGGGCCTTTTACGAAAGAATTAAATGCGGCACTGCTGCACCAGTTCCATATCGACTATATGGTCACGAAGGACGGCGGCGCGGCGGGCGGCTTTGCCGAAAAGGCCGAGGCCGCCGCCCGGTGCGGCGTGCAGCTTATTGTGCTGCGCCGCCCGGACGACGAGGGCGAGACCGCCGACACAATTTTACAGCGATGCAGGGAGCTTTTATGAAGATCACATTGGTGGGCATGGGCAGCGGAGCGCCCGGCAGCCTGACAGCGGCGGGGCTGGAGGCACTGCGCGGAGCGGAGCTGATCATCGGCGCACGCCGCCTGCTGGAGAACCTGCCCGAGGGCTGCACGGCAAACCGCGCAGCCCTCTATAAAACGGACGAAATCTGCGCATTGCTGCGGCAGGCAGATTGCGCGGAGGCCGCGGTGGTTTTCAGCGGCGACACGGGCTTCTACTCCGGCGCGGCGGCGCTCTGCCGCGCATTGGACGACGCGGGTCTGCCGTACACGGTGCTGCCCGGTGTTTCCAGCGTACAATTATTGGCCGCGGCACTGGGCCGCCCGTGGCAGGGCTGGCGGCTCGTCTCCGCCCACGGCTGTGCCTGTGACCCGGTGACCGCCTGCCGCGCGGGCGGGACAACCTTTTTCCTGACCGGCGGCAGCGAGACCCCCGCGACGCTCTGCCAACAGCTGGCGGCTGCCGGGCTGGGCGGCGCCGCGGCCACGGTGGGGGAGGATCTCGGCACGCCGTCCCAGCGGCTTGTGACCGGCACGGCGCAGGAGCTGGCCGCACAGCGCTTTGCACCGCTCAGTGTCCTGCTTGTGGAAAATGTGCCCACGCCCCTGCGCCGCACGCCCGGCCTGCCCGATGCAGCGTTCATCCGCGGCAAAACGCCGATGACCAAGCAGGAGGTCCGCGCTGCCGCGCTGGCCAAGCTGGCTGTGCGCCCCACAGATACCCTCTGGGACGTGGGCGCAGGCACCGGCAGCGTCAGTGTGGAGCTGGCGCTGGCCGCCCCTGCGGGCCGGGTCTGCGCCGTGGAGTGCGACGCGGAAGCCTGTGACCTTATCCGTCAGAACCGCGCAAAATTTGCGGTGCAAAATTTGCACCTTACCGAGGGCCTTGCCCCCGCCGCACTGGCAGACTGGCCCGCGCCGGACGCTGTTTTTATCGGCGGCAGCAAGGGCAGTCTGCGGGCTGTCGTCGATGCCGCGCTGGCCGCGAACCCCGATGCACGGCTCTGTATCAGCGCCATCGCGCTGGAAACCTTACAGGAGGCCGTTGCGGCCCTGACGGCTCACGGCCTGACCGCCCAGGTCACACAAATCGCAGTCAGCCGCAGCCGGGCGGCGGGCAGCCTGCACCTGCTCATGGCAAACAACCCGGTTTTCTTGATCGCGAGGGAGTAAAAATGCTGCAATTGGTTCTGGCTGCACCCCGCTCCGGCAGCGGAAAAACAACGGCAGCCTGTGCGCTGCTGGCGGCGCTGACTGCCCGCGGGCTGACCCCCTGCGCGTTCAAGTCAGGGCCGGACTACATCGACCCGATGTTCCACCGCGCGGTGCTGGGCGTCGAAAGCCACAATCTCGACCTGTTTTTCTCTGCACCGCAGACCGCCCGCGCACTCTACGCCCGGCACGCGGCGGGGCACGGCGCGGCAGTCGTCGAGGGGGCCATGGGCTACTACGACGGCCTTGGCGGCGTGACCGACACGGCCAGCGCGTGGCAGCTGGCCGATACGCTGGACCTGCCCGCACTGCTCGTTGTGCGGCCCAAGGGGGCAAGCCTGACGCTGGCGGCGGAGCTGCGCGGGCTGACGGCGTTCCGCACACCGCACCATATCGCGGGAATTTTGCTCAATGATTGTACGCAAGGATTGTGCGCTCTGCTGAAGCCGATGCTCGAAAAAGAGACCGGTCTGCCCGTGGTCGGCTGCCTGCCGCCGCTGCCCGAGGCCGCGATAGAAAGCCGCCACCTCGGTCTGAAAACCGCCGCCGAGATCGACGATCTGCAGCGCAAGATACAGCTCTTATCCGATGCCGCGCAGCAAACCATCGACTGGCCGCTGCTGTACACCCTGTTTGACCGCCCCGCGCCCGCCGCTGTGCCGTGCACGGTGCCCCCGCCGCGGGTGCGCATTGCCGTGGCAAGGGACACCGCATTCTGCTTTACCTACGCCGAAACGCTGGAGGCTCTGCGGGAAAACGGCGCGGAGCTGTGCTTTTTCAGCCCGCTGGGCGACACGGCTCTGCCGGATAATATCGGCGGGCTTTACCTGCCGGGCGGTTACCCCGAGCTGTACGCCGCCCGGCTGGCCGCGAACGCCCCCCTGCGCGCCGCCGTAAAAAGCGCCGTGCAGGGTGGCCTGCCCACCGTGGCCGAGTGCGGCGGCTTTTTGTACCTGGGCCGGACATTACAGGACGCCGACGGCACGCCCCACCCGATGGCGGGCGTGCTGCCCGGGCAGGGCTTCAAGGTCGGGCGGCTTGTGCGGTTCGGCTACGCCCGCCTGACCGCCCGCGCCGACAGTATGCTGTTCCGCGCGGGGGAGACCCTGCCCGTCCACGAGTTCCATCACTGGGACTCCACCGAAAACGGCGATGCGTTCACCGCTGCCAAGGCAAACGGGCGGCAGTGGGCGTGCGGCTTTGCCAATGCACGTTTCTACGCTGGTTTTCCGCATCTCTACTGGGCAGGTACGCCGCTGCCGAAGCGCTTTGCGGCTGCAGCCGAACATTATATAAAGGAAACATCATGACCGAAAACGAACTGAAAAACCTGCTTGCAGCCGTTACCCCGCCGGACGGGGCCGCCCGCGCCGCAGCCCACGCCCACTGGGCTGCGCTGGCAAAGCCTTTGGGCGGACTGGGTCGGCTGGAATCCATGGTCGAGGACGCCGCCGCGCTGACCGGCGACCCCGTGCCGGATGTCAGCCGCCGCGCGGTGCTGGTGCTCTGCGCGGACAACGGCGTTGTGGCGCAGGGCGTCAGCCAGACCGATGCCTCCGTGACCCGCGCCGTGCTCGAAAACCTGACCGCCCGCCGCACCAGCGTCTGCCGCATGGCCGCTGCGGCCCACTGCGACGTCGTGCCCGTCGATATGGGCATTGCGGGCGCACCCGTGCCCGGCGCGGCGGACTGCCGCATTGCTGCGGGCACGGCTGACTTTACCACCGGCCCGGCTATGACCCGCGCACAGGCCGTGCAGGCCATCGCCGCGGGCATCGCGCTGGTGCGCACGCAGAAGCAGAGCGGCGCACAGCTGCTGGCGACGGGGGAAATGGGCATCGGCAATACAACGACGTCCAGCGCCGTGGCCAGCGTGCTGCTGGGCCGCCCTGTGACCGAGATGACCGGGCGCGGCGCGGGACTTTCCGACGCCGGACTGCAGCGCAAAATAGATGCGATAGAACGCGGCATTGCCCGCAACCATCCCGACGCCGCGGACCCGCTGGGGGTGCTGGCGGCGCTGGGCGGCTTTGATATTGCCGGGCTGTGCGGCGTGTTTCTGGGCGGTGCGCTCGAAAGGCTGCCCATCGTGATGGACGGATTCATCAGCGGCGTGGCGGCGCTGTGCGCGGTGCGGCTCTGCCCCGCGGCGGAAAAGGCCGTTTTCGCCAGCCATGTATCCAGCGAGCCAGCCGCACATATTGTGCTGGACGCGCTGTGCAAAAAACCGCTTATCACCGCAGAGCTGCATCTGGGCGAGGGCACGGGCGCGGTGGCCAGCCTGCCGCTGTGGGATATGGCGCTGGCCGTCTACAACGGCTGCTACTCATTTGCGGAGGGCGGCATCACGCCGTACACCCCGCAGTGCTGACGCTGGTCATCGGCGGCGCGGCCAGCGGCAAAAGCGCCTATGCGGAGTCGCTCTGCCTGCGCACACCGCTGCCGCGCACCTATCTGGCGACGATGCAGGTCTGGGACGCCGAGTGCGCCGCCCGCGTGGCGAAGCACCGCGCCATGCGGGCCGAAAAGCAGTTCACCACGGTAGAGTGCCCGCTGCACCTGGACCGCGTGGCTCTGCCCCGGCGCGGCACCGTGCTGCTGGAGGATCTGGGCAACCTGGCCGCCAATGAGCTGTATGACCCCGATGGTGCAGGGGCGGAAACAGCGGCGGCGATCCTGCAGGGCATTGACAAGATGCTGCTGCAATGTGATAATCTGATTGTGGTTTCCAATGAGGTGTTCAGCGGTGGGGCAGACTATGCGGGCGATACGGACCGCTATCTGCGCGCGCTGGCCGCCGTCAACAACGCTGCGGCGGCGCGCGCAGACCGCGTGGTGCGCGTTGTCTGCGGCATCCCCGTCTATTACAAAGGAAGTGAAGGTCCGTGACAGCTTTACAGACGATTGCGGTGGCGTTCGCCATGTTCTCGGCCCTGCCGATGCCGCAGTTCGACTGGAACGAAAAAAATATGCGGTACGCGCTCTGCGCCTTCCCGCTGGTGGGGGTGGTGTGCGGCGCACTGTGGTGCGTCTGCGGCGTGCTGCCGCTGCCTGCGGCGGCCCGCGCGGCGGGGTTCTGCCTTGTGCCGGTCTGGGTCACGGGCGGCATCCATCTGGACGGCTACGCCGACACCTGCGACGCACTTTCAAGCTACGGCGATACCGCGAAGAAGCTGGAAATTTTAAAGGACCCCCACTGCGGCGCGTTCGCGGTCATTCGGCTGTGCAGCTACTTTGCGGCATATTTTGCGCTGTGCGGCTGTGTGGCGTTCACCCCGCGGGTCGGCGCGCTCTGGACGCTGGCGCTGGTGGGGGAGCGGGCGCTGTCCGGGCTGGCCGTGGCGGCGTTCCCGCTGGCGAAAAATACCGGCCTTGCCCACACCTTTGCCACAGCGGCGGACCGCGTCCGCGTGCGGCAGGTGCTGGCCGTGCTCTGCGCCATGATGGCCGTGGGGCTGACTGCACTGGGCGGCTGGGCGCTGGTACTGGCCGCAGGCTGCGTTTTTGCGCGGTACTACGTTGTTGCCCAAAAACAGTTTGGCGGTGTGACCGGTGATCTGGCCGGGTGGTTCCTGCAAAAATGCGAGATCTGGATGCTGGCGGCGCTGGCCGCCTGCCAATGGCTGGGGGTGCTGTAAATGGTGTTTGTGACAGGGCCGCTTTGCAGCGGCAAGCGCACCTTTGCGCAAAAGCTCGGCGGGCGGCAGGTGTACGACGTGCAGGATTTGGCCGCCGACGCCGCCGATTTGAACCGGCTGGCCGACGAGCTGGCAGATTATGATGTTGTGACCGCGGCGGAGGTCGGCGGCGGCGTTGTGCCGATTGACCCCGCCGCGCGTGCCGCGCGGGAGGCGGCGGGTCGTCTGGCCTGTCTGCTGGCCGCGCGGGCGGACTGCGTTGTGCAGATGTTTTGCGGTCTGCCGACGATTTTGAAAGGAGAACTTCCGAAATGCTGATTTATTTACTGCGCCACGGCCTGACCGAGTACAACGCCCAGAAGCGCTATCAGGGTCAGCGGGACATCCCGCTCTCGCCCGAGGGGCTGGCCCAGCTGCGCCGGGCTGATATTGACCCGAAGGTTGTCTATATTTCCACGCTGCAGCGTACAAGGCAGACGGCGGAGGTGCTGTTCCCGGACGCGGTGCTCGTGCCCGTGGACGGGCTGAAGGAGATGTGCTTCGGCAGCTTTGAAGGCCGCAATTATATTGAGATGGAGCACGACCCCGACTATCAGGCGTGGGTCGCCGCCAACTGCGAGAGCAGCTGCCCCGACGGTGAGCGCAAGGATGATTTCAGTGACCGCATATGCCGCACGTTTGCGGCGCTGGTGGACAAGGCGCTGGCCGACGGCGAGGAAATGCTGGTGATTCTGGCCCACGGCGGCACCCAGATGGCCGCGTTGGAGCGCTACGGCGTGCCGCGCCGCAGCTATTACCGGTGGTGCGGCCCCAACGCGGGCGGCTATGTGCTGGACGCCCGCGACTGGGCGGCGCGGCATGAGCTGCGTTTGGTCAAGACCGTGCAGTACACGAAGGAGAGCACATGCTGATCTTTTGGGCGGTGCTGGGCGGCTTTTTGCTGGACGCTCTGTTTGGCGACCCGGCGTGGCTGCCGCATCCGGTGGTGCTCATGGGCCGGTGCATCTCGGCGCTGGAAAAGCACCTGCGCACCGCACTGCCCAAAACGCCGCGGGGCGAGCTGGTCGGCGGGGCCGCGGTGGCCGCGGTGCTGCCGCTGGGCACGCTGACCGTTACCGGGCTTGCCTGCTGGGCCGCGGCAAGGCTCCATCCGGCGCTGGGGCTGGCGCTGCAAATGCTCTGGTGCGGCCAGGCGCTGGCAGCCAAGGGTCTTGCACAGGAGAGCCGCCATGTGTACAAGGAACTGGCAAAGGGCGACCTGCCCGCGGCCCGCAGGGCCGTGGCCCGCATCGTGGGCCGTGACACGCAAAACCTGACCGCCGCGGGCGTGACCAGAGCCGCCGTGGAGACCGTGGCCGAGAACGCCAGCGACGGCGTCATTGCGCCGCTTTTGTATATGCTCCTTGGCGGGGCACCGCTGGCGCTGACCTACAAGGCCATCAACACGATGGACAGCATGCTCGGCTACAAAAACGAAAAATATCTTTATTTCGGGCGCTGTGCCGCCAAATTGGACGATGCCGCCAACTGGCTGCCCAGCCGCCTGGCCGCGCTGCTCTGGGTGGCTGCGGCGGCGCTGACAGGCAACAGCGCCCGCGGGGCGTGGCGCATCTGGCGGCGGGACCGCCGCCGCCACGCCAGCCCCAACAGCGCCCAGACCGAGAGCGCCTGCGCCGGGGCACTGGGCGTGCAGCTGGCGGGCCCGGCCTATTACTTTGGCGAATATTACGATAAGCCGACAATTGGCGACCCGCTGCGGGAGATCGAGCCGCGGGACATCCTGCGTGCCAACCGCATGATGTACGCCGAGAGCCTGCTGGCCCTTGTGCTGGGGCTGGCCGTGCGGCTGATGCTTGTCTTGTGAGGGAATGCGGAATGGAACTGGTACACGGCGGCGACTGGGCGGGCTATCGGGCCGAGTTTGGCCGGGACGCGCTGGATTTTTCGGCCAACGTTAGCCCGCTGGGGCTGCCCGCGGGCGTGGCGGCGGCCATCACAGCGGCACTGCCCATGGCGGATCGCTACCCGGACCCACTCTGCCGGGCACTGCGCACTAAGCTGGCCGCGGCAGAGGGTGTGGATACTGCGCAAATTTTGTGCGGCAACGGTGCGGCGGATCTGATCTACCGCCTGGCACTGGCCCTGCGCCCGCGGCGCGCTTTGCTGCCCGCGCCGACCTTTGCCGAGTACGCTGCTGCGCTGGAGACGGTGGATTGTGACGTACAGCGGTTTCTTTTGCGGGAGGAAAACGACTTTGCCGTGACGGACGGCTTTGTAGACGCCATCGACGACAGCACCGATGCAGTGTTCCTCTGCCAGCCCAACAACCCCACCGGGCAGGTCACGCCGCTCGTTATGGTGCAAAAGCTGCTGCGCCGCTGTGCCGACTGCGGCGCGGTGCTGGTCGTAGATGAGTGCTTCCTTGACTTCCTTGCCGCGCGGGATGCCCTGACAGCTAAGACAGTTTTGCGCGATGCACCGAACCTTATAATCTTAAAGGCATTCACCAAGCTCTACGCTATGGCCGGGGTGCGGCTTGGGTATGCGCTGTGCAGTGACGCGGCGCTGCTGGACAAAATGCGCGCGGCGGGCCAGCCGTGGGCCGTGTCCGGTCTGGCACAGGCCGCAGGGCTGGCCGCACTGGAGGAGACCGCCTATGCCGACAGCGTGCGCACACTCATTGCCGAACAGCGCCCAAGGCTGGCCGCGGGACTGCGGGCACTGGGGCTGCGGGTCGTGGACGGACAGGCCAACTACCTGCTGTTCCGCGCACCGGCGGACTTTGGGGCAAAGCTGCGCCGTCACGGTGCGGTGGTGCGCGGCTGCGGCAACTACCCGGGGCTGGACGAGACGTGGTACCGCACCGCTGTGCGCACCCAAAAAGAAAACGAACAGCTGTTGAAAATTATGCGGGAGGTGCTGGCATGAGCCGGGCAGGGTGCATCATGGTGCAGGGCACGATGAGCGGCGCGGGCAAAAGCCTGCTGTGCGCGGCGCTCTGCCGCATTTTTGCGCAGGACGGCTACAAAACCGCGCCGTTCAAAAGCCAGAACATGGCGCTGAACAGCTTTGTGACCCGGGACGGCCTCGAAATGGGCCGCGCACAGGTCGTGCAGGCGCAGGCCGCGGGCGTCGAGCCCGATGTGCGGATGAACCCGATCCTGCTCAAGCCGAGCAGCGATGTGGGCAGCCAGGTCATCGTGAACGGCGAGGTCCGCGGCGACATGCCCGCAAAGGAATATTTCCGCCGCAAAAAGTCGCTGATTCCCGATATTCTGCGTGCCTACGACAGCCTTGCCGATGAATTTGACATCATCGTCATCGAGGGCGCGGGCAGTCCCGCCGAGATCAACCTGAAGGCAGACGACATTGTCAACATGGGGCTGGCAAAGCTCGTGGACGCGCCGGTTCTGCTGGCGGGCGACATTGACCGCGGCGGCGTCTTTGCGCAGCTGTACGGCACGGTGGCGCTGCTGGAGCCGGACGAGCGCGCGCGTATATGCGGGCTTATCATCAATAAATTCCGCGGCGACGTAGAAATTTTGCGCCCCGGGCTGGCAATGCTGGAGGAAAAAACGCAGCTGCCGGTGTTGGGCGTCGTGCCGTACCTGCGGGTGGACATCGAGGACGAGGACTCGCTTGCGCCGCGGCTGCAAAGCAAAAGCGCGGTCAAGCCGCTGGACGCAGCTGTTTTGAGATTGCCGCATATTTCCAATTTTACCGATTTTATGCCGCTGGAACAGCACCCGCTTTTGGGTGTGCGGTACGTGCAGTCCGTGCGGGAGCTGGGCGCGCCGGACCTGGTCATTCTGCCCGGCACCAAAAACACGGTGAACGACCTGTTGTGGCTGCGCCAGTCCGGGCTGGAGGCCGCTGTGCTCAAGCTGGCAGCAGGCGGCACGCCGGTGCTGGGCGTCTGCGGCGGCTATCAGCTGCTGGGCGAGACGCTCGACGACAGTCAGGGCACCGAGAGCGGCCATCCGCAGACGCTGCGTGGGCTGGGCCTGCTGCCGACGCGGACGGTCTTTACCGCCGAAAAGCGCCGCGCACAGGTCACGGCGACGGCTGCCGCGCCCTTTGCCGGGGCTGCGCTGACCGGATATGAAATTCACACGGGCCGCACCGCGGTGAACGGCGCACCGTTCTGCCGCTATGCCGACGGCACACCGGAGGGCTGCGTGCAAAACGCCGTGTTCGGCACCTACCTGCACGGCCTGTTTGACAACGGCGAATTGACGGAGCAGCTGGCCGCGTACCTCTGCCGCCGCAAGGGAATCGCGACGGAGACCGCCGCGCCGCTTGCGATGGCCGACTACCGCACACAGCAGCTGGACCTGCTGGCCGACGGCGTGCGCAGTGCGCTGGACATGGACGCCGTCTACGCGGCCATGGGTCTGCACAACCCCAGAGGAGGGAAAATATGACACCGCAGCATCATCTGCCCGCCGACATTGAGCGCACGAGCATGGGCATTATCACGGCGGAGCTGGCCGCGCGCGGGCTTGCGGTTCCGCCCGAAAACGCCGCCGTGGTCAAGCGCGTTATTCACACGACAGCGGATTTTGACTACGCCGAGAACCTGCGCTTCACACCCGGCGCGGCGGCGGCGGGCGTCGCGGCCATGCGTGCCGGGGCAGTGGTCATCACCGACACCAACATGGCGCTGGCGGGCATCACAAAGCCCGGTCTGGCCAAATTGGGCGGGCAGGCACTCTGCTTTATGGCCGACCCTGCTGTCGCTGCTGCTGCGAAGGCGGCGGGCTCGACTCGGGCCGCCGCCGCCATGCACAGGGCCGCGCGGGAGTACCCCGGCGCGGTGCTGGCCGTTGGCAACGCCCCCACGGCGCTGCTGACGATTGCGGACGAGATCGAAAGCGGTCTGCGCCCCGCGCTGGTCATCGCCGTGCCTGTCGGCTTTGTGAACGTGGTGGAAAGCAAGGAGCGGCTGTTTGCGGTTTGCACGCAGTACGGCGTGCCCGCCATCGCCGCCATGGGCCGCAAGGGCGGCAGCAACGTGGCTGCCGCCATCTGCAACGCGCTGGTGTATTCCGCCGCCGAGATGCTCGACCCTGCGGCAAGAGGATGGCAGTAATACACTTTCTACCCCCGGTGTTTCCCTACAACCGAAAATTTGACGCGGAGGAGGCGTTTTGCCTCCTCCGCTTTTTGTTTGTAAAGAGCTTGCACTTTGTAAAGGCAATACCGCATAATTCCCGCCTTACGGCTTAAGCACCGCTCCGGCGGCTGCGG
>ERZ1034917.1503-NODE-1503-length-13967-cov-13.596967_pt1 | contig 13967 bp, 16 predicted proteins | sample MGYA00520605_ERZ1034917 | MGnify/ENA primary metagenome ERZ1034917 (study PRJEB33766, sample SAMN09781784) | gut metagenome | biome: gut microbiome | host: Homo sapiens | place: Madagascar | study: EMG produced TPA metagenomics assembly of the PRJNA485056 data... | reverse complement strand
GGATTGACGGGCGGGCTGGTGGGAACCGGCGGGGCGGGAGGCGTTTTTATGTTTTTTCTCAAACGCTTTTTCGCCCGGCAGGACCGGCTCGAAGAACGGTTGGAACGGTTGGAAAAAGAACGGTTTTCCCGGCTGGAAAAGCAGGTGGAAGCCCATTTGAAGGAGGACAAGCCGGGCGAAGTCGCGCTGCAGTTGAAGCATCTGGCGGAGGCCCTGAAGGAGAACTCCAGTCTGCAGCGTGAGAACGCGCTGCAGATCGCCCGGATCGACAAGAACTGCGCCGCCGGCCACGCGGAGCTTATGAGAGAAGTTTCCGCCGACAAAGTCTGGCTGGCCAACATCAATGAGGCAGTGCAAAAGCACATCACCAATGGGAGGATACATCGTGGAAACTGAAATCGTTTTTATTCTGCGTCAGGCGATTCTGATCGCCGTGCGCGACTCCTACGGACCGACGACGCTGGAGCGGGCGCTGCGCCATTCGGAACTCTTCGGGGCCGAGCCGGAAGCCGTGCTGCGCGAGTGGCGCGAACTGGAAAAACACGGCTATCTCGAACCGCTACCGGGGTCATCCGGCAAATACCTGCGGTTGACCGAAAAGGGCGCGACTCAGGCCGAATACCGGCCGGGCGCGGCAGACCCGTTCATTCACGGCGTCAAAGCGATGGGGTGACGGCATGGGCGGACCGCGAAGCAATCTCACGTATCATCCGCCGGAAATCCGCCGCCGGGTCTACCAGCTCCATTACGAGGGACGGACCGGCGCGGAGATCGTCGCCGACCCGGAGGTGGCCGAAAGCATCCGCCGTACCGGCTACCGGCTGCACGGCAACACCCTGACCGCCGCCTGGCGGAGCGACGACTATCAGGAGTACCGCCGCCGGCGCGAGGAAACCGAACAGCGCATCGGCAACGCCCGCTGGGCGGCGGAGGCACTGCGCGACACCGCCGGCATCGGCAGCGTCGCGGACATGGCGCAGATGGCGCTGCTGGAACAGTTGCGGGAGCTGGCGGAAAAAGGTTCCGGCGATCCGGCGGAACTGCTGAAACTCGCGACCGCGGTCACCCGGATCAAGGCGGCGGACAGCGATGAGCGGAACGCCCGGCTCTCCCGGCAGCTCGAAGAACTCAAACGCCTCCGGGAAGCCGCCGAGGCCGAACACCGCTCCCGCGAAGCGGAGCTGGAGGCGAAGCTCGCGGAGAAGGAAAAACAGCTCGCGGAACTGGCTGCGGAACTGTCGAAGTTCAAGGCGCTGAACTCCGGCGCCGTGATCGAGGAAATGGACAAATTCGTAAAGGGTGAATGATGGCGAATCTGCTGACTGACCTGTCGAAAATCGACTCTCCGAAAGACGCGGCGAAGCGCGGTTTCCTGCTGCCTTACCAGATCGCGTGGGTTTATGACGAACACCGGTTCAAAATCTGCGAAAAATCGATCCGGATCGGCATGACGTTCGCGCAGGAGTTCGCGGCGGTGCGGGGGCGGCTCTCCAGAAAGGTCGATTATCTGCACAGTTCGGTCACGCAGGGCGTCGCGCTCCAATTCATCCGCGAGTGCGGCTTCTGGATCGACCAGTATAAAATCAGGGGGACGAAACTCGGAGAAACGGAGGTCGTCAACGAACTCGACAACATCGTTTCGCGCGCGTTTTACATCGAATTTCCGAACAAGAGCCGCATCGTTTCGTTTTCGTCCAGTCCGAACGCGATGCGCGGGTTCGGCGGCGAGGTCGGGCTGGACGAAATCGCGTTTCACCGCGCGATGGCGGAACTGATCAAGGGGGCGGGCGGCCGCGCCTTGTGGGGCGATCCGGTTTCCATGTGGAGCTCGCACAACGGCAAGGGCGAATTTTATTATTTCCTGCAGAAAATTCTTGCCGACCCCGACACGAAGTGGAGCCGTCACCGGATCACGATCCTTGACGCGATCGAACAGGGGCTCGTGGAAACGATCAACCGCACGAAAGGTACGAACTTCACGCGGGAGTCGTTTCTCGCCGACTGCCGCGCGGCGGTCGGAAGCCTGGAGGCGTTCGAGGAGGAGTGCATGTGCAATCCCCGCGAGGCCGGAACCCCGGTCGTTTCGTGGCTGGATATTCAGGCGGCGCAGTCGGATTATCCGATTTTTCACACTCAAATTGAGGGCGGCGAGAAAGAGCGCGAAGACATCATCGAACCGAGCGTGCAGGAACTGCTGGACGCGGAGGTGTTCCGGCGGCTTGATCCGTCGAAGCGGTACACGCTCGGCTGGGACATTGCAATCAAAGGGCACCTGGCAAGCGTGACGGTGCTGGAGACAGACGGGAAAAATCACCGTCTGGTGCTGCTGATCAATCTGCACAAATGCAATTTTCCGGGACAGCGCGCGCTGGTCGGCCAGGCGCTGGACACGCTCCGGGGCCTGACGGCTTCCGGTGACAAGGGCGGCCTCGGCCGCGAGAGCTGCGGGATCATGCAGGGAAAATATCCCGGACGCTTTACGGGCGTGGACTTTTCCACGTTCAAGCCGCATCTCGGCGGCAAACTCTCCGGGGCGTTCGCCGACCACCGCATCATCATTCCGCAAAGTCCGGACGAACTCGCCTATGACGTGCGCGGCATCTCGACGAAACAGAGCGGGACGCGGCTGCTCTACACGGAGAGCAAGAACCCGGTCAATGCGCTGAGCCACTGCGACATGGCGTGGAGCCTCGCGCTCGCGATCGCCAACGCCGAGGACGGTTACTCCGGCCCGTGCCGTTTCGAATCGTGCGGGCCGCGGACGAGAGACCACATTCAGCAAGACAATTTCAACAATCCGAGAAGGGTGATCGAACATGAGATATCAAACTGGCCCTGTTAGGCGGAAGCGGGCGGGCAAGACCGCTCCCGCCCGCCGGGTGGTCATCCTGCCGGAAGACCGGTATCGTTACGCCACTCCCGCAAGTTACACGCCTGCGCGCCTGACCGCGCTGTTCCGGGCCGCGAACTCCGGCGACATCGAACAGCTCTGCCTTTGCGGCCGTGAAATCCTCGAACGCAACTGGGACATTCAGGGCGCGATGGATCAGCGCGCGGACGCGCTCTGCGGCGTCGGCTGGGAGATCCGGCCCGGCGGCCCCGGAGAGGCCGCGAAACAGGCGGCGGACGCCTTCGCGGCTACGCTGGACGATACCGGGCTTTCCCTCGGTTTCACCGACCGGCCGGAGACGTTCCAGGAACTGCTGCGCAATCTGCTCGACGCGGTGATCCTGCCGTTCGCCGCCGCTGAAATCGTCTGGAAGGAGGGAGGCGCGCTCGAAGGGTTCCAGACCATCGAACCGCACTGCTTCACGCTGCGGGACAGCATGGTTCCGCGCCTCATCACCGATGAGTTTCCGGCCGGCATGGGGCTGGAACCGGACAAATTCATCATCCACCAGCACCGGCGGCGGCCCGACCCGGCGCGCTCCGGCAAAATCCGGGTTCTGGCCTGGCTGCACTGTCTGCAGAACTGGCCGTTGAAAGACCTGTTTTCGTTTATCGAGCGGTTCGGCATGCCGTTCGTCGTGGCGCGTGTGGACCAGAATACCTGGGAGAATGAGCGGGAAGTCCTGCAGCGGATCATCCGCTCGTTCGGCCCGGACGGCGGGGGCGTGTTTACGAACTCGACGGAGATTCAGCTTCTGAACGCCGCGAACACCGGAAGCGACAACGTCTATTTCCGGGCGCTGGAGTTCTGCCATGACGCGATTTACACGCTGCTGGTCGGACAGCTCGCCTCCAGCGGCGACAGCGCCGGGATGTCCAACGGGGACGCGCAATCAGCGGTCCGGCAGGATATTCTGGAAGCCGACGCGCGGGCGCTCGAATCGACGATCCGGGCGCAGATCGCGGCCCCGTGGACGCGGTTCCGATTCGGGGAAAATGTTCCGGTTCCGAAGTTTCACTTCAAGGTCGAGCCGCCGGAGGATGAAAAGGCGACTGCGGACAAGAATCTGGTCAAGGCGCAGACGATCCAGACGCTGGCTGCCGCCGGTTACAAAGCGGACACCGCGGCGGTGTCGAAACTCTTTAACGTGCCGCTGACCTATGAGGCGCCGCAACAGTTGCCGGGAATGGGAATGGGGAACGGACCGGTCGGACCGGTCAGGCCGGCCGGTCAGGAGCCGACGGAAGACGCCGCGGCGCTGGCGGCGGATCAGTCGGACCGGTCGGACAAGTCGGACCTGTCGGACGCGCTCTCGGCCTGGCTCGGCCCTTTCGCCGACGCCGCGGCGGAGGCCGCGGCCGCCCTCGACGATGAAACCATCCCGGACACCGAGTGCGCTGCCAGGCTGCGCCGGGCGGTGCAAGCCGTCCCCGGCGCTTCCGGCGCTGTCGAGAAATTGATGGCCGGAGACATGGAGGCGCAGCAATGAAAATCAAAATCTCCGTCGAAGGCCTTGAAGCCTTGCGGGAGCTTCAGGAGTTGCTGAACTCGGAACAGCTTGAACTTATCGGAGAAACCGTCGAGCAACTGGCCCGGAACAACGCCAGAAATAAAATCGGCGGTCCCTTCGGAGAACGGCTGGCCCGGAGCGTCGAGTTCCGGCCCGGCGGCGACGCCGTCGAGATTTTCGCGGGCGGACCGGATGGCTATATCGGCGTCCACGTCGAGGAGGGTGGGCCGATCCGGTCGCACAACGGCAAACCGCTGGCGATTCCGCTGCCGAACGAAAGTACGCAGCGGTACAATCCGAAGCGGCTGTTTGCCAGCCAGGTTGCGGAAACGGTGCCGCTTTTCAAGCTGCGGAGCCGGAACGGCAATGAGCTGCTGTTCCGGCAGCCCGGCAAGGGCGGCAAACTGGAAGCGCCGCTTTTCGTGCTGAAAGACGCAACCGCGCCGCAGGCCCCGCGCCCGTGGTGGCCGACGGAAAACGAAATCTCCGCGGCGGTCGACCAGATTATTGACGCATTTTAGCAGAAGGAGCAAGAGCCATGCCGGCCAAACAGGAATGGATCAAAAACCGCGTAAACCTGCCGACCGCGAAGGGCAGCGGCGAGATCAGCCGCGATATACCGGCGCAAATCCGGGCGCGGGCATTCTTCTCGGCGCGGGTTGCCGAGGCGCATATTCTTGACCGTTTCCGGGAAATCACCGACGATTACCTGTCCGGCCGGATCGGCCGGGACGAGGCCCGGACCCTGATGCACAAATACGCGAGGGCCAGCGGAAAAGACGACGGCACCGAAAGCCTGAAGAATCTGGCTTCGACCGCCCGGCTGGAACTGATCCTCGACCAGAACGCCAAAATGGCGCGGGCGGTCTACCGGCATGAACGGATGTATTCGCCGGCGGCGTTGCGGGTGTTTCCGTATGTGCGCTACCGCGCCAGCGTCGGCAGCAGACAGCCGCGTTCGGAACACGGCAAGTATGACGGCATGATCTTCCGCAAGGACGATCCGTGGCTGCGGACACATACTCCCCCCTGGGACTTCGGCTGCAACTGCGAATTGGAACAGATCACGGAAAAGCAGGCCGCGCAGCTCGGCGGACCGGTTCCGCCGACACCGCCCGAACGCGTGAAGGTTGACAGCCGCAGCGGTTTCTCCTTCGACCCGGCGCACGCCTTCGATACCGAGGACCTGACCGGAATGCTGCCGGCCAGCCGCGCCTCGATCGTCCGCCAGGCCGAGGAGGCGGTCCGGGATCGGAAGCTCGGGCCGGTCGGCATGATCGTTGCGCCGCCGGCGCAGGGGCTGCCGCCGGCCGAGCTTCCGAAGCTGGACGAAGTGCGGGCCGGCCTCGACGCGATGAAGGAAGCCGCCCGCCGGGAGTTGGAAGACGCCGGACTCGACCCGGATCATCTGCCGGATTATCAGGCGGTCAACCAGGCAGTGCGCGACTCCGGCAAAGTCCCGGAAAACATCACCGGGGCGGTACGGGACCGCTTTCCGGCCGAGCCGATCAAAGTCGGCACGCTGAATTCCCGCGCCGCGGAGGCCGCCGGAATTCCGCAGCTGCCGGTCTTGTTGGAGCGCGGCAATTCCCGGTACGGAATCGAACACCTGTGGCGGAACCACAAGGAGCTGTTCGCGGTTCCGGAGAACGCGGTCCGGTTGCTGCAGGAAACGCTCGGCAATCCCAACTGCCGCGTCGTCGTCAGCATGAAACGGGCGGCAGTGACGGAGCATAGAAATCAGATGTCCGTAAAAGTGCCAGTTTGCCTGAAGCGGATCGTGCTGCACAATCCGGCGACCGGCGGCTATTGCGTGATGGTCCAGGACGGGGAGCGGCTGCGACTGGTCAGCTGGCACAACGCCGGTGAAGACTACGGCGATCAGGCATGGCGGCTGGAATAAAAAGAACCGGATTTTTCCCGCACCCTCAATCAGTGAGGTTCCGCTAGAGGACGTTCCGGCTCTCATTTATCACTATACCACGTTTTACTGAAAAATCAAGTCGGACCGGTCGGACCGGCCTGACGAACTTTAAGAAAGGGTTTGCGCAAAATGCTGCTGAAACTGCCCGGTAAAACCGGGGACCGGCTTCTGCATGACGGTCTGGCGCTGGCCGCGGACACCCCCGGCGTAATCCGCGACGAAAACGGCGTCCCGATTGAATGGACGCTGCTGCGGATCGGTGAAAATCCGATCATCGAAGAGGGCGAGCCCGGCTCGATCACCCTTACCGCCGCCGACATGCGGTCAATTCTGGATTACTACAACGCCAAAGGAGAGCTGATTCCGGTCGACTCCAACCACTATCTGCATATTCTGGCGAACCGCAAGCGCCTTGACGAGTCGGAGGTGCTCAAACTGTTGCCCTCCGGCGTCGCCGCGATGGGCTTCGGGAGCCTGGCGCTCGCAGGCGACGAGCTGCGGTTCCGGGTCAAATGGACGCCGACCGCCTACGAACTGATGCGGGAGAAAATCTTTCGATATTTTTCGCCGGCGCTGCGGGGGATGTTGAAACCGCCGTTGCGCCTGACGTCGGTCGCGATGGAAAACGAGCCGGCGATCAACAATCTGGACGCACTCGCGGCCAGTGCACATAAACCGTCCGACCAGTCGGACAAGTCGGCCCAGTCCGACAGAAAGGAGACGAGCATGAGCAAGCTCAATAATGCGCTCGCAAGGCTGCTCGGCCGCGATTCGATCGCGCTCGGAGCGGAAACCAAGGAGGAGGAGAAAGACGCCATCGCCTGCGGGGTCGAGGAAAAGGCGTCGCTGATCGAACAAGTCAAGACCCTGCTCGGCCTGGACGCCGCCGCCGGCATCGACGAAATAATCGCCGCGCTGAAGGCCGAAACCGAAAAGGCCAAAACGGCCGACGACAAACAGCAGCAGCTTGACGAACTCGCCGCGAGCGCGGAAAAGCGGGAACATGAACGCCTGGTCACGCGGGGCCGCGCCGAAGGGAAAATAGCGGATTCGGATATGGAGTACGTCAACAGCCTCGACAGCAAGGCGCTTTCGGCCCATTTGGCGCACACCGCGCGCAAGGTTCCGCTTCAGCGGATTCCCGCGTCGCCCCGGAAGTCCGACAGCGTGGCGCTCTCCGCCGTCGACCGGGTGGCGATCGACAGCCTCCGCAATGCCGGCGTCAAGGACGCCGAAACCGAATATCTCAAACGGAAGGGGAAATAAACTATGGCCGCACTCACCGAGGCAAGAAACACGAAAGAACTGCACGTCGGTGCGGTTCACTACAACTACGAGCGCGAAGTCGCCTCCGGCACGGTTTACGCCGGCAGCCTGGTCGCACAGAATGCGGACGGAAAGGCCGTTCCGGCATCGGACGCGGCAAGCATCGTCGTGCTGGGCCGGGCCGAGGCGACGGTGCCGGCGGGCGAAATCCTGCCGGTCCGCCGCGGCGCGTTCCTGTTCGACAACGGTTCCAGCACGGAGGCCCTCACCGTCGCCGATATCGGCGCGACCTGTTGCGTGGTCGACGACCACACGGTCGGCAAAGTCGGCGGCACCAACAAAATCAAGGTCGGGATCGTGCTCGACGTAACCGATGACGGCGTGGCCGTCCTCATCTGAAGAAAGGATCAAAAATGAATCTGACTGCCGAAAAATTCGAGGCGATGAAGATCGCCTATGACATGGCGTTCAAGGCGGCCTTCGACGCCGCTCCGACCGTCTACGAACAGTTCACCATGACGGTCGGGGATTCCGCGCATACGACCGTGAAGCTCCCGTTCATGGAGCAGTTCGCCTGTATGCGCCGCTGGCTCGGCCCCCGCCAGATCAAGAACCTGGAAGGCAAGATCATCACCATGACCGAAGACGCCTACGAAGAGACGCTCGGCATCAGGGTGCGCGAAATCGAAACCGACAACTGGGGCATGTACCTGCCGAGCGTCCAGCAGATGGCCGCTTCCGGCAAGGCGCTGTGGGATCAGCTTTCGATCAATGCGCTGCTGACCCCGAAGGCGTGGATCGACAACAAGGCGTTTTTCGCCACCGACCGCAAGTTCGGCAAGTCGACCATCTGCAACAAAACGACCTCGGCTTTGTCGCACGCGACGTTCAAAACCGCGCGGCAGACGATGTTCGCCTACGCCGGGCACGCCGGCGAACCGATCGCGGTCAATCCCGACACGCTGATGGTCGGCCCCGCGCTGGAATTCGTGGCGCGCGACATCCTCGAAAACGACTTCGAGCTGGATTCCAGCGGCAAGATCGCGGTCCGCAACTCCTGCAAGGGACTCGCAAAACTGATCGTCAACCCGCGCATCACCGGCCCGTATGCGAACTACTGGTTTATGATGAGCTGCGCCGGCCCGATCAAGCCGGTTGCCGTGCAGAAGTCCAAGGAGGCCGCGCTGGTCAGCAAGAACCGCCCGGACGATGAAGGCGTATTCATGGAAGATATGGCGATCTTCGGAACGAGCGCCTACGGCTCCGCCGCCGCCGCGTTTCCGCACCTGGTCTACGGCGGCATCGTGGCAGCATGATGAGCTACGCGACTATAACCGAGTTGCGCGCCCGGATCGGCCAAAGCGTCTTTGACGAAATCTATGGGGCGTCGGACCGGCCGGACCAGTCGGACCGGTCCGACGCCGTTGCCGATCTGGAGAGCGCGGGAGCGGAGGTCGACGGGACGATCGCAACGCGCTACCGGCTGCCCGTCCAGGGCGAACGGACGCTCGCCCTGCTGCGGGACTGGACACTCACGCTGGCGGAGGAGCGGGCGTATGCCCGCGCCGCCGGCAGCGCATTCGCCGAAAAAGTGAAGTCGCGGGTAGCCCAGGTCCGGACTTACCTCGGAATGATCCGCGACGGCTCGTTCCGGCTGCCGGATGCGGAGGAACGCAAGGATAGTTCCGTCGCGTTCGCCTCGTGCAAACCGCCGGTCTTCGGTCGCGACAACATGAAGGGATTCTGATCATGCGCAAACTTCACGAAATGGCAGCGGACATCCGGAGCCTGCTGGAAACGAAATTTCAGGCGGTCCGGCTTTCGACCGCGGCGGCTTCACCCCAGTTGATCAACGAACTCAGGGCGATCGGCACCGGCAAACTGCCGGCGGTGGCGGTAATCGTCGACCAGGGATTCCTCACCACCTCCAACCGCGTCCGTGACGACCGGATCACGCTGGTCCTGATCGACCGTTTCCGGGCCGGATCGGACGAGAAAACACTCTCCGCCCTGGCCGCGCTGGAGGAACTCTTCGCGCTGTTCCCGGCGGATGTGACCACCATCGAAGGCGTCCACTATCTGCCGGTGCGGTTTTATTCCGCCGGCGTTGACCCGATGTTCGTCTGTTTCGCCTATGAACTGACCGCCCGGCAGGCGATCATCTGACCGGCCTGACCGGCCGGACAAATCGGATTTCTCTTTAAAACAAGGAGGCTTTATGGCCAGTAAATTATTGTTCGGCGTCGATCAGCTTGAAGAGATCGGCGTTGTGCAGAGCATGACCTGCAACAGCTCCGTCGAAGTGGCGGAAGCCCGCGGTGAAGACGGCAAGGTGATCGAACGCCGCGCTTATTCCCGCGGCGACGAATACTCGGTCGAGGCGCTGGTCGTTGCCGGTAAAACCGTGCCGCCGGCCGGCTCGACGGTGACGATCGATACAAAGACCTATCTGGTTACCGCATCCAGTGTGACCAGGAGCAACACCGACTTTCAGAAAGTATCCCTGACCGTTTCGCGGAAGGATGCGGAAGAGGTTGTGACCTATGCCGCCGACAACGCCGGATAAAGCCGCGCGGCTGTCGGCCGACCGGCTGGAGGCGGTTCTGGCCGCCTCCGGCTTGTTTTGCGCTGCCGGAACGGTGCTGCCGGCGCCGACTCTCGGAGTCGCGGTACTGATCGACGCCATCGAAGGACATACGAAAAAAACGTGTCCGCCGCAAATCGTGTGCTATCTGCTGCAAAACGGAAGCCGGGCCGCTCCCGCCGTCTGGGCCGAGCTGCGCGGCAGCGCCGGAATCCTCGGCGACTTCGCCGCCGAAGCGCCGCCGGTCTCCGAAGAGGAGGCGGCGGAGATCGATCTCGCTTTCGAGCGCATATCCGCATTCCGGGTACTCGCCACCTCCGCTTCCGCGTCCCCGGACGGGGAACGGAGCTGGGACGCGGAGACGGTCAGCTATGTACTGCGCGAAGCCGCCCGCGCGCTCCCCGGCGCATCGGTCCGCGAACTGCTGTGGGAGGTGCCGCTCTGCCTGATCGGCTGGCTGATCGTCCAGACGCGCCGCGCCGACGGGGAACGCGGCCTGACCCGGCCGGAGTTCGACGAGGAGCTGTGGGCGGAGTATCAGGCGGATAAGAAACGGGGGTAGGCTATGGCCGAAAAGACGTTGAAAATCATTCTGCAGGCGGTCGTCGAAGACGCGCAGCAGAAACTTGAGCGGATCAAGACATTTCTGGCCGGCCTCGGCTCCGAAACCGGAGCGGCCCAAACGGTCGGAGAAACCTCGAAAAAGATCGAAGAACTCGGCGATGCCGCCGAAGCGGCCGCCGCAAAGCTGCCCGCGGTCGGCGACAATGTCGGGAAAGTCGGCGACGCCGCTGAAGCGGCGGGGAAAAAAGCGGCGGCCGCGGCAAAGGCCATCGACAGTCTCGGCGACGGAAACGCCGTCCCCGCCGCCGGCTCCATGCAGGAACTTGAAGAAACGGCGGCGGCGGCGTGCCGGAATCTGGAAAACCTCTCCAGCCGTTTGCCGACTCTCAGCTCCGGCGTTCCCGGCGTTTCGCGCGCCTGGGGCGGGGTGAAGAAGGTTTTCGGTGAAATCCGCGCTGAGTTCAACAACACCGCCGGCGCTGGTAAAAAGATGATCGAGGGGCTGATCGCCGGCGGCGGTCCGGTCATGATCATCCTGGCCGGTATCGCATCACTGGTCAAACTGGCCGGTATGGCCTATGACGAATTTTCCGGCAAAAACGCGCTCAAGGAGCAACAGGAACAGGCGGCCAGGCTGACCGCAGAATTGACCGCCACCCACGCCGAAACGGAAAAACAGCGTCAGGCCGACGCCGCGCTGGCCCGGCAGCTGACCGAGCTGAACGGTGTGCTGGGGCTTTCCTCCGGAACGATGGAAACCGCCGCCTCCGCCGCCCGTTCGCTGCAGAACCGTTACGGCGACCTCGGAATCTCCGTCGATAAAACCGCCGGCACGGTCCGCGTTATGGGCGACGCAGTGGCGAAGCTCCAGGCGGCGATGAACAAGGACAAGGCCCGGGAGCTGGAATCGGAGATCAAGTCGCTCCGCAACGAGGTTTCACTCGCGCGGGAAGAGGCGGCCGGCGCCGGCATGTCATTTTTCGGGCTGTTCAACATCGGCGGCGAGCAGACCGCGCTGGCCGCCGCGGAGAAGCAAAAGCAGTTGATGGAACAGATCAACGGCAAAATCCGCGAACGCCATGCCCTGCTCAAAGCCGACCCGGAAAAAGACCGCATCACGGCCGCCGAAAAAATCATGGCCGCCGAAGAACGGCAACTGGAAATTGCCCGACTTCGCGCCGCCGGGCGCAAAGAGGAGGCCGCCGCGCTGGCGGACCGGATCGAACTGGAGAGACAGTCCGCGACTTTGACCCAAAGCCAGCTCAACTGGATTCTGCTCTATCGCGCCCAACGCCGTCGGGCCGCAGTCGAAGAGGCCGCCGAGGAAAAGCGCCGCCAGGACGAGGCGGAAAAAAAGCGGCAGAAGGAGGAAGAGGCGAAACGTCAGACCGCCGAGGCCGCCGAAGCGGAAAAACGCCGGGCCGCCGAAGCGGAACAGGCCCGAAAAACACTCGCGAGCCTCGACGAGGCGGAATGGCGCGATGCGATGAGCGACCGCATCCGGCACTGGCAGTCGGAGATGGACCGGTTCCGCAGCAAGGCGGAGAAAACCCGCACGGAGCTCTCCCGCTTCGGCATTGATGCGGACGGCCCGATTCTGAAAAGCAAACAACAGATCAAGCAGGATCAGGCCGATGAGACATTACGGGACAAAATCGCCCGGCAGCGCAGCGGCGAGCGCGTCCGCTTTTCCGCTTCGGAAAAACGGCATCTTGCGGAGCTGGAGAAAAAACGGCAGGAGGCCCTGAGCGCGGATTCGGCGGAAAAAGCCTATGCGGGAAACGTCCGGGACGCCCGGCAGAAGATGGACCAGCGCAGCCGCGACAACTCCCGCCGCGAACGGGAAGCAGCCCGCCGCGACGCGGAGCAGAAAGTCAGGGACGGCGGTTCTTTCCCGCAACAGCAACAGAGCCGGACGCCTCCGCCGCCGAAAAAACAACAGCAGGCCAGACCGGAAAATGTGGAGCGCGGACACTCCGCTCCGGCCAATGTTCCGGGGCTGGTCCGGGATATCCGGGATATGCTGAACCGAAGACTGCCCGGCGAATAACAATGGAGATTGAGTATGGCAAGCACGGAATTTTCCGCTGCGGTTTTTATCCGCACCGGGGGAAGCGTCAGCTTCGAGGAGCGTCCGGCGACTTCCTCCGACCTTGATCTGCAGCAGGCGATAAATGCCGCCAACAGCCCCGACTACGTCCCGCCGGATGACGCCGGATTGTCGCCTCGGGAGTTGATTCTCCGGGCAAAATCAACGCGCCTCTACAACATCGACGGCAAGCTGGTCAGGATTCCCAAGACGATTTATTCCGACACCACCCTCGACGGCTACGTAGTGCGCCGGGCGGTCGTCACCGTTTCCGGCAGCCAGCGGGTCGAAACGACGACTCTGCAGGCCGGGCGGCTCGCCGGGTTTCTGACGCCGGGCACGGTAACGCCGGTCAGCTTCAAAATGCCGGACGGGGCCGGCTCGGCGATACCGGAAGGAAGCTATATGCTGCAGGAGTTCAGTTTCCGCGATCAGCAAAACGGTTATACCGATGTCGAAGTGACCTATCGAATGTGTCAGAAGTGGGAGCTGATCAAATTATGAGCAATGACGCGGTTTGGATCAGGCGCGTATGGCGCGACACGGTATGGGCGCTGCTGCATAACATCCGCATCCGTATGTCCTCCGACGTCGAGCGTCCGAGCGTGCAGGTTTCCGGCAGCGGCAAAACCGCCGCGATCAACATCACGCTGCCGGCTGCCCCTGAAATGGAGGAGGCAGGAAGCGACGCGTACAGCGGCTCGTTCGCGGTCACTTACAACAGCAAAACCAAGAAGCTCGACGTCGGCCCCGGCTGGCTGTGCTGCAACGGCACATTCAGCGAAGTCGCCGCCTTCCGGGACATCCAGCCGGAAACCGGCTGTTTGTGCATCTCTGCCAAGCTCACTCCCGCGGGGACCTGGAGTGTTCCCACCTTCAGCTTCACCACCCCCGCCGCGGACGCCTTTCCGCTCGCGGCGATCACGGTCAAAAAGAGCGCGGGCAAGCAGCAACTGGAGATTCGCCAGTACCCGGTTACCGTCGCGTATCTTTTCCAAGTCAAGATTTGCCCGCTGGCGGAGATTTGATCATGGCGGAGGAAAAAGAATATTACAGAGATGAACGTCCTGAGGAAGAGAAGCTCACCGGCGGCTGGATTTATCCGGGCGGCGGCTGGTGGCAAGGCGCGTGGGGTCACGG
>ERZ1034917.1501-NODE-1501-length-13974-cov-3.769236_pt1 | contig 13974 bp, 12 predicted proteins | sample MGYA00520605_ERZ1034917 | MGnify/ENA primary metagenome ERZ1034917 (study PRJEB33766, sample SAMN09781784) | gut metagenome | biome: gut microbiome | host: Homo sapiens | place: Madagascar | study: EMG produced TPA metagenomics assembly of the PRJNA485056 data... | reverse complement strand
GGGTACGGGTGATGACCCGACGGAGCTGGATTTCTGAAACTGGCTTTTCGACTGCAATCCCTGCTTCTTCAAGGCGAACCGCAACGTCAGGAAAACGGTTAAAATCCAGTTGAATCCCTGCGCTGATTTCACAGCGGTCACAACCAGTACGAATCAGACCTTTGTCAGCACGTTCTCCGAGCAGCAGGGCAATCGTCCCGAGCAGAATGGATTTTCCTGCCCCGGTTTCTCCGGTAAAGACGTGAAAATTGTCGCCGAATTCGACGTCGGCACTTTCAATTAGAGCCAGATTGACAATTTTTAGCCAGTTGAGCATTTCTATAAACCGCGTTAATGCCTGTGAAACTTACGAAATCACAATTCCTATAAAATATAAAAGTACTCAATTTTGACGGGAATAGCAAGTCAGGAATCACAAAAAAAAGACGTTTCGCAAATTGTCGGAAGAAAAAAAAGGATTTATTGGAAAAAACTACCATGACGACTTGAATTTTGTCCCGAATGACTGCAATTTACGGAGCGATAACATTTCATCAAAATGGAGCTTGAAAACTATGTTTGACGCAGAAAGTCTGGCGTTTTTGGAAAAATTCATGATGAGCAACAGCCCTTCTGGCTATGAAGAAGAAGCCGCGAAAGTTTTTCGTGAGTATCTGGCAGGATTCTGCGACTCTGTAGAAACAGACGTAATGGGGAATACTCGTGGCGTTTTGAATGAAAATGCTCCGGTTCGGGTAATGCTTGCTGGTCATTACGATGAAATCGGGTTCCAGGTTACCTATATTTCCGAAGAGGGTCTGTTGTACATCCGTCCTAACGGCGGGGTTGACAAATTGAACCTGCCGGCTTCAGAAGTCGTGATTTTGACGGAGCATGGCCTGGTTCCTGGAATTATCGGAAAAAAACCGATTCATCTTCTGAAACCGGCAGAACGTGACACGGCTATTGAAATCTCTAAACTCTGGATTGATATCGGAGCAGAAAACAAGGAAGAGGCGGAAAAGCTCGTTGCTGTTGGAGACCCGGTAGCGATGCGCCCGAATTTTCATCGGTTTGGAGAAAACCGTTTCATGTCCAAGGGAATGGATGACAAAGTCGGTGCTTTTGTGGTTGCTGAAACCTTGAAGGCACTGTCAAAACGAAAATTAAATGTAGCTGTTTATGGCGTTGGAACAGTCCAGGAAGAAGTGGGACTTCGCGGTTCAAAAACGAGTTGCTATGATATTGATCCGGCAATCGGCTTCGCAATTGATGTCGGGTTTGCAACAGACATTCCGGATCTGGACAAACGGGAGGTCGGAGAATGCACATTGGGTGCAGGCCCTGAATTGTGCCGGAGTGCAGACAATAATGTTATTCTCGGAAAAATGGTTCGGAAAATTGCAAAAGCACATGAAATTCCGTACCAGGAAGGAATTGCCCATCGCGCTTCCGGCGGAACAGATGCTGCCCAGATGCAGCTTTCCCGTTCTGGTGTAGCTACCTGCCTGGTCAGCATTCCCAATCGCTATATGCACTCAGCAGTGGAAATCTGCGATTTGCGGGATGTGGAAGGTGCGGTACGGATTCTGACTGAAACAATTGCCGCTATGACGGGGAAAGAGTCCTTTATTCCCGGCAGTGACCGATGAGAAAATTTTTTAATGTTGCATAATGAGTAAGATGTGATATAGTAAAAAGATACAGGCATTCTGAATGGATGCCTGCCGGATTGTGTGTTGGGTTTGTAATGTTAACATATTGAATATTAAGGACGGCGGATATGGCAGGTATTCCCAAGTTGATCGTGTTATCTGAGAAGATGCGCGGGAAGAGTTTTGAATTGACCGAACCGGTAATGAGTGCCGGGCGAAATGAACAGCAGGATATTTGTATCAAAGATTCCACGTTGAGTTCCCATCATTGCGATTTTATCAAAACGGAAACCAGCTATATGGTTCGCGACAATGACAGTACCAACGGGACCCGCGTTAACAATGTTCCAGTCACCGAGCAGGAACTGAAAAATTTCGATGTTATTCAATTGGGCGGAATCGAAATTTTATACGATGCTGATGATGGTACGGATAATGATAATATTGGCAGCCATGGAAATACTACTGGTATTGATTTGGAAAATACAACAAATACCGGCCTTTCCACGGTCAAACATTTTACCAATTATTCTCCATTCGCGGAAATGGAAACGAAGCGGGCTAATCGTAATCAGAAAGTTGTTCTGATTTTGGTCAGCCTGCTGGGAATTATTGTTCTTGCCCTGCTTGTGGCCCTTCTGGTCGTCATGATGAAGAGACTTTCCTGAGTAAATCGATTGGCAGAGTCACTGGCATGATGGCTGTATTGAGCCGCAAATGATTTTCTTTCGAAGAGCAACTACTTAAGGAATTTATGGAGAAGAAACAAAATAATAAGGCTGTGGATCCCAAGCGTAAAGGGATGCCCGGCATACCCCCGGAATATAATGGCAAATCTGCGATTGTTTGGTTGATGGTTTTTCTGCTGGTCGGCGTTTTAATCATCTATCGTTTTGGCGGACTGGGGGCAATCCCCAATAAGGAATTTGATCAGTCAACGTTTCTTGATCGAGCCATCAGAGGGGAAATTATAACGGCATCTATTCAGAGTGACCCCGAATTAATCCTTAACATTAGCGGTAAATTCCGCCTGTCAAAGGAAGAGTTGGCATCCCTGCCAGAGTCCAATCGTCCTGCTGACGGGATGGGCGTTTACCGGACTACGGTGTTGAAGAGCGATGCGGTAGACGAAGTGATGCGTATACATATTCCCGATGTGCGTGTCGAGACTCCGGGATTGTGGAAAATGTTTGTCTGGATGCTGCCGACACTGCTGATTCTCGGAGTAATCTTTTTCCTGATTTCCCGCCAGTACAAGATGGCAGGAAAGGGGGCAATGCAGTTTGGAAAGAGCCGTGCCCGCATGATTCCCCCGGATGAACTTCATGTTACCTTTGACGATATTGCTGGAGCAGATGAAGCAAAGGAGGAAATTAAAGAAATTGTCGATTTCCTGAAAGATCCTTTGAAATTTACGATGGTTGGCGGCAAGATCCCCAAAGGGTGCCTCTTGACCGGTCAGCCCGGGACTGGAAAAACACTTTTGGCAAAAGCTGTGGCATGTGAAGCCAATGTTCCATTTTTTGCAATCAGCGGTTCCGATTTTGTGGAAATGTTTGTTGGTGTAGGTGCCAGTCGTGTTCGCGATATGTTTGAGCAAGCCCGTCACTGTTCACCATCCTTGATCTTTATTGACGAAATTGATGCAGTAGGACGATCCCGTTTTACCGGAATGGGGGGAGGCCACGACGAACGGGAACAGACATTGAATGCAATGTTGGTTGAGATGGATGGTCTTGAGTCCAGTCAAACCAATGTGATTGTGATTGCGGCAACCAATCGTCCTGACGTCCTGGATCCTGCTTTATTGCGCCCCGGTCGCTTTGACCGGCAGATTGTCATGGATTTACCGGATATCGCCGGACGGCGCAAAATATTGGATATTCATGGCGGAAGGATCAGGCTTGCCCCTGATGTGGATTTGGATACAATTGCGAGGGTTACTCCTGGATTCAGCGGCGCGGATCTGGCAAATCTTTGTAATGAAGCTGCGCTTCTTTGTGCCCGCAATAACCGGGAGCAGGTGACTCAAGCTGATTTGGAAGAAGCACGCGATAAGGTTTGCTGGGGACGAGAACGCAAGAGCCGCCACATTCCGGATCAGGAGCGTAAATTGACTGCTTATCACGAGGCGGGGCATACGATTGTCGGGCTTTGTTGTGATAAGGTGGATGACATTCATAAGGTTACTATTGTCCCCCGAGGACGTGCTCTCGGCGCAACATTTACGTTGCCGGAAAATGACCGCTATAGTGTCAGTAAGCAGGAAATTCTTGATGATCTGGCTTTTGCAATGGGCGGTCGAGCCGCAGAAGAATTGATTTTCGGTGATATTACCGGCGGAGCGGCTGGAGATATTATTCAGGCCAGCAAACAGACGCGGCAGCTGGTTTGCACTTACGGTATGGACGAAACGATCGGACCGGTGAATTACAGTGGGGGGCAACATCCGTTGTATGTGGCTCAGGACGATAGCGACTCTTTGCCGGCAAGTCAGGAAACTCTTCGAGAAATTGATTTGGCTGTTAAACGGTACATCGAAGAGGCGATAGGAAGAGCCCGCGCTATTTTGAAAGAGCATAAAGCAGAGTTGGAAAAGTTGGCGGAGGCTTTACTGGAACGTGAAACTTTGAGTGCTCACGAAATTTATGAATTATTAGGCTGGCCTGATCCTAAGGCTCCAAAGTCTTCTGAATCTCAAGCTGCCTCTGGAAATGAAGGCGGTTCAGCGGAAGTAGCTTCCGAGCCAACCCCGGAGTTGATTCCTGACCCTTCTGCAGAGCAGCCTCCAGAAGCTTGTACCGAGTGATTGTCGATGACAGCAGAATGGAACAGGATTGTTCAACCGGTGTCAGACGGCTGCACGATGCGTTGCAGAGTGCAGCCGCGATCGTCAAGAAATGCGGTGATCGGGATATACGACAATTCCATGAAAATCGCCTTAACGGCTCCTCCGGTCGATGGAGAGGCAAATGCAATGTTGTGTGCCTTTATCGCGAAACTTTTGGGCATTTCCAGAAGTATGGTGTCTGTGAAGCAGGGAGCGACAGCAAAAAATAAGGTATTGGTAATTCGCGGGATTTCTGTTGAAGCAGCACAATTGAAATTAGAAGAACTTACTGAATGATGTGCAAATATGCCGTGTGACCGATGGAACTTTCGGGAATTTGAATGGGATATTTGCCAATGGATTTTGAGGATAGCATGAGCAAAGCAATTATTTTTCTTGCGGACGGGATGGCGGACGAGCCGCTGGCCGAGTTGAATGGGAAAACCCCTCTGGAAGCGGTAGATACACCGGCGATGGATTCAATTGCCAGGTGCGGAGCCAGTGGAACGTTTTTGACACTTCCCGAAGGCTTACCTACTTCCTCTGATGTAGCGAATATGTCGGTTCTTGGTTTCGATCCCGAAAAAAATTATCCGGGACGGGGTCCGATTGAAGCTGTCAGCCAGGATATTCCGCTGGCGGATGATGATATTGCCTGGCGTTGCAATCTGGTAACAGTTTCTCCTGACGGAATTATGCAGGATTACTCTGCTGGTCATATCGACAATGAGACGTCCGCACAATTGATCGCGGATCTTCAGAAAACGTTCGGCAGTGATAAAGTTACGTTTTATCCTGGAGTCAGCTATCGCAACCTGTTGGTGTTGCATGGAAAGGAATTTTCAGCAAAAATCGATTATCATAAACCGGATTCTTCCCACGGTATCCCAGTTTCAGAATTGAGGCTGACGGCACAGGGGAATGAACCGGAAGCTCAGCATACTGTGGATTTTCTGGAAGATTTGGGGAGAAAAGCACATGAATTTCTTGCTTCACACCCATTGAATGCCGGGAAAGAATCTCCTGCTACGGATATCTGGCCATGGAGTCCCGGGCGTAAGCCGATGCTAACACCTTTTGAAACGTTGTATCAGGGGAAGAAAGGTGCCATCATCAGTGCTGTGGACGTTATTCGCGGCCTGGGAAAATGCACAGCTATGGATGTCATTATTGTTCCCAATGTTACTGGATTTATCGATACCAATTACCAGGGAAAAGTTGAGGCTGCGCTTAACGCATTGGAAGATCACGATTTTGTTTATGTGCATGTTGAAGCAATCGACGAATGTTCCCACATGGGAGATTTGAAGCTGAAGATGCAGGCTATTGCAGATTTCGACTCGAAGATCGTTGCGCCAATATTAAAAGCATTGGAAGGTCGTAATGATATCGTTTTTGCCGTTTTGCCCGATCATCCTGTGCCAATTCAGTTGCGCAAACATACGACGACTCCGGTTCCGGTGGCAGTCTGTGGTCCCGGAATTGTGCCGGATGAAATTTGCCATTTCAGCGAAACAGCTGCTCCGACGGGAACCCTTGGGCATTTGCATCACGACCAGTTAATGAAATTGGTTTTACATTTGCAATAACGCCGATATATTCTGTTGATCCTGTTGGGGTAACAATGGCCGCGAAAGGGTGGATAAGTGAAGTCTGAGCGACAGAACTGGATTTTTTTCGGGTTGATGATTTTGCTGGTTTTCTTTGTTATCCAGCAGGCATTATTTCGGGAACTCTGGTTTGATGAAGCGCTGACGGTTCTGAATTTTATGATGTTGCCGGGACCTGGGGCGGTATATCACAATTATGCAATTCCCAACAACCATATCCTTTATACTATTTTGTTACAGTGGTGGGATATGGTCAATCCGAACCTGATTGCCTATGATGTATACTTGCGGCTTCTGTCAGTGGTTGCGGCAGTTTTGACGATAGGAGCAATGTGCTGCTTTTTCCCGCGCCGTGCAGGGGGGATATGGATTGCTGCAATGGCAATTGTCTCGTTTGTCTGTTCCGCTCCGTTTGCAATTTATGCTACTGCGGTGCGTGGTTATATGTGGAGTGCATTGCTGGTGCTTCTTGCTTTGATTTGTGCATGGCGTCTGACGGAAAAGAGGCAAATTTCCCCAGCTGCGATTCTTGGATACTGTCTTACATCTTTCCTGGCAATTGGAATGATTCCTGTGAACCTGGCTGCGATTGGCGGTGTTGTGGCAATGGTTGCGCCCCGCTGCGGTAGCCACTGCTACAGAAGCGGGCGATTCTGGGCGTTGGCTGTATTACCATTGCTTTGTGCCGGCCTTTTTTATTACCCGATTTTGCCTCAGGTTCAGAATGCGGCAGCACTGAGAGAAGGGTGGAAACACGCTGGGCGTGCAATTGTTTATCTGTTGCTGACGGTAGGGGGAGGAATGGTACCTTTATGGATTGCGGCAATAGCCGGACTGGTACGTTCCTGGCGTAGAAAAAATCTACAAACGCTGCTATGGCGAAGTTTGCTTTGGCTGATTCCCATTGGGATGATTCTGGTATTACCGGTTGCCCCGTACCCACGGACTTTTTTTGTCTGGTTGCCACTCTGGGTGTTTGCTGGAATGCTCGGAGTCAGGCATTGGATTGCATGGCGGCGTATGAAAAAGAAACCAGTTCGATGGAGTACGGTTTCTCTTCCGGTGGTTTTAACAGTTGCGGCAATTGTGTTTTCCGTTTGGCTTCCTCGCTGGACAGCACCAGCCGCGGTTGCGGTTGCCAATGGGGAACTGGATGATTTTTCCAGACCGTATTATATGAAAAACTCTTATGCCGTTTCTCCCGCTATTGCCGCGTTGAAGCCAATGAAGACTCCAGCAATTTTCTTGAGTTTTCAGGCTGATCCATGGCCGTTGATGTTTTATGGCGCATTAGCCGGGATAGAGCGCGAACTATGGTATTTTGACGGGCCGCGCGGAGCTGTTGAGTCATTGCCGGACGAGGCAATCCTGGTATTGCATCGCGGCGAAGATCCCAGTCTCTTTGCAAGACGATTCGGGTTTGCAGAACTTTCTCCAGTGAAGATGACCTCTTTCCATGCAATCTATCGAGGACATAAAAAGTGACGGTTGACAAAACGCGGCCGGATCAGAATCTATCATTATTTCTGGTGTGTGGAATTCTCGGATTTACGGGAAGAGATTGTATTATCCTGTTATGCAGTGCTATGACCGGATACACGCCAACAGAGAAGGACTCTATCCGGATATTCTTATTGGTTATTTCTTCAATTCTGGCTTTGGGGATAGCGTGGTATGCCTATCGTTTCGGAGGAGGAAAGGAAACTTTTTTCCGCTTTATGGGTTTTTTTCGATGGGTATGGCGATGGAAGTTCTTTTTTACCGCACTGATGGTATTTTTCGGAAGCTGTATGATTTCTTTGTGCTGGCAACAATTGCTGAAGGTTGTCGGATTGGCTCCTGTTGTGCCCGAGGCAACGGCATGGGGAATCCATGTGCTGAAGAATCGGCAGCTGATTCTATTTGCAGTATATGTGTTTTATACATTGGTAGTCGCACCAGTCAGTGAAGAATTTTTCTTTCGAAGAGTACTTGGAGATGTGTTTGCCTTTTATTTTCCGGAATGGCTGGCTGCGTCGTTGCAAGCTTTCATTTTTTCTTTGCTGCATTTCTCTGTTTCCGCTTTTCCTGCGCTTTTCTTTCTGGGATATATACTCTTTTGGTGTTACCGCAAATATCAGACTCTCTGGGCAGCTGTTTTCATTCATGGATTATATAATTTTTATTGTTGGGTGCTGTTGTGGTTGGGACTGCAGGTATGATGGAGAAACGGACAAATTAATTTAGGCGTTGGAAATAATTCTTTCTGCGTGCTATAGTATATAGATACGAATTTTCAGCTTTCGGATTGGTTTGATCCGATTTAAAGCATACAGAAAGGAAGAGCTTTCATGTCGGTTTTTTCTAAAATCCAAGTTCCTGCCGGGGACAAAATCACGCTAGACAACGATGGAAAACTGAATGTTTCGGATCATCCGATTGTCGCTTATATCGAAGGCGACGGAACTGGCCCGGACATTACCAGCGCATCCATGTATATTTGGAATAGCGCCGTCGAAAAGGCTTATGGCGGCCGCCGTAAAATTTCCTGGATGGAAATTTTTGCAGGCGAAAAAGCTAATGCTGTTTACGGGGAAAACACATGGCTGCCCCAGGAAACGATACAGGCAATCAGTGAATACCTTGTTGCCATCAAAGGCCCATTGACGACTCCTGTCGGTGGCGGAATCCGCTCTTTGAATGTTACATTGCGTCAAGAATTGGATTTATATGTCTGCCTGCGTCCGGTTCGTTATTTTGATGGCGTCCCATCTCCTGTAAAACATCCGGAGAAGACGGATATGGTGATTTTCCGTGAAAATTCGGAAGATATTTACGCGGGGATTGAGTGGAATGCTGGAACTCCGGAAGTTGCCAAAGTGATCGACTTTCTCCAGAATACAATGAAAGTCAACAAAATTCGTTTCCCGGAAACCAGCAGTATTGGAATCAAGCCGGTTTCCCGAGAGGGCACAGAACGTTTGGTCAGCGCAGCAATGGATTATGCTATTCGTAACCATAGACGTAATGTAACGCTTGTCCACAAGGGCAATATCATGAAGTTCACGGAAGGCGGATTCAAAAACTGGGGATACGATTTGATTCGGCGCAAATACGCTGATGTTGCTATTCCGGCTCCCGATTGTGACTGGAAGGCGCCAGAGGGAAAAATTTTAGTGAAAGATTGTATTTGCGACGCCTTCCTCCAGCAGATACTGACCCGTCCGGAAGAATACGATGTGATTGCAACAATGAATTTGAATGGAGACTATGTCTCCGATGCGCTTGCCGCCTGTGTCGGCGGGATTGGAATTGCTCCAGGAGCAAATATCAACTATATGACGGGGCATGCACTTTTTGAAGCAACGCATGGTACGGCACCCAAATATGCAAATCTCGATAAGGTAAATCCGAGTAGTCTGGCGTTATCAGGCGAAATGTTGCTGCGTTACATCGGATTTGATGAAGCAGCTGATCTCGTGATTCATGGGATTGAGCAGGCAATTCGCGATAAGGTCGTGACCTACGACTTTGCCAGATTGATGGATAATGCCACAGAAGTATCCTGTTCCGGCTTCGCAAAGGCCGTAGTGGAACGGATGAAATAAACGTTGTGCCGGATCTCGATATCCGGCTTTTTACCGTGCAGGCTGCTCGATGTTGCCTGCCTGAGAATCTCAATAAGGTTCAGAAAGAGTGAGAAAATGAAACTGACTTCACTGTTGGATCAGAATTTGGTGTTCTGCAATCTCCATGCCAGTGACCGGGAAGAATTGTATGCTTTGATGCTGCAGAAAGCGGTTGCGACTCTTGATTGTCTGAAACTTGATGTGGAAAAGACGACAGCTGGGCTGATTGAACGCGAGGACGCGATAGGTTTGCCATACGAAGGAATTGCGTATCCTCATGTCCGCTTGCCCGAGTTAGATGATTTGTATATCATTATTGGTGTTTTGGACGAACCGATGCAAATCAAGGCAGCGGATCCAAAGCCATCGCAGGTAGTGGTTCTTTCTTTAATTTCTCCGGAAGGGAGTGCAACGTATCTTCGGATGCTTTCCGCATTCACACGCTTCCAGGCAAATCATGCCAATCTGCATCAGTTGATGCAGAGCCGTTCCGGGACTGATTTTCTAAAAGTGCTCAACGATGCCAATGTCATGGTTAAACGCAATATTACTGCGGAGGATATGATGACGCGGGATTGTCCGCGTGTAACCCTGACAGACAAACTGGCAGTTGCTTTGGATATTTTCAACAGTAATGGCAGTGAAGTTCTGCCTGTGGTCAATGCAGCGGGAAAACTGGTTGGGATTCTTGATTCCAGTGAAATTGTCCGGCGTTTTATTCCAGACTATATTTTTATGCTGGATAACTTGAAGTTTCTGACAAGTTTTGAAGTGTTTGACAGAATTTTCCAAGAAGAAAATCATCTTGCAGTCAAAGACTACATGCAGCCTGCGGCAACAACGATTTCGCCAGATACCCCTCTTATTCAATTCACCGTCGGTCTTGCTCGTCATGAAGCATGGACGTATTACGTAGTCGATGAAGAAAATATCCTTCTGGGTGAAATTTCCATTCACAATATCATTCACAAGGTTCTGCGCGGCTAAAATCAGTTCCGTGAGCAGGAATGATGAGGTAAGGTAGTTTAATTATGTTTACATTTTGGTTTGCAACTATAGTATTTTTCGGCACTTATTTTCTGATTGCAACGGAGAAAGTGCATAAAACCACAGCTGCGCTGGTGGGGGCCAGCCTGATGCTTTTTGTCGTTCTGCAAGGGCCGGGACATGGCAGTAGTGATCATGAAGATACAATCGTCATGAATGAAGCTGCGCTCACGGTTCCTGAGCAGGTGAAAGAAGCGCTCAAAGATGAATCGATTCAGTTGGACAATGAGGAAGCCCAATATGCGGAGGGGGGGGCGGAATGGATTCAGGCAAAGGAAATCAATCCGAGCGAAGCCTATAACAAATTGGATGTCTATGCCCGTTATGTCAATTTTGACGTTATTTTCACGTTGGCGGGAATGATGGTTCTTGTAAACATCCTCAGCGGGACTGGGGTATTTCAATATATTGCCATTAAGTGTGCAAAACTGGCGAAGGGGTCACCGATCCGTACAATGATTCTTTTGGTTTTTGCTACTGCTACGCTTTCGGCTTTCCTGGATAACGTAACTACAGTCCTGCTGGTGGCGCCGGTTACTTTGTTGGTCTGCGCTGAACTTGCGGTGAACCCGATTCCATTTCTGATGGCGGAATGTATGGCTTCGAATATTGGAGGTACCGCAACGTTGATTGGCGATCCGCCGAACCTGATCATTGGATCTTATGCAAATTTGGACTTTTCAGCATTTTTAATCAATCTTGCTATCTTTATTTTTGTAATTCTGGTTCTTTACTGCGTTTACCTGAAGTTGTACTATGGGAAACGGATGCATGTGACGATTGAACAGCGTGCCCGGATTATGGAGTTGGATGAAAAAGCCGCCATTACTGACCCGGTGAATATGAAACGTGGCGGAACGGTTGTTCTGTTGACAATTTGTGGATTTTTGCTTCATGGAGCTCTGGGATTTCAGCCGTGTATGGTTGCCATGGGCGGGGCTGCTGCCGCTTTGGCTGTTTGCAAGGTGAATGTGGATCACGCATTGGAAAAAATCGAGTGGAGCACATTATTTTTCTTTCTCGGGTTATTCATTCTAGTCAATGGCGCTGAGCAAGCAGGTCTGATGCATGCTTGCGGAAAAATCATGTCGTTTATGAGTGATTGGCCTGTTTTGCTGATTATTCTTGTACTGATGTGGTTCAGCGGGATTGCTGCGGCAATAACCAATAACGTATCCTATACGGCAGCGATGGTATCAGTTGTAGGGGAATTTCTCAATGCAACGCCATCATTTGCAAGTAACTTGGAATTGCAACATCTTGTCTGGTGGGGGCTCGCTCTTGCGATCTGCCTTGGCGGCAACGGGACTCTGGTTGGTGCTGCTGCCAATTTGGTTACTGTGAATATTGCAGCGAAAAATGGCCACGAAGTATCGTTCAAGCACTTCCTGATTTACGGTGGACCGACTGCGTTTACAACGCTGGTTGCCGCATCGATTTATATTGCTGTTCGCTATTTTGTCTGTTTCTGATAAGAATCGGCGAAGAGAATGAAAGAAGAAATTGTTATCGCCGCGGTTCGCGAAGCCGATTCCGCGGCTGTGGCTCAACTGTATTTTGATGCTGGATTTCTTCCGCCGGGCAGTGACATTTCTTTTATTCCTGCCATGATTACCGGTTCTTTTGTCTGGGTTGGTGCATGGTGTAAAGGTGAATTAATTGGTATGGGAAGAGCTATTTCTGATGGAATCAGTGATGCTTATATTCAGGATGTAGTTGTAAAGGAAAATTACCGTAGACAAGGAATTGGGGCAGGAATTATCCGAGAGATTATTGCGATTCTCCGCCAGCATGGCGTGGATTGGATTGCCTTGGTTGGAGTGCCTGGGACCAAGCATTTTTATCAAGAACTTGGATTTGAAGAGCTTGCCGAATATTTGCCAATGCAGTGGAAAGGCTTTTGAGACGCTTTTTTAGACCGAAAAAGAGAAAACCATCGCAGGTTTTCTCTTTTTTTATTTGCAGATTTGCTTTGAGCGTGTATATTCTGGTAAAATGAAAACCTTTTATGGATTACAGGAATATCAACATGAACATACCGAAAATCGACGTAGCAGTTCTTGGCTTGGGTGGAATGGGCGAAACGCATGTAAAAGCTGCGAAATCGTCACCTTATGTCAATCGTATTTATGGACATGAACCGAATCGCATGTATTGCGAAAAAAGGGCGGCAGAGCTTGAAATTATTCCGGCAACGGAGACGGAAATTTACACAAATCCGGAAATCCGGCTGGTGTATATTGCCTCTGTGAATGATGCCCATGTTGTGCAGGCGATTGCCGCTTTGCGTCACGGTAAAGCTGTATTATGTGAAAAGCCGATGGGGATGACGCTGGAAGAAGCACGTAGGTTGCTTGAAGTCGAAAAGGAAACTGGTGGCTTTCTTCAAATTGGCTTTGAACTTCATTATTCCAAATTGTATACTCAAGTCAAAGAATGGATTGATGCCGGCCTTATTGGGGATGTAGCATTGGTTAACTGTCGGTATTACTGCTGTGAATTTCACAAAAAAAACAACTGGCGCAGTAACCATACCGGCAGTTTTCTGATTGGCGAAAAGCTTTCTCATTACCTTGATTTACAACGTTGGTGGATTCCTTCACCGATGGAATCGGTATATTCTCTTTCTGCGCCCAAAGTAGTTCCTTACTTTCGTCATCGTGACAATCATCAGATCATGACGAAATTCAAAGGTGGAGAGGTGGGCAATCTTCAGTTTATCATGTATCTGGCAGAATCTTACGAAGAGGACCCCTTACAGGAAACGTTAGCCAAGCAATCTGATGACGGTCATTTTTTGCAGTTTCACGTAACGGGGACCCGAGGTGGAATTGAAACGGATGTTTTTCGGCGGCGAATCCGCCGTTGGGAGTTTACAGACGGCCCGGAAAATTTGCAGAGCAGGATTGTGGAAACGATTCCCTTTGAGAAGAAAGATGATCTGAAATGGTTCCATAATACACATGGACAGAATGTGCGAGTGGCAGAACTTGTTGCCCGTAATTTACCACCTGAAGTTTCAGCTCAAAGCGCTTTTGATACAATGCGTCTTTGTTTCGCGGCTGAAGAATCAGAAGATACCGGAGAGATCATTCGATTGTGATTTTTAATTTGGGATTTACTTTTTTGATTTGTTAAACGTGGAGGTTTGAAAAATTCACGAACAGAGATGATTTGAGGTAGGAGAAGGTCGCGGAATTGTTTTATGGTTCGGTTGGAGATAATAGCAGACAGAACCCAAGTGC
>ERZ1034917.1500-NODE-1500-length-13984-cov-15.285232_pt1 | contig 13984 bp, 12 predicted proteins | sample MGYA00520605_ERZ1034917 | MGnify/ENA primary metagenome ERZ1034917 (study PRJEB33766, sample SAMN09781784) | gut metagenome | biome: gut microbiome | host: Homo sapiens | place: Madagascar | study: EMG produced TPA metagenomics assembly of the PRJNA485056 data... | reverse complement strand
TGAAAAAACAAATGCCGCCTACGAATCGTTACTACAGCTTGCTGCAAGTATTATTTTTAGAAAATTAGGTGTTATTTAGGGTTAGATTCTTAATGGGAATACTAAAAGGGCGAACCGCGATCCGAATGTTTCGGAAATACCCAAATTTAAAAACTCGACCATATTGGGGGAATCATTTTTGGGCAGACGGCTATTGTGTTGACACAGTAGGGGTGAATGAAGAAATGATACGCATGTATGTGCGTTATCAAGAAAAACAAGAACGTCGGTTTGAACAACAGCGTTTTAAGTTCGACTGATTGAAATTTACGGGGATGGTTAGGCGGCATTCTTTGGGTGCCGCCTTTTAGCACCCTTCTAGGGTGCTTCTTCAAAGCCACGTCCTCTGGGCGTGGTTATTTACTTCTTCGGATTCGGGCATGACTACAAAGCCGCGCTGCGGTGCGGTGCGAAACTGTTCGGCTGTCAGCCGCTTCCCACGCATTATGCGTTCGGATACTGGTACAGCCGCTACTGGGCTTATTCCGATACGGAAATCGAGGAACTGACCGCGCAGTTCGCCCGCACACAGACTCCGCTCGACGTCCTCGTTGTCGACACCGACTGGCATCTTCCGGGATAGACCGGATTCACATGGGATAAAGATTTCTTTCCCGATCCTGCCGGATTCCTGAAGTCCATGAAGAAAAAAGGTCTGCATCTGGCGCTGAATCTTCACCCGGACCGCGGAGTTGCTCCTCACGAAAAAGCATTCCCAGCATTCCGGAAAGCAATGGGGTCCGCAGATCAGACCGGGATCCCGTTCGATATTGAAAATCCGCAATTCATGGATCTTTACTTCAAACTGCTGCTGAATCCGGAAGAACGGAAAGGCGTGGACTGCTGGTGGATGGACTGGCGTCAGAACGGAGAAGAACTGAAAAAAAGCGGCTTCAGTCCGGTAAGCTGGATCAACCGTCTGCACTGGCTCGATCAGGAACGCAGAAATCCGGAAAAGCGTCCGATTGTTTTCAGTACGCACGGCGGAATGGACGGCTGCCGTTACCCGCTCGGATTCTCGGCAGACGCCTGTTCCACATGGGCGACACTGGTCAAGGAGGTTGAATTCACCGCGACTTCCTCCAACGTTCTATTCGGTTACTGGAGTCATGACATCGGCGGCCATATGGAGCAGGTGGCGATTTCTCCGGAGCTTTATCTGCGCTGGATGCAGTTCGGAGTATGTTCTCCGGTTTTACGTTCGCATTCGGCGAAATTCGAGTATGCGGAACGCCGCTTCTGGAAATTTTTCGCACCTTACAACGAACTGCTCAGAAACGAAATTCTGCGGCGTCACCGCATGATCCCCTACATTTACGGAGAATGCCGCAAGGGATGCGATACGAGCGTCAGTCTCTGCCGTCCGCTCTACTATGAATATCCGGAAGATGAAAACGCCTACTGCAATCCGGGAGAATACTTCCTCGGCGACTCCATCCTTGCGGCGCCTGTCACGGCGCAGGCGGATCCGGAAACCGGAATTGCGGAACAGACCCTCTGGCTTCCTCCCGGCGAGTGGTACGACATTTCAACAGGGACGCCGCATTCCGGTGGGAAATGCATCACGGAAGGACGGATGCTTTCCGATCTGCCGCTGTTTGTCCGTCCCGGAACGATTCTGCCGGAAGCGGAAGAAACCGCTCCTGCCGGAGTCAGCGGCATCGTTCCGAATCTGAGCTTTTCAATCTATCCGGGAGAATGCGGCGCATATGAACTCTATGAAGACGACGGCGACAGCACGGCATATCAGACCGGCGCATTTGTCAAAACGGCAATCCGCCACCGGAAAGAAAACAGCATCCGGCATATTGAGATTCTGCCCGCTTCCGGCAAATGCAAAGGGTTCCAGCACCTTCGTCCGCTGAAACTTCTGCTTCACGGAGTCGTTCCCCCGGAATCGGTAAAAATCACGGCAGAACTGCGGATTCACATTACTGCGGTGAAACATTTACGCTGAGCATTGAAATCCCGCGCATGAATACGCACAAATGCACGGAAATAGAAATCCGTTACAGGGAAAACGATGAATCCGCTCTATGGATGGTCTGCCGCCGCGAAACGGCTGAAGCGGCTGGCGTATATTCAAAACCGCACCGCCGGCTGCACCGCTCCGGTCAAAGACGACAGGCTGGCGCAGAAGCTCGCGCATTTCGGACGGCGCATCGCTCTGCATCCTTCCGCATGTGAAAAAGAATGCAGGCTTGTAAAAGAGCTTCTGCCGCGCCTCAAACCCGCGTTTGAAGAACTGCACAAGGTCCGCGGAAAGCTCTTCCCCTTCTCCATGGCTGAAGTCGATACCCTGCTGACTGAAACAGAGAAATATCTGCGACGATTTTAAAATAAAAAAGGACGCGGCATAAAACCGCGTCCCGTAATCCGGCGGCATTGTCCGGCTGAGTCCGGAGAATGCCGCTTTTTGCAAATCAGACCTGTACGCCGTTTTCGGTCAGGATTTTCTGAACCTCTGCGACATTGACGCTGCGCGGCTGAATGCCGTCACGGGCGGCGAGCGCCGCGGCGATTCCGACGCCCTGTCCCATGTTTATGCAGATCGGCATAACCCGGTAGTTCGAATGCGCCTTGTGCGTGCCGGAGATGTCGCGTCCGGCAAGAAGCAGTCCGTCAATTTTGACGGGTACACATGCGCGGTACGGAATGGTGTAGCCGCCCTTCGCATGGAAGTTGTGCTGCGCACCGTTCTTGTCCAGTCCGGAACCCTCGACGTTGTGAATGTCGAAATTGAACATGTTGCGGGTTGCGATCCAGTCGTCAAACACGCGCGCTTCCACAATATCTTCCGGCGTCATCGTGTAAAGGCCTTTGAAATGACGGGTTTCGCGGACGCCCATCATCTGGGCGGAAGTGACGGGATAGCACTTTTCATATCCGGGGGCATATTCACGGAGGAAAAGGATAATGTCGCTCATCTGACGGCGGCAGATGAGTTCGGCTTTCGTCAAATCGGCTGCGCTGGTTCCGTCAATGCCGGTAACGTTCGTCATATTGACACAGACTTCGCCGGGAATCCATGCCGGATACAGCAGGGTGTGTCCGGCGGGAGCGGGCAGATGCTCTCTCGCCAGCGCCTGGATTTCACCTTTCGGAACCTGTACACGGGTCTCGAAACTGCCGGGCAGAATCGCGCGGGAATAATCAACGCCGCCGATGCGGAACATCAAAGTGACGGGCTGACACTTTCCGTCATTTTCGCGTCCGATGTGGAATTCCGCCCCCGCTTTCGCCGCGACATCGCCGTCGCCGGTGGCGTCAATGACGACTTTCGCCGTCATGACGGAGCGTCCCGATTTGCTTTCCGTAATAATTCCCTTCACTGTGTTTCCATCCATCACGGCGCCGCAGACGAAAGTGTAAAGTCTGAGAGTCACGCCTGCTTCGGTGAGCATGTCGAAAAGGACTTTTTTAAGGACTTCATGGTTGATCTCCTGAGGTCCCGCGCCCTGATCCGGACAGAATACTCCGGCTTTTTCGCTCCGGCCCCGTGCCTCGATTTCATCGAAGAGGGGGGATTCCGTTCCGCCGGTGAAATGGGACATCATTCCTCCGGTCGCCATTCCGCCGACGCAGTTGAACTGTTCGACGAGGATTGTTTTTGCTCCTGCGCGCGCCGCGGCGATTGCGGCGGCACAGCCGGCAGGACCTGCGCCCGCGACGATAACGTCTGCACAGGCAGAAACAGGCAGCCTGTGTTCAGGTTCCGTGTAAAATTCCATTTTTCTCCTTGGATTGAGTGTTCCCGGCTGTACTTTACCATATTGTCCTGTCAAAATCAAGGACTTTTCAGGGAAAAGTCCTGTTTTCCCGGAGACCGGATCCTGTCAGAACATAAATACCGGCTGCTCATCGCTTCCGGATGCATTGCCTGCGGCGGAGAATGAATGCTTCAGGTTCACATCATCGAAAACGCGTACATGATCTACTTCGAAGTAATCCGGAAGAACCGCTTTGGCGAGCACGGGATCGCACACGCCTGTGGAACGGTAGCCGTGGCACTCGGTCGAGACAAGGATGAATTGCGGAACATGTGAGACGGGCCCGATAGACACGCTCCCCTCCTTCAGCCAGTTTTTCCCTTCAATCTCTTTTTCGACGTGGACTTCCGCCGCGCGTTCGGGGGAAACGACCCTGCCGATCAAACGTCCGTCCGCATAGAAATCGTAACCGGAGGGGCTCCAGTCGACACCGTAATAATGCCATCCGTCCTCCGTCTCTTTGTATTCCCAGGAGAAATGGCCGCTGCCTTTGCAGTTACACCCGTATCCGCCCCAGATATTACCGCCGATTATGCGCTTTTCCGTGTGCTGACGGTAGTTTTCCATGATGTCGCATTCGACTCCGGCGAAACGGGCGTCCGGATGCGAACCGATTCCGGACGCCTGAAGCCAGAACGCGGAATGCCAGCCCTCGCATTTCGGCTGACGGCAGCGTATTTCGTAATATCCGAACGTGTGCATGAACTTCGGCTCCTCCATTTTGCCGAACGGCCAGAAACCGCCGCAGTCCTTCGGAATGTCGTAAGAAAGCGACCCGGTCTGAAGATGTGCGGAGGAATATGTCCCGTCCGGATTTTTCACAAGATTGATCCGGAGCGAACTTTTTCCGTCAAGCTCAATGCCCTGATCGGTGAATGCGGGAAACGGCTTGCCCCAGAAATTTCTGCGGAAGTCCCATTTGGTTGTATCGAGTTCGGTTCCGTCGAACTCATCGTGCCAGACGAGTTTCCATTGTTTCCCTTCCGGGAGAAAACTCGCCGCGTGATTGTCAAGACTGAATTGGTTCATCTCTTCTTCTCCGTTTTCATTCAGTAGGTTTCTTCATAGTTTTCCCTGCGGTACCATGCCGTCTGGGACTGAAGCCAGGTGTTCAGTCTCAGCCATTTGTATTTTACGTTCGCCGCGCTTCCGGTTTCCGCATGACCGTCGGCGAACAGTCCGTTGAGCACTCCGCCGCTGTGACGGAAGTGCAGACCGGAAGAGGAGCCTGTAACGCTGTAAGCCTCATATCCTTTGTCATTTCCGGAAAAATAGATGGAGTCCGAAAGAAACCAGTAGGAACTGGCATCTTTCAGACGGTTCACGTGACAGAAGGTATCCATGACAGGATTCCCGTGAGCGGCCTCATAGCTGACGCCGAGATTTCCGATCAGCAGGGCGTAAGTAAGACCGTGCTTGCTTCCGGGTTTGTTTTCCGGCGAGTTCGGAGCCGCGGGACAATGAATGAATTTCGGCAGTTTGGAGTATTGCGTGATCTTCGGAAAATACGCGGGAACCCATTGCGTAATCACATCGCGCTTCGTCTGAAGAGTCAGATAGCCGTCATAATCCATCGAATATCCCTGAAAAATGATTCCGAGCTGACGCAGATTGTTTTTGCATTCCACCCCTCTTGCCGCGCTCCGGGCCTTCTGCAGAGCGGGAAGAAGCATCCCCGCCAGAATTGCGATAATCGCAATCGTTATAAGGAGCTCTATGAGGGTAAATTTGTTTAAGTAACGTTTCATAACACAATGACCTTTCCCAGTTGAAGAGACGGAAGCGGTATTTAAATCCGCTCCCGTCAAAATTGCTGTTGTCAGTTTGCGGGAAGCAGTATTCCGTAGCGGTCACGCCGGCGGAAGTTCTGGTCTGTGCCGGACCAGATTTCCGCTTTTTTTGCGGTGCTCCGCGCAGAACTGGAATTGATTTTCAGATCAAATCCGAGCATTCCCGCGCCATTCATCGAAAGCACACTCCACGGGATGAGCACTTCCGCACGCCAGCCCCCGTTTCGCTCCTCAAGGATTTCCGCCCTGCAGCGAGCGGCATCCATCCCCATCCCCTGAACCAGAACCGGAAGTCCGTTGGAAGAACGGGGAGCAAGAATCAGCCGGGACACGCTTTTCCCGGCATTCGGAACGGAAAACGAAGACTGCGGATCCGAATCGAAAAACAATTCGGCAGAGTCACCGTCCCACGGAGCATTTTCCGGACGCGGACCGCGGTCGTTGTCCGAAACGGAAATCTGAATCCGCAGTGCATCCGGAGTCATCTCCGTGCGGAAGGAGTAAAGGGCTCCCCTGGCAGCCGTCCCGGAACGCATCAGCTTTCGTGCAAACGGCGGAAGCGGAACGGAAAAATTATGCGTCTCATCCGAATAATAGAGAACCGTCTTCCCCTCCACCGCCTTTTCACCGGATTCAAAACGGAAGACATGTTTCCCGTTCAGCGGAATTTCCGCGCACTGCGCAGCGGAAAGATAATCCGGACGGACTATGGCGGTTATTTTCTCCGGAGCAAGGTTGACGACCTCGATGCAGAGGAAAATTCCGCCGTTTTCCGGAACCTGCCAGGTGCGGGAGATTTTCATGGAACGGGCGACATTCAGCGTTGCCCGCTTCATGAGAGCCGCGGCATTTCCCGCACGGAGGACAACCGGGAACTCCGTCAGAACGAGCTTGCCGTCCGACGGTTTTTCCATCGGGTTCAGATACATGTCAAGCAGCTCGTAATTCCCCTTCGGCAGGGTCAGTGAACAAGGCTCCATGGCCGGAACTTTCCAGAACACGGCGGCTTCCCTGCCGTCGCGCAGACGGAAGAGGTATCCGGTCGCGCCTGTCGGCCACGGAACCGCACCGAGGGAGACAGCATTGGTCAGAAGAGCCGAAGCGGAAGCATAACCCGCATAAATATCATGCGGAACGAGTCCGGCATACCCCCAGAAATCACCGAGTTCCCAATGCGGGGCAAGTTCATTCTGCAGAAACATGGTATCGTAAATCGGGACAGACACCTCGACCCCTTCGCCGCAGTCGATGACGTAACGGCGGAACACGTGCTGCGCATGAGTGGAACGGGAGGCAACCGCATAATGGGCGCTTGCGGCAGGACCGATATAATATAGTTCCGAATTCCAGAGAGGCAGTCCGGGGACATAACGGTCAACCTGTTTCCGGAGATTCGTCAGCGCGGAAACTGCCGACTGGCGGCTGTCGTCCAGCGCGGACGCATACGGATGAAAGCTGAGGGCGTCGGATGCCTTCAATGCTCCGGAACGTCCCATCTCGTCCAGAAACGCCTCGACCTGACCGCCGTAATCCGTCGTAATGGAACCGCCGATGACCTTTGCCGCCGGATCATTTTTATGAATGATTTCAGAAGCGGAAAACAGATAGGGGATATACACCTTTGCTCCGGGAAGCGCGATATTCGGTTCATTTGTGATTTCCCATCCGTAAATATTTCCCCTGCAGTAACGGGAAAGGAAGTCGACATACGTTTTCCACGCCTCCGGATCGGGCGAAATGCCGTCCCACACGCCGCTCATCGCATGAATGCGCGTCGCGGGAGATTTCATGATCCAGTCCGGAACGGTCGTGCGCACCCGTTTTTTCCCTGCCCAGTCGCGCAGATAGAACATATCGCCGAGCACGGGCATCAGCTTGAACTGATGTTTCCGGGCGATGTCCAGCGCGTCGTCCACAATGGCGGTATCGAATTTCCCCGGTTCCGGCATGACCTGTTTCCAGCAGAAACGGCTTCCGTAAATGCGCTCGATAAACACGCCCGCGCGCTTGATGAACGCGATATATTCCTCGCGTCCACCTCCGTTCATGGCATAGAACGAACCCGGAAGGAAATCTTGAATTCCCCACATTCCGCGCATGAACGCGGTGTTTGTTCCCATTTTAAAACCGGGAGCATTGACGGAATCCCGCGGCGGCGGTTCCGGAACCACGGCGAAATGCCACGGTTCGAGATTTGCGGAAAAACCCTTCCCTTCAACTTTTCCGGAAAGACGCCAGTGTCCGTTTTTCCGGACGGGGATTCCGAGCTTTTCGATGCGCTGTTCACCGGACTTGAGTGTCAGGGAGAGAACCTGCTCCGGAAGTTTTCTTCCCGGAAGAAGCGTATCCTCCGCGCTCCACTTCACCGCGAGTTTCTGCGGAACGTCCGTATGATTGACGAGGCGCAGTTCCGCGGCGGATTTGCCGGATGAGAATACGCGGGAATCCCCGAACACGGCGGCCTCAACCGGAGATTTCGGAGTGTATGCGGCAACTTCGGCACCTTCGCTGACCTGAAGAGCGTCAAACCAGATTGTCGCATCGCTGCCCGGATCGCTTTCCTTGAGTTTGCCCCACCGGAAATGGGTGAAATACCAGCTCCGCTTTCCCTTCGCGGTAAAACGGAAAGAATACCGTTTCCATTCGGGTCCGCAGGCGAACTGCTCCGCCCGGAACATTCCCCAGTCGGCTTTCGTCGGAGTCGTCATTTCTCCGGCGAACTGACCGGCACGGATTGTCAGCGGTCTGCTGCTCTTCATCCACCAGGAAAATGTGTAAACTTTCCCGGGAACAAGTTTATATTCGCGGCTGACGAGTTCCAGAACATCCATATCCGGATTGTCTATCCGGAGACTCTGGTTTCCGTGAATTTTATCCTCGGTATCAAAAAAGACTTCACGGAAGACAGCGGGCTTGTCGAGTCTGACTGCCCGGTTGACGGAGAAATCCGCGCGTCCGAGCTCAAAACTTGAATTCGGAATCGGATTCCCCGCGGCAAAACACAGCGCCGGAAAAAGCAGAAATCCTAAAAAGGCATCCGACAGTTTCACGGCAGTTCCTCCCATACGACGTTTTTAACGTAAAGATCTTTCAGACTGTTCTGGAAAAGACCGAAAATCAGTGTGAATTTCCGGTCGGAAACCGTAGAATCCGGAGTCGCCGCGGGAACAGTGAATTCAAAGGTATAGAGTTTCCATTCCGGAGTCACCTGGAACGCAATCGTCCGGAACCACTGCTTTTTGTCTTTTTTCCAGTTGCTCATCATCTGCATCTGCGCCATGCCGACAGCATCGCCTTTGAACCATGCACTGACTTTGTATTTTCTTCCGGGTTCACAGGTGTAGAACTGCTGTTTCGGAGTAATGCGGAACTTGTCCCATTTGCTCAGATTTGCCGAGTGTGAAATCTTCACGGCATTTCCGCCGAGGGCATGATCGGAAGCGGGAACCGTTTCCACCGTACCGAAATCTCCGCCTTCCTGCACCCAGCGGAATTCTCTGCTGTAAAACTTGCTGTCATCATCGAACTTCACTTTAAACGGCTCCGCCTGAAGAGAACAGACCATACCTATTGCAAAAAGAGCCATTACGCTTTTGCCGAACTTCATGATTCACCTCTTTGTTTCTTTGTTTTTATACAAGTTCAAGGGTTGCAACCTGAAGATATAATAATCTGTCAATAGATGGAATACAAACGTCTGAACCGGATATCAGCACAGGGATAACAAGAAAATATACGGAATAATAAAAACGCCGTCAAACTGCGCCGCGTTTCCGGTACTCCCGCGGAGAGATCCCGAAACAGCGTTGGAATTCGGCGGAAAAATGCAGCGGAGTCTGGTAGCCGCACATCGCGGCAATCTCCTTGACGGAATACCGGTTCATCAGAAGCAGATTCGCCGCCCGTCTCATGCGGAGCTGAATCAGATAACGGTACGGCGTGGTGTGGAAAATCCGGCGGAACCGCGCATTCAAAGTCGGCAGGCTCATCCTCGCCGTCGCGGCAAGCTCCGCCATGCAGAGCGGATCGGAACAGTGGGAGTCCATATAATCCAGGACCGCGCGGATTTCCATCGGAATGTCGCACGAACGGCGTTCATCGGCAATCATGTGAAACAGCTCAAACGACAGGCCAGCATTGTGTTCGCGCGCTTTGGCGGATCCGATATTCCCGATCGTCGCTTTCAGTTCAGAACAGAGATTCTGAAAACGTTCCCTGTCGATAATCCGGACAACCGACGTCTGCTCCAGCTGGAAAAAACTGATGATGTCCAGAAGTTTCTGTCCGCTGAAAATCATTCCGCTTTTCCGACAGGGTTCTCCCTGCAGATAGAGAAGATCGTGCTTTTGTCCGGGATGAAGAATGCAGAGGTCTCCGGCTTCCGCTACGTAGCCGGTATTCCCGTCTCGGATGTAGAACTCTCCGAATTCTATGTACTCCAGAGAAAGAAATTTCTGGGAATCCCTCCGCTGGCAAAATGTCCGCGTCAGTGTCGATACGGAAAAATAACAGCAGAAAAAGAGCTGACTGAACGAGGAAGACCGGCCGGCGGAGATTTCCGTATCCGGCGAATATCCGCTGTTGAAAATACGGTCGGATTTGGCATTGATGGAACGCCAGATCCGGGGCATTGAAAAAACGGACAGATCATCCAGTTTACGCATAACTCTATTCTCCCATTGAAGGCTCCCGTTGAGATCAACGGGAGAAATATACTTCCGTCCCCGCAGGAAAACAAGGACGGATTCGTTTTTATGCGCGGACCTCCAGCAGAATTCCGGGAGCGGAAATCTCCCTGCCGCAGAGGATTTCCGCAACAGTGCCCGGAACAACGGCAAATCCGTGTTCCGTCCGGCAGAGGGAGGAAAGATCCCGCTCTTCATCCTTTGCGAGGTCGCGTCCGACGATCCGGAAACTCCCTTCTCCGACGGGCAGACGAAGTTCGCCGAAGTTTCCGAACACGCCGGTTTTGCGGTTCCGGCAGTCGATTTTCAGCGTTACCGCCGCATCCGGTGCTTCAAACCCGATGTCGGGCGTAAGCCGGGGAACAAGATTCACCGCCGCGACTCCGTTCGGGTACAGCGACGCCTGAACATAGGGCGTGCGGCCCGTCGTCTCAACCTCCGGAAGCGGCATGTTACGCGCCATGACCGCCGGAGCCGATTGCGTGACCGTTTTCCCGAAGACCGGCGAGTACCACGTCTCGCCGGCAGTATAGACCCAGGATTCGGAAAGGATTTCCCGCGACGCCTCGTAGGAACCTGTCCGCATATCCCACGCAGGCGCGAGCTGCTGGAAACGAACCGCACGCACGACTTCCGCAACGCGTTTCCGCCGCTGCATCAGCGCGTCCGCGGGGCCCTCCTCCCAGCGGGCGGAACGCATAATGCCCATCGAGCAGCCGAGTCCGGCGGCAATATACGCGCAGTCCTCCACGCAGAGCATTGTCGGAGAATGAATCTCCGTTCCGTACGCAAGCAGAGCATCCGTGCGGTCAAGAGTGGTTGCAAAAGTATGCGGAATGATGGTGTCGTAGGTACGGAGCAGTTTTGAAAAATGCAGAAGTTCCCGTGTTTTTCCGCAAAGCGGCAGATCCCGGAAGCGGAGTCCGTCCGTGCCGTTTCCGCAGAGAGCTCCGGAAGGCATCGCATGTTCCACAACAAGCTCCGGGGCGATTTCCGCCGCAAGTTCCGTAAGGAATTCCCGGAAAGAGACATCCGAACAGAACTGTCCCCAGTCGACTTTCCAGAGAGAGATCCCCGCGTCGCGGCTCCATTTCAGACGCTCCCGCCAGAATGCTTCCGCCCCGCGCCATGACCCGTACTGCTCCGGATTCTGAACAGGATACTGGGCGGCGATCCAGATTCCGGTTCCGCCCCATCCGCACGACCGGACTTTTTCCGCGAGTGCCTTCAGCCGTTCCGCCGGCGAACCGGGAAACGACGGGAAACGTTCCTGATTGAGTTCCAGCGACCCGAATTCGCACATCTGCACCGTTCTGTTCCTGGGAACATCCCAGCCGTCGTCAAAAAGGAAAAACATGTTCTTCCGGATTTCCGGAAAATCATGAATCCAGCCGTTTTCCCCGAAAACGGCTTTTTCATCCAGATTGTTGCGTCCGGTCAGCGCATTTGCGCCCTGATCCCCGTCAAAGGCAAGTTCACCGGAAGCCGCCCGCTGTTTTGCGGTCATTGCCTGAGTCGCCCAGGTGCACCAGTAGTTCGGTGTCATACAGTTCAGATCCTTTCCGTACAGTTTGGTTAAGCCGGCATGTTTTATACATCAATCCCGTATGAACAGGCATCCGGAATTGCCGGAACAGTAATATCATACTGCCGCGGAAAGGAAAAACAACCGGAACTGCCGGAGAATATATTCGGGAAACAAAAAAGATATTTGGAAAAACAAACGCCCTTCCCCGCTTGAAGCGCGTCCCGAAACCTGAACACATCCTTCGGGGTCACCTCAAAACATACCGTCTGGTTTCTTTTTTATGATACGGCAAAAACGGAAAATGTCACCCCGCCGTTTTCAAAAAAACGCATTTTTCGTTTTTTCATTCTTGAAATATTGTTTCATATGTGATAATTTAAACACAGCAGGAGAATAACAATGAATAAAAGTTGAAAATCACAAAAAAAATATGCTATATTATCTTCAGTCTCATCAGAGGAGGTAATATGGCTACAAAGGCATGGGAAGTAGGCGATTCATTTTGGGCAAGAGTGGAACCATTGATTCCGAAGGCGCAAAGAGAAAAAGGCAAAGAATATCAACGCAGAAAAGGAGGTGGGCGCAAACCGATGGAGTCTCGGAAGATTTTTGAGGCGATTGTCTACGTTCTACGAACCGGGATTCAGTGGAAAGCTTTGCCTCGAGAATACGGCAGTTCCAGCAGCATTCACCGTTATTTCAAGAAATGGGAAGCGGCCGGATTTTTTCTGAAACTTTGGAAAAAAGGGCTTGCGGAATACGATGAACTTGAAGGAATTGCCTGGCGATGGCAAAGTATAGACGGCTGCATGACAAAAGCGCCGACAGCCAAGGAAACAGTAGGTCACAATCCCACTGATCGGGGGAAAAAATGGGACAAAGAGAAACATTCTGGTCGACGAGCGTGGAGTCCTGTTGTCAATCGTCGTAACCGGAGCAAACAGGCATGATGTTACGCAGATTGAAGCTGTTTTGAAAAATCGGGTAAGAAAACCTCGCGGAAGAACGCATCAAAACCTCTGTGCTGATGCAGGATATTCAGGGAAAAATTCAGAAGAAGTGATGAGAAAATATCACTATGTTCCCCATGTCTGAGCACGCGGGGACGAAAAACGTGCAATCCAGCAGGGATACAAGGCAAAACGCTGGATTGTTGAGGTCGCGCATTCATGGCTCAACCGCTTCAGAAAACTGCTTGTTCGTTTTGAAAAGACGAACGCATCATACGAAGCTCTGCTTCATTTGGCCGCAAGCATCATTGCTTTTCGAAAAATCGGTGTTATTTAGGGATATGCTCTTAATGTTTCATGGTAAATCGACTTGAGCAGAGGCGATTGAGAGTTTCCCCTGTCGGTCAGTGCCTTTTTGAGTTCAGATTTCTTATATCCCTGCTGCCGCGTCAGCCAAAGCAGGCTGGCCTCCTCCTGGATCGAATCATCACTGGCATTGTAATGCCCGCCAATAGAATTGGAAGTAAAGTCATAATTCAGATCGCCGGTATCGACAATCAGATCAATCAGCACATCCTGGGCAAGATAGTGCTTTGCCGGGTATTTCACATAGAACTGGTCGCGAATCAGCTCCCGGACTTCATCCTCATCCAGATTTTCAATCAGCTCCGCCACATCCTCGTCTTCGAGAACCCGCTTGATGACATTGTCCGCATATTCCCACTCGCAGTCACGATACCACTCGTCGAGCAGTTCCCAGAACTTCTCGTGCGGATGGTCGTCATTGCAGATCTTCTTGAGCGTGCGGTCATCCAGCGTGTCACGGTAATCCGCATAGATTTCCTCATAAAACACGCCGTTTTCATCTTTCCGGCAAACTGTGGACAGAGCATCCCTGATGGCCTCCTTCAATTTGTTTTCTCTTTCCTGGTCGTTTTTCATCTTCTTCAGCCTCCTTTTCGTGTTTGTTCACCCCAAAATCCATCTGCTCCAAAAGGCTTTATGCCGAGGCGGATGGATAACAGAAAAACACGAAAATCCTCATTGATTTTTCTGGAAGAATAGATCATACCTGATAATGAAATTTTTGCTTACACATATAGGTTTCAATATTTCTAAAGTTAGACTTGTATTTTATATAAAATAGAGAAGTTGTATATGGAAGAGAAAACACCAGAAAAATGTAGCACAATTTATGGTTCAGCGGACAATTCAAGTTCAA
>ERZ1034917.1498-NODE-1498-length-14008-cov-10.468501_pt1 | contig 14008 bp, 9 predicted proteins | sample MGYA00520605_ERZ1034917 | MGnify/ENA primary metagenome ERZ1034917 (study PRJEB33766, sample SAMN09781784) | gut metagenome | biome: gut microbiome | host: Homo sapiens | place: Madagascar | study: EMG produced TPA metagenomics assembly of the PRJNA485056 data... | reverse complement strand
CAACGTTTGAATCCGCATGAAAAACACATGGACAAAATTTCACGGATTCAGGATTTGAAAGGTAAGCAATGTCTACATTACAAGAAAAAGTAAAATCAAGGCTGAAGAACTCGATTTTTCACCGCGAAAGGAGTTAATATGCACAAATATTTTACACTTATAGAGCTTCTTATAGTTATTGCAGTGATTGTCATCCTCGCAGGAATGTTACTTCCTGCTCTGAACAAAGCACGAGACAAAGCACAAAGCATCAAGTGCAGCGGCTCGATCAGGAGCATTATGCAGCAGGCTGCCCAGTATTCCATCGATCAGGGGGACTTTGTGGTCCCTGCGCAAACGGAGGACAATCAGATGTGGTACACTCAAATTAAATACTATTCAAGTACTGCCGGCTTTCTCATGCGTTGCCCGGGACACAAATTAATACCATTAAAGAATTCCAACGGCACCTATACTGCCAGCTATGGGCAGTCCGGCGGGGGACTGGGCTGGAATTTTCATAACGGATACACCTCCGACCATAAGACTTATTATAAGACGGGAGTATGCCGCATACCCTCGCGCCGTATTTGTGTAGCGGATAATGATGGAGATTTCTATCGTGATATGTTCATTTCCATATCTCACTCTGATTCATGTATCATAGGTGACCGCCATGGCGGCAGAGCCAATATGGGATTCCTTGATGGGCATGGAGAGCTCAAAGTTCCCAGAGAAATTCAGGGGGACGATATTGTTCAACCTGTAGCGGAAGCTGTCGAAGCAAAGATAATTCCAGGCGCATTTCAAAAGATTAACACCAGCAAAAATGTGGAAATTCGCAAGATATGGGGCTGGCGTAACGCAACCATGAACTACCAGAGTGGAATTTAATTAAAATAGGTTCGAAAGTTAAATGACCTGCTTTACTCAGAATATTCGAAAAATCTCCATAACGACACTACTTTCTTTAGCTGTCGGAGTTGAAGCCCGGCCGGCCTTTCAAAACAGTGATTTTGAAAAAGGCTCCTTTGAAAACTGGAACGCAGAAAACTGGTGCATTGTTACTCCCGAACTTTTCGGAGATACCGGGGCGCGTTTTCAGAAAAACGGCATGTATGCCGCTGTCAGTCTCCGAGAACGAGGCGAACGAATTCTTGCTGCATATGAAAAAACTGGCAAGGATAAACTTGTACGAACTCTCATTTCCTCTCCCTTTACAGCAACAGAACGTTTTCTGCAATTTCAACTTGCATTGATTCCTTTTCCCAAAGAAAAAACAGAATACGAGATCGGCATTGACACTGACTTTGACGGAGAAATCGACTTGAAACTGAATCCCGGAGTTATTCGTCATCAACACTGTTTTTTCGATCTTAAAGATTATCAGAATAAGCAGGTACGCTTCATCGCCAGGGTGACCGGAGCAAGTTGTGTACTGGATAATTTTCTGCTTCTTCCCTCCGTCACTCCGGAGGTTTTCAAAGGCAGAGAGTTCAGTGAGGGAAATTCTTTTCTCGGTTACAACACAACCCTGCGCAATCACAGTACTGCTCTTGCGGCGGCAACGCTGGAAGTAACTGTCAAAGACTATTTCAACAAAGTGGTTTTTTCTGAAAAACGCCCCGTTTCCGTCCCGGCGCAGGGACAAAAAAAAGAAACTTTTCGCTGGCCGCTTTCTTGCGGGAAAAAATATCGTATCAATATTCTTGTACGTGCCGCGGACGGCGCAGTGGTTGAACAACTTGCTCAAACTCTCTATCCAGCCCATATTTCCGACGGGCGCAATGTCATGCAAATACCGGAATCCGGCTGGGAACACACGATCTCCGGCAACAAGATTCTGGAAATGCCTCCTGACGATGCCGAGTGGAATACAGCCACGCCGTTCCACGGCAGCAACTCTTATTACTGGCGAAATCCCAAATGGAAACCTGCTGCAACAACAGCCCAGCAGTGGTTCAGACGAACCATCGAAATCCCTGAGACTTTCTTCGAGGCGAATCGTCATATCATTTTGAGTTTTGATAACGGCGGTGGCGGTCTGACCAATCTTTTTATCAATGGTAAAAACATTGCTGAAGACTGGCATTTGTATCCTTACGTCCGCAAAGAGATGGATGTTACCGATTTTATCAAACCCGGCCGGAATGAGTTCATCTTCCGTTTGCGTAACCCAATGTTTTATACTCCGGGAGACATGACCAGAAAGATCTTCGAGTATCCTGTTTTTGTTCACAATCAAACTCCCATGTCAGGCATTCTCGGGAAACTTTATCTGGAGAACCGGGAGGCCGTCTCAGTCAATAATTGCTACATCGACTCATGGATAACTCCGGAAAGAGTTGATTTGCGAATCAATCTCATCAATCGCTCAAACCATCCCCGCAAAGCGAAGATCCAGAGCCGTATTCTTGATTCGTCGGGAAAAGTCCTTGCAGTACTGCCGGAAAATGCAGGCACTGTTCCGGCCAACAGCATGATTCAACTCAAAACTTCCGGTCCGGTAAATAATCTGCCCCGCTGGACCATCGACACACCCAACCTCCTGCAAATGGAGATAAGCTGCATTACTTCTGAAGGCACTGATATTTACCGTGAAAGATTCGGATTCCATGAATATTCTTACAAAGGACGCCAGTTCCTGCTCAACGGCATTCCAGTCTCCATTCTCGAATGTCTCATGCAGCACCACGGGTTAGCGGGAGACTGGAAAAAATGGTGGGGAGCCAATGCCATCCGCCGTGCAGCCTGCCCGGAGCAGCTGGATGCCGGCGATGAGGAGGGTTTTTTCCAGCGCATGGTACAGGAGGATATCTATCCCGGAACCGTCACGCCCAATCCACCGGTTTTACCGGAAAGCTATATCAAACCGTTTTCTGATATGGAAATGGCACAGATCGATTACTACTATAATCATCCGTCGTTCTACATGTTCAATCTTGGTAACGAACTGGATGGGCACGGTTACTTCCGTGCTCAAACCAGAAGTTATTACGAGCGGCTTTTCGGAGGAATTGCAGAAAAGATATATGCCCTTGACCCCCAACGTGCCGTAGCGGGGTCCGGCGATGCCGTTGCCGACTTCTTTCGCCGCAGGGCATGGAACGTTCACTATCCGTATGAGTACGGTATCGCTCATGATCTTCCCAATTCCGGCAAGCTGCTCTCCGAAAAACATCCGCTCCATGTCCTCGCTCCCAATATGCCCTGGGACGGCAAGCCGGTGTTCTGTGGCGAAAATTTCTCTGAATCCGGCGTGGGGCCTTATCTTGCCTCTTTCGGCGGCGATATGCCGGACACTATGGCAAACTGGTTCTCTGTCTGGCGCGATTTTTTCCGGATACGTTCCCGCTCCATGCGTATGGACGGGATCAGCTCCATGGCTCCCTTTACTCCAATTATAACCTTGCGTCATTATTACCCGGTTGAACTATTTGTCTCCGATTACAAAGAACAGTATTTTGCCGGAACTCAAATGAACCTTCCGGTGACAATCATGCATGACAATTTCCTCAAGGAAAAATTACAACTGGTCTGGCGTATTGGCGATCAATCAGGAGAGACCTCCCTTGACTTCGCCCCTGGGGAGCGAAAAAATGTAAGACTTCCAGCAATAACTCTGCCGGAAAAATCCACAGTTCTCCCCATCCGCCTTGAACTTCTGAAAAACGGAAAGTCCCTGCAGCCGCAAGCAATCTGGATCGGCAAAATCTCAGTCATTGAGAAATATAATGCAAAAGGCAAAGCAGCAGGAGTGTTTCATGGAGATAATGCAACGGAAGAGCTCTTGAGATATTACGGTTTTACCGTAAAGCCGGTCAGACCATCCGACATCCCGTCCGATATCAGCTTCATTGCCACAACTCGACTGCCGGAAAATACTTCCGCTTTAAAAGCGTGGACAGCCCGGGGCAACACTCTCATGGTCATGTTGAATCGACCTGGTGTATATCGGGTGGCAAATCAAGATGTTCAGGTGCGCTCCCATAAGGATTCCCACACCTTCAACATTGCCGAACATGATCCGCTGACTGCCGGGCTGGACGACACGCTGCTCCGCTACTGGCGCAATACCGATTGCCGTGTCATGGAGAACGCCATGGTGCGTCCGGATTCGGCGGATTACCGGTCGCTTATGCTGTGCGGAGACTCCAGCGGACTTAATTTTACTTCCCTTTTGACGGAAAAGAGCGGCAGAGGAACTGTCGTCTACACCACACTTCTTATGAATGAATGTGGCAAAAATATTCCCGCTGTCGGATTGCTCCTGCGCAATGCAGCAAGGCCTGTTGAACAGAAAGCAACTCCCCGGGTTGCAGTATTAGTACGTGACTCATGGTTAAAACTCCTGCAAGCGAACCGCATCACGGTAACCGATCTTGCTGCGGCGAATGATCCTGCACCAATTATGCGGGACAGTTCCATTGTGGTGATCGACGGGGCGGCCAATACGGATGAAACTCAGTTGATCAAGTTTGTAAAAAACGGTGGTACACTTGTCCTCTGGCGCATAACGGATGAGACTCTGGCCAAATACGCCAAACTCCTCGGTCCTGGAGTAAAACTTGTCCGCACTCCTGACGATAACAGCAACGCTTTGGTGGGAATTGAGGCGCGTTCTCCTCTGCTGGATGGTATTTCCAATGGCGATCTCTCGTGGCGACGAGGGCGAATTATGTTCGTTGCCGGAGGACGGGATATGCGTTCTACCATCACCTCCATGGCGGATTTCTGGTACGAATTTACCAACAGAGAGTGGAAAGCTCTTACAAAACCTGTTGCTTTCGCTGAAAGGAAATTCGGTAACGGGCGTATTATTCTCGATCAGATCCGCTGGGACAATGCCGGAACGGAAGCGCCGGAAGCACTGCGTACAGCCCTTACATGGTACCGTAATCTCGGGATCGAACGCTCTTCTATCATGGAGAAAAATGGAACAGATTATTTCCCAACCGCAATTGAACTTCCCGGCAACTGGGGAGGCGAAGCCAATTCCCTGGGAATTGCAGATGCCGCTAAGTATTTCAAAAATAATCCGCGTGCTGTTATTCTCGGCTCCAGTACGGAGTTCATCGATAATCCCCGAAGAGTGACTCTGAATCTGCAGAACCATGCCTTCGACCGTCTGGTACTGAATACTGCCAATGCCTTCGGTTATATCGACTACTCTATGAACAAAATCTATGCGGAAGTTAAACTGACATATTCTGATGGTACATCTGAGACTCTGAATCTGAGATACGGCGACCATGGCGATGATATCCGCGTCCGCTCCGCGGCTCCGCTTGGCAATGCAAAACAGATTGCCGCCATGGAAGTTAACGGAATATCCATCTATCAGACCATATGGCGCAATCCTCATCCAGAGAAGCCGGTAAAATTCATTACAATCTCCTCTGCCGACGAGAAGATTGTTCCTGTTATCTTTTCCGTCACCATGGAAAATCGTCAGGATAGTATGGGGAGATTGAAACGGCGTCGTACAGGGGTATGGTCTATCTCCGATAAAATCCGCGATACTGGAGCGGATGGCACCCGTATTTGGGCCGTGGGCGGTCCTTTTGAAAACAACTGGACCGGCAATGTGGAAACCAAACCCAAGGCTTTTGATCAGAAATTCAGTCCGGAATATGAAGTTGATCTTTCCAAACTGCTTCGTGTTTCTTATGGTTTAACTTCCTGGAAGAAGTATTCTGAAAAATTCAACCCCGTTGCCCCTCAGATCATAATGTCCATGAATCCGGAGAATGTCCTCGATTTCAAGGACAGTCCCAGAGACAGATATTGTGCCTACTTTTTTACCAAAGTTTACTCTCCGGAAAAACAGAAGGTGCTTATCGCATTCGGGAGTGACGATGCGGGTAAAATATGGCTCAACGGCAAACTTATCCACTCCCATTGGGTACTTCGTGGAACATGGCTGGGCGATGATATTATCGAGACCACATTGGAAAAGGGCTGGAATACTGTTCTGATCAAACTTATTCAGATGCGTCTCGGTGTAGGCGTGGCGTTCGATATCAAACCCTGGTTTGAAAACTGGCAGACTGTTCCCGGGCGCACTATCGGCGCCAAGCCATCTCTTGAGCTGCAGTATGATGCCTATGCCGCCAGCAACATTGAAATCCCCGGCGCCTTCACGATGAAAGAGTGCGGCAAAACCAGAATCATGCCGGGAACATTTTCCAACTCAGGCATTTTTGTCGAACAGGACGCTGATGGCTCAAGCGCCATCCTCTTTGATTATTCCTATGCGGGGAATCAATTCATAACCATTCCCTACAAACAGTTCATGCAGTATGGAAAATTCAAAAACGGCACCTTCAGCATGGAGTTCAAGATTTCGTCAAAAAATCCGGCCCGCGGTAAAATACATCTTGCCGGACGCAATGCCGGCGGCTCTCACATCGGTGATATGCAAATAGAACTCAATCCTGATATACATGGCACACCAGGCGATACTTTGACCCTGTGGTGGGAATGCGGCAACACACGTGATGACTTGCGTAAACTGGTCCTGCCGCTGAACAAGGTGTTTCCCGATGGATTTCCTTTTGATCGCTACATAAAGTTGAATATCCACTGGGGAGAACAGGGATTTAAAATCGGAGTAGACAACAGGACATTGTTGGAAGAAAAGGATAATCATACCCCTTGTTTTACCTCTCCGGTACATTTAACTTTCGGTTACAGTACTATGCCGGAAGGACGGTTGTACCTCCGGAAAATGTCTCTCATGGAACAGTAACAGGGAAGAAATATGCCGAAAAAACTTTTCATGACCGACTTGGACGGTACTGCGCTGGGAGGGGGATTCCTCCCATATGATCGTTTCCCTGACCATTACAGTGACTTTCTTGATGAGCTTGCTGCCCGCGGCTGGGATTGGGCAATAAACACCACCTGGGAGCCGGAGGGACAGTGGAAACTTGTTCTGCAGAGTAAGGTGGAATCCCGGCCCCGTTTTCTGATTGCGGAGTTTGGCCGTCAACTGATTGAAGTCCGCAATAATGAATTGATGCGGGTGAACCCGTATACGGAAAGAAATGATCTGCGTATTGCAGAATATTGCCAGAAGTATCTCTTGCCGTTGTTGAATCGATTATTCATGCGGATACAACCCCGGAGCATTATGTATTATGAACATCTTGTTACGGTGAAGTATCGACATGAAATTATGAAAGACATGTTTCCTGAGCTGACGAATGCGGAGGCGAGTAATATATTCGACATTTATCTGGACAAACACACGTTATCATTGCGGGCAAAATTTCTCTCAAAGGGGCTGCCCATGCCGATCATAATTGACAGGTTCGGCTATCGACCGGAAAATATTATCTGTGCAGGAGATGAACTTATGGATTTGGGAATGATGGATCCTCTCTATTCCAAGGTGTATCTGGCGCCGGGCAATGCGAATGAAGATCTGAAAAAATATGTAATTGCCCATGGAGGCTATATCGGCACAAAGAGTTTTGCAGCAGGTACTATCGAAGCATTTTACCGCTGGCAAGAAACCATAACAAACAATGGAGAAAGAGGGTTATCATGTTGAGAAAATTACTGTTTTCTGTTGCCGTCACGGGTTGGATGCTGCAGGCTTCTGCTGTAACAATTGAGAACGTCATGAAAATCAAAGAAGGGGGTATGGAGAAAACACTTAATGGCTTTTGCGAAAATTCCGGTGTGACTGTTTGTAAAGATTCTGATGGTTCAAGTTATATTCTTATTGATTATGCCTCTGAAGGGATTCAATTTGTAACTGTTCCTTATCAGAAAACAGCTCTTTCCGGAAAATTTCTGAATGGCATCCTGTCCATGGAGTTTAAAATTCCGGCAGATAAGATCCCGCCTAAAAAACTTATGCTTATCAGTCGTAATGCGGGAGGCACACGTGCCGGAGATGTAACCGTTGAGTTGCACAATGATCGGAATGGTGCGCCGGGCAATATGCTTACCGTCTGGCTGGAAACCGGTCCCGCCAAGGGAGATCTACGTCGGATTGATATGCCACTGAAAGCAGCTTTCCCCGAAGGATTTCCGCTTAACCGTTTTGTTAAACTGGAAATCAGCTGGGGCGCAAAAGGGCTTAAGATTGATCTGGATGGAAAAAATCTTCTGTTTGAGCCAGACTACAAGAATGTCATGTTCTCCACCCCGACAAACTTTACAATCGGAGGAGCCTACAATTCTCCTGCGGGAAACCTTTATATTCGTAATGTTTCTATTGCAGAAATAGAGTAGCCTCAAATACAGCCGGAAGGAGCTGCAGATTTTTTTAATTTCCCGTTCACACCTGTCCTAACAATTTTCAAAATGGCGTAATTTTCTGATTACGCCCCCTCATTTTCATCTATTTCACAATGAAAGCATCCTCCGAAAGTTGGGCGTTTTACTGTTCTCACAATACTGCCGCATACGAAAAAATGCAAGTGATTAAAATAAAAGTATCCTTGAGCTTTTACATTCAAATTTCGAGCTTCATGCCAGAAATAGAAACTTCTTTTCTGGTTTTATTCAAAACTACAGGAGTACCATTTGACCTTGTGACTATCCAAGTGGAAGAGATATTCCAGCCTCTTCCGAGTTCCTTCACGATTGAGGCGATCGAGGCTCCAGAACAAAAGTGCTTTCTCCCATGTCGATAGGAGAAATTATTCCTGTCAGTCCCATAGCAGATTTGAGAAATACACGTTTTTGACACGTTACCATTAGCTGAACAGGTGAACCCGTTTCCACGTCATGACGGCTATTACGTTGGTAAACGCTCTGCATATCAATTTTAACGGAGGAACTGTAACGGATACCAGATCAAAAGATTCTACTTTAAAAGAGCAAGGCAAGGAGGAGAAGAAATAAGGCGAACGGTAAAAGTGTTTCGGTATCGTTTTTACCAACTAGTCCTTGGAAGTTATCGGCAGATATAGAAAAAGGTACGACGGCAACAGAAAGATGTCCATAAAATATTTGACATCTCGGTATAGTTATGCTATTTTGAGTGTTAAGAAATATGTATACCGTAGACCATATTTCTATTGTAATCTATCGTTCCTCATAGAGCCTTGAAAGCAAAAATTGCAGAAAATTGCAAAAAAAATCCAGCTTTTGAGGCTACCACAATAGCTATGATCGCTATTACGACGAGCAGCTCAATAAGGGTGAAAATTCGTTTCATTTCTGTCCTCCCTGTTTGAATGGGTCATAACCGGATTGCTTCCAGAGTTCGACAAAGCGGCTGAAGTCGCGGATCTGTTCAAGCTCCTCGGCGGTGAAGCCGGGGCGCGGCGTGCGGCAGAAATCGGTGAGCGGAAGCCCCTGCTGTTTCAGGAACTCCTTCGCCCCGCGCGGATAGTGAAACTCCACGTTGCGTTCAAGCGTGTTGAAGATGGTCTGCATGAGGTCCGCCCGCGCCGGCTCGGTTTCGAGGAGCTGCATGAACTCGGCCAGCGCGTCGGGGAAGAAGTTTGCGGCGATGCCGCTGAATCCGGCGCAGCCGTCCCGCAGCGAATCGGCCAGAGTGGTCAGGTTCGCGTTGTAGATTTTCAGTCCGGTTCCGGCGACGGCGGCGCTCTTGGCGCGGAGCTGTTCCCGGTCGCAGCAGGTGTCTTTCAGGAACCGGAAGCGCGGGCAGTCGCGGGCCAGGCGGCCGAGCTGCCCGGCGGAGAGCAGCCGTTTGTACGGCACCGGACACTCATACAGGCCGAAAAGGATGTCGGGCGTTTTTTCCGCTATGGCATAAAGCCCGTCCGCGACCTGCTGTAGCGTACATTCCGGCGGGAAGAGCACCGACAGCGGCAGCACCACGGCGTCCACTCCGGCGTCGGCCGTCTCCCGGATCGACCGGAGCCGTTCCGCTTCAGTGTCGCCGAAGCCGCCGCAGGCGACCACCGGCACGGCTCCGCCGGTCCGTTTCACGGTCAGCCGGGCGAGTTCGAGCCGTTCCCCGGCGGTCAGGTCGAACATTTCGCTGCTGAGGCAGACCGTGAAGATCCCGTCAACCCGGTTGGCGAGATACCAGTCGATCAATGCTTCGCAGCCGCGCCGGTCGAGCTGTCCCGAAGCGGTGAAGGGAGTCGGCATCACCGGCCAGACTCCGTACTTTTTCAGGGAATTCATCATATTCGCTCCTTTGGGTTTCCGCTTATATTATGAATCAGGCGGCGGGGAAAAGCAAGAGCGGAAGTTAGACAAAAAATCCTTCCGATTTTGCAATTCGTATTCATAAATGCAGGATAATGGAAAAATATGGAATTTTTTAAAATTTTATCGTAAAATCAATTGCTTTTCGTCATAACCGGATTCTGTTATACGGTATGGAAAATTCACAGAAAAACAGAATCCGGGAACTGGCGCAGCAGCTGGAGTCCTGTCCGCCGGTGCAGTTCCCGCCTCCGGACGGCCTGCCGGGAGAGCCGGGCGGCATCCTGATCCAGCGCCGTTGCGCCGAGGTGAAGATCAATCCCGGCGGCAGCGACCGGCTCAAACTGTTTCACAGACGCTTCGTGCTGACGGCGGCGCTGGAGCGGGAAGGGCTGGTCTGCGTGAATGACCTGACGTTCCCGGTTGCGCCGGATTATGCGTCGCTGGTCTATCCGTTTCAGTATCACCACTATGTGGTGGACCAGAGCGATTTTTTCTGGATGGTGGTGACTTTCGAGCTGGAACGGATGTTCTACCCGGAAACGCTTTACCATTGCAGCGTGAAAATGACGCCTGTCACCTACGGGCTGCTCGCCCGGATGGTGGAACTCTATCTGGAATACGGCGGCGGCGACCCGCGCGTGCGCCGCTATTTGAACTGCCTGCTGGCGGAGCTGGACGCCGAACCGTGCCGGATCGACGCCGGAACCCACGCTCCGGCTTCCGACCGCCGGGTGCGGCTTTTCGAGGAGGTCAACGGCTACATCTGTCTGCATCTGGCCGAACCGGAGCTGTCGGTGGAGGAGATCGCCCGGAAGCACGGGGTTTCCAAGTCGTATCTGTACAGCGTATTTGAAAAGATGGTCGGCTGCCATCCGGCGGAGTATATCCGGCAGCTGCGCCTGCAGCAGGCGTACCGGCTGCTGAAGTCGGGCCGGTGGCTGTTGTCGGAGGTGGCGGGGCAGTGCGGCTTTTCTTCGCTTTCGGTGTTCAGCCGCTGTTTCCGGAATGTAACCGGGGTGCCGCCGAGCGAATATCTGCGCAGCGAAAGAGGCCGTACCTCCGCCGAATGAATCAGTCGTAATATTGGCGCCGGCGGCGGAAGGCGGTGGGGGATTCGCCGGTGTGTCTGTGGAACTCGGTCGAGAAATAGAGGGCGTTCGGATAGCCGACCTGATAGGCGATGCTTTTGATCGGCTGCTCGGTCAGGCGGAGCAGCCGCATCGCGGTTTCCATGCGGCGGTGGATCAGGAAGTTGATCGGGGTTTCGCCGAGGTGCTTGCGGAAAAGGCGGTGCAGCGTGGCCGGGCTGAGCCGGAATTCCGCCGCGATCCGTTCGATGGTGTGGGGGCGGTCGAGATGCGCGTCAAGGTAGCGCAGGATTTTCTGGAGGATTTCCGGGTGGTCGTGCTGCTTGTAATCCTCGGCCAGCATCAGCAGGATTTCAAAGGAGAGCAGCGCGCTGCGGCGCTGCCGGTCTTCGGCGCAGCCGTCGAGGATTTCACGGGCGCGGTCGAACAGCGCGTCGAGGGCGGCGGGATCGGAGGGGGTCATCACATCAGCCCGGTCGAGCCCGAGCGAGGTGAGCAATGGGCCGAGCAGCGGGCCGGCGATCGCGAAGGTGCGCTTGAAGGCGTAGTCGCAGTCGCAGCATTCGATCTCCGAATCGTCGCCGAGCCGGACCAGGAAGAGTTCGCCGGGCTGCACCGTGTAGCTCTGCCGGTTCTGGGTGAAGCGCAGCGTGCCCTGTTTCATATATTCGATCGCGAAGGTGTCGGAGCGTTCGCGGAAACGGTAGCAGCCGCGCCGCCACTCATCGTCGCCCGCGAAATCGATCCGGATCGGCCAGTTTTCCAGCAGCGGCGTGGAGTGGTCGAACAGAAAGTGGTGCAGCGGGTATTTCCCGACATTGATGCCGCCAAGACGGCTGTATTCGCTGTCCTTGATCATCCGGCTGCATTTGCGGCGGTTTTCCTGCGTCATTCCGGCCTCGCTTTCATGATCCTGTATATCATTGACAGGATATCTGATATATTTTGTGAAAAATCCCTTGTTTTGAAAGTTTTTTGCTTCCATAATATATATCGGAAACTCAATCGCAACAAGGTGGCCCGATGGATGATTTTTCGATTTTGAATGTGTGGGGCGGCGGGCAGTTGCTGGCCTTTTCCGCATTTGACGGCACGACGGATTACGGGAACGGACTGGTGCTGCGCACTGTGGCGGGCTGCACTGCCTTTGAAGTGAAGCTGCCGAGGGAGGGGGGCGCGGTGGTGGTCGACACCGAGCCGCCTCTGCACTGCATGACGGCGGGCGACCGGTTCGTGCTGGAAACCCGTTCGGGGATCACCCGCGGCGCGCTGGCGGATGCGCACCATCTGCTGATCGACGGGCCGTGCCGGGTGCTCGGGTTGAACGGCGTGGTGCGTGTGGCGCGCAAGGGCGGCCGGACGCTGCTCGGCGTGCGGGAGTTCTTCCGCACCGAACTTCTGGACGCGGATTTCGATGCGGTTTTCGCGGCGCGGGAGCGGTGGCTCGCCGCGCTGAAGCTGCCCGTGAACCTGCCGGAGCGGAGCCGTCTGGCGCTGCTGAAAGCCTGTTCCCAGTTGAAAACCCAGCTCAACTCCGCCGAGGGGCGGATCAGGCACCGCTGGACCACGCCGGACCGCTGGCCGCACCGCCACATGTGGCTGTGGGATTCGGTGTTTCACGCCGCCGGGCTGCGGTGGCTGGACCGGCGGGCGGCGCGCGAAAGCCTTGAAGCGGTGTTCGACGCCCAGCATGAGGATGGTTTCATCCCGCATTTCACTTCACCGCTGGAGGCGAGCGAGGTCACCCAGCCGCCGATCCTCGCTTTCGGCATGAAGCTGCTGGACGAGCTGGAACGGGATGACGAATGGCTGCGGAGCCATTACCGGAAAAACGCCGCCTACCTCAAGTGGATCTTCGCCCACCGCGACACCGACGGCGGCGGGCTGGTCGAGTGGAAGATCGAGGGTTACATCCATTGCCGCTGCGGCGAGAGCGGGATGGACAACTCCTCGCGGTTCGACGCCACGGTGGAGCTGGACGCCTGCGACTTCAACGCCTATCTGGCGCAGGATTGCGAAATCATGGCGGAGTTCGCGGAACGCCTCGGGCTTCCGGCGGAGGCCGCCTTCTGGGAAGGGAGCCGGCAGCGGCTGAATATGCTGATGAACGAACGGCTGTGGGATGCGGAAAACGGCCTGTACGTCGATTACGACGTGGTGAACCATACCCGGTCGAAGATCCAGAGTTCGGCGGGATTCCTGCCGCTGCTTTCGGGGGCGCCGACGCCGGCGATGGCGAAGCGGCTGGTGGCGACGCTGAAGGACCCGGAACGGTTCGCGACGCCGTTTGCGGTGCCGTCGATCAGCCGCAGCCAGCCGGAGTTCTACAGCAAGGATATGTGGCGCGGCCCGGTCTGGATCAATATCAACTACCTGATCGCACGAGGGCTGGAGCGGTACGGCTTCCGGGAGGAAGCGGAAACGCTGATCGGCTCCACGATGGCGGAGCTGGAGAAGTTCTATTTCAAGTACGGTACATTTTTCGAGTTCTACGACGACCGCTGTGAGTGCGATCCTCCGGAACTGTTGCGCAAGAACGCCTGCGATGCCGATTTGAGTCCGTACCATCAGGCGTTCATGGATTACGGATGGAGCGCCGCGCTTTATATCGATATGGTGTTTGAACAGGCAAAGAGCAAAGCCGCCGAGGTCGCGCACACCTGCTGAACTTGTGGTCAGGAAAGGGGACGGAACGATGAGGAAGAATCGGAATTTTACGCTTATTGAGCTGCTCGTGAGAACTGCTTGTTAAATATACGTTTTGTATGATAAATAATATATCATCTCTTTATATC
>ERZ1034917.1497-NODE-1497-length-14011-cov-5.527658_pt1 | contig 14011 bp, 10 predicted proteins | sample MGYA00520605_ERZ1034917 | MGnify/ENA primary metagenome ERZ1034917 (study PRJEB33766, sample SAMN09781784) | gut metagenome | biome: gut microbiome | host: Homo sapiens | place: Madagascar | study: EMG produced TPA metagenomics assembly of the PRJNA485056 data... | reverse complement strand
GTCCCCGGACACGAACTTCACCAGCGATGCGCGGCGCTGCGCGTCAAGCTCGCTCATAACGTCGTCGAGCAAAAGCACCGGCTTTTGCCCCAGCAGGTCGCAAATTAACGTCACTTCCGCCAACTTGAACGCTAGCACCACCGAACGCTGCTGCCCTTGACTTCCATATATGCCAACGGGGCGGCCTTCTACGTAGAAGTCGATGCGATCGGCGTGCGGGCCCACCAAGCTTCGCCGACGCGCGCGTTCCGCTGCCGCTTGGCTTTTCAGGGCGGCAGCCATCTCCTCGCGCACCTTGTCGCGCTCAAGCTGCACGCCCGGCTCGATCCAGCGGCCCTCTTCGTACCACGAAGGCGCATAGCGCGCCGCAAGCTGCTCGCGGCCGCCCGTGATGTCGTGGTAGTGCGACGCCATAGCTCGCCCAAGCTTTTCGAACAGCGCCGCGCGATAGCACACAAGCTGCGCGCCGCACGTCACCATCATGTCGTTTAGGCTTTCGATCAGAAGCGGGGGCGCCTCGTCTTTCAGCAGCGCGTTTTTGTTCCGCAGCACCTTGTCCCAATCGCGCCGGATAAGGTAGTGGTTCTTCGACAGCTGCGACCCCACGCCGTCAAGGGCGTTGCGCCGGCCCGTCATGGACCCCTTCGCCAGCTCAAGGTCGTCGGGCGTGAACGCCACCGACGGGATGACGCCTTTAAGGTCGACGGCGCGCTTGGGCTTTCCGTTCAGCATGAAGCGCCGTTTGCCCGCCTCGATGGCCAGTCCAAGCGTCAGCTGGCGGTTGCCGTCGCTGGCCTCGGCGGAAAGCTGCGCCAGCGACGCCCCTTCGCGCACCAGCTGCACGCCCGTCGGATGGCGAAACGACGATTGCGCGGTAAGCAGCTGGATACCCTCCACCACGTTCGTCTTCCCAATGGCGTTAGGGCCAACCAACACGGTAAGGGGCCCTATGCCGCCAAGGTGAAACGACTCGTAGCTGCGGAAATCCCGGAACGAGATATCGGTGATGCGAAGGTCCATGCCGCGTTTTCAGCCTTTAGGAGATGCGAACCGGCATGACCAGGTACAGGAAGTTCTCGCCTTCCGCCGCCTTGAAGATGCCCGGCTTCATGCCCGTCTGAACCTCAAGATACACGTTGTCGGTGCCCACAGACCCCAGCCCGTCGAGCACGTAAGCGTAGTTGAACGCGATTTCGACGTTCTCGCCCTCGCCCTGGCACGTCAGGGTTTCCTGGGCGCTGCCCACGTCCTGTGCCGCGGCGGAAAGCTGCACCGTCTGGCTATCCACGTCGATGGCGAACTTCACCGGCGAGCTTTGCTGGCCCAAGATGGACGTGCGCTTCACGCCCGACACCAGATGAGACACGTTCAGCTGCACGCGCGTGTTGTACGAATCGGGGAGCAGCTGGCGATAGTTTGGGAAGTTGCCCTCGATGCGGCGGTTGATGAACACGGTGTCGTGATACGTCACCACGATCTGGTTCTCGGCCAGCGCGATGGTCAGCGGGTCGTCCGTGCGGTTCAGGGAAGCAAGCTCCTGCAAGAACGAGCCGGCGATGACGGCCTGGAAGCCCTCGGCGGCAGGCTCGTCAAGCTGCGCCTCGGTGATGGCAAGGCGGTACGAGTCGGTCGCGACCATCTTCAGCGTCGCACCCTCAAGCGTGATAAGCACGCCGGTGAGGATGGCGCGGCTTTCGTCTTTCGATACAACGCGGGCCACGCGCTTGACCATCGACGAGAACTGAGAGAACGGGATGGAAATGGCCTGCTGCGTGTCAACATGCGGGAAGCCGGGGAAATCCTCGGCGTCAAGCGTCTTGATGGAGAACGAGGACGCGTCGCACGTGATGACGGCGGCCTCATCGAGCGTCTCAACATGCACGGCGGCATCGGGCAGGTTCTTCACGATGTCGAAGAACAGCTTGCCGGGGAACACCGAGCGCCCTTCTTCTTCGATGAGCGCGGGGATGGTGTATTGAATGGACAGCTCCAAGTCCGTGGCTTGCAGCGTCACGTGATCGTTTTGCGCGTTGAGGTAAATGCCGGACAGGATGGGCAGCGTTGAACGGGTTGCGATGCCCTTGAGAACAACGGCTAAGGCGTCTTGCAGCTCTGCTTGGTTAATGCTGAATTTCACAGGCTTCTCTTTCTCTCAGTTGGTTGCTGTTCCCTGCGCTTGTTGAAGTGAGGTACTTATTATCTTCTAAAGGCTTGATTTAAATAATAGGTTTTTGAATAGTAGTATTAATAAGGGCGGTGGAATTGTTGAGAACTTTCAAAACCCCACTTCAGACTTCAAAAACTATTCGAGTTTCGTTGTGGATGATGTGTTCCTTCGATTAACCGCTTTTATTGACTTCGTTATCTTTCCCCTTCACTGCACTACTTTTCTTCTGCTTTCCTCAACCTTTTCGGCATGTTTTCCTCAATGGTCGGAAAAGCGCAGGTCGGAAGCGATGTTTCACGTGAAACAATTCGAAACGCGCCTGGTGTTTCACGTTATGCTTCGCGAATGATCTGCTGCAGCGCCTCGATTTCTTCTCTGAGCAATCGGTTTTCCTTCAGCTTCGTTTCGATCATGGTCACGGAATACAACGCGGTCGAGTGGTCGCGGTTGAATTTCTTCCCGATGCTCTCGTAGGGCATGTCAAGCAGCTGCCTGCACAGATACATGGCGATCTGGCGGGCGTTCGTGATGCTGCGGCTGCGCCTTTTGCCGACGATTTCGGCGTGGCTGACTTTGTAGAAGCCTTCCACGGCTTTTTGGATGTCCTCGGCGTTCAGGCGTTTGCTCGGTCCGCCTGAGAAGTGGTTTTCCAGCAGCGCCCGCACATCGGCCAGCGTCATGTTCGGCTGGTTTCCGTACGTCATCTGGAAGATGACTTTCGTCACGGCGCTTTTCAGCTCGCGGATGTTCGAGCTGGAACTCTCGGCGATGTACGTTTGTATGTCGGCGGGCATAGTGAACGCCATGGAGCCTTCTTGTTCCTGGTATTCGCGGATAAAGCTTTTCACGATGCCCAGTTTCGTTTCGATTTCAGGCGGTTGGATGTCGAACGTGCCGCCGGAATTGAAACGCGTTTTGTAACGTTCGTCGATGTCGATGTTCTTCGGCGCGCGGTCGGCCGACAGGACAACCTGCCTTCCCTGGCTGGTCAGCTTGTTGAAGATCTGGAACATGATGTCGAGCGTTTGCTTTTTGCCTTGCAGGTACTGCACGTCGTCCACCAGCAGAACGTCGGCGTCTTCGTATGACGTCTTGAAGTTCTTGTAGCTGGATTTTTCGGTGTCGTGCGCCGCCGATGCCTCGGTGTAGTCGTCGAGCAACTCGGCCGAGTCCTTGTAGACCACCTGCAGCTGCGGCATGTTGCGGTTGATGTAATTCTGGATAGCGCGCAGCAAATGCGTTTTGCCCAGGCCCGATTTGCCGTAGATGAACAAAGGGTTCAAGTGCGGCTTGCCTGGCGCTTCAGCCACTGCCGTTGCCATGGAGTAGGCCAGGCGGTTCGAATCGCCGATGACGAAGTTCTCGAACGTGAGGGTGGAAAGCGGCGTGGAGTTGTCTGATTCCGGTGCTTCGGCGGGCTCTTCCGTGGCAGGTTGCTCCTGGGTTTGCCCGCTTGTTTCTTTGGGCTGCTCGGGTGCGTTGGCTGATGCTGCTGGCATCGGGGCCGCTGGGGAAGGCGCGACAACTGGTTGCTGCGCAGCCTGAAGGGCAGACGCCGGTGTCGGGATTGCTTCTGCCGAGGGCGAAGGCGGTGCGGCAACGGCGCGCGCGGGAGCGCTTTGCGGCGCCGGTGCTGTAGGCGGGGCAGGTGCCGCCGTCGGGGCGGCAGGTGCTGCGGGGGCTGCGGGAGCTGCCGTTTGGGTGGGGTCGACTTCGATGATGACGGTGAACGGCACGCCGCGCAGCTCTTCAAGCGCGCGCTTGATGTAGTCGATGTAGTTGCGCTCGATCCACGTTTTGATGAAATCCGTGTTCGCCGTCAGCATGATGAAGCCGTCGCTGGCAGCTTGGGGATGCAACATGGAGAAGAACGCGTCGATCTGCGAGGGGACGATGCCCTCGTAACCCTTGACGCGGCTGCACACCTCCGCCCAGATCTGCTGAATTTCCTCGCTGTTCATATGATGTTCCCTGTCGCTTTCGCTGTGTGGCCTTCGTTCGTCTACGGCGCTGCGGTTACAGCTGCTGCGCCATTTGCCTGCCGACGGCGGTGAGCTGGCGGCGCTTATCGCGCGTCTTCTCTAAGATACCTTCGCCTTCAAGCTTCGTGAGCACGTTGTAAACGCTTGACTGCGCAACACCGGTCAGCGCCACCAAATCGGTCACGCGCAAGGCTCCCTCGTGGAGAAACACGTTGAGGAAATCCCGCTCGCGCTGGTTAAGGGCTGCCAGGCTAGGGCCGGCGTTGAACGTTGCGGGCTGCGCTTGCTGCGCGTTTTGCGCATAAGGATAAGGGGCTGCTTGCTGGTATGCGTTGCCGTAGCCTGGCGCCGCCCCGCCATAAGGTTGTTGCGGTGCGTAACCTTGTGTTGCGGGGTAAGGCTGCTGCGGTTGGGCGACGCCTTGAGCTGGATAGGCCGGCGCCTGCATGGGCGCTTGCTGCGCGTATGCAGGCTGCGGTATTTGGTTTGCTGGCGCATAGGGTTCCGGTGCGACGTTGTATCGCGGAGCCGCAACAGGCTCCGGCGCCTCGTCGCCGCTTGCGATGTGGTATCGCGGCGCCGGGGCGGTTTCGGCGGCCTCGCTTTCGAGCTTCAGCTCTTCAGGAAGCTCCGGTCTGCTGCCGTTTGCGCTGATGGTGACCACCGAGCCGCTACCAAGGTTGTCTTCAATCGTTATAGTGCCGTGAGTGAAGTCGAGGTACTCCTTCACGATGGGCAATCCCGACCCTACTCCTCTGATGTAGCTTTTCATGGGCTCGATTGCCGAGGTGAATCCGGGTAGCTGCGCGCGGTCTTTGCACGCGATGCCCGGGCCCTGGTCGGCGAACCGGATGGTGCAGCCGTTGTCGAGAATGGATACGGTTGCTTCTTGGAAACGCGCGTGGATGAAGTTTTCCGACACCTCGCGGATGACGGTGTACGGAATGGTTCCGCCTGCCGCTTTCGACTGCTGATAAACACTTGTGGCGAGGTTCTCGATGAACTCTGCGGTGGGCGCCGGCTGGATCTCGGTTACGTGCGGCGCGCTGAGCAGGTCGTCGTATAGCGCGATGCGCGCGATCGAATTCACGTGCGTGAAATCAAAAGGCTCCTCGTTGTTCTCGGGTCCTTCGTGAGTCTGGTTTTGCTGGTCCATCTGCGCTTTTACCACTTTCCACAACGTCGTTTTCCAAAGTTTTACACATTTTCGGGAAAATTCTTTAAAAAGTGTACCTTCTTTCGTTCCAAGATTCTATTCATCTGGGGAAATTCCTGAATCCATTGTGGAAAAACCACGACTGACTGAAAGTTTTTCACTGCTAGTCACCTCGTGTTTTCGAAGTTTTCCACTTTTCATTCATCAATTGTGGAAAACCGTATCGAAAACCGTGAATTCCAGTGAATTCCTTTCGGTGGAATTCGATTCTTGTTGTTGAAAGATAGGGTGGAAAAGCCAGATTCCCCTTGATTTTTTTCTCATCGCTTGCGGTTCGTCGTTTTCCTCCGTTGTTTCCACAAGAGGCGGATGGTTTCACGAACAGGAAAGGAGAAGAACTTCTGCAGTGTTTATAAAATGCCTGTTCAAATGGCTGCGAGACTTCTTTTACCTGGTGACAACGGCTGAACAAGGATGTGGTGAAAAGCGCTCTTCGGCTCTCCTTGACCACTTCTTCTCAGTGTTTTCCACACCGGTTTTCAGGCTGTTCCGAAGTTTTCAACATTTTCCACAACGGATTCCGCTACCCACGCTTTCCTTCTTTGCGCGCGGAAACGCTTCGATGATGAAAACCTCTCTTGTTGCTTGATTTCCCCTTCTTGCCATCTTGGCAGGCACTTGCCTTGCGCGTTGCGGGATTGCTTTTCTACCGCTCTCTGCGCCAGGGGCAGCGACGAGGCTTTTCCGCCGCTTGGCCTTGGCACCGTTGTGCGGTTTTTCCACCACGCTGCACCCTGGCATTCTGCGGTCGTTGAAAAACAGCCTGTTTCCGCAGGTGGGCTTTCGTGATATGGTCATCTTGTGCACACGTTGCCATATGTAGGTAAAAAACCTTTGACAGCTGTGCTCAGCGGGTTATACTCAGCAAGTTGCTCTAAACCATGAAAGGGAAACGATATGAAGCGCACCTATCAACCTAACACTCGTAAGCGTGCCAAGTGCCACGGCTTCCGTGCCCGCATGGCAACCAAGGGCGGCCGCAAGGTTCTGGCTGCTCGCCGTGCTAAGGGTCGTAAGCGTCTCTGCGTGTAAAGAGTATTCGATTGGAGACTATCAAGTCCAAAGCGGACATCTCCGATCTGTTCTCTAGCGGAAAGCGCCTGCGTACACCGTACCTTACGCTCATAGTGTTACCAGCGAAGCAGCACGGCCTTCACGGTCGTGTTGCTTTTATTGCAGGAAAAAAATCCGGTAACGCTGTATGGCGTAACAGCGCAAAGCGTCGAATGAGAGCTATTTGCCGTGAGCTGGGCGGCCCATTCCCGAATCTCGATGTGATATTTCTCGCGAAGTCGGGTATTTGCCGCGCTAAGTATAGTAAAGTGCTCGAAACATGCGACGAAGCGCTGAAACGCGCTGGAATTCGGTAGGGTCTGATTGGAATGAAGAAAGGTTTCGGAAGCATACCGTGCAAGGTGGCTATGTTTCTCATTACCTTTTATAGGGCGGCTATCTCGCCTATGTTCCCGTCGTGCTGCCGTTTTATCCCGACGTGCTCGGAATACGGGCTCATCGCGTTTCAACGTTACGGTTTCGCAAAGGGCTTAAGGCTGACGGTAAAACGTATTCTACGGTGTCGACCTGGAGGGCCGCACGGTTACGATCCTGTCCCGTAAGGGGGTCGGGCGCGTAGTCGGCGGCTTTTGTCGACTAAAGGAGGGAAATCCATAGTATGTGGGAAGTATTCAAGAACTGGATATTTGACATTATCCAATTCTTCTTCAGCTTCTGCCAAGACTGGGGCTTGGCCATCATCGTCGTGACCATCATCTTCCGACTGATAATTTCGCCCCTCATGCACAAGCAGACGAAGTCGTCGTATCAGATGCAGAAGGTTCAGCCTCTGATGCAGGAGATTCAGACGAAATTCGCCGACGATCCCACGCGCATGCAGGAGGAAATGCAGAAGCTGTATGCTGAGGCGAAGTTCAACCCCTTGGCTGGCTGCCTGCCCATGCTGCTGCAGATGCCTATCTTCATTGCTTTGTTCCAGGTTCTGCGCGAAATGCCCAACTACATGGGTTCTGACGAAGGCTACCAGTTCTACAACCTGGTCCCCAACCTGGTTATGACGCCGTCCGGCGCGTTCGCTGAGGGCTTCGGCACGTTCGTTCCCTACCTTATCCTGATGGTGATCTTCGCCGGCGCTACGTTCCTGCCTATGATTTTGATGCAGATGGGTCAGAAGGACAACCCGCAGCGTAACCAGACGCTGATGATGGCCGGCATCATGAGCTTGTTCATGCTGTGGATCAGCTGGTCTTCTCCCGCCGGCGTTCTTCTGTTCTGGGGCGTGTCTTCCATCATCGGTGTTTGCCAGCAGCAAATCTCGATGCGTATCATGAAGAAACGCGACGCCGAGAAAGAGGAGACCATCGAGGTCAAGCCGATCGAAGTGGACGTTACGCGCAAGGCCAAGAAGCCGCGCCCGAAGAAGAAAGACACTTCGAAGAAGCACGCTTAATCCGATTTGCGTAATGATGCGCTGTGTTTCACGTGAAACACAGCGCATTGTAGTTTTTAGTTCTAAGGAGCTGTTATGGCAGAAGAGAACATGGAACAGGCCGCAGAAGAGGCTCTCGACGCCCAGGCCGAAGGGAACGGCATCACCGATGAGGACCTTGACCGCATCGCCGATACCGCAATCGCCACGTTGCAGGACATCCTCAAGCATTTTGATGTGGGCGAGGTGACCATCGACGAGTACGAAGGCGACGAAGGCGAGCTTATCCTCGACATCACCGGCGACGACCTGGCCGTGCTTATCGGCCGCCACGGCAAGACGCTGGACGCTTTGCAGTTCTTGGTGTCGGCTATCACGGTGCGGACGATGGGCTTCCGCTACCCCGTTATCGTCGATGTTGAGGGCTACAAGAACCGTCAGCGTGAGAAGCTTGAGTCCATCGCCCGCAACGCCGCTTCCAAGGCAGCGAAGCAGCATCGCAGCGTGAAGCTGCGTCCTATGACGCCGTATGAGCGTCGCATCGTGCACATTGCCCTGCGCGATGATGATCGCGTTGAGACCGCTTCCGAGGGCGAGGGCGCTTCCCGCCACGTGGTGGTTTTACCTCTGTAGCGTTTCCCTTGCGAAATGTTAAAAAGGCCGCGTTGATACGCGGCCTTTTTGTTTACTCTTGTAGGATAGAGCGGATTTGTTCGGCGTCTTAATTTGAAAGCTCTGAGGTAGTTTTAACGGCTGCGGACATGTGCGACGTGGGTCGACTAGAAGGCGTTCAAGCCAGACTGCCCCTTCTTCTTAGGTAGCGGTTTTTCCTCGAGTTGCTCTTCTTCTTTTTCGCCGCGTTCCCTCGAGGCGTTGTTTCATTTATCTAGGCAAGCCGGTAAAGTATGTTTCACGTGAAACGATAAGCGATAAGGAATATACGATATGCACGACGAGTTGCTTGAGAAGCACCTTTCTTTGGTTATCGAAGCAAACAAGACAACGAACATCACGCGCATCTCGTCTTGGGAAGACGGAATGCTGCTGCATGTGAAAGATTCTCTGCTTGGCTTGGATGCTTTGAATGCTTGCCCTGCAGGACGCTATGCCGACATTGGCACGGGCGCGGGCTACCCGGGCATTCCGCTTGCCATCGAGTCGGGCCGTGAAACGCTTCTGGTTGATTCCGTAGCAAAGAAGGTTCAGATTCTCGACGGGTTTATCTCCGAACTGGGGCTTCAGAACGTTTCGACGTACGCTGGCCGCATCGAGGACTTGGGTCGCGAGCGCCCCGGGCAGTTCACGGCTATCACTGCGCGCGCTTTGTCGAAGGTTTCCATTCTGCTTGAGCTAGCTTCCCCGCTGCTTCAACGTGGCGGAAGGCTGATTTGCTACAAGGCGCGTGTTGAGCAGGAAGAGCTTGACCACGCACGTGTTGTGGCGAAGCAGGTTGGCATGGAATTGGTGGACGACAAGACGTTTGAGCTTGGTGAGAATTGTCGCAGGATTCTTTCCTACGAAAAGGTTGCCAAGCCAAAGCTTAAGCTGCCAAGGCGTACGGGTTTGGCCCAGAAGAAGCCGCTGTAGCGCTTTCGATGCCGCTTTTGCTTGCAGAAGCGGCATCTTTGATTTTTGGTGATTTCGTTGGAATCATTCAAAAGTGTTTATTGGGCACACCAGTTGTTCGCCACCATTTCGAAACACGGTATACTGGAATCGAAACCATGAAAGGGGGTTCCTGTGGGTTTTTTTGACGGCCTCAGGAGAGACAAAAAGCAGGCTGAGCCGGTTCAGCAGGAACAACGTGTCGAAGCGGATACCGTTGAAGATGAAATTGCCATCGAGCACATCGAGGTTGTCGAGCGCACGCCTCACGAGACGCCTAGCGTCGAAGAAGAGCCGATTGAAGAGCGCCCGGTAATCGAGCCGACGCCTATCCGCTCGTATCGCGACAAGAAGCCCGTTACGCATGTGGTTGGCCAGACGAAGATTATGGCCATCATCAACCAAAAAGGCGGCGTCGGCAAATCTACCACGGCTATCAACCTTTCTGCGGCTTTGGGAGAGCTTGGCAAGCAGGTTCTGCTGGTCGACCTTGACCCTCAGGGCAATTCTTCCAGCGGTCTTGGCATCGAGAAAAGCCAAGTGAACAACTGCATCTACGATGTGCTGCTCAACGACGTGCCTATCGAGGAAGTCATCATTCCCGATGTGTGCGAGGGCTTGGACCTGGTGCCTGCAACCATCAACCTTGCTGGCGCTGAGGTGGAGCTTGTGGCCGAAATGGCCCGTGAGAACCGCTTGAAGGACGCTGTTGGCAGCCTGCGCGGCAAGTATGACTATGTATTCATCGACTGCCCGCCTTCGCTGGGTTTGCTGACGGTCAACGCTCTTGTGGCGGCGGATAAGCTGCTTATCCCCATCCAGTGCGAGTTCTACGCGTTGGAAGGTGTGACAAAACTTCTTGATTCAATGAAACGTGTCAAAACTCGCCTGAATCCGACGCTTGATATCTACGGCGTTCTTATGACTATGTACGATGGCCGCACCACGCTTTCTCGTCAGGTTGTCGAAGAGGTTCGCGCGTATTTCGGCCGTTTGGTTTTCGAGACGCAAATCCCCCGTACCGTGAAACTTTCCGAGGCTCCTAGCTTCGGTCAACCGATAACCTTGTATGACCCCAGCGGCAAAGGCGCGCAGTCGTACATGAGTCTTGCTAAGGAAGTGATTGCACGTGACTAAAAACGGTCGCGGCGGCCTCGGCCGTGGTTTGAATTCGCTGCTCGGCGGTGCATATGAGGAGGCTATTCCGCAGGAAGGCGTTCCTCAAAGGGTTCGCGTTGAGGCCGATCCTCGTCGTGAAGTCATCCGTGAAAGCGTTCCGGCTCAGAAATCTCCCGAGCCGCGTCAAACGTATGAAGCTGCCCCTGCAGTTGCTTTCGAAGAGCAAGAGCCTGAGTCTATTGTGGACAACGGCGTTGAGGTTACCATCAAAGGCGTAGCTCAGCGTGAAGCGCGCCCGGCCCCGGCGCAGCAGGAGTCCGTTGCCACCGCTGTGCCTGCGGCAAACCAGGAGACTGATGAGGTTGCTATTGACAGCGTCTCCCCTAATCCGGAACAGCCGCGTACGAATTTCAAGCGGGAAGAACTCGAAGAATTGGCCGCTTCCATTCAGAAGGACGGCTTGCTGCAGCCTATTCTTGTTAGGCCGGTTGGAGAAGGCTCGTATCAGATTATCGCCGGCGAGCGCCGTTGGCAGGCTTCTAAGCTTGCTGGCCTTACCAAAGTGCCTATCCGCATCAGGGATGCCAATGATGACAAGGCGTTGGAACTTGCACTTATCGAGAACATCCAGCGTTCCGATCTGAATCCTATCGAAGAGGCCTATGGCTATCGTCGCATGATGGAGCGTCTGAATATGACGCAGGCGGAGGTTGCCCAGGCTATGTCGAAGGGTCGCTCGACCGTTGCAAATGCGCTTCGTTTGCTTGAGCTGCCCGAGGAAGCGCAGCAGCTGCTGTTTGAGGAGAAGATCACGGCGGGCCATGCGCGCGCTATCTTGTCTATCCCCACGAAGGAGGGGCGCGAACGCCTGACGCGCAAGCTTGTTGAGGAAAAGCTCACCGTGCGCGAGGCTGAGGCTTTGGCGCGCTTGTTCTCTGGCAAGAAAAACGATAACGCTAAGCCGAAGATTCCTGTGCCAAAGGAATACAAGAAGGTTGCTCGCACGTTAAAGGATGTGCTTGACACGCCCGTTAAGGTGAAGTCCGTCAATGGCAAGAACAAGATTGAAATCGAGTTCAAGGACGAAGAAGATTTGGAGCGTTTGTTTAAAGGCATTCTTGCTTCGAATCTTGCATAACTTGATGCGTTTTCGCAAAACGATTGCCATTAAAAAGGGAGCCTTGCATAGCTCCCTTTTCTTGTGCTGATAGGTGTTCAATTGGGTTCGTTGCATTAGGAATGCTGCTGAGTGAACGTGTTCTTAAGCTGACCGCATGCACCCGCGATGTCAGATCCGCGTGAATCTCGCAAGGTGGTCTCGATTCCATGTTTTGCGGTAACGTCAATCCATTTCTGGATAGTCTGCTGCTTGCTTGGTTTGAAAGGCGATTCCGGCACTGCGTTGATAGGAATCAGATTCACATGGCAAAGAAGTCCTTTGCAGAACTGTAGAAGCTCCTGCAGGTCGGATTCCTTGTCGTTCACGTTATCTATCATGATGTACTCGAACGTGACGCGGCGATTCGTGATCTCGGTATAGCGTGCAAGGCTGCTCTTCAATTCGGGCAAGGGGAACGAATTCGTTTTCGGCATAAGCTGCAGTCGCGTTGCTTGGCTTGCCGAATGAAGAGATACGGCAAGCGTGAATTGCTCGGGCTCGTGGGAAAAACGCTCGATTCCCGGGATGATGCCGCACGTGGAAATGCAGATATGGCGCGCGCCGATGCCGAGGCCCTTGTCGCTGTTCATGATGCGTAACGCTGCCAGCACGTTGTCGTAGTTGAGAAAAGGCTCTCCCTGCCCCATTCCCACAACGTTGCTTACGCGACGGCCAAGAAGCCGTTGAACGGTTAGTACTTGGTCGACGATTTCTCCGGCAAAAAGATTGCGCGACAAGCCCTCTTTACCGGTGGCACAGAAGGCGCAAGCCATGGGACACCCCGCCTGCGTTGAAAAGCACACGGTCAGGCGTTCACCGTTTCGCGAGGGGATGGCCACGGTTTCAACGCATACCCCATCGTGATACTGAAGGATCATCTTGTGCGTTCCGTCGCTTGAGATAGCGTGCTCAAGAACCTCTACGTTGTGTAGCGGATGTTCCTGGGCAAGTTGGGCGCGGAATTTTGCCGGAAGATTTGTCATCTCCTCGTAGCTTTGTGCGCCTTTCCCGTACAGCCACTCGAAGAGCTGCTTCGAGCGGAACGACGGCTGGCCAAGCCCTTTAACGAGAGCATCGAATTCTGACGGCAGGATATTTTTGATTGGTGTATTCATGCGGGTCATTATACCTGTTTCACGTGAAACATTCGCTGATGCGCTGCCGGCAACGAAGCGAACATATGGGTTTGCTATACTGCAGCAAACGGTTTTTGTAACGAAAGAAGGAGAGCATGTCTTCAAACATTGATCCTCGTTCGTGCCGTGTCGCGCTGCTGTGCGGCGGCAAGAGCAACGAGCGTGAAATTTCCTTGGCATCTGGAGAGGGTGCCCGCGAAGCGCTTGAGACTGCTGGCTTTCCGGTCGAGATGATTGACCCGGCTGATAAGGGCGATTTGAAGCGGCTTATTGATGAGCCGTTTGATGTGGCGTTCCTTTGCCTGCATGGTAAATATGGCGAAGACGGAACGATGCAGGGCTTCCTTGACTTGATTGACCTTCCTTATACGTGCTCTGGCGTTTGGTCAAGCGCATTGGCTATGGACAAGGCGAAGGCGAAGGTGTTTTACGAACGTGAGAAAATCCCTACCCCGCCTTCTATGACGGTGGTGAAAGGCCAGCAGGTCGATGCCCAGGCAGTTATCGAGGCTATGGGCGAAAAGGTGGTTGTAAAGCCCGGCACCGAGGGAAGCGCCATCGGTGTGTTCATTGTTGAAGGCGCTGAAGCTATTGAAGAGGCGCTTGCCAAGGCCTTCGAGATTGATAACGAAGTGCTGATTGAGCGGTATATCAATGGCCGCGAATACACGATTGCCGTTGTTGGCAATCAGAATCCCGAAGCGCTGCCTATTATCGAGATTGTGCCGAAAAGCGATTTCTACGACTTCGAATCGAAGTATGCCGTTGGCGGGTCGCAACATATCTGCCCGGCCGATTTACCGGAGGATATTGCCGCGCGAATGCGCCAAGAGGCGGTTAAGGCTCATAAGGCCCTTTCTTGCAGCGGAACCTCTCGCTCCGACTTCATTCTGGAAGACGATGGAACGTGCTGGGTTCTGGAGACGAACACCATCCCCGGCATGACGAAAACGTCGCTGCTCCCCGATGCTGCCCGTGCCGCGGGCATGTCGTTCCCTGAGTTGTGCACGAAGCTTATCGAGTGCGCGCTTGAGGAGAAGAAGCTGTAAAAGGCAAGAACTTCATATGCAGTTGAAACGCCCTGTGCTTGCGATGAAATGAAGCACAGGGCGTTTTGTTGTGTTTAGCCCTACGGCCAAGAGCGTGAGGCGATAATATTATGTAACGCTAGCTCTCAACATCTT
>ERZ1034917.1496-NODE-1496-length-14023-cov-11.292311_pt1 | contig 14023 bp, 9 predicted proteins | sample MGYA00520605_ERZ1034917 | MGnify/ENA primary metagenome ERZ1034917 (study PRJEB33766, sample SAMN09781784) | gut metagenome | biome: gut microbiome | host: Homo sapiens | place: Madagascar | study: EMG produced TPA metagenomics assembly of the PRJNA485056 data... | reverse complement strand
TGGTTGCGCTGACGGCGGCCATACTCCCTGCCCGCCGTGCGATGCGCATAAGCCCCAACGCGGCTATACGAACGGAGTGATGCCAATGAAAAAGCTTTTACCTATTATATTAGCGGTCATGCTTATACTCACCGGATGCGGTAGGGGGAACACGGCGGCGGATGAGCCTGCGGTGGCGGAAGCTAACATCCAAGCCGCAGCATCGCCGGACATACTTTCGTTCACGCTGGGCGAATACACGGGCACGGTCAATACCGAAACCGAGAACGGCGAAACACACTACGTTATATGCATAACTTTGCCTTCGGACTTCGATTTCAAGCGCGCCGTGGCAAACATTGAACTTGCCGAGGGCGCGGGCATAGACACATCAAGCCCCTGCATCGTGGACGACATGGGCGGCAGACCCGTATTGAACCTTACCCTTGACCCGCGTACGCTCATTACCCTGAACGGCGGCACAAGGCAGGAATATGAATTCAAGATAGAGCTTGAATAATAGAAGTCCGCATCGATGCGGACTGAACCAAAAGAAAGAAAAGGAACGTGACGATATGAAAGCCAAAGCAAACACAAAGCGGCTGCTGTGCGCCATTTTGGCGGCGCTTATGGCGCTTACGCTGGCGCCGTGCGGCGCGCTTGCCTGGAGCAACGACGACCTTACCTCCACCACATGGCCTTACTTTGTGGGCTGGACGGGCGGCGGCGATAATTCGTATGGCAAAGTAAAGTCCGTGCGCAGCGAAGACGGCACGCTTTACAGCGCCAACCTCTCTTACGGCCCCGGTACTATGGACATAATGCCCATACTGAACGCGCCGGAAGGTGCAAGCTCCGTATTCACCCCGGCCGAGTTCTATTTCTACAGTCCCGGCAGCCAGAAGAAGCCAAGCACCTTAACGCCCATGGAAGCCATGCCGGCGGACCATTCCACCCCGGTAAAATACTTCGTGCGGGCGGCGGACGGGCGCGGCTACCCCATGTTCATAATGACGCAGAGCGACCGCGGGGGCAGGAAGAATACCGCCGAAGAGGAAGCCGCCATAATTGACTACGTTACCAAGCCGCTGCTTAATATGCTGCGCCAATATCATGCCAAGATGGAGGATCTGTATCAGGCGCGGCAAACAAAAACGCTGAAGGTTGGGGATTATCACCCCGCCCTTTCCAACCTGCTGTATTATATCGGCAGGCACCTACTGTCAATGCAATTTGGCAGCCTGATAGACCTGAATACCAGCGTAAATCTTTTTACCGATTTTGACTGCAACGGCGAGAATGCGGAAGCGGAGCTGCGCGCATTGCTTGAAAAATACAGCGCAATGTCGGGAAGCCGTATCCATTATTACAGCCTTGATTATTACAAGGCCACGCTTGAGGTAGTAGCCCAGTTTTACCTTGACTATGTTGAGCAGACCCGCATACAGGATCCTGTAATAGAATCGTTCAGCATAGGGGATTCCAAAGGCGTTATAGACCGCGCAAACCGCACCGTTACAATACGCTTCCCCGAAGGGACTGACCTTAGCGCCCTGCCCCAGCCGCAGATAACCACGGCAAGCGGCCTACTCGTAAGCCGCACGGCGGGCTCGCTTGAAAACGGCAAGCTGCTTTATACCGTTACCCCGTGGGAAGAATCAACTGGCGTTAAGTACAACGGCGTGCTTGATCCCGATGAATACGGCTTCAGCATGGGCGTTGACCTTTCCGCGCTGTGGACAATAATCGTTGAAACGGGAGAGCCTTATAACAGGGTGGATTCCTTCAGCATAACCACCGCGGACGGAACCACGCGCTATGCCAAGATAGACGAAGATAACAAGACCATATCGCTCAACCTGCCCAAGGGGACGGATCTAAGCTCCCTCACGCCGAGCATTGTGCATACCGGCACGCATACCAACATGGACGGCGGAAACATAAACTTCACCGCCCCGCAGCAGCTTATTGTGTACAACAGCGGCTATGGCCTGGAGACCGCGTACACCGTTACCGTAACGGCGGAAGAATCCGGCGAAAACCGCATATTGGCATACAGCATAGACGGCGCGGAGGGCACCATAGACGACGCGGCGGGGACCATTGCCGTAACAATACCCTATGCGACTGACCTGCCCACGGCTGACGTTAAGATAGAAATATCCGAATTCGCTCAGCTTACCGAAAGCCCCGCGGCCATTGCCGAAGGCGAAAACAAATACACCGTGCGGGCCGAAAACGGCAGCGAAAGAACATACACCGTTACCGTAACGCGCACTCCGGCGGCCAAAGGAAACAGTATACTTGCTTTCAACTATGGCTCCGTAAAGGGCGATATAGACGAAATAAATGGCTCCATCACCCTTACCCTGCCCGCGGGCACGTCCGTGAAATTCGCGCCGAGCATAACGCTTTCCGAATTTGCAACGGTGTCCCCCGCGTCCGGCGTGGTGCAGGACTTCTCAAGCCCCGTAAAGTATAAAGTAACGGCGCAGAACGGCGCCACCAATACATATACCGTAACGGTGAACGTATCCTCCACGCCCACGGAAAACGAATATAAAGCCAGGCTGCAGGGCGTTGTTGACAAAATAATCGCCCGTTATCATACCAACGCCGCGGACGACTGGGAATGGATGAACCTAGGCTTTTACAGCAACGTTGCCGAAAACACGGCGGACGGCTTCAGCATAGCGTCCATAATAGGGTCGCTCGATACCACCACAAACGTTGCCATGACCAACATAGACCGCAAGATGATGACCCTTACCGCCCGCGGGTTCGATTGCAGCAACCTTGCCCAATACAACGGCGGCCAGCCCTTTACCGACAGCAAGGGCAACGCGGTGGACGACCTTGTTTCGGTGCTGTACAACTACGGCGGCAGCTATACCATAAACGGCCCCGCGTTCGCGCTGATGGCGCTGGACATGGGCAATTACACCATTCCCGAAAACGCCAAATGGACGCGCGCGGCGCTGCTGGAAACGCTGCTGAACCACGTTTACCTTTCCGATGGCTTTGATACGGACATGGTGGCGGCGATAATGTACGCCATTGCGCCCTATCAGGACGATCCTGAATTCGGCGGTCGCGTAACGGCTAAGCTGAACGAGGGCCTTGGCATAATAATCAACAAGATGAACGCCGACGACTATTCGTTCAAGGCATGGGGCGCGGTGAACAGCGAAACGGCCTCCTGGGCGATAATGGCGCTGTGCAGCATGGGCATAGACTGCCATACCGACCCGCGCTTCTCCGATGGTCAGGGCAAGAGCGCCATACAGCACTGGGTGGAGACCTTCGCCAATGAGCAATCCGGCTATTTCCACCATACCACCGGCGTTATCAACAACGCAATGGCGACCTATGAAGGCTGCTATGCCAGCTTGTGGTACCTTGGCTTCCTTGAAAGGGGCGGCCAGGGCCATCCGTACTATTTTTACAGCAACAGGTTCGATTTCTCCCGCAAGCTTTCGTCCGATGCTTCCATCACCGCCTTCTCGATAGAAGGCCAGCAGGGCGAAATTACCGAAGGCGCGGAGAATACCATAACCGTGACCGTGCCGGAGGGTATGCCGCTTGAGAACATAACGCCAGACATCACCATTGCCGAAGGCGCGAAGCTCATGGCTCCCACGCTGCCGGTAACGTTCGTTGCGGGGGTAAAGCAGCCGTTCAGCGTTATGGCTGAAGACGGCGCTACCATAAAGACATACTACGTCACCGTCAACTACGGCGACGTGCAGGCTTCGGGTGCTGAGATAGACATAAGCAGCATTAAGCTGCAAAACAGCGTACTCAGCGAAGAAGCGATACTTTCAAAGACAGTCACCGAAGCTGACGACGGCGCGACGGAGATAACACTCGGCGTGAAGCCCGGCGTTATGACGGACAAGATGTTCATTGCCGCAAGCATATCGTATGGCGCGACGGTTGATCCGCTGCTGGACGGCAAAACCATGCGCGACCTTTCCGACTGGATGACGTTTACCGTTACCGCTGGCGACGGCGTGACAAAGAAGGTCTACCGCATAAAGGTGGAAGCCAAGGCGCAGGCCGAGATAACATCCTTCCGCGTAAACGTGAACGGCACTTGGTACGACGGCGTTATAGATAACGTTTACGACACCATAACCGTAACGGACGTGGACGACAGCGCGCTCACCACCACCCGCCTTGAAACGGACATCACCTTCACCGGAAAGACCTGCCAGCCCACCTCAGGCGCGGCTGTGGACTTCGGCACGGCGGTAACATACACCCTGTCGGGAGACAATACCCTTGCCGGCCGCACATATACCGTTACCGTTACCAACAAGAGCGGCCAAGCCATCCGCGCGGGCGGCGGCAATGTTACGCCCACTCCGTCCGTAACAACGGCGGAGATAACATCCCTCCGCGTGCTGGGCGTGGACGGCGTTATAGACCAAACCCTTGGCACAATAGTCGTTACCCTGCCCAACGGCACCAACGTTACGGCTGTCGCGCCCGAAGTGACTGTTCCCTACGGCTGCGTGGTAAGCCCCTGCTCGGGCGAGGTTGTAAACCTTACGCTGCCAGTTGTGTATACCGTAACTCTCGGCACGGAGGCAAAGCAATACACCGTCAGCATAGCCTATGAGCGCAGCATATCGCAGCAGCTTTGGGACGAGGTTGCCAAGGACGGCAACAACACCGTGTCCGACCATCAGGTCAGCCGCGACCCGCACCCCCTGCCGGGCGGAAGCTCATCAAGCGGCGGCTGGGCGCCGTTATCGTGACACCGCGTAAAGCGTTTACAGAATAAATAAACATAAAGGAACGGAGGATAACATGAAAATCAAAAAATTACTGGCCGTGCTGCTTGCCGCGCTGTTCGTGGCAGGACTGCTGCCATTGGGCGGCATAACCCTGCCCGCCGCCAAGGCGGAGACCACGGTTGACTGGCCGCAGATAACCGAATTTACGTTTGATAACTTCAACTGGCCAACCAGCGCTACGTTTGACGATGGCGTGACCGGCGCAGCCCTTACAGGTGCAACTATCACGCAGTATACCGAACTTGTGCCCCAAACCGAAGGCAGCACGACTCAGTTCTATGCCGGTGAAATGGTAATATACGTGGACGGCTTCAGCAATAACAAGAAGAACGCCAGTATCAGGAATAGAGCCGCAAATAATGAAGCATGGAGCATAACCATTGAATGGAACGGCGCAGAAGGCACAAAAACCCCGGTCGTAAACGTAATCTTTTCGCCCGATAAAGACTATGTTAACGATTCGGGTCTTTACCTGAAGCGCGATGGCGTAACGTATTACTACAAGGTAAAGCTTGTCAAGTACGATACCGCCACGCTCAGCCTTATTTCCGCCACGCGCACGGGCGAGGACAGCGCAACCATAATGTTTTCCTCCACCGCCGCCGGAACCGCGTATTCCTACGCCGTGGTGGATAAGGGCGCGGCTGCGCCCGCAGCCGGCGATTATTCCGCCCCCGTGGAGGCCGCCTTTGCCGCCAACGCCGCCGTTACGCTCAGCCTTACGGGGCTCACCGCCGGCGAAAAGGACGTTTATATAAAGGCCACCGATACCGCAGGCATTGCCACCAAAACCCTTACCGTGCCGCTTGGCAACGCCGCCACCTGGCCGCAGCTTGCCGCGCTGAAGCTGGACCCCCTGCCCACCGTAACATGGAACGCAATGCCCGATGGTTACGACGGCAAAATAGTGGGCTACAAAATAGAGCAGCATGAAACCCTTCAGCCCATAAGTCCTAATAATAAAGGACACAAGAAATATACCGATTACGAAGCGGGCGTTATAACCATGTATCTCGATAAGCTGCCCACGGAAAACGAATCGGGAAAAACCGATGCAAATACGGCCATATTTTTCCGGTATAATCTTCCTGCCGGCTGCGCCGAAATAGCATGGAACGGCTGCACACCGCACGCAAAAACGCCGCAAGGGTTTAACATGGGCGTCATACAGTGGAAAAAATGCGGCTGGGAGTCGACTGCGACAGCTTCGCTGTATCTGCGCACAGAGGATAGCGTATACTACTATTATAGGGTGACTGCCGAAGAATACATTGCCCCCAGCGACAACGTTATACTGAAGAACGGCAGCGCGACGCGCACGGCGAAGGAGACCGCAACGGTAAAATTCTTCTCCTCCAAGGCGGGCAAGTTTTACTATATAGTGTCCGATACTCAGCTTGAATCCCCCGCGGACATAACCGCCAACGAAACGGAAATGCTGCAGGGCGTGAACTCCTTTGAAATAAGCGGCTTTGCGGATTCCGCCGCCAAATATGTTTACATAATAGGTAAAAACGGAAACGCGCAGAGCGAAGTGCTGGAAGTAATCGTCCCCGGCATGATCTATAAACTGAATCACGAGGTGCAGGCGCTTGAAGGCTTTATTGCTATAGGCAAGAATGATGTTGTTGCAGCCGGCGATTTCTATACCGAAAAGTTTACCGACGCCAACGGCAACGAAATAACCACCGCCTCCCCGGGCGATACCGTAACCGTCACGTTCGAAGCCAACGGCGGCAGGATACAGAAGCCCATAACCGATACCGTAGGGGATAAGATAGTTGGTGAATGTAAAGAATATCAGCTGCAAAGCTGGACGATAGACGGCGTGGACATCACCCCCGTCCCCACCGGAACAACATTCACCTTCACCATGCCCGAAAACGACGTTACCGTTCAGGCCGTTGTGGCTGTGGTAGGCGTGCCGGTGAAGATAAGTACGAATATACAGATTCCCCAATACGTATTTATGAGGTACTACCGTGCCAAGAGCAGCAGTTGGTCAGCCAGTCAAGTAATGAAGCCCAACGAACTTGAACGCAGCCACATATATAAGCTTGGTTTGACCCTGTGCATGGAGGAACAATATAAGCCAGGCTATGAGGTGAACGGCACCTATGTGCTGGACAAAATAGAGGTTTATAACAACGGCACGCTCCTTACCCCCACCGATGAAGAGCTTTACACCACCGGCATAACCCTTGCCGAAGGGGATAATTATGAATTCCGCTTTGTGTTCCGCTCAAAGATGTTTTCCCAGATAACCGTTGGCGCAAACGATGCGCAGATGGGCAGCGCCACGCTGAGCGTAAACGGCGGCGCCGCGGCTGAAACCGCAATAGCCTACGAAAACGACACCGTTACCCTTACCGCTGCCCCGGGCGAAAGATATATGCTTACCGGCTGGAAGGTGGAAGATATCGACGGTACTGCCATTGACATAACCGCAAGCGAGCTGACCGCTACCTTCACCGTGCCCTCCACCGGCAAGGCGATAACCGCAACCGCCCTTTTCGATATAGACCCCGACAAGGCAAGCGCACAGAACGCGCTTATATCCGCCGCGCTGTATGGCGAGGACGGCGCGCTTATAGCCGCCGCCGACAGGGAAGGCACTCACTTTGAAATAACCCTGCCCGATGGCTACAACGTGGCAGATTTGGCGGAAAAGGCCAAGCTGGTGCTTGACTATTCCCCCTACGCCACCGCCCGCCTGAAGGGCGCGGATAGCGACTGGCCCGCGGAAGGGCAGGGCAGCATGGACGCGGGAACGGAATATACCTTCGTTATAACCGCGGAAAACAAGCGGGATGCGCAGGAGTATACGGTGGTCATAATCGCCCCCAAGAACGGCAACAATGCCATAACCAAAGTAGAACTGCTTGCCACCGCAGATAAGGCCGTTATAGCCGAAGGCACGCTGGAAGGCGACACCTGGACGATAACCGTAACCGATAAGGCCATTGCGGATAACCTTACCATGCAGTATCTCCGCCTGACCTATGATGAGAAGGCTACTGCGGCAATGGCGGGTGGCTACGGCGACGCTACCGGCGATTTCAAATGGCGCAATGGCGACGTGATGTGCGGCATGTCCGTAAATCAGCCCGTCAAGTTCACCGTGACTGCCGAAAACGGCGACACGAAGGAATATACAATCGTTGTGAAGTACGATGCACCCGCCGCGCCCGAGCTTACCAACGGCTCCGCCGAGCGCGTAAGCGACAAGGAAGCGACCGTCAAGTTCACCTCCAGCGAAGCGGGAACGTATTACTACGCCGTAGTAAACAAGGGCGCGACCACCCCCACCGTGGACACCACCAAGAACGGCAAGAACGCCGTTGCCGGAGAGAACGTAATAACGCTCAATAACCTGACCGCAGGCGCAAGGGAGATATACATAATCGTCAAAAACGCAGGCGGCGTTGAAAGCGCTGTGCTGAAGATTGACATTCCCGCATTCGGCGGCGGCACGGAGCAGCCCGGCGAGTTCAAGATATCCATCTCCGCGCCCAAGGGCGGCACGTTGACCGCCAGCAAGACCACCGCAAACGCAGGCGATGTTATAACCGTTACCGCAACGCCGGATGCAGGCATGCAGATGGTATCCGGTTCGCTGACATACACGCTTGCCGTAGCCGGCGGAGAGACAAAGGTAATAGACAACTTCACCTTCACAATGCCCGCGGGCGACGTATCGCTCACCTGCAAATGGGAAACCAAGTCCACTACCGTTGACGGTATAACCGGTTTCAGCATAAACGGCGTATCCGGCAGCATAAATCAGACCAACGGCACAATATCCGTCGTAATGCCCTACGGTACGGATGTATCCCAGCTTGTGCCCGTTATATCCGGCAACAACATTACCGATATGACCCCGGGTTCGGGCGTGATGCAGAACTTCTCCAAGCCTGTAACTTACACCGTAACCCTTGCCGACGGCACTACAAAGACGTACACCGTCACCGTGTACGTCCAGTCCGGCACGGCTGCCGACCAAATGTGGGGGAAACTGACAGACTTCTATAATCAGGTTCCCTGGTGGAAGTACGCCGAGCATCAGCAGAGCTACGGCAGATACCCCCGTTACTGGTAAGCCGAACAATCTAACTTAAGCTCCCGATAACACCCCCGCCCGCCAAGGTTTCAACTGAGGTGAGCGGGGGTGAGCTTTTTCACAGCACCTTCGGTTATCAGACGGTAACATACAGATGCAAGCCTACATGAATAGACGGAGGTAAAGAAAGAATCCATAGAGTCAAACATTACTGTCGAATAGGGGTGGTTATTCGTGGTCGCTTTGCTTTTTACGCATTACTGACTCTCAGCTGAACGTAAAAGCGTACGGAAACCAAAGTGAGTGCCATTATGTCTAGATGGAAGTAGCTCCCGCAAGAGAGGGTCTCGGCGAGACACAATCCGACGCAAAGGATCTTCTCCGCAACACGATCGTGGCCACCGTCAACAAGATCTATTTGGATCGGTATCTGAAAGAATATCAAAAGCAGCGGGAAAAAGCCCCAGATGAACAGCAAGCATGATCGAGAATGTTTCGCTACCTCGTTCCGCCAAAGGAACTACACTACCTTGCAATGCTTGCGCGTCTATTCCTTGTGGACTTGCCGTTCGCAAACAGCATAAAATGCTGTTCGCCGCCAGCAAGCTTGAAAGCGAATAATATGAAGCAAACAAATCGGAATTTAATGAGGAAATTTATATGGATAAGAAAAAAGATTTTCTGTTATCGGTTGTTGGATTGGCAATTTCACTTGTAGGAGCGGTTATAGTATTGGTTATGGATTACCCTCTGGGATTATTGCTTATTCTTCCGTCTGCAATTCCACACATTGTTAGGCTGTATGCTTTAAGAAAGAACCATGAAAAAGATTTGTTCAACTGGCGGATAAAATCGGTTTGCCAAGCTGAACACAAAAACCAAACACCGAAAAACTGACCGTTGACCCGCACCGTGTGCGTACAGTCAGCGGTCTTTTTTATCCCCAAAATCAAAAAAGTCTATCGCAATGACAAAAGAGAAAGCCATTTTCTCCGTCCAGTGATATTGTGCATCGATTTGAGGGAGACTTTTTGAGAAAACAGGAGGATCGTTGCAGTTCAAAGGAAGTGAGCTGTTTGCCATACTTCAGAATTCTCTTTTCCGAGTCTCCTATCTGCCCTATTTGAAACTGCAACGACTGTTTGCTGTAATTCATCTCTCACCTCCGTGTAATAGGGTATCTGAAAAGGTCTACCTTTTCAGCGTTGCCGATGGCTGGGCAATCGGGATATGATTTTGTGTCCGAAAAAGTTATTTTGTCATTTTGGGATATGTCCGAAAAAGGCATTAGCTTTTGAAACGGAAAAGGAGATGAAAACAAGTTGAAAAAGACATACGGCTATGCCCGTGTATCTACGAGAGAACAACATCTGGATCGGCAACTCAAAGCCCTCATGGATGCCGGCGTGGAGGAGCGGGATATCATTACGGACAAGGTAAGCGGCAAGGATTTGGAGCGTGAGGGGTACCGGTCGCTGAAGAATCACTTTCTCCGCGACGGAGATACCCTGATTGTTAAATCGCTGGATCGACTCAGTCGGAGAAAGATTGACATCAAGAAAGAGCTGGAATACTTCCGGGAGCACCACATTCGGATCAAAATCCTTGACATCCCGACTACCATGGTGGAGCTTCCTGATGAGCAGGACTGGATTTTTGAGATGATAAACAACATTCTGATTGAAGTGCTTGCGAGTATTGCTGAACAGGAGCGTATCACAACAAAGCGGCGACAGTCTGAAGGGATCGCCATTGCAAAAGAGGCGGGGAAGCACTTGGGGCGCCCAATGATAGACTTTCCGCCAAACTGGAATCAATTCTATTCAGACTGGAAGGCCGGTACGATTACGGCAGTTGCTGCAATGCGCCAGCTCGGCCTAAAGAGGAGCACATTTTACAGATTAGTGAAGCAGCAGGAGGAAAAACATGAAACTGAAAAATAAACTGTTATTAGGCGGCCTCACAGCCGTTCTTCTCGCAGTCATGTCGTTTTCTGCATGGAAGATATGGGTGATTAGATCCGAGTATCACACCGGTGAAGCTGCTTACGAGGATATCAGTCACATGATTTCGCTTCCCCAGAAAACTGCCGAACCACAGCCACCTGTTATCAACAAACCAGCCGGGGCAGAAACACTTCCTGATGAGGACGACACGGTTTGGCCTGAGGTGGATTTTGCTGCACTGCGTGAGATCAACCCTGATATCGTTGCATGGATCTACATTGAAGGAACGAAGATCAACTATCCGATTGTACAGGGAGAGGAAAACAGCTATTATTTGAAGCACCTGTTCAGCGGCGAGTGGAATGGATCCGGCTGTATATTCCTGGATTTCCGAAACGATGCAAGTTTTGCCGACCGGCACTCCATAATTTATGGACATCATATGAAGAACGGCACAATGTTTACAGACCTTGATAAATATAAAAAGCAGGAGTTCTTTGATGAGCATCCGGTTGCGCTGCTGCTAACACCGGACAAAAACTATAAAGTGGATTTCTTCGCGGGGTATGTTGCCACACCACAGGACGATGCGTGGGAAATTGGTTTTACGGAAGCGGAATTTGAAGTCTGGCTTCAGAATGCGGCTGACCGTTCCTGCTTCACCAGCGAGATTGCACCGAATATCTCTGATCACATTCTAACGCTCTCTACCTGTAGCTACGAGTTTGATGATGCCCGTTTTGTGCTGGTAGGAGCGCTTAAATGAGAGGCAGCCTTTTTGTAGACATTGCAATTAGTCAGATTTCTGCTTTCCCTTCCATTCCATTTGTTTGCTTTTATTAAGTCATCTTCTTTTTCTTCGGCGCGAATGTGCGTTCCATGCTTGCGCATCAGCGGTATATTATGCTATATTTTGCTACGTAGGAGAGACGAAAAGAATGGTCTTTGCTAATGCGCTCCTGAACCCGCGCAGTGAACAAAGACTGACTCAACAACTATAATAAATGAAAGGTTTGATGATATACCAATGAACCAAAAAGAACTCAACGAGCTGCGCCGCCGCTGGAAGCCGGATAAAAATGCCATCAGTCGTATTTACGGCTGTTTTGTCAATAGCAACAAGGAGATTATAACCGATTTGGACGAGTCGCTTGGCATGATGACACAGGAGGAAGCCGAGAAATACCTCAGCCTGCTGAAAAAGGCACTGTCAGGAGCACTCGGGAAAAACCTGATTGATATTGTGTTTTCTACCCAGCAGGTCATGACGGGGGAAGAACACAGAATGTTGATGGACCTGCGCACATCCGGTGCGAAGGAGGCTCGGGTGCGGCAGGCATTTTATCAGAAAGTCATTCAATCGTTGGACATGGGCGAGAGCAATTATCTGTTGCTGCTGGCAAGCGACAGCTACGATGTACCCCGCCGAAATCGGGACGCCATGCGAGCCGAGGAATCGGATGAGGTCTTTTCCTATATTCTGTGTGCAGTCTGCCCGGTTAAAACGGGAAAAACGGAATTGGGCTATTTCTCCGGAGACAATGAGTTTCATTGTGCCGCCAGTCAAACTGTTGCTGCGCCGGAGCTGGGCTTTCTGTTCCCGGCCTTTGATAACCGCAGCGCCAACATCTACAATGCGCTTTTTTACTCCCGAAAAGAGGGAGAACTGCATCAGGAGTTTATCGACGCAGTATTCCATACCGATTTGCCCATGTCGGCCGCAGAACAGCGGGAGGCCTTTGAGGCCGCTCTTTTCGAGTCGTTGGGCAGCGCCTGCAACCTTGAGATCGTGCAGGCAATCCACGGTCAGCTTGCCGCAATGATTGAGGAGCATCGGGAGACGAAGGATCCGGAGCCGCTGACTGTCAGCCCCTGTGAAGTGAGCAAGATTATTTTGGATTGCGGTGCTTCGGAGGAACAGGCGGAAGCTTTTCAAGCTGCCTGTGGGGAACGGTTCGGCGTAGGCGCCGTTCTCAATCCGGCCAACCTGATTGATGCAAAGAAAGTGGAGCTGAAAACGGAGAAGGTATCACTCTCCATCGACCCTGAATACAGCCATCTTGTGGAAGCGAAGGTTATCGACGGTCAAAAGGTGTTAATCGTTCCGGTAGAAGATCATTTGGAATTCAACGGAGTTGCCGTAAATGTCAATAAGGACAAAGAATAACCGACAATGCGCGCTGCGAAGCTTCGCAGTATGCCGAAGGGGGTATTTTTACGGCGCGGCGATATAGATTGGCAAGAAAACAGAAAAGGATTACGCTAACGGCGGCAGCCAAAATGCTTGGCGTTTCGCAGCCGACATTGAGCGCGTGGGAGGGCGAGAGGAAGAATCCTTCTGTGGAATCCCTGATTCAGATATCCGAGCTTTACGGCGTGAGCGTGGACTTTCTTCTGGGTCTTCCGGAAGCTCGATATCATCGGGCAGATATGCTTCAGCCGATTCCGCCGGAAGCTCTGCCGGCTTTTCATGATACACCCGTATTCTCAAGCCGATATGGCTGGGCAATGGTGAATGCGATAGAAGGAGAGCTTCTCTTTGCAAGCGGGATGCGTCTGTCGCTGGCAGATGCAGCCGAAGTGTATGTTCTGCCTCCGGCCTTTGCAACACCCGGCGCGGCAGTATCCATGCCGTTGAGAAGGGACGAGCTTATCGGGTACGACTGCGTATGGGTAGAGCCAATCTCCATGGACGCCGCCCTGCGAGATGAGCTTCGCGGCTGGTATCATATTAAAAGACGCTTTGTGGAAAATGAGGTGGGGCAGCGCTTCTACTTTGATTTTTACGGCGCAAAATGGCTTGCCTTTCCAAACGGACCTGGAAATATATGAATGAGGTCCATCTTGATGCGCGAAGTGAAATCAGAATAAGAACGTCCGCCCGTTTCTGCCCTTGAGGCGTGGAGCGGGCTTTCGTTCATTTTCCGGGGTGGTCTCGTTGCACTTTTGTGACACTTTCCATGCACTTTTGCGGGGGAAGTATTTGGCGCTCTCCTGTATACTACAATCAAGGTTGAAGCCCAACCAAAACGATTAAAAAAGGAGAGTAAAATACCATGAAAAAGAAAACGATTTGGGGCCTTGCACTGGCACTGGCGTTGGTGGTAACAGCCATCGGCACAGCAACCTCCGCCTTTGCCGCCACACCCGCACCAATGGAGCCTGTTACTAAAATTGCAACCGAGAACGAGGACGCCATCTGGGAGCAGATCGAGGCGGTGGAAGAGAAGAGCGAC
>ERZ1034917.1495-NODE-1495-length-14028-cov-5.171688_pt1 | contig 14028 bp, 8 predicted proteins | sample MGYA00520605_ERZ1034917 | MGnify/ENA primary metagenome ERZ1034917 (study PRJEB33766, sample SAMN09781784) | gut metagenome | biome: gut microbiome | host: Homo sapiens | place: Madagascar | study: EMG produced TPA metagenomics assembly of the PRJNA485056 data... | reverse complement strand
TCGGGCACACGCCCATGATCGACGCTTAATTCATGTGTATTTATCAAGCTGCCGCTCGCTTTTCGTCGTCCCCGACGCAGCGAGCACGAGTATATTACGGTACGCTCCAAGGGCTGTCAATACCTTTCACGCCCCCGGGCGTATCCATTCACGTTTCCTCCTTAACTGCTGGAATATGCAGAGCGTGTCTTCTCGTGACCTGGTGTTATGAATTGGAATCCACCCCGCAAGCGTGCGATTCCCCTACGTGTTATCATTAGCACTGCTTTTGCCAAACACACCAGCATGCTCAACCAAGGAGGTTTCTCAGTGAGCGAGCATACAAACGCACTCTCAAGGCGAGCGTTTATCGGCACAGCGGCAGCAGCGGGTGCTGTCACGATGGCCGCTCCGAATATCGCATTCGGCGCCACGGCTGCTGAAAAGCAGGCCGAAGCCGATGCCGTTCGCAACCAGCTAATCAGCCTTCAGGCCGATTTGGAACAGGCGTCAGACAATTACTATGGCGCGCTCGACGAACAGCAGGCCGCAAAGGACGCCATGGCGTCCGAGCAGGCAAAGATCGACGACACGAACGCTAAGATCTCCGATCTGCAGGGCAAGCTCTCCACTCGTGCGCGCAGCATGTACCGCACAGGGTCCGCAAGCTTCCTCGACTTCATCTTGGGCGCATCCTCTTTCGACGAGTTCACGTCGAACTGGGATCTGCTCACGCAGATGAACAACAACGACTCCAATATGGTGGACAGCTCCAAGCAACTGCGTGAGGAGCTGCAGGCCTCGAAGGAAGAGTACGCCCGACAGGAGCAGATCGCTGCGGACAAGGCAGCGGAGGCCGCGCAGATCCAGCAGGAGGTTCAGGCGAAGGTTTCCCAAGCCACCGATCTTGTCAACTCGCTTGACGCCGAGGCGAAAGAGCTCCTTGAGAAGGAGCAGGCTGCAGCGGCGGCTGCAGCGGCGGCAGAGGCGGCAGCCAAGCAGCAAACTTCCTCGGGCGGCTCGAGCCACAGCGGCGGCGGTTCATCTTCCGGCGGCTCGGGCAGCGGCGGCGGGTCTTCCTCGAGCGGCAACTCCAACGTTCCCTCTTACGGCTCCGTCGTCGATTACGCGATGTCGCGCATCGGCTGCCCGTATGTGTGGGGTGCCGAGGGCCCGAACTCGTTTGACTGCTCCGGCCTTGTGCGCTGGGCATACCTGCAGGTGGGAATTTCGCTTCCCCACCAAAGCGAAGCGCTCTACAACTGCGCTTCCTGGCGCGGCCCCGTTTCCGAGGCTCGCCCGGGCGACGTGCTTTGGCGCAGCGGCCATGTGGGAATCGCCGTGAGCTACGGCGGGTCGCATTACGTGCACGCCCCCACGTTCGGCGCCTATGTCCGTGACACGGACAGCCTCTCGTGGTCGGGCTTCACGACCGCGCTGCGATTCGGCTAATCTCGCTCAGCAAGCATGCGGCCCCTCTGGATTGCGAAATCCAGAGGGGCCGCTTTTTTTGTTTTCCCAACTTTGATGCATCAGGTTATAGGAAAACGGCCCGATGGAGCCGTCTTCCCCAAGGCGATATTCGACCGGCGCCGCTACACGTCGACGTCCATGTAGGTGTCGAACTCGTGCTCGATCTCCTCGGAAGGCTTTTTGGTAAGCAGCGACACGACAACGATCGCGATGCAGGCGAACACGAACGCCGGCAGAAGCTCGTACACGCCGAGCCACCCGCCGAGCGGCTTCACCAGGTTGTGCCACGCGAAGACCGACGCAGCGCCGACGAGCATGCCGGCGATGCCGCCTTGAAGCGTCGTGCGTTTCCAGTACAGGGAGAACAGGATGAGCGGGCCGAACGAGGCACCGAAGCCCGCCCATGCGTAGGATACGACGCTGAAGATGGAGGAGTTGGAATCCATCGCGATGAAGATGCCGAACAGGAGCACGGCGGCGAGCGTGAAGCGAGCCACGATCATGACTTGGCGATCGGTCGCGTTGCGCTTGATGAGGCCCTTGAAGATGTTCGTCGCGACCGCCGAACCCGAGATGAGCAGGTAGGAAGACGACGAGCTCATCGCAGCGGCGAAGATGCCCGACACCACAAGACCGCAGGCAAACGAGGGCAGGATCATGCGCGAGAGCACGATGAAGATGTTCTCGGCGGCAGATTGCGTGAGGAACTCCGCGGGAATGACCGCGCGCCCGATAAGGCCGATGCACACCGCGCTCGAAAGCGAAACGACAAGCCAGACCATCGCGATGATGCGAGACTTCTTGATCTCGTCGGAATGACGCACGCTCATGAAGCGCACGAGAACCTGGGGCATGCCGAAGTAGCCAAGGCCCCACGCGAGGCCGGACACGATGGTGACGAGACCGTAATCCCCCGCCTCGCCGAACAGCGGCATCCCGCCCTCGACAATCTGGTTGCCCGACGCGTCAAGGATGGGACTGGCGATCTGCGTGCCGGAGAGAAAGCCCGGAATCCCCTCGAGGAACGCGACCGTGTTCTCGACGCCGCCCGCCTGCGCGACGCTGCCGATGAAGATCGTCGCGAGCGCGAAGAACATGAGCGTGCCCTGGATGAGGTCGGTCGTGCAGACGGAGAGATACCCGCCGACGAACGTGTAGAGAAACACGATAATGGCGCCTAGGACCATCATCGTGGCATAATCGAGGCCGAAGAGTGTCGAGAACAGCTTTCCGCAGGTCACAAAGCAACTTCCCGTGTAAATCGAGAAAAACACGAGCGTGATGATCGCAGCGATCGTCATAAGGATGTGCTTACTGTCGTGAAAACGATTCGAGAAGAAGTCGGGGACGGTGATGGAATTGTTCGCCACCTCCGAATATTTGCGAAGGCGCTTGGCGACGAACTTCCAGTTGAGGTACGTGCCGATTGCAAGGCCGATCGCCGTCCACATCGCGTCCGATGCGCCGGTGAAGTAGGCGACGCCGGGAAGCCCCATGAGAAGCCAACCCGACATGTCCGACGCCTCGGCGGATAGCGCCGTGAGCCACGGGCCGAGCCCGCGCCCGCCCAGGAAGTATGCCTCACTCGACGAATTCGATTTCTTCGCGTAAACGAAGCCGACAAGCACGACCACGATGAAGTACAGAAGCATCGCGAACAGTACCCAGAAATCACCTGTTACCATTTTATCCTCCATTTTCCGAACGGGCGAATTATACGGCATACTTTCGCAGGCTAAAGCGTTATTTCGGTCGCCGTCGAGATACATCGGATTTATCGCGATTGAAGCTTGCCGCATCGGGTGCGCAAACGTATTATCGGGAGCGGACAACTACGAAGGCGAAGACATGCTTTGCCCCACGTCGAGAAGGAAGGGATATGACCGCTTTCGAACAGATGGATCGATTGGAGCTTCAAAGCGAGCTCGATCGGCTGAAAGAAGAATACGCCCAGTTCAAGGCAAAGGGGCTCTCCCTCAACATGGCGCGCGGCAAGCCGAGCGCCGAGCAGCTCGACTTGAGCATGCCGATGCTCTCCTGCGTGACGAGCGCCGAGGACTGCATCGCCGAAGACGGCACCGACTGTCGCAACTACGGCGTGCTCGACGGTCTCCCCGAGGCAAAACGCCTGATGGCAGCCATGCTCGACGACGTACCGGAAAACGTGATCGTCGGCGGGAACTCGAGCTTGACGCTCATGGGCAACGCCGTCGCGCGCTGCCTCGACTTCGGCACGCTCGGCAGCAAACCCTGGGCGAGCTACGACTCCATCAAGTGGATCTGCCCCGTTCCGGGCTACGATCGCCATTTCGGCATCACGGAGTCGTTCGGCATAGAAATGATTCCCGTGAAGATGGACGAGAACGGGCCCGACATGGACGAGGTCGAGCGGATCGTCGCCGCAGACGCCTCGGTGAAGGGCATCTGGTGCGTTCCGAAGTACTCGAACCCCGGCGGCGTCACCTATTCCAGGGAAATCGTCCGCCGCTTGGCCGCGATGTCCTGCGCCGCCGACGATTTCCGCATCTTCTGGGACAACGCGTACACCGTGCATCACCTAAACACATTCAAGGCGGACCAGGACCAACTTTACGACATCGGGAAGGCATGCCGCGAGGCGGGAACCCCCGACCGCTACTTCAAGTTCGCGTCCACGTCGAAGGTGACGCTTCCCGGCGCCGGCATTTCCGCCATCGCGGCGAGCCCCGACAACATCGCCGAGATCAAGAAGCGCATGGCGACGACCGTCATCAGCTACGACAAAATCAACCAGCTTCGCCACGTGAAGTTCCTGAAGAGCGAGTCCGGCATCTCGGCGCACATGGAAAAGCACGCCGAGATCCTGCGCCCGAAGTTCGCGCTCGTCAACAACGAGCTCACCATGGGGCTTGCCGGCGTCGGCGGGTGCACGTGGACGAACCCCCGCGGTGGGTACTTCGTGTCGTTCGATGCACCCGAAGGGTGCGCGAAGCGCATCGTCGAGCTTGCGCACGAAGCGGGAGTCACGATGACGGACGCGGGCGCGACCTGGCCATATAAGCACGACCCGTACGACAGCAACATCCGCATCGCCCCGACGCTCCCGCCGCTCGACGAGCTTCGCGAGGCGCTCACCGTGTTCGTGTGCTGCGTGAAAATAGCCTACGCGGAAAAGCTGCTCGCGTAGCGCGCGAGGATTTCCTCCTCTATCGTCGGAAGGTCGGCTGCGGCGAAGGTGTAGTTCACCTGCTGCGGCTGGCCTTCTTTTTGTTGGTCGAGCTGCTCGACGCGAACGAAGGCGAAGTCGACGCTCGAATAGCCCTGCACAAGCAGCGCGTAGGCGTAGCAAAGTGCCTGAAGCCGATGCTTTTCCTGCAGTTGCGCAGGCGTTTCGTTTGGCGAGCCGCCCGTCTTGTAATCCACGACGAAGGCCGAGCCATCGCGCGCCCCATCGGCGAGCAGATCGATCTCGCCTTCCAGATACGGCGCGGCGCACCCCTTCCCCACGCGCACGAAGAACGGGAGTTCCGCACGAAGTCGCGGGAAGGTCGCGACGCGTGCGGCGATATCGCTTTCGAACCAACGGCGAAGCGCCTCGTCCAAGCGCGCGCGCTGAAGGCGGGAAAGCGCGCAGTGCCGCGAGAGCGCATCGATGCGCGATTCATCGGGGCACGCGAGGAACTGCCCTTCAGCGCGTGTGCATACCGCCTGCTGAGCGAGCCTGTGAAAGGCGGTGCCCAAATTGGTCGCCCTGTCGGCATCGCCCGCAAGTGAGGCGCATATCGCATCCCATGCCGCATCGTCGGCTTCCGTGAACCCGACGGAAGCGACGTCAGGGGACAAGCCTGCGGCCGCTTCGGCGCGATTGCCTGCGGCGCCTCCTTCGACGTCGCCATGCGCGATCGACGAATAACTGAACACGTCAGCGCGGGCGGACGGCCAGGGCAGCGCCGGGAACTCCGCATACGACGCGACTTCGGGGATCTCGACGACCCGCGTCCCCTGCTCGCCGTTCGGACTTTCCACAGCGTCAGGGGTGTTGCCCGCATCGGTGTTCGCGTCCTCCACATCGACAAGTTCGTCTTGCTCAGACGCGAGGTCGATGCGCTCAATGCGCGCGGGCGACTCTCCTCCGAAATCGCGATATGTCACGCCAGGCTCGAACTCCCCTCCCGTGCCGCAGAGCGCCGATTCCACGCAGCCCAATACGTTCGACTGCAGGCCCGTCGGGTCGTTTTTCGTGGGACGCCCCGCAATCGCGCAGATGATGGCCTCCTTCGCGCGCGTGAGCGCAACGTAGAGCAACCGCCGCGTTTCCTCGGTTTCGCCCAAATGCTCATGACGCTTGACGGCCCAGCGAACCTCAACGGGGTTGAAGTTCTGGGAATTCCGCAACACCTGGCAGAAGCGCTCGTCGTCTTCGGCGTCTTCGAAGGGGTCCGCCGCCGTGCATTTCGCGATCAGTTGCGACTCCTTCTGCTTAACGCGCGATACCGCGGCGCCCGCATCGAGCGAGACGTAGGTTGTGCCGTCGAGCGTGGTGCGCTCCAAACACCGTGATCGCGCCTCATCGGAGCGAATCTCCGCCACAGCGACGATGGGGAACTCGAGGCCCTTGCTCGCATGGATGGTCATGATGCGCACGAAGTCGCCCGCCTTCGCGGAAAGCGAGCCCGGGGCCTCCTTCGCGACCTCAATTCGCGCGCACAGCTCAATTGCCGTTCGAGCGGGACCAAAGCCCCCGTTGCGCTCGATCTCGCGCGCAAGCCGGCATGCCTTGTACACGTTCGCCGCGCGCGCCATGCCCTCCGCGCCCTCGTCTTCGAGCCTGCGAAGCCACCCCGACTCAACGACGACGTTCTCCATCACCTGGGACAAGGGGCTGACCCGCACGCTCGCCGCCGCATTTCGAAGGATTCGCACCGCGGCTCGCAGCCCAGGGGCAAGGTGCGCACCCTCTTCCTCGGCAACAGCGCACGCCGATACTCCCAAATCGAGGGCGCGACGTCGAGGAATGCCCCGCAGCTCGTCTACTCCGGTTGAAAGGTCGATGAAGTCGTCGGCCGTGAGCGCGAAAATCTCGCTCGAGAGCACCTCGAAAAGCGCCTCGGTGTCCTTCGGGTTCGCGATCACCTCGGCGAGGCGTGCCATCAAGCGCACTTCAGGAGCACGGCCGAAGATGGACCCACCCGACACCACGCAGGAAAGACCCTGCTCGCGGATGGCATCGGCGTAAACGCCTGCGCAGCGCATGCCGCCGAGCAGCACCACCATGTCTCCCGCCGAATGCCCTTCGCGAACGAGCTTCGCGAAGCGCTCGGCGATTCTTTTCGCAACCGTTACCCGCGCATCGTCGGAGGAGACGCCGCGCGGATAGGTCGTCATCTGCACTTCGATGCGCGGGTCTATCCCTTTATAGGGACAAGAGATGCGCGCGGGATCGCGCGATGCGGAAAGGGGCATAAACGAGTGCCCGAACGCGACAGGCTGGCTGAACACGCAGTCGACGAAAGCCAACACGTCGACATGGCTTCTGAAGTTGTCCGCGAGCGTGATAAGGCCGGCCCCCCTGCCCTCGCGAACGGTGGCGAGATGGCCGTTGTACACCGAGACGTCCGCCCCGCGGAATCGGTAGATGCTCTGCTGGGAATCGCCGACTGTGCACAAGCGCTCGAGATTCTCTCCCGCCATGCGCTTGATCATGTTCACCTGGAGCTGGTCGGTGTCTTGGAACTCGTCGACCATGATGAGCTTGAAGCGATCGGCGTATTCAGCAGCCACGTCGGGGTGCTCGTCGAACATGCGCGACGCCATGGTGAGCAGATCGTCGTTGTCGAGCATGCCCGCCTCGCGCTTTCGACGCCGATACGCGTCGAGCACGCGCCCCGAAAGGTCGATCATCTCGCGCATGCGCGGCTCCGCGACGGCAAGCCGCGCCTCCATCATAATCGCATGATACGCTTTCGCCGACTCGACCGCACGCTCCTTGTACTCAGGCGAGCCAAATGCGCGGTTGGGCGCGGGAAAGTCGTTGAACAGCGCCAGGATGCGCTCGGGAGAAACAACCTCGCCCGAGCGCTGCGCCGCATCGAGCGCCTCGAGCGCACGAGTCGAGTTATCGAGGAACGCATCGCGCGTCTTCCCCGGCTTCTGCATCTCGCAAGCGGCAATGATGCTGCCCGCCTCGGAGGCCATGCGCGCCATGAGCACCTGCGGCGACGCTGACGCGGGAGCAGCGACGATCGACGCCATGCCCGCAGGACTCGCCTGGGCCGCCACTACGAGCTCGCGCACCATTCCCTCGATGCTCGTCGCCGACGCTTGGCCGCCCTGGCGTGCCGGGTATTCCTCGAAGAGCGCATCGAAGCCGCCCGGGGACACAAGGTCGCTCTCGGAGCCGAGCACCTCCTCAAGCGAAGCGTCGAGCATGTCGCGCGCCGACGTTTCGTCGGCAACCTTGAAATCGGGGTTGATCCCCAGTTCGAGAGCATGCGCGCGCAACATGCGCGAGCAGGCCCCGTGAATGGTCGATATCCAGGCGGAGTCGACGAGAAGCGCCTGGTCGACACGCCCGCATGCCTTAAGAGCGCCCTTGACGCGCGATTTGATCTCGCCCGCGGCCTTCGAAGTGAACGTGATGGCGAGCACTTCGTCTATGCTCGAGACGAAACCGCATTCGAGCGCATGGACGATGCGCCGGGTAAGCGTGAACGTCTTGCCGCTGCCGGCACCCGCGGAAACCGCCACGGGGCCGACGAGCGTGTCGACGCATTTTTGCTGTTCGGGAGTGAGAGCCATGGGGTTATGCCCGCCTTTCCTCGCAGGAGAGCACCGGGCAGTATGCGCACGCATGCGCGCTCGCCGGCGCGGGGCGAACATCGCCTGAGAGCATGCGCTCCACACCTGCGGCGACCGCCTCTTCGGTCTGATCGAGCAAATCAGCGAATGACCGACCCTCTTTCGGTACATATTCGCACTTGTCATGGCGCATGCCGGGAAGATGGGGGGCGTCGAGCACCGTGGCATCGAAGGCGCCTGTCACCGAGCACTTCTTGCCGTATCGCACATAGAGCGCGCCCGCCGGCGCAAGACCGAGCGTTCGACGGATCACCTGCGCGTAAATGAGCGCCTGCACCTTGCCGAGCCTTCCCTCTTCGCGCACGGCAAGCTCGTGTTCGGGGGATACGGACGCCTTGTAGTCGATCACTGCGGCGTGCCCGGCATCGTCGACGTCGATGCGATCCGCCGTTCCCACAAGCATGTGCCCAGCGTATTCCGCTGCTGCGCCCTCGGCGATGCTGTATTCGAGATAGGCGGGGTGAAATGTCGGCAGCAAATCGACCTCGTAATCGAGATAGTCGAGCAGCTTGCGCTTAAGCGATCCCATATCGCGGCGCTCGAGTTCCGTTTTCGGGACAAGCCGATTATCCGACGGCTTCATGTCGCGCTGATACGCCTCATGGCGCTCGAGCACGTCGCGCATGATTGCCCGCGCGAAATCGAGCGTCTCGCGCGTAACTTTGAGCGCGCCGACTTCCTCTTGGAAATGCACGTAGAAGCTTTTGAGCGCGCCGTGGGCGAAATCGCCCATCTGAAGCGCGCCGAATCCCTCGTCGAGCTCTTCGAGGCGAAGGCGGCGCTGCGCGAACCACTTGTACGGGCATTCCAGATAGCTTTCAATCTGCGAAGGGGACAGGCAGGGTTCTTCTATCACCCGACCTTTCACGACGCGCGGCAGCACCACAAGAGAACGCCTTGCCTGCGACACCTCGCCAGATGCGGGAAGCTCCACCCGCTCATCCGCAGCATCGCCTCCCGCGAGCACCGCATTTTCCATCAGGGATTCCTCCCCGCGCTCGATGATTCCCACCTGCAGGCATTCGGGCAGCATGTAGGGGTTGTCGATGTCGTCAGTTGCCGAAGGATCATCGCGATAGCAGTCGACGAACTCCTCGAGCACGGCGGCGGGATAGGTGGGATCCGCGTTCTCGTCGTTGAGGCACCGAACGATAAGAAGCGTCTCGCGCGGAGCGCCGGCGAGGGCGACGAAAGAGCGGCGCATGCGGGAAAGCGCATCGTCTGCGGCGGGAATGCCCAGCTTCGCGAGAAGCGTTGACGCGGCATCGTCGGAATCGGCCGCGGGGAACGAGGCGCTCGTAAGGTCGCACGCGATCGCAAGCGCGCACGACGCAGGCGGATACGTCGCCGCGTAGCGGTAGTCGGAGAAGACGATGTCGGCGGGCAGCTCATGGCCAGCGGAAACGGCAGCATCCAAAGCATCCGCCGGCTTGGCGAAACGCGATGCGTCGACGCTCGACCGGGAAAGGAGAGCCACGAGCCCCGCCATGTCCAGATCGGCGAGACGGGCGGCGCTGGCGGCGTCGCGCAGCGCGGATATCGCGGCGAGCTGCTCGCGTCGCCATGCCTCGGGTCTGCGCGTCATCGAGCGCACCGCGTCCTCAAGCTCCCCGAGCAAGATGTCGGCATCGCGGTCGCACGCGATGTCCTCCATCGCCTCGAACAGGCGGCTTTTCTCGCGCAACGACGCCGCGATCGCTTCGCGGTTGAGCAGGCGGTCGCCCCGCACCTGCGCGTCCACCGAGTAGGCGCCTTCGACGGACAACCCGGAAAACGGCGAGAGAAGGTAGTCGGCAAGGTCGCTCGCCCGCCAGGTATCCGCCGTGAAGAAACGCCGCAGCGAGAGCATCGCGCGCCCGAAATCGGTCTGAGCGAAGGGAACGCGCGCACGCACAGCACACGTGAGGCCCGCTTGCGCAAGCGCGGAAGATTGCGCCTCGAACAGGGACAGCGGATCCTTGCAGGCCACGATCGCGCCGCCTTTTCCCTGTTCGCGCAAGACGTCGCTCAGGATAGCGGGCTCGGCGTAGCGACCGGAGGGGAACGCGAACCTGACGGATACGCCTTCGGGCGCAGGGCGCACCCCCTCGCCGCCAGGAGCGAGGTGAACCTCAAGATCGATATTGGGACACGCGTCGAAAAACGCTCGCTGCTGCGTTGTCAAAGGTGAAGCAGCGCAGATGAGCACCCGCAAAGAGCGCTTGGGCAAAGCAGCGGGAAGAAGTGCGAGCGCCTCCCCCGTCAAAACGCGACCAAGCGCGCAAAGCTCCTTGCGCGCATCGGCACACAGGGAAAGCACCCGCTCCTGAGCCGGGGACAGCCCACACCCCCCTGCCGACCCCGCACGCGAGCAAGCCTCGTCGAAGGCGGGGATACCCGCACCTTCCCGAAGGCACGTCGCCACAACGCAAGCAAAATCCGCGCAAGAGGGATTCCTCGAGCAAAGCGAAGCCGCAACCGCCTCCACCTCGAGCGCGCACGCGATGTTTCGCCCATCCCCGAAAAGCCCCCATAAATCGACGAGCCACGCGGAAAACGTGGACACCGTCACCCCGAAAAGCGCACGGGGACCGCCCTCGGCAGCTACGCGTTTCCGATAGGAAAGCGCCTCGGCGTATGTTGGGAGCAGGACTACGTCGTATGAAGTATGTTCGTTCGTATTCATAGGTTCAGTATACACGAACATATGTACCAATTAAAGGAGAGGTCGAAGATTCTTACTGTCTTTCCCGCCAGACCGGCAGAGGCCCCTAGCCTCAACACGCGCGCCGAACGACGACGCTGCGCGTGGGGTCGACGCGGGTCTCGATGTCGTGGCTTCCGCAGTCAGGGCAGGTGCGCGAGCCTTCGCCGGGTTTGAGCACGCGCCCGCACGCGCCGCAGGCGAACAGGATGGCAGGAACGCTCACGCCGTTTCCTATCCTGAGCGCCTGCGCTTTGATGGCAACCTCGCTCGGAATCCTCATCGCAAGGCTCCTTACAATCCAAACAAATGGTCGGCGGTGTTGCTCACGAAGTCATCCTCATCGAGCACCCAACCAGCGTCGGTCTTGACAAGCGAGAACATGATGAAGGCGTACTCGGAGCTCACATGCTCCTTCGCCGTCTCCGTTGCCGCAGCGACCTGCTGCTTTGCGGGAGTGCGCGAGCCCGCTGCGAACGATCGCGCCGCATCGTCAACCGCCGACACGAAGTTGTATACCGGAACGCTCGTGCAGTCGGCGAACACGTCGGCCGTACCGTCGGTGTAGACGAAGACGTCGTCATCACCGACCGTGCATGAAGCCCCCTCGATGAACCAGCGCGCAAGCTCCTTCGAATCGACGCCCGCATCGTCGGCGGAGAACCCGAGCATCTCGACGTATCTCGCATTTATCCCTTGAGCAATGTGGTCGACGATCCTCTCTCGCGAATCGAGCGACGCCAAAGCATCGCGCGCGCACGCAAGCGCCGCAGCCTCGTCGGCTTCATCGTTGGAGAAACCGTACATGGAACTAGAGGAGTCGTCCCGACGCTCCGAGCCCGAGTCCTCAAACCAGCTCGAGGTATCGTCGTCAAACGAATCGAGGATATCCCCCACGCAAGACGCCACGCACCCTCCGACCTGGGAGAGCAAGATAAGGGCGATGATGATGCCGAAAATAGGGCCGAGACAGGACTTCTTCTTAGGAGCCTCTTCGGGCGAAGCGGGCTTGCCGCCTTCTGCCCCGACCGTCGCATGGGGCTTTTTCATTCCCTTGCCGAACGCATCCTTCGGCCGCCCCGACGTCGTGTGCGCAATGGTTTGGCGCAGGCGGTCGGAAACGCCTTTCGGATGGGGATGCTCCTCCAAGAACGGCGCCGCCGCAGGACGTCTGTCCGTTCCTGCAGGAGAAACAGTGCGCGTCGATGAGCTTCCCACCTGCGAAGATGCTCTCTCATCTGCACGGGACGCCGTCGAAGGCGAGTTCTTGCGAACCTCAGGGGCACCCGCAGTCGCCTTAGCGGCAAGCTTCTTTTCGAGCTCGCGTCGACGGGCATCTATGCGCTCTTTCGCGGATAGCTCCCGAACGCCAGGCGAAGCGTTGTCCACGGACTTCCCCTGCCGCCCGGCAGGTGCCGCGGGAGCCGCAGGCTTCGCAGGGGAGGCAGGCACAGCGGGAGCCGCGGGAACGCCGTAGCCCTTGTCGTTCTTGTCTGCCATGCACGCCCCTTTCGATTGCATCTTTCGCATGGGAATCATTATACGGGACGCGCTTTGCCGCACGAAGCTGCGCACGACATTCTTACGTTGACATGCGAGCGGGCGCGGCTAAAGCGGCCTCCAACAAAGGACGGCCCAGCGCGTCTCCTGCGTGTAGTCCATCAAGACGCCGCCGCCAGGGCGTTCCTTCACATGCTCGTCGAAGAACGCGTCGAGCAGAGGGCGCTCCTCGGGCTTCACGTCCGCCGCCTTGGCGAGAAACGCCTTGAGCTCGTCGGCACTATCCGATTGCGGCACGCGCGGCACCTCGATGTAGCGAACCTCAGGCAGGCGCCCACTTCCCAGCAGGTAGTTCAGCAGCACGGCAAAATCCCTCGCGAGCTGGGGCGGCGTGATCTCGCGACCCAAGACGCGCTCCACGCGGGCATCGATCCACGGCACCTCGCCGCAAGCAGTGGTGACCACAACGCGACTTTTCGCCTTGGACTCGAGCTTGGCGACGGCATCTTGGATGTCGTGGGTCGTGAGGGAGCGCGACGAAATCGCCACGTCAGCTTGGGGAATGCCATCCCAGCTCTCCTGCCATGCGCGGCGAAAAATGGAGAAGCGCTCCTCAACGCCGGCTGCGGCAACCGCCTGCCGCAGCTCCCCGAGCATCCCGTCCGAGAAGTCGACAGCCACTACATCGTGGCCCTTTTTCGCCAGCGGAATGCTGAGCACGCCAGGGCCGCAGCCCATATCGAGGACGCTCTCGCCCGGTGCGAGCGCGAGCAGCTCAGTGAGCTGCGCGAGATAGCTGCTGCGCCGATTCTTATGAGCATAGTGGGGCGCCATCTCGTTCCAGCGCGCCCTGAGTTCATCAAGGGTTTTGTCGGCGTTCTTGTCGGCGCTTCGGTAAAAATCGCACCATTCCTGGGCGGTGGGCATGCTCTGCAAGAGAGGCCTCCTCGTCGATGACAAGTCGCAGCGGAGTTGAGCACCGCACAAGGTCGGCGTGTGGAAGCTGCGGCGAAGCGATAATCCTGTAGCGAATATGATACCTAATCGCGAAGCATTGCGCGCGGAAAGCCGTCAAGAAAGTGCTCCTGCCCGCGAGGCCTTCTTCTTGAGAATCGGGGTCTCGTGGACAGAAATCATCGATGGGAGTGCGGCGCGCCGCCTCGTTTTCCGAACGTGAAAAACCCCCAACAGAAAGGAGGGCGCGGCCCCCTTGCGAGAACCGCGCCCTCCCTATGCGCTTCGATCTAAGCTCTTCCGCCTCGTTAGTCCTCGGCGTAGAGCCCCTTCAGCTTCACCAAATGATTGTAGCGATCGATCGCCGCCGCCTCGTTGCGCTCGAAGAGCTCGGCTGCGCGCTCGGGGAACTCGCGCGTGAGTCGGCTGTAGCGTGCCTCGTTCATGAGGAACTCCTGGTAGCCGCCAGCAGGCTCCTTGCAATCGAGGGTGAACTTCTTGCCCGCGGGCGCCGCCGGGTTGTAACGGAAGAGGTTCCAGTACCCGCAGTCGACGGCCTTCTTCATCTCCTCCTGGCAGTTCTTCATGCCGCCCTTGATGGC
>ERZ1034917.1494-NODE-1494-length-14029-cov-4.141405_pt1 | contig 14029 bp, 20 predicted proteins | sample MGYA00520605_ERZ1034917 | MGnify/ENA primary metagenome ERZ1034917 (study PRJEB33766, sample SAMN09781784) | gut metagenome | biome: gut microbiome | host: Homo sapiens | place: Madagascar | study: EMG produced TPA metagenomics assembly of the PRJNA485056 data... | reverse complement strand
AGTAGCAACACTCGCGGCAAAGGCGTATGGAGGAAGCAGCAGTACGAAAAAGAGCAAGAATAAGTCAAAAACAAAAAATAATAAGAAGAATTCGACAAAGAAAACAACGAAAACAAAAGCAGCATTGAAAAGCGTGCCAACAACTGCAAGCCAGGCAGCCTTAAAGAGTGTATCGGCAGCCAGAAATATGACCAGGTCGCTGGCAGAAGCCGCGAAATCCCCGGAAGTGACGGCGGCACTTGAAAACCTGCAGACCGCAGTCATGGGTCTTGGGTATGTGAGTGGCAAACCACCGGTCAATGTGAACGTCTCGCCACCACAGGTGAATGTGACGAACAGCCAGCCGGTGCAGGTACAGGCAGAGATCCATACCACGGTTGACCTGGACGGCAGGACAGTAGGCAAGGCGGTTACGCCTTACGTCAATGAAAACATGGGTACGATACAGAGCAGGGAAAGGAGGGGAAGCTGATGGATGTACAGATCGGAAAGTATAAGATGGGCGATTTCGGGCTGAACCTGCTGGGCATGGAGCTTGGCACCCCGGCAGTCCGGAAAAATACCGTGACCATCCCGGGCAGGAACGGTGCACTGGACCTTACGGAAGCCATTGCCGGATTCCCGCTGTATGACAATGCCACACATAAGCTGACATTTGATTTCCAGGACGGCACCTATGATGAGTGGGTGTCAGTAAGCGGCGACCTGCGTGGAAAGATACATGGGCGCAGGCTTCCGGTTGTGCTCGGGAACGACAGCTATTATTACGATGCCAGGGTAAGCGTGGACAGCAGCAAGCTCAACCAGCAGTACAGCCAGGTCGTGATCACACTGGATGCGGCGCCGTATAAGCTGGCACAGAAAACGTCACTGGATGACTGGGAATGGGACAGCTTCGATTTTGAAACGGATATCATCAGAGATTATAAAAATATCCAGGTACCGGGTGAACTGGTTGTCATAGGCGATGTGATGCCAACAGGATGTGTTTTTGAAGCTTCGGCGGCGGTCACGGTGACGTATGATGGAAAACGCTACCAGCTCCCGAAAGGGCGCAGCACAGTGCCCGACATCCTGATCATGGAGGGCGAGCATACAATGAGTTTTAGCGGAAGCGGCACGGTTTCCGTGGAATACAGGGGAGGGCGGTTCTGACAATGTACAAAGTTACACTGGATGGGGCATACCTATACCATCCGTGGATGCAGGACCGCTGCATCACGGAGGGGGCACTGACGCAGGAGGTCAACAAGAACGGCTCCTGTGATGTTTCGGTTGTACTGGATCATCCACTTGCAGGTTCCGTCCTCCGGAGAAAGTCCATTCTGGAAGTGATCCGGTTCGACCTGGCAGGCAGTAAGGAGACAACCTACAGGGGCGTTGTGATGAACACAGTCGAAGATTCCAGCCTGGAAATGGAGATCCAGACGGAAGGCGACCTGGTATTTTTCCAGGACAGCATCATCCGTCCGTTCCACAAGACCGGCGCGGATGTACCGGGAAGGACAACACCGGGGGATTATTTCAAATGGCTGGTCAAAAAGCACAATGAACAGGTGGACGGTTTCAAACAGTTCGCAGTCGGTCAGGTGACTGTCACAGGGGACGCAGAAGACCGGGAACGGAACGGTCACAGCACCACAAGGGACATTCTGGACGAGCTGGTCACGGAAAGCGGCGGTTATATCCGCACACGGACCGTTGGCAGTATGCATTATATTGATTACCTGGCAGAATACGAAGCGGCAGGAGGGCAGGATATCCGGCAGGGGCAGAACGTGGTCGACATCACGAAAAACGTCAAAACAGATGACCTTGCAACGCGTCTGATTCCGCTCGGGTCATCGACATCCAATAATGAATGGCCGGTTACGATCGCCAACGTAAACAATGGAAAGGATTACCTGGAAGATGCAGAAGCGGTAAAAGAGTATGGGATTATCACCAAAACAGTAAGTTTTTCGGACATCCAGGACCCGGCAAAGCTGAAAGAAGAAGGCGAAAAGGCTTTCAGGAAGATCAACGGGGCAAGCGTGGTGACAGAATTATCTGCGATCGACCTGTCGGATGCCGGTTATGATGTGGATATGCTGCGGATCGGTGAGAAGGTCTTTTGTGCAGCGCCCACGTACAACATACAGCAACAGCTGCAGATCACGAAGAAGGTGACAGACCTGTTAAAACCGGCAAATAGCAAGGTCACGCTTGGCGGTACGGCATTGACCTACACACAGCAACAGCTGCGGGCAGGGCAGGGGCGTGTGAAGTACACAACAGTAACAGCGATAACGAATGGGAAGATTGATGAAATCTGTATTTAAAGCTAAAAGAAAGGAAGAAGAACAGGATGGCAAATTTTTTAGATACAACGGGCTTAACTTATCTTTGGGAGAAGATCAAGACAGTACTTGGCAAAAAGGTAGACAAGGTAGACGGAAAGGGGCTGTCTTCAAATGACTATACGACAGCAGAGAAGGATAAGCTGGGTGGGATCGCAGCCGGTGCGAACAAATATGTACATCCGGCCTATACACCAAAGACAAACGGACTGTATAAAGTGACCGTGGATGCGGCAGGACACGTATCCGGCACGAACCCGGTCACAAAAACAGACATCACCGGCCTGGGCATCCCGGCATCCAATACGACCTACTCCGATTTCAAAGGTGCGACAGCTGACGCGGCAGGTGCACACGGACTGGTACCGGCACCGGCCAAAGGCGGTACTGCCAAACTCCTGAGCGGTAAAGGGACATGGGAATCCATGGAAATGGCCTACGTTGAGGAAAGTTACACGGAAGCTTCTGTCGGGGTCACTTTTGCCGGAAGTACCGTAAAAGCAAGGATCCCAGTCGCTGCTGCCGATAAGATGGGTCTTATGTCCCCGTTGATGTTCACGAAACTGAACGGTCTGCCGACAAATGAAGACTTGTCCGGCACTTACGCGAAAAAGAGCGACATCGCAGGTGTATACAAGTACAAAGGAACCCTGGCAGATGCAACGAAGCTGCCGGCTGCAGGACGGGTGACCGGTGATGTGTACAACCTGGAAGCGGCATCTGATTACGGGCCGGCAGGAACGAACGTGGCCTGGGACGGCAAGGCATGGGATGCCCTGGGCGGCATGTTCGTAGTCGATGCCATCACCAACGCTGAAATTGATGCCATCTGCGTGTGATCGAATTGATATAGGAGGAAGAGACATGGCGTATCTGGACAAGACAGGACTTACTGAGTTATGGAAGAAAGTGAAAAGATATGTGGATGCCAATGCCGGAGGAACACCGACAACGATTACAGGAAACGCAGGATCAGCTACAAAACTCCAGACGACACGGGCAATAGATGGCGTTAATTTCAATGGTACGGCTGACATTGCCCATTATGCCGTGTGTTATACGTCAGGCTCTACCGCCGCAAAAACAGCCAGCCTGTCGAACTTCAGACTGGTGATCGGCGCAATGGTTACGGTACGTTTTAACTATGCCAATACGGCCACAAACCCAACATTGAACGTCAATGCTACCGGGGCGAAGCCAATCTATTACAAAAGCAGTAACATCCCGGCATGGCTGATTCCGCAGTATGCCGTCCTGAAACTGGTGTATTCCGGCTCTTACTGGTATGTCGCAGGGGTCATTGACGAACGGAAACTGCTGTCAGCGGCCAGCATCAAGCCAACAGCACTGACGACCTGGGCATATACGGCAGGGATCAGCGCCCTGGCAGTGTACGATGAAATACAGGTATGGGTTGAGGTTGGGGATGGTTTCCGTGGATGGGTCACATTATCCAGGAATGACCCGCACAATGCGTGCATAACAGGATATGTCAGCCCGGCGTACTATGGATGCGCATGGGTACAGTGGGACAAAAGCAACAACAGGATAGGTGTGTATGCACGTACCGTAACAGGCTGGGTAGTTGGAAACATCAGTGTCAGCATGGTCACAGGCATTAAACTTAGATAGGGGGACATATGGGATTTACAGAAAATTTACAGGCAATACTGAAAGCGAGATACGGGAAAGATGTGAGGCAGTCCATACATGACGGGATCAAGGCATGCATGGATACTGTGGATGCAGGACTGGAAGAATGTGACAAACGGTTAAGTGACGCGGAAAAAGAACATACGGCTACATTAAACAATGGACTAAAGGAGTATGACAAGAAGCTGAATGATGCCCTGGCAGAATATGATAACCGGCTGAGCATCGGAATCCAGACACAGCAGTCTGTGGACTTCCAGGCAGAACAGGGAAGCTACTGGTACGTGAATTCAAATAGGACAATAACAAAATACGGGCCAAGCAGCGAGTATCCAGCATATACAAATACAGTAATCCCGGTAACGGAAGGCGAGGTGTACGAGGTACACTGCGCAAAAAAAGTTGCTGACAGCTATTATGTTCCGGGACCAGTCATAGCCGTTAGCAGTGCAACGAATTCGGCAGCAGATGGCACTATCGCCATATTTGAGAATCCGACAGATGGAAATGATCAGTATGTGCTTACGGTTCCGGCGGGGGCGAAATACCTGCTGGTCAACCATGTAGTGAAAGATTATTCGGGAATAGATATGGAAATCTATAAACGGAACAGCCTGGAAGATGTAGTAGGAAAGATAATAGAACCAGTGACGGAGAGCCAGAAAAAACTGAATGCGGCTATGGCAGAGAACCAGAAAAAACTTTTCGACATTATAATGCCAATATGGAATGTACTTGCGGATGAGTTATCGGTCAGTCCGATCAACGGATATGTATGGGGAACATCTGGCGGAACATCGATCATGATTCCGGCGACAGGCGGTGGTCAGTGCGTTGGTATTGATGTAACACCAGGAGACGTATATTGGGTACGTACATACATAGAAGCCGATGGAAATGCATACGCACCGGTAATGTTGGCATTTGGCTGTTCTGCTGATTACACGGATGGAAATGTGGCAGGTTATATCAATGATCCATATGTAGCCGGAACCAATGATTATTTTGTGACCATCCCACAAGACGGCATAGATATAACCGCAATGCTGATATCGTCGGATGAAAAAGCAAATGGGGAAATTAGGGTATGGAAAGTAAATGCAGACAAGTTGAACCCGTATAAGTCTATTACTGGAGCCGCCGCCCACAACGCAACCTACCGTGGGAAAAAACTGGGTAATGCGCTGACGAGTGAGATGCTTGCAGGCATCAGGGACGGAAGTTTTTCTGATCTGTATGTCGGCGATTACATCGAAACGGAAGACAACATCTATCGGTTTATGGATTTCGACTACTTCTTAGGGTGCGTTTCAGGTGTATCTGGCGGGAAGATCGAAAAACACCATGCCGTCCTGGTCCCGGACAGGGTAATGGGCAGCAGTGCCATTGATAACTATCCGGAGGCAACCCAGCCGAAAGAAACGCACATGTATGCGAACAAGCTGCCGGAGATCACCCAGACACTGAAGGGCATATTCGGAAACGACAACGTTGCCATGATGGACAGGATCATCCCGAAAACGGCAAATGGCGAGCCGACAGGCTGGGACTGGGTGAATGTCGGGGCGGACCTGCTCACGGAAGAAATGGTGATGGGTCATGGCTCGTGGGGAGAATGGACAGGATTCCAGACGGGGGTGCTGAAAGGACAGCTTGCCGGATTCCGTTACAGCCACTTTCTGATGTGTTCGAACGATGACTACTGGTTACGGAACAAGCGGTCGGCGACAAACTATGCATTGATCAGCTCCGGCGGTATTTCGAGCAGCGACATCGGAAATCAGCAGCACGGGGTCAGACCATTTTTTGTTATATGGTAGGAAATGAGTTGAACATAAAAATCAGAGCAGGACCGTAGAAACCCATTTTTATTGCAATTTTGAAACTTACAAACGAAAAGAAGCCTTGTGTAGAGCGATACCAATACTCACAAGACTTCTTAGATGATTTCTTAGCTGAATACATTTTAACACATTCAGCTAAGAAAGGAAAGACTAACGAGGATGAAAAAAGAAATGGTTTGCACGATTACAGGCGCAGTCGGTGGAGCGATTGCGTCATTTTTTGGCGGATGGGATTCCGCACTGTACACGCTCATTATTTTCATGGCAATCGACTACATATCCGGTCTGATCGTTGCCGGGGTATTCCACAACAGTAAGAAAACGTCAACAGGGACATTGGAAAGTCGGACAGGCTGGAAAGGTCTGTGCAGGAAATGCATGACACTGCTGTTCGTGCTGGTGGCGTACCGGCTGGATTTGGCAATCGGTGTGGATTACATTAGAGATGCAGTGATCATCGGGTTTATTGCCAACGAACTGATTTCAATCGTCGAAAATGCCGGATTGATGGGCATACCGCTGCCGGCAGTGATTACTGGGGCGATCGATATACTGACACAGAAAGCAGACAAGAAGGGGGACGCGTGAGCGTTCCTCTTTTGTTATCACGAAAAGCAATGTTTTACACAAGAAATTATTAAAAGAAAGGCAGGCAGATACTATGAACAAAGTCAACCGCATGATTTCAAAGTACAACTTTAATTCCGACAGTGTTTCCAGGATCAAATATATAGTGATCCATTACGTCGGGGCACTTGGCGGAGCAAAGGAAAACTGTGCATACTATGGCGGCGGCAACCGTGGGGCATCCGCACACTATTTTGTCGGTTTCGCCGGAGAGATCTGGCAGTGCGTGGAAGATAAGGACATTGCCTGGCACTGTGGAGCGAGCAGCTACAGGCACCCGGAATGCAGGAATGCGAACAGCATCGGCATCGAGATGTGTGTGCGGAAGAAATCCAAAGAAACAATGAACGCAACAGACAAAGACTGGTATTTTGAGAAAGCAACGGTACAGTCGGCGGTCGAGCTGACAAAATACCTGATGAAAAAATACAATGTGCCGGCAGAACGTGTCATCCGTCACTATGATGTGACCGGGAAAATCTGCCCAAATCCGTATGTATACAATACAGGTACATACACCTGGGATGCGTTCAAAAAAGCCATTTCCGGCCAGAATACGCAGTCACAGACCACCGGCACACAGACCAGTGCATTCTCCGGATTATCCGAAAAGCAGGCAGCAGAAAAACTGCTGGGGATCTGTGCGCCGATCGCCAAAAAGAACGGACTGCTCCCATCGGTAGCCACCGCACAGTGCATCCTGGAATCTGGATACTGCCGGACAGAGCTGGCACAGAAAGCGAACAATATTTGCGGCATGAAATGCAGTCTTTCCGGAAACACCTGGAGCGGTACGGCCTGGGATGGCAAAAGCAGCGTGAAGATCCGGACAGCGGAACAGGACGCTGCCGGAAACACTTATTATATCAATGCAGATTTCCGCAAATATCCGTGCATTGAAAAGAGCATAGCAGACCGCTGTGCCTATCTGCTGGGTGCGATGAACGGGAGCAAAAAACGCTATGCAGGCATTACCAAGTGCAAAACATACCGCGAGCAGATCACACTGATCAAAAACGGCGGCTATGCAACGGACACTAGGTATATTGAAAAAATCTGTAATATCATCAAGAAATACGGACTGGACAGGCAAGACAGTACCGGCGATACCCTGCCGGATACAACGGAAACCTGGTACCGTGTCCGCAAATCCTGGAAGGACACGAAGAGCCAGACCGGAGCGTTCCACAGCCTGGCAAAAGCAAAACAGTGTGCAGACCAGCACGCAGGCTACAGTGTTTTTGACGAAAACGGGAAAAAGGTGTATACATCCGCCAAAGTTCCGTATAAAATAAAAGTAACAAAAACGAACGTCCCGATCCGGACAGGACCGGCAAAAAAATACAGCAAGGTAAGAGCATACTGCCCGGTCGGGGTGTATGAGATCGTGGAAGAAAAGAACGGTTTCGGAAGGCTGAAAAGCGGTGCTGGCTGGGTGTACTTAAAGAAAGTTGAGAGAGTGTAATTATTATAGGAAAGAAGTAGTCAAAAAAGTAGTCAAATCAAGAAAACAAACGATAAAACATTGTAAAACCGGGCAGTGTAAGTAACTATTATCCTCATTGGTAGTGAGGAGGTCACGGGTCCGAGTCCCGTCAGCAGCTTAATAGAAAGAATACCGGAAATCCAGTAAAATCAAGGGTTTCCGGTATTTTTTTGCGTTCTGAAATAGCTATCTTTCTGATGTATAAAACCGTCTGAAACAGTATGGAAAAGCGTAAAATGTTGGGAAAGTGTAGTCAAAAAGTAGTCAGATTGTAGTCACTTTTTCAGTGCTGTCAGAAGCACTATTTTGATATGATTTTTTTGCAAAATCGTTCAGTTTCTGGATGGATTTTCCTTCCTGCCTCCGCAGTTCTGCGTAGGTATCCAGTAACATCTTCGAATTACTATGCCCCATGATCTCCACCGCTTCCATGATATCAATGCCGGAATAATACAGCATGGTTGCATATTCATGCCGGAATGTATGCGATCCCAGTCCCGGGCACATATCTACATCGAACTTGATACGACCGTTTTCGTAGTGATGTGTGCCGCCGCAGGCAGTGTTCAATGTCCGCTTGATCCGCTCGAACAGTCTGCGATACTGCGACTTTTTCAGATAGCTGCCATCAGTTCCGGGAAACAGAAGATTACCTTGTAATGTAGACAGATACTTTTTCAGGACGTCCGCCAGTGGATCCAGCAGATAGATCTCACGCTCTCCACTGTCTGTTTTCGTGTCTTTGAGCACGGCAGTTTCTCCAACGAACTTAACTGCCTTGTTGACAGTGATCTTTTTCCGGGCAAAATTGATATCAAACCGTGTCAGAGGGATGATCTCCTGCCGCCGCATTCCGGTATACAGCAACATATGCAGCAGTGTACTTGCCTGCGGATCCAGCTCTAAGTCTTCCAGGTGGATACGTTCCAGCTCTGTCAGTGCCCGTTTTTTCTTCTTCGGTGCAGGATCCTTTTCGATATTTTCCGCAACATTCTTGAACAGCAGGCCGTCATCAATGGCAGCACGCATGATCTGGTTGACTGTCTGGTAGTAACGACGCTGCAGATCGGCGTGACCTTTCAGTGCATTGTAACCGGTCTGAACATCTGTTTTCTTAATCTGCAATAGCTTGAGAGCATCCAGTGCGGCAGTGTGGTTTTTCAGAATATTCCGATATCCTTCGATCGTGTTCGTTTCACGACCGGCTTTATACAGCTCCAGCCACTTCCATTTATACGCCCCGAATGTCACGTTCTTTTCTGATACATAGATGCCTTTGCTGGTCTGCTCGATCACCTCGGCTTTCTTACGTTCCAGTTCCGCAACACTACGACCGTATACCTGTATGCGGACTCTTTTTCCGATTTCCGGATTTATTTCATCGGTAGTTACCCATGCGGCGTACCTGCCGTCTTTTCTCTTTTTGTATTTTGCCATAATATATCATCCTCCTTAAAAATGAGTATAAAAAATACACCTGTACAGGTGCTGGAGGATTGTGGTATAATCAGCTTGCTTAGAGATGATCATACCGGTCTCCAGACCTGTATAGATTCGCTGATCCGCTCCGGTGCTGGGAACACTGGGGCGGATTTTTTGCTTATTTCAATCATTTTTAAAATGCATACTTGTAACCTGATTCGTAGCCGCAGTTGATAGAATCCGTCATTTTAAAATTAGGTTTTTCAATTTTCCAGGAAGATCCCTTTTTGACTAATTTAAACGTAATAGTTTCTCCCCATAAAGAAAAATCATCATCATAGTCTATATTAAACAAAATGTCTTTATACACAGCGTTTCGAAAATCAGCACCGGAGTCATCTGGATAATCAAGAAAGTAATATTTATTTTCTGTCAATGCTTTTTCTACAGCAGAGCTGGCATCTGGATAATGACAATATACTTTTACAGTGGCTTTGTTCTTTTTAACAGATAATGATTTGAATTCATATTGAATCCGTTTGTTGTATTTTTTGCAAAAAGAAGCCATTTGTTTAAACTCAGTAAATACCTGCAAATCAGAACCGCGGACAAAACACTTTTTCATCTTCTTAATATCGTATCTTTTAGCTGCTGAGTAAAAATTATCGACAACTTTTTTTACTTTCTTCTCGGCTTTAGTCATTTTCTTCTTTGGAATTATTTGATATTCTTCCTTATAACAGTAAACACAATAGTGTGATAATTTTCCATCAGAAAATTTTGTAGCTTTTTCAGATGTTTTCCAGTTAGTAAAAACATGAGCTGTTTTAGAAATTGATCGACGTTGATATTCATGACATACGGAACAATAGCGAGTTTCTACACCTTCATCCTCACAATCAGCTTCATACAATACTTTCCATGGATCATTGTTGTGTTGACATTCAGCAAGAACAGACAATGGGGATGAAAGAGCCAGGGTAGTGGCTAACAGTACAAAAGTTTTCTTTCTCATAACTCATTCTCCTTTGAATACTTTTTCTTTTTCCAGAGATAATAACACCATGAAAATATTATTATCTCAATTTCTGGAACAGCACCACCTGTCGATCAGGCAAGCGGCAATTATGACCGGTGTTCCCCGGTCTACGATCGGTGACATAGTGACCGACCATGTAAGTCCAACTCTGGCAACAATGGAACAGCTTGCCAAGGGACTGCAAACCACTATTTCAGATCTTTATGAGTCTGAGTATAAGTGATTTTCAAAAAGCGTCCGGGATTCCGGACAACGCACAACTTTTTAGCTTCCGATACGTTTTATATAGTGAAAGGAAAATTTTGCTAAAACAAATGTTCGAAAACAGTTGCATCATAAATATTTCTGTGATAATATGGAATCAAGAAATTTCGAACGAATGTTTGAAAAACGTAATCGGGAGGTACATAGGATGAACAAAAAAGCATTGCAGAAAGAATTAAACGAACTCATTGATCAATTAAATGAAGAGCAAATAAAAAGGCTTATTCAATTAATCAAAGGAATGATCGGGAAGGCTGCCTAGCCTTCCTTTTTTAATTCTTCAAATTGCCTTACAATGGCATCCCATGAATCGTCAGGAATAGAGTATACCATTTCAAGTAGCATGGATAATGCTGCTTTTTTTGCAGGTGTAGAGTTTTCCATAATATACCCAAAACGGTTGTAAGCTTGTTGGTAAGGTGTTGATTTGATAAACATGTTGTCATCTCCACCTTTACCAGTACGAAGCCATTCTTCATTTACTTTGAACTCTCTACATATAGAAACAATAACTGTATCAAGAGGAGTTCTGGCACCAGATTCGTAACTGGCGATAGCAGACTGTTTAACTCCTATACGTTCACCAAAAACGGTTTGGTTTAGGTTTAGTGCATTTCTTATTTTACGTATCCTTTCGTTCGTATTTAATCACCTCGCTTTTCTATGTTTAAACGAAGTATAACACAAAAAATATTGCGTTGCAATAATTTTTTATAAAAAACGTTGACAAAATAATTACGTTGTTATATAGTAATATCACAACGAAATAAAAGCGAGGTGAGAACATGAAGAAACAAATCAATCAGACAAAAGAAGAAAAACGACTGGAAGATTTCAAAAAAATTGCTGAGAACTGGGATAATCTCTCAGAGTATGCAAAGGGTAAAATGGACGGAATCATTTCAACGATGGCAACCATGACAGAACAGAAAGCGGGGTAGAGATGAAAGAACCAATGAAATTAGAAGTAAGAAATGAGGGTCGAGGACCGCGTTTAGTGCTGGATGGTAAGGAATTGCACCATGTAAAAGAGCATGAAATAAAGAGTTCTGACTTTATAGGAAAAGCAGAACTCTCGTTGAAAATGCTGGTGACGTTTCCGGTTAAAGATTAGGAGATGAGAAATGATTTTTATTTATGTTGGTTACGCATTGGCAGTTATGCTTGATGTTGCCGGACTTGTCATGTCAGGGATTGCTATTTATAAAGCCTTCTTTAAAGAGTACTTTGACATCGATTGTCTTGATTATGTATTGTACAGCATAATCCTTGCTTATTCTGGACTCATATTGGGTTTTATAATTTCGTTTTTACGAGATCATGCAAATCTTTAGCGATATTTTCGAGCGATTCTTTTCCGGTTTTTGTTCCAGGGTAAATGTCACCAAAGGCTGAATTTGAAAGAATGTTGAGTGAAAAATGTTCTTGGTATTTTTTAGAAGTCGAATGGTAAGAAATATCAAAGTCCAGATTATATGCTTGCATTTTTGATCCATAAAGGGGGCAACGAATCGCAAAACCGGGAGCCATTTGTGCACCGATTACTTTTTCGAAAATATTACCTTTCATGGTTTTATTGCCGGTTTCCTTGCCGGTAAAGATATAACTACAGGTTATGCGGTCGATCACACAAGCAGAGACACCAAAATTTTTGATTATTATGTACAAAATACCGTTTGAATATACAGAGTAAAGCTGGAGGTTTGGACGCGTAGATGCTTCAAGCATTTTAGAGTTTTGCCGGAGGGTTTTTACAGAAATTCCAATACCAACTATTGCTACGATGAGTGAAGCAATAACACCAAAAAGATTGATGATATCTGAATTTGTGAGACTGGTAAAAAATTTGATCATAGTATTCTCCTTTCTTTTGTACTCGGCATGGCAGTGCCTGTAGATACAGCATAAATGGAGAAAACAACAAAGTCAATAAGATAAAGAGGTGAAGAGATGAAAGAGGAACGACCAGATGTGCGAGCATTCGTAAAATTATTAAAAATTGAAGATGGCTATGCAGTATGTGATGTGAGATTCAAGCTAGTAAAGCCAGATGAAGAACAGGAGGTAACAGACCGTTGATGAAACATTATATTTCAGACATCAAAAAGCAAGCCGAGAAAGTTACGACAGCAATCACAGGTGAGGAGATGCGAGAAGCAGTCTCGAGTGCGTTCAGTGATACCGCAACAGCATTAGGGACAATGGAAGAATCCTATAGAAAGCGGGGTAAGGAAATGTGGAAACCATTAGCAATCCTGTTGCTGTTCTGGATCGTGATTTTGACACTGGATGAATAGAGAAAGTGAGGTGGCAAAATGGAAGAACTTAAAAAAATGCTTCTGGAAGTACTCCGGGAGTGCAAGCAGCCAGAGTTCCCGCCTGAACCGGTACCCACAAGGGTAGCCGCAAAGGTTCTCGGCGTGGAACAGAGCACGGTGATTAACCGGATGGAGTCCGGCGAACTGGATATTGGACTGGTGTTCCGCTCCAAGCCGACCAGAAGAGGACAGGCAAGCAGGAGAAGCACATACATCAGTCCGAAGAAACTATACGAACTGACCGGGTTCGTATGGAAAGGAGAGAAAAGTGAGTAGAAGGGAAAAAATCAGCCTGATCGGTGAGGTGGTTAGTCCGATCGTGGCAACGGTAGCCGTAGGCTTTACATTCTGGTGGCTGGCAAAGTATAGCACGATCTGTGAACGTGACATCGTAGGGACGAGCATCGTCGTGTGGTGTGCGGTGGCTGCGAGAGTGCTGATATGGTTCGAAAAACGGGAAAGGATGGAAAAAACAAGATGAAAAAATATGAATTAACAGAGGAAACGGTCACGGTTTCCGGTAAAACACTGCACCGAATCAAGGCAGTGCGTGATTTTGGGTCTGTCAAAGCTGGAGAGTTCGGCGGATACATCGAGAAAGAAGAGAATCTTTCGCATTTCGGCGAAGCGTATGTTTACGACAATGCGTATGTTTTCAGCAATGCAAAAGTTTTCGGCAATGCGGAAGTTTACGGCAATGCGAATGTTTCCGGCGAAGCAAGGGTTTTTAGCGATGCAAAAGTTTCCGGCAATGCGGAAGTTTACGGCAATGCGAATGTTTCCGGCGAAGCAAGTGTTTTTAGCAATGCAAAAGTTTACGGCAAAGCAGAAGTTTACGGCGATGCAGAAGTTTACGGCAATGCGAATGTTTCCGGCGAAGCAAGGGTTTTTAGCAATGCAAAAGTTTACGGCGATGCAGAAGTTTCCGGCGATGCAAAAGTTTCCGGCAATGCAAAAGTTTACGGCAAAGCAGAAGTTTCCGGCAATGCAAAAGTTTTCGGCAATGCGGAAGTTTACGGCAATGCGAATGTTTCCGG
>ERZ1034917.1491-NODE-1491-length-14059-cov-5.009354_pt1 | contig 14059 bp, 10 predicted proteins | sample MGYA00520605_ERZ1034917 | MGnify/ENA primary metagenome ERZ1034917 (study PRJEB33766, sample SAMN09781784) | gut metagenome | biome: gut microbiome | host: Homo sapiens | place: Madagascar | study: EMG produced TPA metagenomics assembly of the PRJNA485056 data... | reverse complement strand
GTTCGTAGTACGTGCCCTCGTTCAGCATCGCGTAAATCACCGTCACCCGATGCCTGGCGAGCGCTCGCAGCGCCTGCAGATGCTTCTTGCCCTCCGCGCGCTTGCGCTCGTAATACGCCCTGGCCACGGGGTCGCGAAGCACCGACCGCTGCGCCGACTGCATGAGCGCGTTCTTCAGCCGCCTGTTGCCGCCCTTGCGCTTCTTGCTCTTGTGAACGCTCGTGCCCGATTCCTCCTTTCGCGGCGCCACGCCCGCATACGACGCCAGGTGATTCGAATCCGCGAACCGCCCGACATCCCCGATCTCCACCGCGATTACCGCCGCATACACCGGCCCCACGCCGGGGATGCTCTGCAGAAGCTCCACCTCGGGAATCATCGCCGCGCGCCGTTCGATCATGGTATTCAGCCGCCGTTCCTCGGCCAAAAGTTCGATCACCCGCGACGCGATGGCGCGGATCTGCTCCTCGATCACGGCAGCGCCGGGCAGCACCACGGTCTGGCGATCGAGCACGTCGAACACCTGCTCCACCTTCTTCGGACCGTCGACCGCGTGGTACTTCAAAGCACCCGCCCACCTCATGGCGCGCGCCCTTCCCGCGCGGCGGAACCCAAGCGGCCCGCCGAAGCGCGCAACCAGGCGAATCTCCAGGTCATTGTGAAGTTTGCTCTTGGAGAAAAGCTCCTCGAGTGGCGGGCTTACCTGATGAATGAAGTCGTGCAGGCGGTTGTAGCAGCGCGTGCGCTCGGCCACCACGTCGTTGCGGCGCGAGGAAAGCACCTTGATTTCGGCCATCGACTCGGCGCGATCCCCCACGAACTCGATGTTGCGCGGCATCGTCCGCGAGGCGTCGGCTAAGATGAACGCGTCCTTCTCGTCGAACTTGTCCTCGCCGTAGGTTTCGGCTACCTGGCGAAAGCGCCGCGGCGACATGTGCGCCACAGGAATTCCCATATCCTTCGCCACACCCACGACGAGCCGCCCGAACGCGCCGAACTGGTCCACGATCACAAGCGGGCGCCCGTGGAAGAGCGCCTCTTCCAAAACCTCGCGGATCTCCATCTCGGACTGCGGGATGGACCGGTTGATCAAAGGTTCTTCGCCATGGCGGTCCAAACATACGATATGGTTGGACGATTTTCCCACGTCAATACCACAAAACACATCGAATACGGCGATGTCCGAGCGCTTCAAGGCGGCTCCTTCCCTCGGGCGGGTGAAGCCGCCGCGCGCCTGCCCTCGGCAACATTCCAAAGAGCGCGAAGCAGCAACCTTATGAGCGATGAGCGGATGCCGCCGGGCACGGCGGCATGATTCCAAAGGCCATAGGATGGCAATGTGCATGAGCCTGTACCCGAGCCCCGCGGCGGCCATGGGCGAGCCATGCATAGCCGCGCCCGCCTAAACTATAGGGGAAAGGGCGCGCTGGGCAACCCACAATGCATTATATTAGAGCCAGGAAATAGGCGAAGAGAATCAAGAAGTAAGGTGCCGAATGAGCTACCAAGGTAGCGAAAAAGGCAGGTTGAGGGACGAATAAAGGCATCCATAAGGCAAAAGGCGCCACTCGATTGTGAACCACTTGTTAATTTGAGCCAATAATTCGAAAACAATTGTTGCAACTTGACGGAGTTGTGTATAATGCAAAAAGTTAGTTGGGCGTAATGAAACTTATTTCACGGGTGGCACCCTCGAAGAAGGTTTCATCCGTGGAGGAAGTGAAATTGCTCCCAGCGCAGTATCCACATTCCAATAGGAGGAAAAATGACAGCTTGCAAAGATTCCCTTAACGGGAAGAAGGCAGTGAGCGCGACCCTCGCGGGCGTGCTCGCGGTCGGCATGGTGCCCGCCGCCGCGTTCGCGGAGACGGCGCAGGCCGACGAGGCAGAGGGCCAGGGTGTTGAGCTCCTGAACACCAGCCCCAGCACCAGCTTCAACCAGGGCGAGGTCACCTTCGCGACCGACAACGTCGGCAACGAGGTCGACGCCACCGACACCGTGATGTTCAAGTACGACGGCGCCCAGCACTACGTGCTGCCCCAGACCGTGAAGGTCACGCTCCCCGACGGCTCCACTCAGCTCGTCAACGTCGCAGACGACACGAAGTACGACGTGAAGTACTACCTGCGCGGCACCGACGGCACCGAGACCGGCCAAGCTCTCACCGGCGCGGATGCTCTCAAGGGCGTCAACAAGTACGTCGCCGTCGTGACCGCCAAGTCCGGCACCGACTACGCCGGCGGCAAGGTCCGCGTCGCGTTCGACATCGTGAGCCAGAAGCTCGACGGCGCAACGCTGTTCGAGTACACGAAGGCCAACGGCACCGACGTGTCCGACACCACCTTCACCTACACCGGCGCTGCCTACACGGTGGGCACCGCCAAGGGCAACCTGGGCGTCGCCCTCAACGGCAAGATCGTCGACTCCAGCAAGGTTGACGTTAAGTTCTACCCCAACAACTCCTACGTCGACGCGCAGGGCAATGTGTACACGGAGAAGGACGGCACTACAGCCGATGCCGTGACCTCCGAGACCAACGCGGACACCTACCTGGCCGTCATCAAGGGCAAGGATAACAGCGACTACGCCGGCGAGTTCGTGACCAAGACCTTCACGATCGACAAGCTCGACCTGTCCGCGGTCGACTTCGACGACTACGCCTACGCCATCAACGACTCGAGCGCCCCGAAGAAGACCACCGACGTCGACGCCGAGGACGTTAAGGTCGACGGCACCGCGGTCGCCTACAAGAGCGCTATCACCGTCACCTGCAAGACCGACGGCTCCTTCCCCGCGAAGGGCGCCTACACCTTCGAGGTCGCCGCGACGGACGCCAACGACGCGAACTTCGTGAAGAACTCCAAGGGCTCCTTCACCGTGAGCTTCGCCGAGAAGGCCCTCGGCGACACCGACGTGTACTACGGCAAGAAGACCTTCAACGCCGCAACCGGCATGGAGGTCTACTCCAAGGACGGCGACAAGAACTTCGACGCCTCCAAGGTCGTCGTCTACACCGACGTGACCAACAAGAAGACCCTCGACTCCTCCAAGTACACCGTCAAGGTCTACGACGGCAACAACAAGGAAGTGACCGAGTGGACGAAGCCCGGCACCTACACTGCCAAGGTCAAGATCAACGACGCCGACCTCAAGTACACCGGCGAGGCTTCCATGGGCTTCACGGTCGTCAAGAGCCAGGTCAGCACCGACGACATCGCGTTCATGTACAAGGGCAAGGTCGTCGACGGCTCCGTCACCGAGATCTACGACGGCACGAACTTCCTCGAGTCCATCAAGACCTACGTCAAGGACTCCGACGACGACGCGCTCGTCGAGGGCACCGACTACACCGTCGAGGTGAAGAAGGGCTCCGAGACCGTCGACAAGATCGTCGACGCGGGCGAGTACACCGTGACCGTCAAGGGCCTCAAGGACGCGAACAACGCGGACATCGCTGCCAGCAACTCCATCACCGTCAACGTCAAGAAGGCCTCCATCACGCCCGAGCTGAAGGGCGCCTTCACCAAGGACGGCACGACCTTCCTGCCCTACACCGGCGACGCCATCACCCCGACCTTCAAGTACAAGGTTCAGAAGTGGAACGGCACCTCTTACGCCGACAAGACGGATGAGAATGGCGACGTGATCTATGCCGACGTCCCGTCCGACCTGTACACGCTGAACTACACCTACAACAAGAAGACCGCCGGCAACTACGCCGCCGCCTCCGAGATGAAGGACAAGGGCTACTACCAGATCTTCATCGTGAAGGCCGACAACGAGGTCGCCAAGAACTACACGATCAACACCACCACGCTGACCACCCAGGTTGCCGACAAGCGCGTCTTCGCGGACGTCCCGACGGGCGAGTGGTACAACGACGCGGTGTACAAGATCTCCTCGACCGAGTACAAGAAGCTCATGCAGGGCTACTACAACTCCAACCTGTTCGGCCCGAACGACGACCTGTCCCGCGCCCAGACCACCAAGCTCCTCGCCCGCCTCGCAGGCGTCGTGACGACCGGCGATGACGGCTCCGAGACCTGGAACGCCGATGAGGGCACCTACACCCCGTTCGCCGACGTCGAGCAGACCGCCTGGTACGCCACGCCGATCGCCTGGGCCTCCAAGGCAGGCATCGTGACCGGCTTCGGCGACGGCACCTTCGGCCCGGACCAGACCATCACCCGCGAGCAGTTCTGCATCATGCTGCAGCGCTACGCCGAGAAATACAACATGTACGAGGCCGCCGACGGCTCCGCGCTCGCCGCGATGCCGGACGCCTCGAGCGTCTCCGACTGGGCCAAGGACGCGGTCGCATGGGCCGTGGAGCAGGGCTACATCGGCAAGGGCGGCGTCGTTGACCCGCAGGGCAACATCACCCGCGCCCAGGCCGCGCAGATCATGGTCCGCTTCATGGACGCCAACAAGCTGACCGTGACCACGACTGCTGACAAAGCCTAGTGTTACCTAGACCGTAGCCTGGTTGCTTAGCCTGCTGGGAGCAATCCCAGCAGGCTGGCCATGGGGCATCTCGGGGCGCGGGCTTCCCATTGTTGGGAGGCTTCCCGTCCCCGGGTGCCCCGGGGTCAGCCTTAGGCATTCAATCGCAAGCTGTCGCGTAAGGCTTCGGGTGCGCCGACGCCCCCTCGTCACATGATGAGGGGGCGTCGGCGTTTTTCTGCTGCGCTTGCAACTCTAAGGGCATAGGGGTTGAAAGATTCGCTGCGTAATCTCGCTGAGCAACGATCCTCTGCCCTAGCCAACGCATTACGGGAACCGCCATCGAGTTTCCGAGCTCCTTGTATCTCGGCGTGTTGGGGCATTTCTCCGCTGGCTTCCCCTTCCATGGGATGCAGCCCCTTCCCGAGGGCGTGGGAACAGGCCGACGGCGGCGGCACGAAAACCGGCAATCCGCCGAACCGCGCGAAAACGCGGTCGCCGCGGGCCAATGCGGGCGTGGGCAAGCGCATCGCCGTTCCCGATGCGCTGCGGCACCGCCTTCGCCGAAAAGGCCTTCCTGCGGCGCGAGCGCGAACGTCAAGGCGTCGACGTCGGACGATGCCAGCGCAACCACGCGCGAGGTCGTTTCAGCGCGCGGTTTCTGCGAGGAGCGCTTCCACCTCCTGCAGAGTGAGGTGCTCCCCCGCCTCGATCGGGCGGGCGACAACGATGCAGCCCGCACCCACATCACGCGCGGCGGCGATCTTCTCGCCTGTGCCGCCGACGGTCCCCGAATCCTTCGTAACGAGCCACGACGCCCCCACCTGCCGAAGCATCGCCGCGTTGAGCTCGCGGGAGAAGGGCCCCTGCATGCCGATGACGTGTGAGGGTGAAAACCCCGCCTCCGCGCATTTCCCCACGGCGGCGACGGTCGGCAGCACCCGCACGAAGAAGCGCTCGGAGAAGCACTCCACCTGCGAAAACGGCGTAAGCTCCTTGCTTCCCGTGGTGAGAAGCGCGCGCCCCGGCAGGTGCGCGAGCAGGCTTGCGGCCTGCGCGATGGAGCCGACGACGATCACGTCCCTCAACGAAGACGAACTCGCCGCCGCAGACGCCTGTGCGCGTAGCGAATCGGCGAGCGCAAACGAGACCGCCCTCGAAACCGATTGCCCGTACGAGGCGGCGTCGATGGGCGCAGGCGAATCAACAAGGCATGAATCGCAAGGGAGCGAGTCATCCGTCCGCGCAAGGCGCACGTAGCGAGCGCCTGCAGCCTGCGAGGCGGCGCGGATGTTCTCGCTCGCGAGCGTGGCGAACGGGTGCGTCGCGTCGACGACGATGCCCGCGCCCGCAAGCTCGGATTCCATGGCGCGCTCGTCGAGCCTTCCCGTGCGCACCTCGATTCCCGGCAAGTCCCCCAAAAGCTCGCCGCCGTACTCGGTCGCGGCGTATGCGCGTGCGCCTATCCCGCGCCCGCTCAGCCATTCGCACAGAAGGCGCCCCTCGGTTGTGCCCGCGAACACTCGCAGGCGCGCACCTGGCATCCCCTCTGCGCCCGCAGCGCAATCTCGCTCGCTCATTTCGGGCCACCCGGGCGCGTGATCTGGTATAACAGCGCGTTCATGATCGCCGCAGCCACGGTCGAGCCGCCCTTGCGGCCCCGCGCGACGATGGCAGGGACGTCGCGCGCAAGGAGCTCCTCTTTCGCTTCGACCACGTTCACGAACCCGACGGGCACGCCAACGACAAGCGCAGGAGCGATTTCGCCCGCGTCCATGAGCTCGCACAGGCGTAGAAGGGCCGTAGGCGCGTTGCCGACGGCCACGATGAGCGGCCCTTCGATGTCGCGCGCCTTGTTCATGCTCGCAACCGCGCGCGTCGTGCCCGCCGCCTTCGCCGCCGCCGCCACGTCGACGTCCGCCATGTAACAGCATGCCGTGCACCCGAGCTTCGAAAGCGAGGGCTTGCTGATGCCCGAAAGCGCCATGTTCGTGTCGGTGAGCACGGTCGCGCCCGACTTGAGCGCCTCGATGCCGCGCGCCGCCGCGTCGTGCGCGAACACGAGCGAGTCGGCGAAGGAGAAGTCCGCCGTCGTGTGGATGACGCGCTTCACGATGGGCTCCTCGAGCGCGGGGAAGGTGCGCCCGCCGAGCTCGGAGGTAATGATCTCGAAGCTTCGCCGTTCGATGTCGCCCGGCGCCATCTGGTTGGAATCCATTTAGTATTCAACTCCTTCCCGTGCGGGAACTCCCTGGTCGAAGGGGTGTCTTACGCATCGCATCTCGGTGATGTAGTCCGCCATCCGGGACACCTCTTCGCTCGGGTTCCTCCCGGTGAGCACCACTTCCAGGCCTTCCTTGCCCGCATCGAGCGCACGGCGGACGAGCGCGGGGTCGAGCAGGCCAGCGCCCAAAGCGCCCACCGCCTCGTCGAGCACGAGCAGCCCCGCGCCCGCGCGCTTTACCTCTAAAAGCGCGCGGACGAGATTCTCGTCGTGCAGCGCGCGCGTGGCGGCAAGTTCCTCGTCGGTCATCGACCAGGTGAACTTGTCTGCGGCCTTGCCCGCGAAAACGGCCACCCCGAAGCGCTCCTTGAGCAGGCGCACCTCGCCCGATTCGCCGTCCTTCAAAAACTGCACGACGACCACGCCGCGCCCCGCGGCGAGCGCGCGCAGGGCGAGCCCCATCGCCGCCGTGGTCTTTCCCTTGCCGTCGCCGCAATACAGGTGAATCATGCGCCCTCCTCGATGATGCGATAGACAAGCTCCATGTCGAGCGACTCGCGAAGCGCCGCCGCCAGGCGGTCAAACTCGCGCGCGCGATGCTCCGCCGCGGACGCGGCGCCCTGCCCTCCCACGCAATCGGGAGAAAGCCCGCGCCTGCGCGCCAACTCGCGCATGAGGGCAAGGGCGATTTCGGGCGTATCGAAGAGCCCATGAAGGTAGGTCCCGAACACATTCCCGCGCGCCGCGCCCTCCGGCGCGCCGTCGATCGAACCCGCGGCGGAACACGCGCCGCTCGTCTCGCCATCGTGGATCTCGTAGCCTTGCGCGAAAAGGCCGTTCAATACCGAGAACGCGCCCTCGCCTCCCGTGATGGAAAGCCGCGACTGCGCGAGGCGCTTCTCGGCGGCAAACACCGTGCGCAGAGGGAGAATCCCCAGGCCGCGCTCGCGCGAGGCACCCGCGCCCTCAATGCCATACGGATCGATGAGCTCCTCGCCGAGCAGCTGGTACCCGCCGCAGATGCCAAGCACGCACGCCCCCTCGCCCGCAAGCGCGCGCACGCACGCCCCCATGCCCGAATCGGCGAGCCAGCGCGCGTCGGCGAGCGTGCTCTTCGAGCCCGGAAGAATCGTCAAATCGGGGCGTCCCAGCTCGCTCGCCCGCGACACGTAGCGCACGCTCACCCCGCAGATGCGGTCGAGCGCGTCGAAGTCGGTGAAGTTCGACAGATGCGGCAGGCGCACGACGGCCACGTCAACGATGCTGCGCGCCTCGCGCTTCGCAAGGCGCGCGGAAAGCGAGTCCTCATCGTCTAAATCGAGTGCGAGGTAGGGCACGACGCCCACCACGGGCGCGCCGCACATCTCCTCGAGCGGGGCAAGCCCCGGACGCAGGATTTCCACATCGCCGCGAAACTTGTTCACGACAAGCCCCCGCACCCGCGCGCGATCCTTGGGGGAAAGAAGCGCGACCGTGCCGTAGAGCTGGGCGAACACGCCGCCCGGGTCGATGTCGCCCGCAAGGAGCACGGGGGATGCCACCTCGCGCGCGAGCCCCATGTTCACGATGTCGTCGGCCGCGAGGTTGACCTCCGCCGGGCTTCCGGCGCCCTCGATCACGATGACGTCGTTCTCGGCGGCGAGCGAATGATAGGACTCTAATATTTTCGGCATGAGGCTTTTCTTCCGCGCGAAGTAGTCGCGCGCGGAAAGCGCGCCTGTGGCCTTGCCATTTACGATCACCTGGCTTTTTCGGTCGCCCTCGGGCTTGAGCAGGATGGGGTTCATGCGCACGTCGGGCGGCGCGCCGCACGCCTCGGCCTGCATGATCTGCGCGCGCCCCATTTCAAGCCCGTCGGCCGTAACGCCGCTGTTGAGCGCCATGTTCTGGCTCTTGAATGGGGCCACGCGCAGGCCATCCTGCGAAAGCACGCGGCAAAGTCCAGCGGCGAGCAGGCTCTTGCCGGCGTTGGACATGGTGCCCTGAATCATGATGGGCTTCGCCTCGCTCATGCGCGGCCTCCTTCTTCGCGATGGGAACGGGACATGCGCACGCGAAGGGAGGTAAGCATCTCATTAGGGGAAACCTTTTTCTCCATTTATCTCACCATCCCCAAAAGCGCAACCGCCGCCACGCGGGCCGCGCCGAAAACGATGAGCGCGAGCACCGATGCGGCCATCATGAGGCGGTTCGCCCGCGCGATGTCGGCAGGCTCGATCGCGCGCACGGCGTCGCCGATCGCAGGCTTGTCGACGAGCTTGCCGAAATACACCGCCGGCCCCGCGAGCCGAAGACCGAGCGCGCCCGCGCACACCGACTCGGTCTGGGCGGCGTTGGGGCTCGCGTGCCTGCGGCGATCGCGGCGCCAGATGCGCCATGCCCCCTTAGCGTCGAGGCGCGCCACCGGGCACGCCGTCACCATGAGAAGCGCCGCTATACGCGATGGCGCCCAGTTCGCCGCATCGTCGAGCTTCGCCGATGCGCGCCCGAGATTTAGGTACCTTTCGTTTTTGTAGCCCACCATGCTGTCGAGCGTGTTTATGGCTTTGTAGGCGGCTCCAAGCGGCGCGCCGCCGATCATCAGGTAGAACAGCGGCGCAATCACGCCGTCAGACGCGTTTTCGGCAACGGTCTCCACGGCGGCGCGGATAATCCCCGCCTCGTCGAGCGCCTCGGTGTCGCGCCCGACGACCATCCCGACGGCATGGCGCGCGGCGGGAAGGCCGCCTTCGGCGAGCGCGCGGGCAACGGCGAGGCTTTGCCTGCGAAGCTCGCAGGTCGCGAGCAGCTGATAAGCGAGCCACGTCTCGCCCAGAAAGCGCGCCACGGGGTGAATCGCCCCGAGCAACGCGAGGAGCGCCCACGTGATGAGCAGCGACGATGCGGGCAGTGCGAAGGCGAGCACGCGCCCCGCCGAGCGCTCGCCTTTAGGCGTTTGGGGGAATGCGCGGCGCAGATGCCCTTCCGCCCACGTGATCGCGCGACCCATGGCGACGACGGGATGCGGCAACCAGCGCGGGTCGCCGAGCGCGAGGTCGAGCAAAAAACCGCAGACGACGGCAAGAAGCGTACTCATCGAAGGTGCGCCCCCCTCGCGGCGCGCACGCAGGCAAGACGCTCGCCGTCCCAGGTTGCCTCCCACGCGCCGCCCGGCTCGGTCTCAACGTCGAAGTAGCCCATGCGCGGACGCGCGAGCTCGGACAGGATCGCGCGAATGGTGCCTGCGTGCACCACAAGCACGACCCGCCTTTGCCCTGCACGCTCTTCATCTGCGCAAATGCCGCAAAACGCACGGGTGACGCGTGCGATGAACGCCAGCTTCCCCTCTCCTTCGGGGCACACGGGCTCGCAGTTCGCCTCGACCCAGGCGCAATAGCGCGCATCGTCGGCCAAGTCGCGAAACGTCTTCCCCTCGAAGATGCCGAAATCCATCTCGCGCAGATCGCGCACGCGCGAAAGCCTCGCGTTCGGGAAGAGGATGCGCGCCGTCTCGTCGGCGCGGGCCATGCCGCTCGTGTATGCGCGGCGGACCGACGGATCGGGTTCGATGCGGGCGAGCGCCGCCGCGCCCGCCCGCGAAAGCGGCTCGTCGGTGCCGCCCCCGCTATACGCGCGGCGGGCGCTGCCGGCGGTGGCGCCGTGGCGGATGATAAGGACGCTCAGCATCGCGGCGCATCCCCTTCGCCCACACCCTCAATCTGGGGAAGGTTCCCCTTGATGACCTGGGGAATTCCGCATGTCATACGCACGACCGCATCCGCACGCTCGGCGAGAAGGCACCCTGCGCGGCCCGCCTCCTCGCGCCAGGCGCGATCCTCAGCGCGCATGGGGACGACTCCCCCGCCGACGAGCTCCATCACGACGACGTCGAAACCCGCAAGGGCCCGAAGCGCTTTTTGCGCCCCTACCCTGCCCGCAAGCTCAGCGCAGCGAAACGCCACGCAGTGCGCGCCTTCGACTTCCCCGCCCGCGTCGAGCGTCGTCGCGTCCACGAAGGAGGACGCGTCGTAGCCCAATGCCTCGCGCGCGAAGATTTTCTTCCCCGAATGAACGCCTCCCACGACCAGAATCACGAAAGCCCCCCTATCGACAAGACGGCGAGCATGGCGAGCTCGGCCCACTGCAGAAACCATCCGGCCAGATCCCCCGTCACGCCACCGAAGCGCGAGAGCGCCATGTGGCGGTACCACAGGAGCACGCACAGCGCGGCCACAACCATCACCGCGCCTACGAACCGGGAAAACACGATCATTCCCGCAGAAGACGCCACCGCGAAGCCCACAAGCCAGGCAATCTGGGCGGGCCGCTTCTTCGCAGGCGCGAGCGTTGCCGCCATGCCGTCCTTGCGCGCACTCGGCAGGCATTCCACGGCAAGCCCCGAAAGCGCGCGGGAGAGCACGAGCGAGCACAGAAGCGACAGGAACGCCCCTGCGGTAAGCGGAAGCGCCGAGAAGAGGGCGAACTGCAATATAAGGTAGACGCCGAGCGCGATGACCCCGAACGCGCCCGTGCGCGGGTCGTGCAGGATCTCGAGCTTCTTCTCGCGCGGCGCGTAGCTCGCGAGCGCGTCGGAGGTGTCGATGAGCCCGTCGAGGTGGATGCCGCCGTTCGCCAGCACGGGAATCGCCACGAGCACCGCCGCCACAACGGCGCTCGGCAGCGATGCGAGGTTCGCGACGTGCCCCCACACGGCCATGAGCAGGCCTTCCACAACGCCGACCAGGGGAAACGCGGCGAGCGCGTGAGATGTCCCGAATTCGGTCCACGCCGACTTCGGCACGGGGACGCGCGAGAACGTGCCGAACGCCGCGCCTATCGCCTCGAATGCCCTCACTTTGAAGCCTCGCCTTTCATCCAAACGGGAATCCCGCACACCACTTCCACCACGCGATCGGACACCTTCGCCACCTGCGCGTTCACACAGGCGAGCGCGCGCCGATACGCCGCCGTGCCCTCGTCGTAGGTCTCGCCGTCCTCGAACACGTCGACGGTGACGACCACCATGTTCGCACATACGCGTGCAAGCTCGATGATATCGCACGACACCTTGCGCGCAACGTCGGCGCTGTGCGCGCCGCGAACAGCGGAGGCGGGCGAGAAGAGCTCGTTCGCGACGAGATTGCCCGCGTCTTCGAGGAGTAGTGTCGACGTTGCGGGGACCTCGCGCGCCGCCGCCGCCGCGTTAAGCGCGCGCTCGACCGTGAGAAAGCCCTTCCCCGCACGCAGCGATCGATGCCGCCCGATGCGCGCGGCTCCCTCGCCGGGCGCGGGCTCCATCGTCGCGAGATATACCCGCGGGGCGGAGCCCGCAAGGCAAAGCGACTCCGCGAACGCGCTCTTGCCGCTCGCCGCGCCGCCGATCACGAGCGTCATCATCTACCGTCCCCCAAATGCTCGTAGGCCGCGATTCCCGTCGCCTGAAACGTCTTGCCCCCTCGGTAGACGCAGAGCGCCGAGTCGAGCAGCGGCAGGAACGCCATAGCGCCCGCGCCCTCGCCGAGATGCATGTTCGCCCTGATGGGAGCTTTAATTCCAAGCGCTTCAAGAAGCGGGAGCGCGGCGGGCTCGCTCGAGGCGTGCGTGCCCACGAGGTAGTCGGCGACCTCGGGGCGAAGGCGCGCAGCGCACAGCGCCGCCACGCACGAGATGACCCCGTCAAGGAGCGCAGGCGCCTTGCAGGCGGCGGCCCCCAGGTAGAAGCCGCACATCGCCGCGATGTCGAGCCCGCCCACCTTCGCAAGCACGTCGACGGGATCGCCCGCGCACGGCGCGTTCCGCTCGACGGCACGCGCGACCACGCGCCGCTTGCGGGCAAGAGCGGAATCCGTAAGCCCCGCCCCGCGCCCGACGAAGCTTCGCGGGTCCGCACCCAGAAGCACCGCCGCCACGGCCGCCGACGTCGTCGTGTTGCCGACGCCCATCTCGCCCGCCGCCATGAGCGAAACGCCCGCGCGCGAAAGGCCGAAAGCGACGGCGATTCCCACCTCGATTGCGCGAATGGCCTCATCGCGGGTTGCGGCAGGGCCGCAAGCGATGTCGCCCGTGCCCCGCCGCACAGAGGCGCACACCATGCGTTCATCGTCGATTCCGCAGGTCATCCCCACGTCAATGGGGACGACACCCGCCCCCGCGAACGCCGCCATGCGGCATGCGCTCGTGGCGCCCTCGCACATGTTTTTGGCAACCGCGCGCGTCACGTCCTGCCCGCTTTGCGAGATGCCCTCGGCAACGACCCCGTTGTCGGCGAAGAACACCGCGAGCGCGCGGGGGAACTCCCGCACCTGAGGCGAGCCCTGGGCGGCGGCGATGCGAGCGACAGCGTCCTCCATGTCGCCTAAGCCTCCAAGCGGATGCGCGATGGAATCCCACTGCGCGTAAGACGCGGCGCGCGCGGCGGCATTCGCCGGCTCGATCATCGCGAGTGCGGCAGCGAGCGTCTCGCCCGGCGCCGCGGCGCGGGCAGCTGCCACTTCCTCGCGCAGAAGCGCATAGGTTCCTTCATGTCTCTCCATCGCGTCAGCCCCTTGCCGTCCACGCCGCCGCGGCATTCGCGAAGGCGCGCGCCACCTGCGGATTCGCTGGGTAATACACATGCGGGAAGCCAGCCGCGAGCGAAGGCGTCGTCTCCATGCACGCCCAGCCCTTGTCGCGTGCGGGCTTCTGCGCCCAGAACGCGTCGCCCGAGTGCGTGGAATGCCAGTAGTGGAACTCGTGCGCGCGCACGCGGGTGCCGCGCGGCCCGTAGAGCCCGTCGCGCTGCGCGGTGAGTTCGATGTACCCGAATTGGGACAGGCGCCCCGTGTTCTCGCTTTCACCCGCGAGCGCCCCCGCCATCGGCCAGGCAACGCCCTCGTCATCGGCGATCGCGCGCTGCAGGTACATGAACCCGCCGCATTCCGCGACGGTCGGCATGCCGGAGGCGACCGCGCCGCGCACCGCCTCACGCATCGCGGCGTTCTCCGAAAGCGCGCGCGCGTGCAGCTCGGGATAGCCGCCGCCCAGGTAGAGCCCGCTTGCGCCAAAAGGCAGCTCACCGTCGCGAAGCGGGCTGAAAAACGCCAGGTCGCAGCCTAAATCATCGAGTGCGCGCAGGTTCTCCTCGTAGTAGAACGAGAACGCCTCGTCCCGTGCGACGGCAATCGTCGCGCGCGCAGGGATGCAAGGATCCAAACAATACGGCTCCTCATCGATATCGGGAGCGCCCTCGGCGATGGCGAGCAGGCGGTCGACATCGACGCTTCTCTCCACGAGCGCGGCCATCCCGTCGATGCGCTCCGAGAGGCGCGCAACCTCGTCGGCGGTGACAAGCCCCAGGTGCCGGCTTTCGAGCGCGAAGGCGTCGTCTGCGGGAATGTGTCCCAGAACCGGGATACCCGTTCGCTCCTCGATCG